>ERZ773133.682-NODE-682-length-45749-cov-8.178251_pt1 | contig 45749 bp, 43 predicted proteins | sample MGYA00580861_ERZ773133 | MGnify/ENA primary metagenome ERZ773133 (study PRJEB29015, sample SAMEA2737844) | human gut metagenome | biome: human gut; feature: human-associated habitat; material: faeces | place: China | collected 2012 ...
CCATATGAAAGTGTATTTTCCTTAATAGTAAATATTTCTTTTTCCATATTTAAATTATACCATATGTTTCTATATATAGCAAACACTAGTTCTGTATTTTACAAAAAAATTGGCACACCTAACTCATCACTAAAGTAACGAGAATGCGGTGTGCCGTTTTTCAAGCCGATTCCTCTTCTACCTGGATCCGGTACAGATTCTTTCTCTTGATCAGCCCTGTTTCTTCTAATGTTTTGACCATTCGGTAAACAGTCGCCATGCCGATGGTCGGATCTTTTTTGATTGCCTGATAATAGATCTCTTTGCAACAACAGCACTCGTCCTGTAAAATAATATCAATCAGCAGCTGTCTCTGATTGGTGATCCTGCAGCCATTCTTTCTTAATTCCTGCAGAATATAGGATTTTTTCTCCTGCACCGACATACATTTCCTCCTTTACCGGTTTCGGATCTCCGTCACCTTGAAGCCTTCTTGTTCTACTGCCTTACGGATAGCATCCTCGGAAACCTCACGATCATAAGAAACGATCGCACGTTTTTTCTTCAGATCCACATCTGCACTGGCACCCTCAATCCGGTTGATGGCCTTTGTCACGCTGAATACACAATTTTCACAATGCATTCCGGAGATTTCCACCACTTTTTCACCAAGCTTCGGATTCTCCAGTATTTTCACCGGAATATCGTTCCTTGTAATCCCTGTACTTCCACCTCCGCAGCAGCTGCCCTCTCCCCGAAAATGTTTCAGGGAGCCTTTCAGTGCCACCAAAGCGATCGCTGCTAAGACTGCGATAATTATGACATTAGCCACGTTTCTTCGCCTCCTTAACTGATGCGGAAGAACTGCAATGCCCACCACAGGAGCTGCAGTCACAGCCGCACTGGATGGATTTTCCATTTTTCTTATCTCGGATCATGCTTCGGATAATCAGCGCCACTATCAAAATCAGTACCACCAGAACAACGATCGTTCCCATCTTTGCACAACCTCCTTTTTTACTGGTGGAAGCCCGTATACTGAAACATCAGCTACAGGCTCCCTTTTCAGGAATGATTCCTGATTTTGTAACTATTCAGTACCTTCATAGTTACGAGCAAAAATCCATTCCAGATCAGCTTCGCTGATGGGATTTTTGCTTTCTAGCCTATGTGTTCTTACGGTCAGCGCAGCATGTGCGCAGACCTACTGAATAGTTACCTGATTTTACTTATTTACATTTTACTTATTTAGATTTTACCAGGTTCTTGGTATCTACGCTTAAAGTCTCGCTCTCTTTATAAGGACGAACCAGCATGTATACGAAGAATGCTACAATTGCTACTGCTACAACCAGACCAACCGGATTTGCTGCGCCGCCAGTCAGGACAGTACCAACCTGATAGATGACTAATGCTACGCCGTATGCGAACAGGCACTGATAGCAAAGTGCGAAAATCGTCCATTTTCCACTGTTCATCTCACGTCTGATCGCACCGATTGCTGCGAAACAAGGAGCACACAGTAAGTTAAATACCAGATATCCGTAAGCAGCGATCGGGGTTAAAGCGCCCTGTAAGTTGCTCCAGATCTCAACACCATCCTCTGCAACTTCTTCCAGGTTTGGATTGAAGAGCATACCGAAGGTTGCTACCACGTTCTCTTTTGCGATCAGACCAGAGATTGCAGCTACAGCCATCTCCCAGCCATGACCTAACTGAGTCCAGCCAAGTGGTGTGAAGATCCATGCGATTGCTTTACCGATCTGAGCTAAGATACTGTTGTTTAAGTCCTCAACTGCACCGAAGGCACCACCCTCGAAACCGTAGCCCATGAGGAACCATAAAACGATGGTGGAAAGCAGGATAACGGTACCAGCCTTCTTGATAAAGGAAGATGCTCTCTCCCAGATACTTCTCAGTACGTTGCCTGCAGTTGGCATATGGTACTGTGGAAGCTCCATAACGAATGGTGACGGATCACCAGCGAACATCTTGGTTTTCTTTAACATAATACCGGAACATACAATTGCTGCAACACCGATGAAGTAAGCACTGGTTGCTACCCATGCGGAAGCATTGCCCTCTGCGTTCGGGAAGAATGCACCTGCGATCATGGCAATGATCGGAAGCTTTGCACCACAAGGAATGAACGTGGTCGTCATGATGGACATCTTGCGGTCACGGTCAGACTCGATGGTTCTGGTTGCCATAACACCTGGGATACCACAACCGGAGCTGATCAGCATTGGGATAAATGCTTTACCGGAAAGGCCAAATTTACGGAAGATACGGTCCATGATAAATGCAACACGAGCCATGTATCCGCAGTCCTCCAGAATTGCCAGGAAGAAGAACAGCACGATCATCTGTGGTACGAAGCCAAGTACGGCACCAACACCAGCTACGATACCATCCAGGATCAATCCCTGTAACCAGTCTGCACAGCCGACTGCATTTAAAAAGCCCTCAACAGCCGGAGGAACGATCTCACCGAATAATACGTCATTGGTCCAGTCCGTTACAATCGTACCAACGGTGGTAACGGAAATGTAATATACAAACCACATCACAACTGCGAAGATCGGCAGAGCCAGGATACGGTTGGTCACAACCCGGTCAATCTTATCGGAAATGGTCATCTTGCCGCTTGCAACCTTCTTCTTCAGGCAGTCGCCAATGATAGAGGAAATGTATACATAACGCTCGTTGGTGATGATACTCTCAGTATCGTCGTCCATCTCCTTTTCGATCGCATTGATCTCTTCCGTTACATCCGGAACCTTGGATAACTGATCGGTGATCTTGCTGTCGCGCTCTAATAACTTGATTGCAAAATAACGTCTCTGTTCTGCCGGAACAGAAGCATCTAACTTATCCTCGATCTGGTCTAACACTCTCTCCACACTGTCAGAGAAGTTATGTACCGCCGGTGTCTTCTTACCGGATTTTGCTAAATCAACTGCCATCTGCGCTGCTTTGTCGATACCATTGCCCTTTAACGCAGAGATCTCAACAACCTGACAGCCTAATTTTTCAGCCAGCTTCTTGATGTTGATCTGGTCGCCATTCTTTCTTACCAGATCCATCATGTTAACCGCCATGACCACCGGAATACCAAGTTCCATTAACTGGGTGGACAGATATAAGTTTCTCTCCAGGTTGGTACCGTCAATGATATTTAAGATCGCGTCCGGTTTCTCATTGATCAGATAGTTTCTTGCTACGACCTCCTCCAGAGAATATGGAGATAAGGAATAAATACCAGGAAGATCGGCGATGATGACATCTTTATGTCCCTTTAACTTACCTTCCTTTTTCTCTACGGTTACACCTGGCCAGTTACCAACATACTGAGTGGCACCTGTCAGGGCATTAAATAATGTGGTCTTACCACAGTTTGGATTACCTGCCAACGCGATTGTAATTGACATCTTTTCTCCTCCTACCCTTCGTCACAACATACTCATGGCTGTTTCACACTTCTTCACAGTCAGTGCAGCAAGTTCTCAGACCTGCTGAACAGCTACGCTTTTCCTTACTCTACATCGATCATCTGTGCATCTGCTTTACGAACAGAAAGCTCATAGCCTCTTACGGTCACTTCCATCGGATCGCCAAGCGGTGCAACCTTACGCACATAGATCTCTACGCCTTTTGTGATTCCCATATCCATGATTCTTCTCTTAACCGGGCCTTCACCAGTCAGCTTTGTTACTTTTACGGTCTGTCCCACCGGAACTTCGTTTAAAGTTTTCATGACCTTCCTCCTTAATTCACCATAATTTTATTTGCCATATCTTTTCCGATGGCAATTCTGGAATCCTTTACATTCACAATGATATTTCCCTCTACCGTCGATACCACCGTAACCTTTGCTCCTGTTACAAAACCGAGATTCTCTAAAAACCGCTTGGTCTCTTCATTGCCTCCCACACGCAGGATCGTGTTCGGCTCTCCTTCCTTAACCATTGACAATGGCATCATCTCATCCTTCTTTCTACTGTATGGATTTTTTCATGGTGACTTTTCTTTGGTTATTCATACCTAACCATTCATCGTTGTTAGTATATTCTAACCCTTTTAAAATGTCAAGAATACTTAGCGATATTTTTTCTCAATAAGAAGGGTTCTATTGAAAAATATTGTACAAAAAGAGGGACAATACTTCTCTTTCTTAAGTATTGTCCCTCTCTCTGAACAGCGCTTTTGTCAGCATTTGCACCACTTACCGAATCGCCTGAAATGCCTGATCCAGATCCTCAATGATATCATCAATATGCTCTGTACCGATGGACAGACGGATGGTATTTGGACGGATGCCCTGATCTGCCAGCTCTTCCTCATTTAACTGGCCATGAGTGGTAGAAGCCGGATGGATCACTAAAGACTTCACATCTGCAACGTTAGCAAGCAGGGAGAATAACTCCAGATGATCGATGAAATCTTTCGCCGTCTGGGCATCACCCTTGATCTCGAAGGTAAAGATCGAACCGCCGCCGTTCGGGAAATATTTCTTATATAATTCCTGCTGCTCCGGATCGGTAGAAACCGCCGGATGGTGCACCTTCTCTACCTGTGGATGCTTGTTTAAGTACTCTACTACCTTCAGCGCATTCTCTACGTGACGCTCTACACGTAAGGAGAGAGTCTCCAGTCCCTGTAAGAAGATCCAAGAATGGATCGGGGAAATGGTTGCGCCCAGGTCACGAAGCAGGATCGCACGGACCATGGTCACAAATGCTGCAGAACCTGCTGCCTTGGTAAAGCTTACCCCATGATAGCTTGGGTTTGGCTCGGTAATTCCTGGGAATTTACCGCTTCCTTCCCAGTCAAACTTACCACCGTCAACGATCACGCCACCGATGGTTGTTCCATGTCCACCGATAAATTTGGTTGCAGAATGAACCACGATATCTGCGCCATACTCAAATGGACGAACCAGATATGGAGTTGCAAAGGTATTATCGACAACTAATGGGATCTTATGAGCATGGGCGATCTTCGCGATACGCTCGATATCAACCACATCAGAGTTCGGATTGCCTAAAGTCTCGATATGTACTGCCTTGGTGTTCTCCTGGATCGCATTCTCGATCTCTTCATAGTTAAATGGATCTACGAAGGTTGTCGTAATGCCATAAGCCGGGAGTGTGTGGGCAAACAGGTTGTAAGTACCACCGTAAATGTTCTTTGCCGCTACGATGTGATCACCGGCATGAGCCAGGTTCTCAAAGGTGTAAGCAATCGCTGCTGCACCGGAAGCCACTGCCAGTGCTGCCACTCCACCCTCTAACGCTGCAATTCTCTTCTCGAATACGTCCTCTGTCGGGTTCGTCAGACGGCCATAGATATTACCTGCGTCCTCTAATGCAAATCTTGCTGCTGCATGATCGCAGTTCTTAAATACGAAGGAAGAGGTCTGGTAGATCGGGACAGCCCTTGCATCGGTGACTGGGTCTGGCTGCTCCTGGCCTACGTGAAGCTGTAACGTCTCAAATTTATAATTTTTTGTACTCATGCTTTCGTCTCCTTTACCGATTCTCAGAAATGTTGAGGACAGTATAACTCTTCAATTCCTAGTATGTCAATAGGAATATAGGAAATTATTTCATGGAATACAAAACATGATTTCATCAAATACAGAAAATTATTTCATTACCTTTAAAATTTTCTCGATATCCTGTTTTCGTCCAATAGCCAGCAGATGATCTTCTGCCCGGATCACATAATCCGCTGACGGCATCAGATTGGTCTTTCCATCGGTCTTTGTCCCCAGGATGTTGATGTGATAGCTGTTGCGGATTCCGGATTCCTTCAGACTCTTGCCTACCCACTGGGTTAACGGCGGAATCTCATAGATCGAATACTCATCACTTAACTCAATGTAATCAAATACATGATCCGCACTGTAACGCACTGCCAGCTTCTCCGCAATATCACGATCCGGATAAATAACTTCATCAGCTCCATTTCTCAGAAGAAATTTCGCATGGATATCCCGGTTTGCCTTACTGATCACATGTTTTCCGCCCAGCTCCTTTACCAGGCTGGTGATCTCCAGACTGCTCTGGAAATTGGTTCCGATGCAGACGAAGCACAGATCAAAGTTCGCAACACCTAAGCTTTTTAACACATTTTCATTAGTGCAGTCACCGATTTTGGCGCTGACCACCAGAGGAAGCATCTCTTCCAGATTCTCCTCTTCCTGATCCACGATCATGATCTGATTGCCAAGCTCTGCCAGATTCTGGCACAGATGACGACCAAAACGACCCATTCCAATGATCAAAATTGATTTCATATTTCTTCCTCCTTAACCGATGCTGACCGTTTCCACCGGGTTCTGTACATGAGTGATCCGTTTCTGCTGGGTAAATGCCAGAGCGAAGGACATACTGCCAATCCTGCCGCAGTACATCAGCAAAATGATCACTATTCGGGATGCCGGAAGCAGACTTCTGGTGATTCCGGTAGTCATTCCTACCGTTCCAATGGCAGAAAATGTCTCAAACAGCACATCTGCCATTCCAACCGGCTGAATCGCCATGATCAGGATAGACGCTGCCAATGCTGCTGTTAAGTTGATGGTACAGATGGCGCCAGCACGTTTTACCGCATCCTCCTCTAACCGCCGTCCGAATACATTGATGCCGTAGGAGCGGTCAATGTTGGAACGGACATATAAGAACAAAGCGATCGCAGATGTGGTCTTGACACCGCCTGCCGTAGATCCTGGATTACCGCCGATAAACATTAAGATCAGTGTCAGCAGTTTGCTTCCATCCGTCATGGCCGCCGGATCAACGGTGTTAAAGCCTGCCGTTCTCGCTGTCACGGACGCAAATAAACTGGTTAAAATCTGTCCACTGGCACTCATGCCCACCATCAGATTCTGCCGCTCCAGTACCCAGAAGAGTCCTGCACCGCCAAATACCAGCACAAACAGGGCGATCAGCACCAGCTTCGTCTGTAATAAATATTTCCGGAAATGAAATTTATTCCGGTATAGGTCATCCCACACGATAAATCCCAGACCACCGATGATGATCAGGCTCATGATCACCAGATTCACCAGCCAGTCGTCATAGTAACCAATCAGGGAATTATAAGGCACTTCATTGCCCATCAGGTCAAAGCCTGCATTACAAAAGGCAGAAACCGCATGGAAAAAGCCGTAAAACACCCCACGGAAAAAGCCATATTTTGGCACGAAACGGATCGATAACAGCACCGCTCCCGTCACCTCAAATATGCAGGTTCCGGCAATGATCCTCCGGGCCAGCTTCACAATCCCGCCGATCTGCAATGCGCTGGTGCTCTCCTGGATCAGTCCCCGCTGGCGCAGACCGATCTTTCTTCTTAACACAATGGAAAAGAACACACCCACGGTCACAAATCCGAGACCGCCGATCTGGATCAGAAAAATGATCACAAACTGACCAAACAAGCTCCACTGGCTCCAGGTATCCCGCACCACCAGACCGGTCACACAGGAGGCGCTGGTTGACGTAAACAGTGCGTCTAAAAAATTCACACTCTGCCCATTTCTGCTGGCAAATGGAAGCATCAGAAGCAGTGTTCCAACCAGGATCAGTACAAAGAAGCCATAGGCAATGTACTGAGTCTGGCTTAAAAAGCCCCTTTTTTTCTTCATAGGATCATCTCCGTCCGTTTTTTCTTATGATCGTAAACAACGTAAACAATAAAAATGCCGCCAGATTCACTAACACCACGCTGGCACCTGCCGGAGTGGAACAGAGATAGGAGGCCGTCATGCCGATGCAGAAACAGATCACTGATAAGATTCCCGAAGACCACACCACACCTTTAAAGCTCTTAAACACCCGCATGGAGGTCAGTGCCGGGAAAATGATCAGGCTGGAGATCAGCATAGCCCCCATCATCCGCATTCCCAGCACAATGGTCACCGCTGTTAAAACCGCGATCAGCACATTGTAGCTGGACACGGAAACGCCCGTAGCCTTGGCGAAATTTTCATCAAAGGTTACAGCGAAAATTTTATTATAGCAGAACACAAACAGTCCCAGTACCACTACAGACAGCACCGCCGCCATTTTCACATCGGCAGTGCTCATGGCTAAGATACTGCCGAACATATAGCTGCTGACATCCGTCGTCATGCCGGTCGTCAGAGAAGTCACCACAATGCCGACAGCAAGGGCACTGGCAGAGATCATGGCGATTGCCGCATCGCTCTTGACTTTTCCATTTTCTGTAATCCGCAAAAGGAAAAAAGCCGCCAGCACCACCACCGGAATCGACAACTTCAGCGGAGACCAGCCAATCGCTAATGCGATGGACAAGGCTCCGAAGGATACGTGGGAAAGCCCATCTCCGATCATCGAATACCGTTTTAATACCAGGCTGACGCCCAGCAGGGACGCACACAGAGAGATCAGGATGCCGCCGATCAGCGCCCGCACCATAAATGGATAAGAAAGCATCTCCAATACTGCTGCCATCACAGATCACCTCCTAAGAACAGCTGGCCTGCTTTGGTTTTCCGGTATTCTTCCGGGGTTCCATAGAATAACACCTTCTGCTTCAAATGCAGGATCTTATTGGCCTGGTTGACTACATTGGCCACATCGTGGGTTACCATGATGATGGTCACCTTTTCTTCTTTATTTAACGTCCGCACCAGATGATAAAAATCCTGGATTGCTGACGGATCCAGTCCGGTGATCGGTTCATCTAAAATCAGCACTTCACTGGTGGCGCATAAAGCCCTGGCGATCAGGGCACGCTGCTGCTGTCCGCCGGATAATTCCCGGTAACACTTTTTCGCCAGATGGGTGATGCCCAGCTTTTCCATGCTGGTCCGCGCCATCTTCTTCTCCACCATGGAGTAAAACGGCCGGTGACCTCTCCTGCTTAAGCATCCAGAGATCACCACTTCATAAACGGTCGCTGGAAAATCCTTCTGGGCCGCCGTCTGCTGGGGCAGATAGCCGATCCCGGTCTTTTTCAGTTCTTCTGCCACAGTCAGTGTTCCTGCTGTCGGCTTGATCAGACCCAGAAGTCCTTTCATCAAGGTACTTTTACCGGAGCCATTTTCTCCCACCACGCACAGGTAATCGCCGGAATCTACCTCCATGGTCAGGTCTACTACCGCATCGTGGTTTTCGTAGCCAAAATCCACATGGTTACATGTTATTAATGCACTCATTTTTATTCCTTTTTCATCCCTTTCGTAACTGTTTTGTCCTTTCACAGTTCCTTTTCCTTCTATAATTGCAGCTATTGGAATCCACATGGCTGCTTTGATCGTTACTTCTTGACATTTAATCCAGACCATCCCGCAGGGTCTCGATATTGCCCTTCATCAGATCCACATAGGTGACCCCGGAATCAAATTCTGCCCTCGTCACATTATGACAGGAATGAAGAAGCTCCGGTTTCGCTCCTGTCTCTTCTCCGATGATCTCTGATACCCGGTGACTGGAGAGCTCCAGGTAGTAAACCACCGGAATCTCTTCCGTCCGCACCTTATCGATCAGGTACGCAATGGTCTTGGCGCTTGGCTCCGTATCTGTGCTGCAGCCGGAAAATGCCGCGCGGTAGTCGAAGCCGTACTCTTCTGCCAGATAACGAAATGGAAATTTGTCACCTACCACGATCATGTTGCGCCTGCGGTTCTTAGAAACCTCTAAGAATCCCTCGTGGAGCGCCTCTAATTCCTCTAAATACGCCTCTTTTCCTTCTTCGTAACGGGTTTCATTGGCCGGATCGCACTTGGATAAAGTGTCCGCGATCACTTCCGTGAACTTCATGGCATTGACCGGAGATGTCCAGATGTGCTCGTCATACTCAATGTCTACATGATGACCGTCATCGTCCACATAGTCGGAGTGGTCATGACCATCGCCGTAGTAGTGACCGTCTGGTAACCCGGAGTCACTGTCATGGGCATGGCCTGCTTCATGCCCATGTTCTTCTTCCGCTTCATGATCGTGGTCCTCTTCTGCTTCATGATCGTGGTCTTCTGACTCGTGGTCATGCCCGTGACTTCCGTGGGCATGGTCATGGGCCTCGTCCTCCATGCCTTCCACGATCTCCTCCTCATAAGTGTCCACGTAATCCATCATGGTGATCACCGTCATATGGCCGGTGTCCGTCGCTGCCAGCACCTGGGTCAGCCATTGCTCCATGGCGCCGCCGTTGCAGATCAGTACGTCTGCATTCTGGATCGTCCTCATATCTGCCGGAGTTGGCTCAAAGGAATGGCTGTCCATCCCCGCCGGAACCACCATGGTCAGATCAACAGCATCCCCGGCGATCTGTCTGGCGAAATCATAATAAGGAAACAACGTGGTCACCACATTTAATTTCCCATTGTCCTCTTTCTTTGCATTCTGTCCCACTGCATTTCCACAACCAGTCAGAACCGCTACAGACGCAAGCACCGCAGCCAGATACCAACCGATGCCCCGTTTCCAGCTTTTATTATTCATGTTTCATATCCCTTCCTGCAATAACCCAACGTAACTATTCAGTACCTTCATAGTTATTTCCATCCTAAGCAGGATGTCAAACCAGTATAGCACATTTTTATTTCGGCATACAAGGGTTTTCCACAAAAAAGACAGGTGTGGAGCCTATCTCATTCCCACACCTGTTCTGACTGTTCTTATTTTATTTTACCTTTTGTCCTTCTTAGCCACCCGCATTCCGGCACGGATCATGCGAAACATCCGCACCGCGGCCTTCTGATATAACATCACCGCATCTGCCATGGCTTCATCAAGCCCCATAGGTCCATCCACGGTAGTCATCAGTGAATCGATTCCATGTTCATAGATTGTCTCATAGCCTGGTCCCAGTGATCCACTTAAGCCGACAACAGGCACTCCTTTTCTGGCGCACCGGTCACCGATTCCCTGCATCACCTTGCCAAAGCTGGACTGCCAGTCTGTCCGGCCTTCTCCAGTCACCACCAGATCTGCCCATTCAAGCCACTGGTCAAAATTTGTCATGTCCAGTACACAATCAATGCCAGAACGCATTTCTGCTCCCAGATAGATGAGAAGAGCCGCACCAAGCCCTCCTGCAGCCCCGGTTCCAGGAATCTGGTCCGGATCTGTCTGAAAAATGTTGCGGATCACATCCCGGTAATGCTGCATTCCCGATTCTAACTGATCCAGAATCTTAAGTGTTCCTCCTTTTTGCTTTCCAAAGGTATAAGTAGCACCATTTTCCCCACATAACGGATTCGTCACATCACACATCACTGTGATCTTCGCCTGTCTGATCAGCGGTGTCAGTCCAGAAATATCGATACGCTCCACCAGCTCCAGATTTTCACCGATTCCCTTCAGTTCCTGTCCATCACAGTCCAGGAAACGGACGCCAAGGGCTGATGCCATTCCCATTCCTCCATCATTGGTTGCCGAACCACCAATGGCAATACGGATATCCCGGAAGCCTCTCTGAAGCGCATCCATCAAAAGCTGTCCTGTCCCATAGGTAGAAGTTTTCCGCGGATCACGTTCTGCTTCCATCACCAGCGGAAGCCCGGATGCCTGGGCCATCTCAATCACCGCCGTACCACCAACACATCCATAATAAGCCGTGATTTCCCGTCCAAGCGGATCCTGCACCTGACAGGAAAGCTTCTCCCCATGGCACGCCTGCACAACAGCGTCTATGGTTCCCTCTCCTCCATCCGCCACCGGAATCCCCTGGCATTCGCAGGAGCCAAAAACCTCCTCTGCTGCTTTCTTTAGATATTGAATCGTCTGGGCGCTGGTTAATGATCCTTTAAAAGAATCGGATACGAATAAAAGCTTCATCCGGTTTTCTCCTTTTTTCTTCTATGAAAGTCCAGGCAGAAATCCACTGCACAAAACTAAGATACATAATACCACAATTTTCCCCAAAAAGAAAGAACCTGGACATCCAGGTTCTCTCTTCATCTTCTCAATCATTAAAGTTAAACTGCCGCTAATGTCTCGCCTAATTTTCTGCAGTTCTCCAGGGCTTCTTCATCTGGAGTATTATTGGCGATCACGCCTTCTCCTCCTGCGACTGTTGCACCGGCAGCTTCCATGCGGGATGCCCACTCTCTCATCCAGTCGCCATCGCCCCAGTCATAGGAGCCGAACAGACCGATGGTCTTGCCAGCTGCGAATTTTTCTACTTCTTCTACAAATGGCTCCATGTCGCCTTCTTCTAACTGTTCAGAGCCCATAGCCGGACAACCCAATGCAAACGCTTTTGCGTCTTTTAATACATCTGCGGATGCACTTGCAACGTCAAGAACGTTTGCGTGGCCACCTGCTGCATGGATTCCCTCTGCAACTGCACCAGCCATCATCTCAGTATTACCTGTGCCGCTCCAGTAAATTACATAAATATCGCTCATAATGATTACTCCTCCTTAAATGAATTTTTTATTTATGATACCGCTACCAAATGAAGCGGATATCCTGCGATCACTTCTCCCATGGCCTGATCCTTTGCCGCATCATAGGCTGCAAATACTGCCCTGGCTCTCTCAACATTGTGGTACACCTTCCAGTACCGTTCCATAAGACAATTTTGTCCACCGAACTTAATAAAGTCTTCCACATCTTCCACCGGATATTCCAGTATGATACCCAGTTCATGTGGGAAATCTGCTTGTTTCTCCGCATATCTTTCATAACGCTGACGTAATTTACGAAGTACCGCAGAAACGCTGACATCCAAATATCCCATTTTATTCAAAAATTCGCGGTTTTCCTGTTTGTTCAAATGTTTTTCCAGCCTGTCATACCGGTAAAACAACAGCAATTCCTTGTTCTTCCCTATATAAAGAGGAATGCAGCTGACCGCCGTTCCTTTTAGAGACCTCCAGATCCGGTTCCAGGTACCTGGTCTGGCGTTCATGGCATTGGATGCCTTTACATTTTTTAACACCGGGCCACAGTGAAATGCCACCCGGAATTTTAATTCGGTCTCTATATTGCACTGATCTAAAAATCTCATCATATCTTCCGCTGACATGGCACTTCTCCTTTTCCTTCTCTTTATATGAAAAAGAATCCTGCAAGCAGGATTCTCCGCCTGCGGCGGGTCGCTTTAGCGACATTCTTCCACTCCGCCGCAGTGCGATCCTTAGCGGAGCGTTTTTGTGTCATAGGACGAAGTTTCCTATGGCACAAGAAACCGCCCTTACTATGCGGGATAAGAGCGGCCTTGTAGGAGTCATCACCTCCACGGGTCAGATGGAGGATTTAAAATGTATAGAATATTCACATGAGTTAGAATCAACTAACTGAGTATATGTTAGCATAAACTAACTTTTTCGTCAACCTTTTTTTTCGTCCTATTTTCTCAATAAAAGGGTTTTCTCTTTTTTAACATTATGCTACACTAAGTGAGAGATTATACATCATGAATAATCGTAACGATTCAGTACCTTCATAGTTACGATTATTCTATAAAAAATACACAGGGGGATTCATCCATGTCAAAAATTGGATTTGATAATCAGAAATACTTAACGATGCAGTCAGAACACATCAAAGAACGAATCAGCCAGTTTGGTGATAAACTGTACCTGGAATTCGGCGGTAAATTATTTGACGATTACCACGCATCACGTGTACTTCCAGGCTTTGCGCCGGACAGCAAGCTCCAGATGCTGATGCAACTTTCCGACCAGGCTGAGATCGTCATTGTCATCAACGCCGCTGATATCGAGAAAAATAAAGTCCGCTATGACCTCGGTATCACTTACGATGTCGATGTGCTCCGTCTGATCCAGTCTTTCCGCGATAAAGGACTGTTCGTCGGAAGCGTTGTCATCACCCAGTACTCTGGACAGCACGCTGCTGACACCTTCAAGGCTAAATTAGAGCATATGGGAATCAAGGTATATCGCCACTACCGCATTGATGGCTACCCAAATAATGTAAAACATATCGTCAGCGATGACGGCTTTGGCAAGAATGACTATATTGAAACCTCCAGACCACTGGTCATTGTCACTGCACCAGGACCTGGTAGTGGAAAAATGGCTACCTGCCTTTCCCAGTTATATCATGAAAACAAGAGAAATATCAAAGCCGGTTACGCTAAATTCGAGACCTTCCCGATCTGGAACCTCCCATTAAAACATCCGGTAAATTTAGCTTATGAAGCTGCCACTGCCGATTTAAACGATGTAAATATGATCGACCCATTCCATTTAGAGGCTTATGGAGAGACAACGGTCAATTATAACCGCGATGTGGAGATTTTCCCTGTCTTAAGTGCCATTTTCGAGGGTATTTACGGCTCCTGCCCTTACAAGTCCCCGACCGATATGGGTGTCAATATGGCCGGCAACTGCATTTTCGATGACGAAGCATGCCGGGAAGCATCCCGCCAGGAGATCATCCGCCGCTACTATCACGCATTGAACCGTATGGTAAGCGGAGACAGCTCTGAAGAAGAGATCTATAAGATCGAGCTGCTGATGAAACAGGCGAAAATCACCGTTGATGACCGCAAGGTTGTAGGAATCGCCAATGTAAAAGCTGCTGCCACCCAGGCTCCTGCAGCCGCTCTGGAGCTTCCGGATGGACGGATCGTAACCGGAAAGACCGGTTCTCTCTTAGGCGCTTCTGCAGCTGTTTTATTAAATGCAGTCAAAGCCCTGGGCGGGATCCCGGATGAGAAGCACCTGATCGCTCCATCCGCAATTGAACCGATCCAGAAATTAAAAGTCAATTATTTAGGAAGCAAGAACCCGCGTCTTCACACCGACGAGGTTCTGATTGCCCTGTCCATGTGCGCTGCCACCGATCCAGACGCCCAGAAAGCTCTGGATCAGTTATCCAAATTAAAAGGCTGTCAGGCTCATACCTCTGTCATCCTCTCCCGTGTGGATATCCGCACCTTTAAAACATTAGGAGTTGAACTGACTTCTGAGCCGATCTATGAGCACCAGAAGCTTTATCATTAAAAAAGGAGGACCTTATCATGACGAATGCAGTAATTGAAACTCTTATGACAAGAAGAAGTGTCCGCGCTTTCCAGGAAAAAGCAATTCCAGCAGATCAGTTACAAGCGATCCTGGAAACAGCCCGCTTCGCTCCAAGCGGTATGGGTCGTCAGACCTGGAAATTCACCGCTGTTACCAATCGTGAGAAAATCCAGAAATTAGCTGCAGCCATCAGCAAAGAATTAGGCCGTGAAGGCTACAATATGTACCAGCCAGAGGTTCTGATCATCCCATCCAACGATGTTGAAAGTCCATTTGGAAAGGAAGACAACGCCTGTGCTCTTGAGAACATTTTCATCGCAGCCTGGTCCTTCGGTATCGGTTCCGTCTGGATCAACCAGCTCCAGGGCATCTGCGACCGCCCGGCCATCCGCGAGATCCTGGATTCCTTCGGAATTCCGAAAAATCATGTCGTTTATGGCATGGCAGCCCTGGGTTATCCGGCACAGGAGCCAAAGAAGAATGTGGAGAAGATCGGGGAAGTGGCAATTGTTGAGTAATTGCCTTCTCTCCGCAAATATCTAAGATTAGAAAAGGCAGGTGGAATAGAATTACGCACTCTATTCCATCTGCCTTTATTTTTTATAAAATTACTCACTTAATTCTAAGCTTTCTTCCGGTCCTTCATCACAACAGATCCCACAATACATACAACCAGGAAAATAAAGAACCAGCAGATCGGAGAAGTATAAAATCTGGAGAAATTACCTCCGCCCAATTTTACTGCTCTTCTGAACTGCTCCTCAAACATTCCGCCAAGAATCAGTCCCAATACCACCGGTGCAATCGGGTACTCATGTTTCTTAAGGAAGTATCCCAAAAGTCCCATCACTAAAGCTGTTCCAAGGAAATAGACTCCCTTAGAAACAGACGAACCAGCCAGGGCATAAGGTCCCAGGAAAGACAACACTAAAATCACCGGCATCAACACCTTCTGGGAAATCAACAGGATTCTTGGATAAAACCGAACGCCAGCCAGCTGAAATACTCCCATAAAAATATTGGAGATTAGCAATGTAATAAAGATAGAGTACACCAATGGCATATTCGTGGAGAACAGTGCAAAACCAGGTGTAACGCCATTGATCATCAATGCTCCGATCAGGACTGCTGTAGCCGCATCTCCAGGGATTCCAAGGCTTAAAGCCGGAATCAATGCACCGCCAGTTACTGCATTATTAGCTACCTCTGGTGCAAACACACCTTCCAGACAACCAGTACCCGGCATATCCAGTTTGCCTTTGCTGCGACTACAGATTCCAGACGCTGCATTCCGGCTCATAAATACCGCAATAGAAGCACCGGTTCCTGGAATTGCGCCAATCAGCGTACCAATTCCAAGGGAAGACAGAATAATTTTCCACATGGAAGCAATCTTCTTAAAAGGTGGAAACACTTTACCAATATCCCGACACACATCTGTATTCTGTGGTTTTCTGAAATTATCCAGTTCCACAAATACCTGACTGACGCCGTACAGACCAATCAATGTCGAGGTCATATCCAAACCATTGGCAATTGGCGTCTTACCCAGCACCGATGCAAATGGAATCCGGACAGAGCCAGACATGGGATCCGGTCCTAAGAAAGCAAATACAAATCCCAAAGCCCCCATCAGCAGACCCTTTAACAGGTTGTTACCGGAAACTGCAGCAATGATCACGATACCAACTAAAGCCAGTGTACATTTTTCAGCCGGTCCAAATGCCAGCGTCATCTTTGCTACCATCGGGCTGAAAAAGATCAAGAAAATCTCAGAGCCAAGTCCTCCGATCATAGAAGCCACCACGGCTCCTCCAAGAGCCTGGCCAGCCAATCCCTTTTTTGTCATCAATTGACCATCTTCCGCTGTTGCGATGGCGTTGGGATTTCCTGGAATTCCAAGAAGAATCGCCGGGATAGATGCACCACATACAGCTCCGCAGTACACCGCCAGCAAAAGTCCAATTCCAGTAGCCGTATCCAGCTGATAAGAAATCGGAATCACAAGTGCGATTCCCATAGTCGCTGTCAGTCCTGGCAGCGCTCCTAAAATAATTCCCAGAGAAGCTCCGAAAGCACACCATAGAAAGGTAGACAGATGGGCAACCAATGAGACTCCCTGCATAAATTCGCTCATAATGACCTCCTCTAAATATCCAGGATACCTGGAGCCAGGTTTACACTGAAGAACTGTTTAAACACAATGTATAGAAGCAATACCGTTGTCAAAGTCAGGATTCCTGCAGAAGAAGCCCGATTCAATCCTTTTACTTTCATAGTCTTGAACAGTGTTTTATTAACAAAAACTGCTGCCAGTATCACAAATACAGCAGAAATAGCTGCTTCAAAAGTCGCCACCGTAAAAATTGACGGAAGCGCACCATCCCTTCCAAGACTCATCAAAGTCTTTGTGATAGTTCTCATAATTATAAAAACCACCGTTGTTATTGCAATGGTAATGGCTCCACCACCCAATACTTCCTTGGCATTCCGCTTTTCATCTACAGTCGTGTAAATATACTCCAAACCATATAACAGAATTGTTGATAAAATAATAAATCCAATATGACGGATCAACAGAACGTAAAGCACAGACATCACCAGTGTGATAAAAAAGAGTTTTTTTGTTCCCGGATCCATTGGTTCTCCATCTGGCTTTTCTTTTAATGTCAGATAAAGAAATCCTAAAAACATAAACAATGCCATAAATGCCGGAAGTATTTTTCCACCAGGATCGCCGCCGATTGCATCGGCGGCTAAGATCGTATCCTCACTCATGATCACATAAACAAAATAGAGGGCAGATAATACAGTCATGATTGCTGGCATTAAATTGAATTTCTGCTTCATTTGTTCCCCTTCACATCTTTTTTGACATAATCGGCACTTTCCTACTCTGCGTACTCACCCTTTGCCAGACCAGTTGCCTGAATAATTGGTTTCATAGTATCTACCATTTCCTGGTTATATTTCTCGAAATCACCAAGTTTAGAATATGCGTCTAACAGTCCCTGCTCTTTCATATAATTCTGGAAATCATCAGAATTGTATGCTTTTTCAATCACATCAGCCAGGTACTCTTTTACATTATCCGGAGTTCCCTGTGGTGCGCAGATACCGCGGAAGCAGCCTCCAGGTACTACCAGATCACCATAACCTGCATCTTCCAGGTTTGGAAGATCCTTTAACTCATCCAGTGCGGAATGTCCATCACCAAAGAATACTAAAGGTCTTAATCCATCTGCATTCGCTAAAACCTCAGACTGGGAGAAAATACCAGCGTCACAATGTCCGCCCAAAACTGCTGGGATCAGCTCTGCACCACCGTTGAAAGAAACAACGTTAAATGGAGCATCCAAGGCATTATTCAAACCGTAAGCAACAACACCAGTCGTCGCAGTTGCACCAGCATTTCCAAGGGTAATCTGTCCCTTATTTGCTTTTGCTGCATCTACCAGATCTTCAAATGTCTGATAAGAAGAATCTGCATTCACTGCCAGAACAAATGGTTCCATAGTCAGGCCAGAGATAAAATCCAGTTTCTTAAATCCATCAGTATAACCAGTCATGGTTCCACATACAACATAAGTTCCATACATCAGAAGTGTATATCCATCTGCTTCAGAATCGATTACCTGGTTAGTTCCAGTACCAGTAGAACCGCCAGTTACATTTTCTACAATAATATTATTGTTCTTGGAAACCGTCTTCATGGCCTCCACCAGCTGACGAGCCTGTGTATCAGTTCCACCGCCTGCACCCTGTGGAACAATCAGTGTGATGGTTTTCTCTGGATCCGGGAATGTAGCCTCTTTCTTGCTACTGCATCCCGCAAGGGAAGTCACACATAATGCTGCTGCCATAACTGCTGCCAATGCTCTTTTTCTCATAACTTAAATGCCTCCTGTTTTTTTATATTTTAAATTTATTTACTGCTTATTCAATATGTATTTCTCGATTGCGATCGCCACGCCATCCTTGTCAAATGGTGCTGTGACAAAATCCGCTTCTTCTTTCAGCCATTCCGGTGCATTGCCCATTGCTATCCCAACACCCGATGCCTTGATTGCATCCGCATCCAAAACCGAATCTCCAATACTCATTACCTGTTCCATAGTCAGATTCAGTTTTTCCAAGAGTTTTCGGATACCTCTAGTTCGGTCAAGACCTTTCGGGAAAAACTGCATATTCTCACCTACTGGATCCGTAATATGAGCAATACCAGAATTCTCTACTTCATCGTAAATCTCCTGCTGAAGTTCTTTAGGAATCCCATACATATTGACCTTCTCTACACCAATTCCATGTTCCAGGAAATACTCGGATGGTTTTTCCACTGCAATCTCCCGTTTTTCTTCAAAGAACCATACATGGTGAGGCGGAACCGGATAACGCTCCAGATGATCATCAATGGATTTTTCCATGTAAATTTTTCCATTGGCAGCAATCTCTGTGTAGATATTTTTTCCTTCAAATACCTGGCACATTGCCGCTCCGTCTTCTGGTGACAGGATCTCCTGATGTATGATCTCCCCTGTGTTATGATCCACAACTCTTGTTCCAGCAGATGTGATATAATAATGAATTCTTTCATCTGCTTCAATCTGCGGTGGCTGCATATCCTCTGATCTGCCTGTGGAAGGAATGATCTGGATTCCCTTATCCAGCGCTTTCCGGATGGCATACATATTTCTCATGGAAATGAATACCTGATCCTTTTGAAGAGTAGTTCCGTCAAAATCCAAAAGAATTGCCTTGATTTCCGGTTTTCTCTCAATCCGATAAGGATAAAAATTCAACATATCATTATAAAAAGATGCCTTCGGTGCCGATAAGTAAAACTCTGGCTGCTCTTTTAAAAACTGATCTGCCAGCCGCACCTTTTCTTTCACCAGTTTCTTCTCTTCCTGTTCCGGAATGTACTGCATATACGCAACAGTAATATGATAGGTATATTCCTCATGACCTGGCAGGCGAAATCCTAAAGCATCTGCCACTGCATCACGATATGCTCTTAATTTCTGATCCTCCTTTTCATCACTTGGTTTTAAACAAACCCTTACATCATGATCATCGATGCTTAAATGATCAAAACGCATATGAATCTCTTCTGGAATCGGAACCTGTTTCACCCGGTCTTCAAAATACTGATCCACCAGTTTCATGGAATCTTTCCGATCTAAAAGCGGCGGCCAGAATCCATCTTCTCTCACCTTGTCATTCATTCCCCGGATCACGGTCATGTGATAACTGTCTTCAGGAAGAAAAATGAAAAACTTCGCTAATTTCTCACAATCCAACATCACATGCACCTGATGAATCACATCATATGCTGGATTATCCTTCTCTACATCAGCGATGACCGTATTCCCCGGATAATAAAGAGGCTTTCCCCCCTGGTCAAATTTCAGTCCTATCTGCAATCCATATCTCATATCTGCCTCCATCTTTTTATTTTATCAGCCAGAAATTGCACTGATACGTTCATCCTTCATCCATTCATAAACCAGATTTCTTCTTTCCAGTTCAGTAGGAAAAAGCAACGTCAATTCAATTTTTGCTTCTCCTTGTTCTTTTCCTCTGGTCATTTTCATATCCAGTTCTCGGATATTTTCTTTTGTAAAATTCTCCCTCAATTCTTCCAACACATGTTCACTGTCTGTTGTATTCATTTTTATCACACCACGATATGGTTCCATGGATAAAAATGTCACCTTATGGAGAATAATCTGAATGACCACCACCAGGATACCAGAACAGATTCCCACAAAATAAGAACCAGCCCCAATCGCCATTCCAACGCCTGCCGTCGCCCAGATTCCTGCCGCCGTTGTCAGTCCACTTATGGAATTCTTCTTAATAAAAATCGTTCCTGCCCCTAAAAAGCCAACTCCAGAAACAATCTGAGCCGCTACTCTCGATGCGTCATAATCAGAAATATCTGTAAAGCTATACTTTGACACAACCATCATCAATGCAGCCCCCATACACACAATAGCATGAGTTCTCAGTCCTGCACTTTTTTCCCGGTTTTTTCTCTCATATCCAATCATACAGCCAATCAATGCGGCAATAATAATGCGGATGACCAACTCTCCTTGCTGACATAGCTCATATATCTTCACACCTATCTCCTCCGTTTCAAGCCTTGCTTAAATCTGTGTTCTCCAGGTTGGTGTTTTAGGAAGAATTTTCTCAAACTGATCAATTACCTGTCTTTCATGCTCACCCGCATACTGACCATTTAAAAACCAGTCCAATGTCTGTACATAAAACTGTTTCCAGGATTCTGTCTCTTTTAATGGACAGATCGGATAAAATAAAATACCATTTTTCTTTGCTGCCTGTCCATCTCCAGGTGCGTCTCCAATCATCAGGCAATGAGACGCTTCATAAGACTGTTTTACTTTTTCAATACACTGCGCCTTACTTCCAACTTCCTGACCACATATAGCGGATACTAATGGCAATAGACCATGTTCACTCCACTCTCTCATCAGCGCCTCTGTAGCAGTTGCAGATACGATCACGATGTCCGCATACTCAGCAAGTTTCTCCAGACTCTCCCTGACATAAGGAAAAGGCGGAACTCCACGCACCATATCGCTGATCCTCTGATTGCAGTCCAGACTCCAGTTTAAAATCTTTCTATACTCCGAATCAGCCTTATGTTTCTCTAAAGACTGATTATTTAGCGGCTCCCCGCTTTGAATCCATTTTTTCAATACACTGCCATCCGGCATAGAAAATCCAGTCAACCGTTTTACCTCTTCCCGGCTTCCTGTCAGATCTAATACTTTATCCAATGCCAGAAAACGATTGATTCCCCGATAAACCGAATACAGATTCACAAACTCCCACGCTTCTCTGGCATATCTGGACACTGCCTGTAAATCCCAGTCATTGACCGTTGCCGGGCAAAAGCACTCTTTATGCTTTACTTCCATCACATCAAAAGCACAGCCATCAGAATCAATGCAGACCAAAAACGAATGTTTCGGAACAAAATTCTCTAATGTTTTCTCCATAGATTCTCCTTTTGTAAAAATAAACTATTTTTTCGTCACATTTCTTTTTCCTTTGTGCATTTTCATTATATTTCATTAATTTACACGTGTCAATAATTATTTTAAAATTTATAAAAATATTTTTAACGTTTTATTTTTATCTCTCTTGCTTTTTCCATATCCTTTCATTATAATTAACATAATAGTTTGAGAACGAAAGGAATTCATTTTATGCCAACCATAAAGGATATTGCCCTTGCTGCAGGTGTATCCCATGCAACCGTGTCAAATGTCTTGAATAAAAAGGGAAACGTGAGCAGTGAAAAAATTCGATTGGTCGAAGAAGCAGCCAAAGCCCTTGGATACCGGATTGATGAACAGGCCAGCCTCTTAAGGAAAGGGGTTACCCGTACCGTGGCCCTGATTCTTCCTGATATCCAGAAAGCCAAATATAGCGATTTATATGTCGGAATATTAAATGAACTGGAAAAACATAATTATTCTATCCGCTTATTTTTAACTGAAAATATACCCCACAAAGAGCAGACTGCTATCAACTGTGCCATTGCAGCCAAAACCTGTGCCATCGTAACGGTCACCTGCATGGAAAATGCAGAAAAGTTTTACCATATTCCAAGCCTGGAGCAGACTCCAATCTTATTTTTATTAAGAGAATCTGGTTCTGTTTCTTTCCCATGCTTTTCTTTCGACTATGCAAAAGCGGGAGAACTCCTTGCTGGTCATGCGAAGGCAGACGGTGTTACAAAACCTTTGATTTTTATAGGAAATACCTCCTATTCTACACACACGGATTTTTTACGTGGAATCCAAAAGGTTTATCCTGATCTCCCGGATACTGCGATTACCAGCTTAAAATACGGAGAATTATCTCTGGATACCTACCTGGCATTCGAAAAAAATAAAAGCTTTGACTGCTGCATTACCTCTGATCACGAGATTGCTGATCAGATCTGCTATATTAGTCAAAGTTCTGTGCCTACATTTACAGCCCCTCTCTACTCTCTTTCTTCTTTGAGAGCCCTAAGAGATACACGCTGCAACACCCTTCCATTGAATTATTCCAGGCTTGGAATTGACGCTGCACAATCATTAATCTCTGCCATTGAACATAATACCCCTCTGGATTCCAGGATTTTTTCTGCAGCAAATTACTGCCCGCTTCACCATGCAACCGTATTATCCCATGCTGCACCATTGAAAATGCTGTCTCTGGACTCTCCCACTGCCAGCGCCCTGAAATGTCTGATTCCTGAATTTACTCAGCAGACTGGTATCTCTGTAGAGTTAGACACCTATCCGTTACATACCATTTACCAGCATATCGTTTCCAGCAAGCTTTCTAACTACGATATTCTCCGTCTGGACGTATCTGGTTTTGACTATATGGCGCCAGATCTTCTAACTCCGCTTACTGAAGTAGACCCGCACGCGAATCAGCATTTTTCCAGCCTTCTTTCCGGCCTTGCTGATAACTATGGCTATGTGGACGGCACATTATACGCATTTCCTTTCGATATCAGTATCCAGATGCTTTTTTATCGAAAAGATTTATTTGAAAATGCCATGCAGACCAGAAGCTTTTACGAACTGACCCATCACACATTAAAAGTTCCGGCCACCTTTGATGAGTACAATGAAGTGGCACGTTTTTTCACGCAAAAATTTCGGCCAGACTCCCCTACCGTATATGGAACCAGTGTTTTCTTAAACAATCCTTCCTCAACGGCTGCGGAATTTTTAGTGCGACTTTTGGATCTTAACGGACAGGCTTACGACGAACATGGATATCTCCACATTTCCTCTCCAGAAGCACTTCAGGCCCTTACCAATTACCTGGAATCAGCCTCCTGTGCGAATCCAGAATATGTGGACAGTTGGGAATACATTGCCCAAAATTTTGCCAACGGACAATCCGCTATGGCCATCTTATTCGTCAACCATGCGGCAAAGATCATGCAGATTCCAGGAGCGATTGCATCCAATCAAACCGGTTTTGCAGCAGTTCCTGGATTTCGTCCATTACTCGGCGGTGGTACCTTGGGCATCTGTTCTTCTTCCTCACGAAAAGAAGACGCCTACCGCTTCATCCGCTGGGCAACTGGCGATGATATTGCTGCCCGTCTCATGCGTATGGGCGGTATCTCTCCCTGCCGCTCTGCCTACGAGTATACTGAAATCTTAAACACCTATCCATGGCTGGATGATTTTGAAAAAAACTTAAAACTCGGCAGTCGAAAAACTATCTTTTCCAAACCTGGCATCCATCTGGATATCCATAATTTTGAAGTAAATCTTGGGCAGTTGATCATTGACGCTTATCATGGAAAACGGTCTTTGGAGGAAACGATCTGGCGAGCACAGTTGTTGATGGAAGAAATTGAAAAGGGCAGGAATTAATTGTACCGCATAAAAAGCCAATGAAAAGAACTCTTTTCATAAAGATTCTTTCTCATTGGCTTTTTTTAATATTTTTTCATTTTCTTTTGACATTTATTGGCTGGACTTTCAAACAGTTGCCTCCGTATAGAAGTAAGTAAGCATCGTTGCTTTCCTGATTTCATTATACCTTGAACTGCGACGTTTTCACTCCTCCCACTTTTCCATATGCCTTCTCGCCGTCTCCCTGATCGCCTCCGCATGCCCGGTCAGGGCTGCAAATGGCATGAACTGGGCGGCTCTGGCCTCCATGGACATAGGTGTGTGGGTACGGGAAATAGGGTGTGGAAGATTGATGATATCATCATATCGATGGGTAGGCGTCAGAAACTCTGTCTCGGCTCCCATTTCCATGTTCTTATTTGTGTTCTTATTCTGGCTCCATTCCTGCTCCATTACGCCTTATGACCTCCGATCTGCGTGTTCCGTTCTCTGGCGGTGGCGCCTTCTTCCAGGTTCATGCCTTTTAACACTGCATTCTTTCCAAATCGTTTCCGGATATCCAGCATCGCTTCCTGGAGTTTCCGTTCTTTTTCGGATTGTTTCTTTTCTTGTTGTTTCTTCTCCTGTTCTTTCTTTTGCTGATTTTCCAGCAGTTTCGCACCCTCTGCTCCTGTCTGTTCTTTTCCAGCCTCTTCGATATGATAGTCGGCAAATAGATCCATCTGGTGAAATTCTTCCGGTTTTTCTGCTTTTTCTTTGGAAATCAGATGCCCGGCTTCCAGACTCAAACGGCGGATCAGCAGTTTTTTATCGACGATCCGATCATACAGCGCCATGGCGTGTTCCCGCAGAAGTCTGGAAGAAGCAGTAGATTCTCCCAGATTTTCCGTTCCGTGGGCCGGTTTAGGAAGCTTCCGACCGTAACGGTCGATCTTGGTCTCGCCCTGGTATCCAGCGCCTGACTCTTCATTTTTCAGGTTATCAATGTCATATCCCACATGCAGGACCAGCTGATCGGTCACCAGTCCCTTTGCCACCAGATCCAGTCCCAGCTGGTCCGCCATCTCCTTTAGCACCAGACGGGCTTTCTCCCATTCATAAGCACAGGCTAACACCTGCCCCGACACTGTGCTTTTGTTCTCCGGCTCATAGGCTTGAATATCCGCAATGGTACATGGCTCCCAGCCCCAGGCGTGGTCGATGAGAAGCTCGGCATTGACACCAAACAGCCGGTACAGCAATTCCTCATTATAATACTCCTCCGGCTTTCCGATGGAACACCGGGCAATATCGCCCATGGTATACAGCCCTTGAGCCTCCAGCTTCGTCTCATACCCCTTTCCTACACGCCAGAAATCCCGCAGAGGCCGGTGATCCCACAGAAGCCTGCGGTAGCTCCTCTCGTCCAGCGTGGCGATCCGCACTCCATTTTCATCCGGCGGAATGTGTTTGGATACAATGTCCATAGCCACCTTGCACAGATACAGATTGGTTCCGATTCCAGCCGTCGCCGTGATTCCTACAGTCTCCTGCACGTCCAGGATCATTTTCCGGGCCAGTTCTTCTGCAGTCATGCGGTAAGTGGCCAGATAGTCGGTCACATCCATCATCACCTCGTCGATAGAATACACGTGGATGTCCTCCGGGGCAATGTATTTTAAGTAAACCTCATAGATCCTCGTGCTGTAAGTCACATAGAGAGACATCCGTGGCGGCACTGCCAGATAATCCACCTCCAGATTCGGATACTGTTTAAGCGCACACGCATCCCAGGAGGAACCTTCCAGCCTCTGACCCGGTGCCAGGCTCTTTCGTCTGGCATTGACCTCCCGCACTTTCTGGATCACCTCAAAAAGCCTGGCTCTTCCTGGAATTCCATAGGCTTTTAAAGACGGTGAGACCGCCAGACAGATGGTTTTCTCCGTCCTGCTCACATCCGCCACCACCAGATTCGTATTCAAAGGATCAAGGCCACGCTCCCTGCATTCCACGGAGGCATAGAAGGACTTTAAATCAATGGCGATATAAGTTCTGGGATATCCAGAAACACAAAATTCACTTTGATCCGATAACACTGACTTTTCATTTAAGGGCTTATTATGTTGCATGCGAAATCCTTTCTTACTTCTCCACGCTTCAAGCAAACAACAGTTCTCATCTCATATTGTACCAAGTCGCTAGCGCGACGACTAGCCCTAAGTACATCAAATCACTACTTTTTTTAACCTGCTGAAGCATTGTTCCAAAACTGGTCACAGGGATTTTGCGCCCTTTTTCTGACGAATTGAGAGAAGCTAGTGCCAAATTATCAAAACGATATTTTTATTAATTATCCTGTACATGGGAATTATCAAATGCTATAATACACATAATCATGATACCAGGGTCAAAAGGTCAGAAATTCGACGCAAACTTGCTTGCAGAAGAAATTTTGACCCCAACATCTAATCATTCAAGGGAGAGGTGTTTCGTGCAAGAATTAAGAAAAATTATCAACCAAACCGATTTTAACAAGGGTGAAAAATACAAGAAATTTTATATATGGTCCACTCACCGATTACTTTCTGTGCAATTATTAAACATAGCTGCCCTGTTGGTTATAAGTTATCTTGGCTATCAAATTTTCCATTTTTGGATGATAACAGAGATTCTTATGTATAAGGATATTTGCGGACTAATCATAGTTTGTTTTTATCTTTTTTGGTTACTGCCAAGAGTAAGGTTCTTTCTTAGCCGAAAAAAATCTCCAAAAGTCTTTGGGAATACATACGAACTGATTATTACAAAAGATGGTTACCACGTGAATCATAAGTCTTTTTCCTGGAAAGGGAAAAAAATAGTAACTTGTAAGCGTGGCATAGCAGTCTTATCATTTTGGAATATTTTGCTCTTATTGCCAATTGATGCATTTTCAAAGGAAGAATACACTACATTAAAGACCTGGATAAAAAAATAATTTGTAACTGTTCAGAGCCAAGCAAAATTTCATAAAACAGGTGTAAAATGCTTGCATTTTTAAGACTGTTTTTGAAATTTTATTTGGCGGATACGCCACACCGACGAAATGCGTAGCATTTTGGAGGTTGGCTCTGAACAGTTACAATAATTTTTCGCTAAATTATACCACACTTTCCCCTTGCATACCTCCCCATTCCGTTCTATAATACAGACGAAAGCATTGGTTCCGGGAGGAGTGCGGGTGCATATACACCTGTATCGCCGGTGTCCGGTCTCACACTGAATATCCCGGGAACACACGGCGGCCGGTGTTTTTCATGAAAATGCATAGACATACCAAAAGAGGAAGTATTGCAGCATGAACTGCAGACTTCCTCTTCTTATTATTTCCGCTCTTGTAACTATTCAGTACCTTCATAGTTACGAGCAAAAATCCATTCCATATCAGCTTCGCTGATGGGATTTTTGCTTTCTAGCCTATGTGTTCTTACGGTCAGCGCAGCATATGCGCAGACCTACTGAACAGTTACCCGCTCTTTCATTAATTTACAATTTTTCAAGCGTTTTCTCTTTAGATACGGTCTGGATTTTCTCTCATGAAAATGAATTCCGCCACCGAGCGGTCAAAGGTTTTTATATGTCCAAATAACCAGTCAACTACATTCTTCTGTACAAGCTCACTGAACTGCTCCGTTGGCCCTTCAGAATCACGAAGATATTCATGCAACTCCTGAATCGTTTTTTTAAACTCCTCATGCTTTTCATGGTGTCTGTCCCGCTCCGGATAACCAACCTTCTCCTGTAATGCTTCCTCTTCTTTGAAATGGAAGTCCGTGTACTCATCCAGATAATCTAACATTTTAATCGCTTTCACTTTGCTGTCTCCATTCTGACAGGCAACTACAAAGTTCCGGATACGCTCGATCAATTCCTTATGCTGGGCATCAATTGTTTTATTACCAGTTAATAAATTGTCATCAAACGTAATATTAAAATCGTATGTCATAACTCGTCCTCCATTTCTTTTATTCATGTTTTCGACGTTTTTATTTATCTCTAGTATATATGATAATCAATCGTTTGTCAATAATAATAATCATTATCATTTTACAGCAATCAGTATAAACAATAAACTCCAGAAGAATTTTCTTTTTATTCCTCCATTTTCACTTCACATTCCTTCCGATAGCAGGCAATCCCATATGCCAGAACCCTTTTCATTCCATCTTCTATGAGTTTTTCCTCATATCGCTTTTCCCTGATCTGCTGCAAAGCCACTTCACAGGCCTGATCAAATCTCCCCTGCTCCGCATATTTCATTTCAATCACAATTCCTATCCTCTTTTGCGGAATCTCAATAAGAATATCGCTGTAACCGGCTCCTGACTCTGCATTGGATTTGATATACCAGTCCTCACGAAATCTCAGAAGTCCCAGCAGCATTCCATGATAGAAATTCTCCTTTTTCTCCTTAGAAGCGCTGTCCCGGACACTGATCATATTCCAGAGATAATTTCCAAACAGTTCCTGGATTTTTTCCACATTTCCATCAGAAAATGCCTGGCAAAAAGCATTTAATGTGCCCTGATCTGCTCTTGAAGAAATCTGAAACCACTCCTGGATCTGACGGATGAACAATTCCTGGATTTCTTTGTTCGGAATACAAAGTTCGTACTTATTCTTCTCAATCTGCCTTTTTCTGGTCAGATAACCGGTGGTAAACAAAACACTCCATAAATGATCAATAGACGAATCAAGTTCATTATACGTCAGTTCCTGATAAATCTCCTTGATAATCGTCTTTCCATCGATCAACTGTTCGATCTCATTGCGGGTCTGAATATTGGCCATATCCACAAACCGCCGCACAATGGCATTTCCACTGGTATTCAGCCAATAGTTCTGCGGCGGCATCTTCCGGTCATTCCGGTGATCCGCACAGTAATTGATCACATCCCACGGGCAGTATACATTTTCATCGCCAAACGTATACCCATCATACCACTCTTTTACGGTCTGGCTGTCATCCTCCAGTCCATACTCTCGCAGCATATCGCCTACTTCCTGGTCCGTAAAACCAAAATACTCATCAAACGCAGATTCCGCAACCGAATACACTTTAAAATTATTCAGCCCCGTGAAAATACTTTCCTTGGTGATCCTCAAACAGCCAGTCAACACTCCCATCTGCAGACTGTCATTGGTTTTCAGCACGCTTCCCAGCATTCCACGAATCAGAGATACCATCTCATCATAGTATCCATGCTGAAATGCCTTATCCAACGGCACATCGTACTCATCAATCAGAACGATCACCTTTCTGCCATAATGCTTTTCTAAAAGTTCCGTCAGTTCCTGCAATCCATTGACAATTTCCCTGCGGTCCATATCTGGATCCAGAAGTCTGCCATATAATTCCCGGTCCACCTCTGTCAGCTTCGTACTTTCAGTTAGAAACTGAAACCTTCTGGCCTCCCGGTTGATCATTTTCGCAGTCAGAGCCTGGGCTTCTCCATAAGAGACTGCATCGATATTTTTCAAACTGACCATCACGACTGGAAATCTGCCCATATACTGCTCACACAGCTCTTCATTTTTTAAAATTTTAAGGTCCTTAAACAATGCCGGATCTGTCCCAACCTCAAAAAATGCCTTCAGCATACTCATATTCAGGGTCTTTCCAAAACGGCGTGGGCGGGTAAACAAACTGACCTTTCCATATTCCTTCAATAATTGTTCAATAAAGCCTGTTTTATCTACATAATAGAAATGTTCTCTTCGGATATCCTCAAAATTTTCGACCCCAACCGGAAGTCTAGGCAATTTTTCCACGAATACTCCTCCATTTCTGCTCATTCTTACCACCATTATATATGATTTTAAAAGAATAAGCAAATAGGGAACATAATTTCCACTAAGTTTCTAAAGCGAAAAGGCGCCACCCGCAGGCAGCACCTTCTCTCGATCACATTCTATTTCACTCTTAATTATTCATCTACGGAATAGTTCGGAGCCTCTTTTGTAATATGAATATCATGTGGATGGCTCTCTTTTAAAGATGCAGCGGAGATCTTCACAAATCTGCCGGTCTCCTGAAGGGTCTTGATATCTTTTGCTCCACAGTATCCCATACCGGATCTTAAACCACCAAGCATCTGGAACACGGTGTCTTCCACCAGACCCTTATATGCTACACGGCCTTCAACGCCTTCTGGAACCAGCTTCTTGGCATCAGACTGGAAGTAACGATCCTTACTTCCGTTCTCCATAGCTGCGATGGAACCCATACCACGGTATACCTTGTATTTTCTACCCTGATATAACTCGAAGGTTCCCGGGCTCTCGTCACATCCGGCAAACAGGCTTCCCATCATGCAGACATTGCCACCGGCCGCGATCGCCTTCGTAATATCTCCGGAATACTTGATACCGCCATCCGCGATGATCGGAATCCCGTACTCTTTTGCCACTGCGTAGCAGTCCATAACCGCCGTGATCTGAGGTACACCGATACCTGCAACCACACGGGTCGTACAGATAGAGCCAGGTCCGATACCAACCTTAACAGCATCAACACCAGCCTCAATCAGAGCCTTAGCTGCCTCTCCGGTTGCTACGTTACCTGCGATGACCTGCAGATCCGGATATGCTTCTTTGATCATTCTCACACAACGGAGAACGTTAGCAGAATGGCCATGGGCGGAGTCCAGAACTACCACATCCACATGAGCCTTTACCAAAGCTTCTACACGCTCTAATACGTTAGCAGTGATACCAACGGCAGCGCCGCAGAGAAGCCTTCCCTGCTCGTCTTTTGCGGAAAATGGATACTTGATCTGCTTCTCGATGTCCTTGATGGTGATCAGTCCCTTTAAATTAAAGTCATCATCCACGATCGGCAGCTTCTCGACTCTTGCCTTTGCCAGGATCTTCTTGGCTTCTACTAAGGTGATTCCCTCTTTCGCAGTTACCAGGTGCTCAGAAGTCATACACTCTTTGATCTTCTTGGAGAAATCCTCCTCAAATTTCAGGTCACGGTTGGTGATGATACCAACTAACTTGCGTCCTTCTGTGATCGGAACGCCGGAAATACGGAACTTACCCATTAATTCATCTGCATCTTTTAATGTATGTTCCGGGGAAAGATAAAATGGATCTGTGATTACACCATTTTCAGAACGCTTAACCTTATCTACCTCTTCAGCCTGCGCCTGAATCGACATATTCTTGTGAATGATACCGATACCGCCCTGTCTTGCCATGGCAATGGCCATACGGTGTTCTGTAACCGTATCCATGCCGGCACTCATCAGCGGAATGTTCAGTTTGATCTTTTTCGTTAAATAAGTGGTAAGATCAACCTGATTTGGAATTACTTCTGAGTAAGATGGAACCAGAAGCACATCGTCAAAGGTAATGCCTTCACCGATAATTGTACCCATTTCAAATTTCCTCGCTTTCTGTATTGATTATTAGTTCATAACTTTAACAGGTTTTCACCCTATTGTCAAATACAAATTGCTTATAAAAATTGACACATTTAACTTATAAAATGACCTTTCTCGGACTTCTCTGACGAAGACAGTCTAATATCTTATGATTCGGCTCAAACAGGATCTTCTCCCAGTTACCGCCTTTCTGACAAATAATGGCGTAAACCTTGGCTCCCGGCTGATGAGATGAGAAATCCAATACCTTAATGCCCTGCTTATCCTGATCTTTTACCTGATAGGCATCCACCGGTCCGATGATCTGGACATCTGTCAGAGAGCCTTCCCAGCCTTTCTTTCTTCTTGCCTTACCAAGTACACGGTCAATGGTGATCTGATCATTGACTACCAGATACTCAAATTCCTGGCTCAGGCTCTGGAAAGCGAAATAGGAAGCAATTCCCACGACAGTCAGAATAATGATGCCAAATGGTGTCACCAGTGCCAGAACCAGGCTGATGGCACATAAAAGCACCAGTGCCGCTTTCAGTACAATGTTGTAGGCCGGATTCTTTCGTTTTACCAGCCACTCTGCATAAGAATCATTCATTTGTAACCCCTCCTGCTGTAAAATATGTGTGTGAAACTTCTATAACCGGTATTTCCGATGTGCCGAGTGCGCATCCTCGCGGAGCGTTTTTATATGATAGGGCGCAATTCCTATCATATAAAAACGGGAGACACTCATGCCAGGCATGAGTGTCTCCCTCTCAAAATGCTTTTTCACGCCGCGCGCTGACTCCTTACATCATTCCGCCCATGCCTGCACCTGCTGGTACGGCTGGAGTCTCTTCTTTAATATTAGCAACAACGGACTCAGTTGTCAACAGAGTAGATGCTACACTGGTCGCATTCTGCAGAGCGCTTCTGGTAACCTTTGCAGGATCCAGGATACCAGCCTCGATCATGTTGACATACTCTTCTTTGTATGCATCGAAACCAGTTCCGACTGCAGATTCTTTCACTTTATTAATGATGACAGAGCCTTCCAGACCTGCGTTTGCAGCAATGTGGTATAATGGAGCTTCCAGAGCCTTCAGAATAATCTTAGCGCCTGTCTTCTCATCACCTTCCAGAGTATCCAGGATCTTGGAAACCTCTTTGGTTGCGTGGATATATGCAGAACCACCACCGGAGATGATACCCTCCTCAACAGCTGCTCTTGTTGCTGCCAGAGCATCTTCCATACGCAGTTTTGCTTCTTTCATCTCAGTCTCAGTAGCTGCGCCGACACGGATCACTGCTACGCCGCCAGCCAGTTTCGCCAGTCTCTCCTGCAGTTTCTCACGGTCAAAATCAGAAGTAGTCTCCTCGATCTGTCCTCTGATCTGGGCAACTCTTGCTGCGATCGCAGCTTTATCGCCTTCACCATCAACGATCACAGTGTTCTCTTTCTGAACTTTTACAGATTTTGCACGGCCTAACTGATCCATGGTAGTATCTTTCAGTTCTAAGCCTAAATCGCTGGAGATCACTGTACCACCAGTCAAGGTTGCAATATCCTGTAACATCTCTTTTCTTCTATCTCCATAGCCAGGTGCCTTAACAGCTACAACATTGAAGGTACCTCTTAATTTGTTCACGATCAGAGTGGTCAGAGCCTCACCCTCAACATCCTCAGCAATGATCAACAATCTGGAACCGGACTGGACGATCTGCTCCAGAACCGGTAAGATCTCCTGGATGTTGGAAATCTTCTTATCTGTGATCAGGATGTATGGATTATCCAGAACTGCTTCCATCTTATCCATATCGGTGCACATGTAAGCAGACAGATAACCTCTGTCAAACTGCATACCTTCTACCAGGTCTAACTCAGTCTTCATGGTCTTGGACTCTTCGATGGTGATAACACCGTCGTTGGAAACCTTCTCCATAGCGTCTGCAACCAGCTCGCCAACCTCGTCGTCAGCTGCGGAAATCGCTGCAACTCTTGCGATCTGTGCTTTGCCACTGATTGGCTGGCTCATCTTAGCGATAGCTTGTACTGCAGCGTCAGTTGCTTTCTTCATACCTTTTCTTAAAACGATCGGGTTTGCGCCAGCAGCCAGGTTCTTCATGCCTTCGTTGATCATAGCCTGTGCCAGAACGGTTGCGGTTGTGGTACCATCACCTGCTACATCGTTCGTCTTGGTAGCAACCTCTTTCACTAACTGGGCACCCATGTTCTCAAATGGGTCAGCTAACTCAATCTCTTTTGCGATAGTAACACCATCGTTGGTGATCAGTGGAGCGCCGAAGGATTTATCCAGAACCACGTTTCTTCCTTTCGGTCCTAATGTTACACGAACGGTATCAGCTAACTGGTTCACACCAGATTCCAGAGCTTTTCTTGCTTCTACACCATATTTAATTTCTTTTGCCATGATGAAATTCCTCCAATTCTTATCTCAATTTTCATTCATCGGATCTTTTTCAGATCGCTATTCCTACTCAATAACTGCTAAGATGTCATTCTGTTTTACAACTACATATTTCTCGTTGTCTAACTCTACCTCTGTTCCAGAATACTTGGAGTAAATAACCTTATCGCCAACCTTTACCTGCATGGTGATCTCTTTTCCATCAACCACACCGCCAGGGCCTACTGCGATCACCTCAGCCTGCTGTGGTTTCTCCTTTGCCTGACCAGGAAGAACGATACCGGACTTGGTAGTTTCCTCTGCCACTAACTGTTTTAATACAACTCTGTCAAATAATGGTACTAACTTCATATAAAAATTCCTCCTCAAATCTTTTTGATTAGAAACATCTTTTGCATTTACTATTTCTCATTGCATAAACATGTTATAGCACGTTCTGTTAGCACTGTCAATAGTCGAGTGCTAAGTATTTTATAAAATTTTTCTGTTTATATCCCTTTCTTTTTTGAAATAAAGGTATTACAATAGAATCAATCGATATGTTTGAAATGAAAGGAGCATCCCAACTATGTCAGAGAAAAAGAAGTTTGGTAAGTTTCTTGCCCTGGCTACTGCCGCCGGCGCTGTTGCTGCCGGTGTATCTTATTTTTTAAAGTATAGATCTTTTCATAAGGAATTAGACCAGGACTTTCACGATTTTGAACATGAGGACGATGACGATTTTGATGGCTCTCTTCCTCATGAATCAGAAGCTGTTTCCCGCACCTATGTGACTTTGGGAGAAAAGAAAGAAGAAACAAAAGAGACCGCAAAAGAGGCTGCAAAAGAGGCTGCAAAAGAGGCTGCACAGGATGCAGCAGACGCAGCAGACGAAGTATCCAGGCAGGCGGCAGACGCGGCTGAACAGGCAACGAAATCTGCTAAAAAGGCTGCACAGGTTGTTGCAGAAGATGCCGCTGACGCAGTTGATACTGTAAAAGAAGCTGCACAGGATGCCGCTGATGAGGCAAAAAAAGCTGCGGAAGAGACTGCTTCTACCGATTCTGCTACGATCGAAGAAGATCTGTAATGAACTGACCACAACCTGTATCTGCAGAACACAGAACAATACGTCAAAACACCTGTCTGGTGAGCATCGATGGAGCCTGATCCATTCTTGATGCCCACAGGCAGGTGTTTTTCTTGTTGCTGTTTGCGCAACGCGTGAACAGTAACTTTTTCTTTTATGGACATGGTCTGCTGCATTTCCACGCTGCCGCCAGTCGCCGGATTCCTTCCCGGATCTGATCCTCGTTCAGTCTTGCGTAGCCTAATACCACTGTGGAAAAGCATTTTTCCTTCTGATCTGCCAGCGGTGCAATGAGGAAACCAGAGATCCCATAAACGCCGACTCTGGCTTTGGCGGCCTCTTCCACCAGCCACGTCTCCATGCCCGCTTTCCGGTATTTTAACAGCACATGAAGCCCTGCGTACTCGCCCTGGACTATAAATTCCGTTCCAAGGGTCTTTAACTCGCTCATGAGCATATCATGTTTCCCCTTGTAAATGGCCCTCATGCGGTTCAAATGACGCTCGTAGTGACCTTCTGTGAGAAACTGGTAGATGATCTTCTGGTCGATCCTGGAGACCGTAGAAGCATAGAACCCACATTTTCTCTTATAAACCGCTAAGAGCGGCGCCGGAAGCACCAGATAGCCAACACGGATGGCAGGAGCAATCGACTTGGAAAAGGTTCCCATGTAGATCACCTTTCCCTGGATATCCATGCCCTGAAGAGCCGGAACCGGCTTTCCACGGTAGCGGAACTCACTGTCATAATCATCCTCGATCAGATACCGTTTTTCCCCTCTGCCAGCCCAGGAGAGCAATTCCTGGCGGCGTTTGACGGGCATCACAACCCCCATGGGATACTGGTGGGACGGCATCACGTAAGCGATATCCGCCCCGCTCTCTTCCAATAACCGCACATTCATGCCGTGGGCATCCATCTCCACCGGCTTCATCTGACATCCCAGGCTCTCAAATACCCGGTACGCCTGACGGTAGGTGGGATTTTCCATGGCGATGGTTCTGCTGGTGCCTAAAATCTGGGTCAGCAGCATCATCAGATACTCACTTCCCGCGCCGATGATGATCTGATCCGCTGTGCAGTTGACACCTCTGGCAGAGTGAAGATATCCACGGATGGCCTCCCGCAGTCCCGGCTCCCCCTGAGGCGACCCGGTCAGGAACATTTCTTTATCATCGTCCATCAGCGTGGCCCTTGTGACCTTTCTCCAGGCATTATAAGGAAAGCTGGTCAGATCAATGCCCCTTGGGGAAAAATCCACATCCAGCTCCGCCTCCTGCTGCTCCGGTTCCACCAGAAACCCCATCTTTGTCTCCGGCTCCACCTCTACCAGCTCATCGATCTTTAAGACAAAATACCCCTTGCAGGGAATGGTTTCAATATAACCCTCAGAAACCAGCTGGTCATACGCCATCTGGCTGGTGGAACGGCTGATCTTTAAATGCTCCGCCAGAATCCTAGTAGAAGGGAGCCTGGTCCCAGCGGCCAGACTCCCTTTACGTATCTCTTCTTTGATATATTCATAGATCTGCTCATACATGGGTTTCCCCGCCTGAGCTTTTAAAGGAATCATTAATTCCATATGATTGATCATCCTACATTTTCACGAAGCCAGCGCAGCCATCATACACGTTCCGCGCAAATGCCCGTAATTATTTTAATTTGAAAGAACTCTTCAGGGAAACAATGCGGTTAAATACCGGATGCTCCTCGGTGCTGTCCTTGCAGTCCACGCAGAAATATCCATTTCTCATGAACTGGAAGCTGTCGTATGCCTTCGCAGTCTTTAAGGAAGGCTCCACATAACAGTCTGGCAGAACTGTCAGGGAATTTGGATTTAAGTTCAGGGTTCCATCAGCATTTAACTTGCCTTTTTCCTCATCCACGATATTCTCATACAGACGGCACTCTGCCTTCTCTGCAGTCGGAACTGCTACCCAGTGAATGGTTCCTTTTACTTTTCTTGCATTAAATCCGGAACCGCTCTTGGTCTCTGGATCGTAGGTTGCGTGAACCACTGTAACATTGCCATTCTCATCCTTCTCGTATCCGGTACAGGTCACGAAATAAGCACCCATGAGACGGACCTCATTGCCTGGGAACAGACGGAAATATTTCTTCGGAGGCTCTTCCATGAAATCTTCTCTCTCGATGTAAAGCTCTTTCGCAAATGGAACTTCTCTCTCGCCCAGCTCTTCATTCTCCAGGTTATTCGGAATGCTCAACATCTCAATCTGTCCTTCTGGATAGTTGTCGATCACTAACTTCACTGGATCCAGAATCGCCATCACACGCGGACGTTTTAACTTTAAATCCTCGCGGATGCAGTACTCTAACATGGCATAGTCAACAGAACTGTTGGCCTTGGAAACACCAACCAGCTCTACAAACTTCTTAATGGACTCCGGTGTATAGCCTCTTCTTCTTAAGGCAGCAATAGAAACCAGGCGCGGATCATCCCAGCCGTCTACAATACCATCCTCAACCAGCTTCTTGATATAACGCTTACCAGTTACCACGTTGGTCAGGTATAATTTGGCAAACTCGATCTGACGAGGCGGATTCTCAAACTCACATTCTCTTACTACCCAGTCATACAACGGTCTGTGATCCTCAAATTCCAGGGTACAGATGGAATGGGTGATATGCTCGATGGCATCCTCGATCGGATGGGCAAAGTCATACATCGGGTAAATGCACCAGGTATCACCGGTATTGTGATGAGTCATATGAGCCACACGGTAGATTACCGGGTCGCGCATGTTAATATTCGGGGAAGCCATATCGATCTTCGCACGCAGTACCTTCTCACCATCCTGGTACTTACCAGCCTTCATATCCTCGAATAACTGTAAATTCTCCTCGATGCTGCGGTTACGGTATGGGCTCTCCTTACCTGGTGTGGTGAAATCACCACGGTATTCACGGATCTGCTCCGCACTCAGATCACAGACAAACGCCTTGCCCTTCTTAATTAAGAAAACAGCACACTCATACATCTTCTGGAAATAGTTAGAAGCGAAGAATAACCGGTCTTCATAATCAGCCCCCAGCCACTTCACGTCCTCTAAAATGGAATGAACAAACTCTTCCTTCTCTTTGGTCGGGTTGGTATCATCAAAACGCATGTTGAACTTACCGCCATATTTTTTCGCAAGACCGTAATTCAGTAAAATAGATTTTGCATGTCCAATATGAAGATATCCATTAGGCTCCGGTGGGAAACGTGTCTGCACATGATCGTACACGCCCTCTGCCAGATCCTTCTCGATCTCCTGCTCAATAAAGTTTTTAGAGACTTCTAAAACTTCTTTATTCTCTTCCATAACATTCCTCCGTCCATTGTGTTTCATGATAACTGTTCAGTACCTTCACAGTTACGTTTTGTCTTGGATTATCATACCATATTCCCCTCATTATTAAAAGGGAAAAATTCTTTTTAAAAAATTTTCAAATTTGTGTTGACAAATGTGAAAACTCATGATATCATAAACGAGTCTTAAGGATACAGCAAAGACAACAACCCAAAAACGCTGATGTGGCACAGGTGGTAGCGCACCTCATTGGTAGTGAGGAGGTCACGGGTCCGAGTCCCGTCATCAGCTTTTCAACAAACCCGCATAAATACTAGAAAGCTAGTATTTATGCGGGTTTTCTCGTTTTCGTTTTAGAATGTTTCTGCCATCCGGTTTTTGATTTGTTCTTGAATCCATGTTTTTATGAACTGTTTCGGATTTTTGAATTGTTTAATTAATTTATTCAGGGTTTTCTTGCTCATTACGACGAGCTATTCCGTTTAGGCTGTTGCTGCCTACTCATCATTTCCAGCTGTTTTCCCCTTATTTTCATTTTTCCTGCACACTCTATTTTGGGGGCACATAAAGTAAATTAAAACAGCACGAGGTATTTTCTTCTCATGGCAACCAATTCTTTTGATGATAATGCACCTTCTCTTTCCACCTCCATTCCTTCCGAGAACCACTCCAATGCCCACCTGACGGACGCAGACTTCGGTCTTACTGCACCTGCTGCTCCGGAAGACGGCGCCCCGGAAAATCTGGAAGGCGGCAGACCGGTTTATCCGGACAATACCAGCTCTGGCAGCAACATCGTGCTCTGGCCGCCGACTTCTTCCAGGCCAACACCGTCGATCCCATCCTTTCCAACGTGCCCGTTCCGTCCAAACTGTTCCAACAGCATGAGCCAATTTGGACTGGTGCGTTTCTTAAATGCGTCTGCCAATACCTTCGCAGTCAACATTGAGGTGGATCAGAACGCTTTTGCCATCAACTCCCGTTTTGGAACTGTTTCTAATTACGAACCGGTCTCCGATGGCTTCCACACCATCACCGTCCGCCGGGCATCGGGCATCAGCAACATTCTTCTTCAGCGCTCCTTCCCATTTTCTGCTGAGCAGCGCTATACTGTGGTGCTGACAGACAATGCTTCTGGCGGTCTTGATATGATCCAGGTTCCGGCTACCGGCTGCAACACTTTCAATTACAATACCGGCTGCTACCGGGTTGCCAATATGTCTTACAGCGGCTCCAGCTACGATGTGATGCTCTATAACACCCACAGTGTGGTATTCCGCGGGTTAAACTACCAGAGTGTCTCTTCTTATAAACAGGCAGCTGCAGGCTCCTACCAGTTCTACCTGACTAACTCCTCCACCGGATCACTGATGCAGGAGCTGCCGGCCCTGATCATTGGCACAGTAATCTCCGGAAGCTTTATCAATGAACCACTCCTGTCCTATCAGGTGGATATTACCGCAGGTAACAAATACACCAGTTATATCATTGGAAATACCTGGAGCAGCAGCGGTCTGCGGCTCATCACGTTAGAGGATTAAAAAAGAATCCTGCTTGCAGGATTCTCCGCCTGCGGCGGGTCGCAATAGCGACATAATTCCTTTCCGCCGCAGTGCGATCCTCGCGGAGCGTTTTTGTGTCATAGGACGTAATTTCCTATGACACAAAAAGCCGGAAATCTGCTTCTAACTACAGATTTCCGGCTTTATAACGCCTACATATCTATATAATACCTTGTTGTCCCTGATATATCATTTCATTCTCTGTCTCACGATCTCATAAGCCAGCACACCTGCTGCCACCGACGCATTCAGGGAGTCAATATCTCCCTTCATCGGAATGGAAGCGACCATATCACAATGCTCTTTTACCAGCTTGCTGACACCATCCCCTTCATTGCCGATCACCAGACCGATCGGACCGGTCAGATTCAGACGGTACATGGTCTCGCCCCCCATATCGGCACAGACGAACCACAGCCCCTCTTTCTTCAGCTCCTCCATCACGGTATTTAAGTTGGTCACTTTCGCAACCGGCGTATAATTCAACGCACCGGCGGAAGTTCTTGCCACTGTTGCAGTTAATCCTACTGCCCGGCGTTTCGGAATGATCACGCCGTGGGCGCCTGCCAGATTCGCAGTACGGATGATCGCGCCCAGATTATGAGGATCCTCAATGCCATCTAATAAGAAAATAAATGGCGGCTCCCCTTTCTTTCTGGCATTCTCCAGGATATCTTCCACGGTTGCGTACTCATACGCGGAAGCCTGGGCGATCACGCCCTGGTGGTGTCCGGTCGCAGAAAGCTGATCCAGACGTTCTTTCGCTACAAAATTAATGATCGTATCGTGTTTTCTCGCCTCGCGGACAATCGTCTGCACCGGGCCATCCTTGCAGCCGTCCAGCACATATAATTTATCAATCGTCTTACCAGAACGGAACGCCTCTAAGACTGCATTTCTACCCTCTACCAGAGTTCCGTTCTCCTGCACAGCGTCCTGTGTCATTTCTTCTTTCATTCTGTCTCAAACTCTCCTATTTTCTCTAATCCATAGCCTGCCAGCTCTACCATCCGGTCAAACTGCTCTGTCAGATACAGATAGCCCATCAGCGCCTCAAATCCGGTGGCCATACGGTAATCGATCATAGTCGCATGCTTGGCCATGGTCACAGATTTGGCATTTCTTCCTCTTTTATAAGCGGCGTGCTCTAACGGCGTCAGCTCTGGCTCCAGGATCTTGATCAGCTCCGCCTGGGTCTGGGCTTTTACCAGACTGGCGCTTTTTTTGTGCATCTTGTTGACCTGCATACTGCCATGGCTGACCACATGAGTGCGGATCATCAGTTCATAGACTGCATCCCCAATATAAGCAAGGGCCAGCGGGGAATAATTGGCGATATCGATCTTTTCCAGTCTCAGAGCCTGCTTGCAGTGAACCAGAAAATCTATGGGAGCCTGCTGTTCCTGTTCCATGGCATTTTCCATCTCGCCGCATGGCTGCTCCTGCTCCAGATTCTTTACGCTCTCTTCCATTTTACACCTTCTCTGGTATCTTCCAGGATAATGCCCATGTCGGATAATCTGCCACGGATCTCATCTGCAAGAGCGAAGTTTTTCTCTTTTCTCGCCTGCTGGCGTGCCTGGATCAGAGCCTCGATCTCCTCATCTAAGACCTCTTCCTTCTTCTCCGTGATGATGCCCAGAACATCGCACAGCTTCTCGATGGTTTCTTTTAAGTAAGTTACATATTCCTTGCTGGCTGCCTCATTGGCAGTGGAGTTGCTGAGTCTTACCAGCTCGAAAATGGCGGTGATGGCGTCAGCGGTGTTAAAGTCATCCTCCATGGCCGCCTCAAACTTCTGGATCTGATTCTTAGCCTCTGCTACCTTTGCCTCTTCTTCCTGGCTCATGCCTTTGGCTTCTACCTTCTTCTCCAGATCACATAATTTCTCAACACCATTTAAAATACGATCCAGACCATTCTTGGATGCCTGCATCAGATCTGCGCTGAAGTTTAACGGTCCTCTGTAGTGGGCGCTCAGCATGAAGAAACGAAGCACCTGCGGATCATATTTTTCTGTGATCTCACGAACCGTAAAGAAATTACCCAGGGATTTGGACATTTTCACATTGTCAATATTCAAGAAGCCATTGTGCATCCAGTAGTTTGCAAATGTCTTATCGTTGGCACACTCGGACTGGGCGATCTCATTCTCATGATGAGGGAAAATCAAATCCTCGCCACCTGCATGGATATCGATCTGATCACCCAGATAACGCTTGGACATGACAGAACACTCGATATGCCAGCCTGGACGACCCTTGCACCATGGAGACTCCCAATATGGCTCTCCTTCTTTTTTCGGTTTCCACAGAACGAAATCATTCGGGTCTTCCTTGCCTTCCTCGCCAGTGACCTTGATCTCACGGAAACCGGACTGTAACTCGTCAATGTTCTTATGGGATAATTTACCATATTCCTTAAAGGATTTGGTACGGAAATAAACAGTTCCATCCTCTGCCACATAGGCATGTCCCTTGTCGATCAGCGTCTGGATCATATCCAGCATGCCGCCGATCTCTTTGGTCGCCTGCGGATGAGTGGTAGCCGGTTTTACATTCAGCGCCGCCATATCCTTCTTGCACTCTGCGATGTAGCGCTCAGAAATCACGGACGGATCAACACCCTCCTCATTGGCTTTCTTGATGATCTTATCATCCACATCTGTAAAATTGGATACATAGTTGACCTCATAACCCTTGTACTCAAAATATCTGCGGACAGTATCGAAAATGATCATCGGTCTTGCATTGCCGATATGGATAAAATTATAAACAGTAGGGCCGCAGACATACATCTTCACTTTACCCGGCTCTAACGGAACGAATTCTTCTTTTCTTCTGGTCAATGTATTAAAAATCTTCATAATCTTCCCCTTCTCTATTTTTGCCCGGCGCAGCCCTGACATCCAGAGCAGCCCTGTGGCTTCATTCTGTCATCATAGCAATAATCCTCTACCGATGTCAATAAGGTAATTGCCTGAGAAGAAATTCCCTCTCCGGTTCCCGTAAATCCAAGCCCCTCTTCTGTGGTGGCTTTCACACTGACACGGTTCACCGGAAGCTTTAACGCATGGGCGATATTCTCTGCCATCTGTGGACGGTAAGCCGCCAGTTTCGGTCGCTGGGCAATGATGGTAGCGTCAATATTCTCGATCACGTACCCCTTCTCTTCCAGCAGCTTTCCTACGACTTCCAGCAGCTTAATACTAGAAATGCCTTTATACGCAGGATCTGTATCCGGAAAATGCTGTCCGATATCACCAAGTGCCGCTGCGCCCAACAGCGCATCCATCACCGCATGAACCAGCACATCTGCGTCCGAATGTCCCAAAAGTCCTTTTTCATAAGGAACCGTAACGCCCCCCAGGATCAGATCCCGCCCTTCCACCAGGCGGTGTACATCATATCCCTGTCCAATTCGCATGTTCCATTCCTCTCTTTTTCTTCTATTATCATGATGCTCAAGTCTTATCCGGCAGTTTCCGCCTTACACGATCATACGGAGCTTCTGCGGTATACACCGCACATGGATATCCTGCTGACACAGACAATCCTCTCCGTCCGCATGGACTGCCATAGGCTGATCCATATGGATCTCCACTTCCTGACAGGTATAACATCGGATCCGGTTCTTTTTCTTCTTGGTCATGCCAAACAGGGCGCTGATCAAAAGTTTTAGTACCCGCAGGCGGCTGGCGCTATGGATCACACAGACATTTAATCTGCCGTCTCCAGGATCTGCCCCCGGCGCAAACCGGAAACCTCCGCCCTCATATGGATGATTGTGGACTGCCACAAAATAAATATGGTTAAATTCCACCTTCTGCGCGCCATCCAGCACCAGATATCCCTTCACCGGTCTGGTAAATAAAATCCGTTTGGCTCCCACCAGCATATAACTGAGCTTGCCCAGTCCCACCTTGCTCAATCCCCGCTTCGTCTTGGAATGCAGAATATCCTGACACACCATAGCATCCATACCAATTCCAGTACTGACCATAAAACGGCGGTGGGTCAGATGATCCCCATAGGAGAGCACGCCATAGTCCAATAATTTATGATATTTGGGATTCAGGATCTTCTTCAGGCAGCGGGACGGGCTCTTGGGAAGCCGCAAACTCCTGGCGAGATCATTTCCCGATCCTGTTGGAATATATCCCAGTGTCACCGGTCCGCAAAAAGAAATGCCGTCCAGCACTTCGCTGACGGTTCCATCTCCGCCTACAGCAATCAGAATTCTGGGTTCTCTCTGGTGTTCTGTCAGATCACAGGCCAGTCTCCTGGCATCTCCTGTCTTCTCTGTCACAAATGCTTCATACGGTACCCCCAGGTGCTTAAGCTGCTTTTCCAGCCTTCGCCATATCCTCTCTCCCCGTCCGCCGCTGGCATTCGGGTTCACGATAAAACTATACATGGCAAGCCTCCTGTCTTTTGTTCCCTTTAGTATATCATAAAATAATACCAGAGTCAAAAGAACTAGATGCCAATGCGGGCTTACCCACAAAGCTTTTTTCCTCATGACCCTGGTATCATATTTTAAGGCTTCGGACGATAAATAATCTCATTTACCGTATAAACAGTGATAAATGCCTCCCGGTCCGTTTTCATCAGGTAACTCATCAATTTGCTGTACTCATGCTTGTCCACGATGGTAATGATCTCCCTGTGTGGCTGGAAATCATATGCCCCGATGGCCTCATAGATGGTCGCGCCGCTATGCAACTCCTCGATGATAAACTTCCGGATCTCTTCCTCCTTTTTGGACAGAATGCAGACCCTCCGCTTCACTTTGGCGCCAAAAATGAAATGATCCAGCACCAGTCCATTTAGATATGTACCCAGCACACTGAGCACCACGATCTTCTTATCGTACACCAGTGCCGATGACAACGCCACGCACATACCAGACAGAGCCATGGCCTTTCCCAGATCCATGCGCAGGTACTTATTCATCAGCTTCGCCACGATATCCAGTCCACCTGAAGAGGCGTTGCAGTTAAATAAAATCGAAAGCCCGATGCTGACCACAAACACATAACAGAGCATATCCAGGAACGGATCTCCTGTCATAGAACCGTTATTAGGAAATAATTTCTCCAGAATTCCGATTATCACCGGCAATAAGAACGACGTATACACCGTTTTTCCACCAAATTCCCTGCCGATAAACAAAAATCCCACGATCAGCAGTGCCACATTCAAGATCATAGTGATCATTGAGATTGGCAAGGGAATGAAATTTTCCAGCACCACTGCCAGACCGGAGATGCTGCCCACGGACACATGGCTTGGCACCAGGAAGAAAAACACTGCCGCCGCCACGATGGCAGTACCTCCCGTCATGATCAGAAAATCTTTCACCTGTTCTTTCATAATCATTTTCCTCGTTTTATCTATTTTTTAATATGGTCTGTCCCCGAAACCTGGAGCGTCATAGCAAAGGTAACGGTATTTTCCAAATAATTCCACACCATTATACGCCACATAACTGGTTTCTTTCAATGAAAAAACCAAAGATTCCTAACAAAAAAGAAAAAAAGACAACCTGAATTTCTCAAGTTGTCTTTCTTTTAGTCGTAGCGGAAGGGAGATTTGAACTCTCGACACCACGGGTATGAACCGTGTGCTCTA
>ERZ773133.703-NODE-703-length-45187-cov-7.717340_pt1 | contig 45187 bp, 39 predicted proteins | sample MGYA00580861_ERZ773133 | MGnify/ENA primary metagenome ERZ773133 (study PRJEB29015, sample SAMEA2737844) | human gut metagenome | biome: human gut; feature: human-associated habitat; material: faeces | place: China | collected 2012 ...
GGCCGCCAGCGGCCTCCTCGGCCTCAGGCGTTGCGGCATTGCCACGGCCCTTTCCGCGGCCACGACCCTCGCCCTGCCCCTGACCGGCACGGGCATCGGATTCAGCATCGCGACGACGGCGCTTGGGCATCGACGTACCGGCCAGACGGTCGGCACTCGACAGGCCATCGCCCACGTCGACGCCGTTCTCGCGATCGAGCTCCATGAGCGCCAGGCGCATCTCGGGCGACTCGATGCGCTCGAGCACGTCGCGCGTCACGCAGTCGGGGCGGCAGTTGCAGCCCTGCTCGGCGGCCTTCTTTTTGCAGCCCTCCGAGCAGGTCATATCGGCCAGGTTGACCTTAAAGACCTTGCCGTTCTCCAGGCGCAGCACCAGCTGCTCACGCGGCGTGTCATATTCCTGAATACGCGCCTTGCCAAGCGGCGTATCGATGAGCGTCTTCTTTTTGGGCGCACGGCTCTTAAAGTCCTTGTACGCCTCGAACTCATAGCGCAAGCAGCACATCAGGCGGCCGCACACGCCGCTGATTTTGGACGAGTTGAGCGGCAGGTCCTGCTCTTTTGCCATGCGGATCGAGACGGGCTCAAACTGTCCGCCAAAGCGCGTGCAGCAGAGCTCCTGTCCGCATTGGGCATAGCCGCCCACCAGGCGGGTCTCGTCGCGCACGCCGATCTGGCGCATATCGACGCGAATGTGCAGCGTCGAGGACAGGTCCTTGACGAGCTGACGAAAATCGACGCGCTCCTCGGCCGCAAAGTAGAACACGGCCTTCTCGCCGCCAAACAGGTACTCGACGCCGACCGGCTTCATCTCGAGGTCGAGCTCCTTGACCAGGCGGCGGAAGTCGACCATGGCCTCGTCGCCCTGGATGGCCAGGTCGTCGGCAAGCTGCAGGTCGATGTCGCTCGCCACGCGCAGCACGGGCTTGAGCGGCTGACCGATCTCGTCTTGCGACACCTCGAAGGGATCGGCCGTGACCAGGCCGATCTCGGTTCCGCGCTCGGTGGAGCAAATGGCATAATCGGCCTCGAGGATATCCAAATCCTGCGGATCGAACCACAGGTCGCGCGAGGCGTAGGTAAACTTAACGGGTACGACTAACGGCATTTCAGTGCCTTCCTGATATCGAACAGCATGACCTCGATGGCCAGCTGGGGAGTAACGTTTCTGGCAATGTTGCGCTCGGCGGTCGCGACTGCCTCGAGCGCCCGCGTGGCACCCGCAACATTGGTCGCGGCGGCAAGCCGCCCGATCGTGTCGCGCACGTCCTCGTTCACTACGTCGGCTGCCTCGTCCTGAAGCGTCAGCAGCACGTCGCGCATAAGCGTCCGCGCGCTCGCCAGCGCTTCCATGATACCCGAACGCTCGCGCGCGTTGAGTTCGCGCTTGTTGCGGTCCTCAAGCTGCTTCAATGCTCCACGCGACAGGTAGTCGGCATTTTGCTCGAGCACCTTTTCCTGCGTGGACTTGACCTCGGCGAGCGGCGCCTTAACGGCGACGATGAGCGACTTGGCGCGGCTGAGCACGTCGGCCTCGTCGGCGGCGATGAGCGAATCGATGGCGCGAACCATCTGACGGCGGGCGTCCTGGCGCTCGGCGCTCTTGAGGAACTCGATGCCACGCGTGGGGCTTCCCGCTACGGCGACGGCCATGCGGCAACGCGCAGGGTCCTGACCGGTGGCGCGGCTCACGGCACGCGCGGCCACGGCGGGCGACACCAGCCGAAACGGCACGCACTGGCAGCGGCTCACGATGGTGGGCAGCATCACGTCTGCCGAGGTGCCCAGCAAGATAAACATAACGCCCTCGGGCGGCTCCTCGAGTGTTTTGAGCAGCGCGTTGGCGGTGTTGGCGCGCAGCTGCTCGGCACGGTCGATGATGTAGACCTTGGCCTTGGCACGGATGGGCGCCAGAGGCACGTCATCGAGCAGCTCGCGGGTCTGGGCGATGAGGTAGCCCGTGGCGCTCTCGGGCGTGTAATAGTGCACGTCGGGGTGCGTATGGCGAGCAACGCGCACACAACTGTCGCATGCGCCGCAGCCATCCTGCTCGCACAGGAAGGCTTGGGCGAGCGCCCACGCGGCGTCGAGCTTGCCCGCGCCGGGCGCACCCAAAAACAGGTAGGCGTGCGATGCGCGACCGCTGGCGACGGCACTGGTCAAAAAGTCGCGCACACGCTCTTGGGTGTCGAGCTTGGCCAGCAGGCTTGCCTGAGCGGGGGCCATGTTACTCGGCCTCCTGGGCAAGCGCGGCGGTGACGGCGTCCTGGGAAATATCGAGGCCGTAGGCGCGAACCTGCTCGACCGTCTTCTCGAAGACTTCCTCGATGGTCGCGGTGGCGTCGATGAGCTTTACGCGGTTTGGCTCCTCGGCGGCAATTGCGCAAAAGCCCTGGTAGACACGCTCTTGGAATGCCATGCCCTTTGCCTCCATGCGATCTGCCGCACCACGGGCTGCCATACGCAGCGCCGCCTGCTCGGGCGTGATGTGGTAGACGAGCGTGAGCGCCGGGTGCGCACCCGCGACGGCCAGGTTGTTGGCATCTCGCACCATCTGGCGATCAAGGCCGTCGGCAAATGCCTGATAGCAGGTTGTGGAATCGTAGAAGCGGTCGCACAGGACCACCTTGCCGACAGCAAGGGCGGGCGCGATGACCTCGTGCACCAACTGAGCGCGTGCCGCCTCGTAGAGCAACAACTCGCAGGTGTCGCCCATCGCTGTATTGGCGGGGTCGAGCAGCAGAGCACGGATCTTTTCGCTGATGGCGGTACCGCCCGGCTCGCGCAGGCTCACAACCTGGTGGCCAGCGAGTTCGAGCGCGCGGGCAAGCAGGCGCGCCTGCGTGGACTTGCCGGCGCCATCGACGCCCTCGAGCGTGATAAAGCTATGTTGAGCGGGCTCAAAAGCCATGGGCGCAGCCCCTTCCTACAAGGCGCGTAAATGCGAGTTATAGCAACCAAGCCATGATACCCCAGTGCCCGGCGCGTCCCCAATGGCTAAAGGTGCCTTTCCAAAGTTGCGGTGAAATAGGGACTGATTGAAGCTCTGAGACCGCCAAACAGTCCCTATTTCACCGCAACTTATGATGGGGAATTTTGGACGCTGGGTATAATCGTCGTATTGCATTGAAATGTGGCGAAAGGAGTGGCAATGTCTCGGTATTGCGCCTCGTGTGGCAAGCTTCTTGCAGATGATGCCAAGTTCTGCACCTCGTGCGGTGCACCCGTTGAGCAAACAACCGCGAGCGATAGCCAGCCCGCTTTTGAGCAGACCGGTTCCCTCGATACGCCGCAAGCCAAGGCGGACGACCCCCTCGCCTATCGCCCCGACCCCGCCGCAGGCCCCGCGGCCGTCGAGACCACGCAGCGCATACCCGTCGCGAGCGGCTCGCCCCAACAGCAGCCGGCTCCCGCATACGCGCCCGCTTCGCCACAGACCCCCGCTCCCAAAAAGAGCGGCACCGGGCCGCTTATCGCCGTTATCGTTGTGCTGGTGGCGATCATCATCGCCCTGGTCGTTTTCTTTGTGATCAAACCTTTCGACAACGCCGTCACGCAGACGACTACCGAGGTAGCTAAGCTGCACCATGACGTCGACGACGATGACCTAAAGCCTCTCGGCGATCCCAACAGCCTGTACGACGATGATGACGATGACGACGAGGATGGCGGCGAAGCAACGCTCTCCGAACAGAACCTCTACCGCCGACTGAGCGAATACTACGACTTGCTCGAAGACCTCGACAACTACGTCCGCGGCGACGCGCAGAACTTCAACGGCAGCTATCTGGAAGAGGATCGAACCACCCGTCAAAATCTCGCCGACGTCGCCGAGCGCACGGAGGACACCATCGAGCAGTATTACGACATCGTCGAGGACCTGGACGTCCCGGCGAGCTCTAAGAACTACAGCTCCTGGAAAGACATCGTTGCCCTGTATGACGACCTGGACCACCGCATTGACGCGATCTGCGATGCCTGGGAGATCAGCCTGAAGTACGCAAAGCCCGCGGACCACAAGAATGAGATCGTGGCGCCGCTGTCACGCGACAACGTGGTGGGCACCAATGACAATAAGTACCGCCTAGACTTTGAGGAGCGCTATCCCGGCGCCAAACCTGTCGAGGTGAACTAGCACTTTGTCGTTCCCGAGCCGGCAGTTAGGGACGTTCCTAAACTGCTGGCAGAAAAGGAACGTCCCTAACTGCCGGTCAAAAAAACGAGCGAGGATCGCGGGGTCCTCGCTCGTTTTTGTTTTGGTCAATGTTTCGGCTGCGTTGTTACTTGTCGGCGGCTGCTTTCTTGGCAGTCGACTTCTTCGCGGTCGTCTTCTTGGCGGCAGTGGCTTTCTTAGCCGTCGTCTTCTTGGCCGTGCTCGCCTTAGTCGTGGTCTTGCGGCCGCGGGCGGGCTTCTTCTCCTTGGTCGGGCAGTCCATGTTCACGCAGATGCGCCACGGACCGCGCGCCGTGTTGACCACCACGATGGGGGCGCCGCACTCGGGGCAGGTCTCACCCGTCGCCTCGAGCTTACCGCGCGCCGGCAGAGGATAGCTCACGCCGCAGTCATCGTAGTTGGTGCAGCGGATAAAGCGCTTGCCGCTCTTCTCGCTCTTGTGCGCAATCAGGTCGCCATGGCGTCCGGCCTCGGCGCACACCTTGCACTCGCCCACCTTAAGGTCAGGCTCGTAGTTGGTGGGGCACGTGGGGTTCACGCAAATCTCGAAGGCCTTCTGGCGGAACGGCTGGCACTTAATGCGCGGCGCGCCGCACTCGGGGCACACGGCCGCCTCGCCCTCGAGCGGGCTCACCTTGACGCCGCTCGGCACCGGATAGGTCACATCGCAGTCGGGCCAGCCCATGCAGCCGATAAAGCTGCCGCGGGTCTTGGCGCTCGTCTTCATAACCAGGTCCTTGCCGCACTTGGGGCAAGCGCCCACACGTGCATCGGCCGTGACGGCGTCGCTGATGGCGTCGCCCAGCTCCTGCGTGTGCTTGAGCAGCTCGTCGAGCACGCCGGCCAGCAGCGCGCGCGAGTGCGTCACGACATGCTCTTCGGTGTCCTCGCCGCGCTCCACACGGGTCATATCGCCATCGAGCTCGCTGGTCATATCGGGGCTCGTGATGCGCGGGGCAAACTGCGTCAGCGCGTCGATGATGGCGATGCCCAACTGGCTCGGCTCAACGGGATCGTTTTTGAGATAGCGCACGGCATACAGGCGCTCGATGATGCTCGCGCGCGTGGACTTGGTGCCCAGGCCACGCTTTTCCATCTCTTGCACGAGCTTGCCCTGGCTGTAGCGCGCGGGCGGCTCGGTCTGCTTGGCCTCGAGCTTAATGTCAAACACATCGACCGTGTCGCCCTGCTCAAGCGGCGGCATCTGCTCGTCGCGTTTAAGACCGTACGGATAGGCCTCGCGGAAACCCGGGGTCACGAGCACGTCGCCCGAGGCCACGAACGGCTCGCCGTTGACGTCGAGCTCGAGCTTGGTGTTCTCGATGGTCGCAGGACCCATAAGCGTCGCCAGGAAGCGACGGGCGATGAGGTCGTAGAGCTTACGCTGGCCGCCGTCGAGCGTGGACGGATCGCCCTCGCCCGTGGGATAGATAGGCGGGTGGTCGGTGGTCTCGACCTTGCCGCGCGTGGGCTTCATGGGACCGGTGAGCACCTTTTTGCACACGGGCGCCAGCGCCGGGTTGATCTTTGCCAGGTCGCTCACCACGGCGCCCAGATCGAGCGTCGCAGGGTAAACGGTGTTGTCGACACGCGGGTAGCTGATGAGACCGGCCATGTAGAGGGACTCGGCGATGCGCATCGTACGCGCAGGCGAGATGCCCTCTGCCGCGGCGGCAGCCTGCAGCGAAGTCGTCGCAAACGGCGTGGGCGGCTGCTGCTTACGCGAGCGCTTGGTCACCGCGGCGACGGTCGCCGTCGTAGCGCCGTCGACGTGACCATACGCTGTTTCGGCAGCGTCCTTGTCGGTAAAGCGCGCTGTCTTGTGCGCGATCTTAAAGCGGTCGTCCTCGGCAGCGCCCTGCGCGGCGCCCATGCCACGAATCTGCCAATAGTCCTCGGGCACAAACGCCATGCGCTCGCGCTCGCGCTCGACCACCAGAGCGAGCGTCGGCGTCTGCACGCGGCCGGCGGAACGCACGTTGCCAAAGCCGCCAAACTTGGCGAGCGTCAGATAGCGCGTGAGCACCGCGCCCCAGATAAGGTCGATGTGCTGACGGCTCTCGCCGGCGTCGGCCAGATTCTGGTCGAGCGAGACGAGATTATCGAAGGCCTGCGTGATCTCGGCCTTGGTAAACGAAGAGTACTGGGCGCGGGCAACCGGCAAGTCGGGTGCCACCTCACGCACCTTGTTGAGGGCGTCCGAACCGATCAGCTCGCCCTCACGGTCGAAGTCCGTGGCGATGATGACGCTGTCGGACTTTTTAGCAAGGTTCTTGAGCGAACGAATGAGTTCCTTCTCGGCCGGTAGCTTAATGACGGGCGCCCAGGTGAGGTAAGGCAGGCTCTCGAGCTTCCAGCCCTTGATGGAAATGCCATCGGCAAGGAACGGCTTGCGCTTGGTGTCGTACGGCGGACGAGCCAGGCCATCGGGCATGTCGGCCGGCAACATCTCACCGTCCTCGGTCACCGAATACCAGCCCAGCTTTTTATCGAACAGCACGCTGTCGCAAAAATCGGGCGCAAGGATGTGACCGGCAAGGCCGATGGTCACGCACTCCTCGCCCTTCCACTCAAAACGGTAGATGGCGGTGTTGTACACCTTGTCCTTTTTGGGTTTGCCCGTGGACAGACGCTCGGCGATTTGACGCGCGGCGTCGTTTTTCTCGGCGATGATGAGCTTCAAAAGAGGCTCCTATCTCGTATCTCTGCGGCTACGCCCGCCCGTATGGCGGCCGACTTACGCCCTTGCTTGCTCAATCTGCCCGATGAGCCAATCGCACCAGGCATCCATGCCCTCGCCCTTGCGCGCGCTCACGGCAAACCGCGGCGCCTGCGGATTGAGGTCATCGAGTGTCTTAGTATACCTATCCATGTCAAAATCGAAAGCCGGAGCCACGTCGACCTTGTTGAGCAGCTGTGCGCCGGCGTGCTGGAAGATACCCGGATACTTGATAGGCTTGTCGTCGCCCTCGGGCACCGAGAGGATCATGATGGACAGGTTCTCGCCCAGGTCAAAGTCGACCGGGCAGACCAGGTTGCCCACATTTTCGATAAAGATGACGTCAATGTTTTCCAGGCCCACAGCCTGGTCGAACGCGTCAACGGCCTCCATGATCATGTTGCCCTCGAGATGGCACAGGCCGCCCGTATTGATCTGGATGGCGGGCATGCCGGCTTCCTTCATGGTGATGGCGTCGACATCCGAAGCGATATCGCCCTCGATGACGGCACAGCGCAGGCCGGCCTTGTCGCGCAGGCGTTCGTTGGTGCCCAGAATCGTAGTGGTCTTACCCGAACCGGGGCTCGACAGCACATTGATCACATAGGTGCCTGCCTCATTAAATCGCTGACGCAGCTGATCTGCCAGGCGCTCATTGCGCGACAGGATCGGCGACGCGATATCAATCGTTTTCTCAGCCATACTCAGCGCTCCTTACTTTGGCCCCTTTTTACCCCATCGCCAGATGGCTAGCGGGCTAATCGTCGGGGGTTTCGATCTCGATGCTGGCGATGTCGAGTTCGCGGCCGTGCAGCAGGCGCACGTTGGCGCCGCCACACTGAGGACAGCGACAATGAAAGCGGTCGTGGTCGAAGACCTCGCCGCAGTCCAGGCACTCGCTTTGTGGATGGACTTCCTCCACGGCAAGCTCGCAGCCGCGCGTGAGCGGGTCCTCGTCGCGAAACGTCTCCCACGCAAAGTCGAGCGCCTCGCGCACAACCTCGGTCATATCCCCGATACGCAGCGTCACCAAAACGGCGCGCGAGGCCCCCGCCCCACGCGCCGCGCGAATCACTGTATCGAGTATGCCGTTGACAATGCCAACCTCGTGCATACCGATTTACTCCTCGTCGTCCTCGTCGTCCGAGAACAGGTCCAGACGGCTCACGAACAGGCCCTCCTTGCCCTCGCGCGCGGTAATGACCACGCGGGCGATGGCGAGCGAGATCTCGTAGAGCGAAAGCAGGGCACCGTACATAAGGCCCAGCGTGACGGGCGAGCCGTCGGGCGTGATCACGGCCGAGCCCACGAGCAGGCCCACGTACACGTAGCGCCAGGCGCTGCGAAAGGCCGCGTAGGACACGATATGGAAGACGGACAGGTAGAAGATGATGAGCGGCAGCTCAAACGCCACACCAAAGCCGATCATAAAGAGCAGCTCCATGTTGACGTAGTTCTCCAGGTCGGGCAGCGCCGTGGCGACGGCCGAGGTCTCGCCGATAAGCCACTCAAAGCCCGCCGGGATGATGATGAAGTAGCAGAAGATGGCACCCAGGAAGAACAGCACCGTCGAGGCGAGCACCGTGGGCACGACCCATTTGCGCTCGTTGGGACGCAGTGCCGGCAGGAAAAAAGCTAGAATCTGCCAGATGATCATAGGCGTGCACATGACCACGGCCATCTTGATGGCCAGCGAGAAGCGCAGTCCAAAGCCGCCGAGCGTGGTGGTGATGTAGAACTTACCGTCCGGCACAAAGGAGCGGATGGGGTCTTCCAGGATGTCGAGCACCACGGGCGTGGCGAAATACAGCACGATAGCGGCGGCAAACACCGACACGACCACGATGGTCAGGCGGCGACGGAGCTCTCCCAGGTGATCGAAGAGCGGCATGCGCGCAGGTCCGATAGGCATTACTCATCGCCTCCCTTCGGGGCGTCGGCGGCAGCAGCGTCGTCCTCGGCCTCGAGCTCGCGAGCGAGCTGGTCGACGACGGCCTTGCGCTTGCGGGGACGACGGGCGTAGAGGTCAGCCGTCGTGGGCTCTGCCGGCTCGGGCTCCGGCTCTGCAGCAGGTTCGGACTCCGCGGGCGCATCGGCAGTGGCGGCCTCGGACTCAGCCGCAGCGGCAGTACCCTCGGCACTGGTATCCTCGGCAGCGACCTCGCCCTCAGCAGCACCCTCGCTTGCGGCCTTCTCGGCAGCAAGACGGGCGCGACGCTCGGCAAAGGTCTCCTTCTTGGCGGGCGCTGCCGTCTCGGCGGCATCCTCGTCCGCATCGGAATCGTCGTCGGTCGCAGCAGTCTTCTTGGGCTTGACCGGGGCCGACGCGGCCTCGCTCACCGGATCGATAATCTCGGACTGAACAACGGCCGTCATCTTTTCCTGCGTCTCGCGGAACTGACGGATGGCACGGCCGATCGTGCGGCCCATCTGCGGGAGCTTATCCGGGCCAAACAGCAAAAAGCCGAAGACCACGATGATCGCGAGCTCACCCTCTCCAATACCAAACACACATACCTCCAAGGCTCGATGTGAGTCGAGCCCGCACCGCGCCATTCGGCCGGAACTCGTCTATTCATTCGGTCAAGTATAGCGCCCGGACGCCAAAACGTCCGAGCGCATCACAAACATATGCCAAACGGCACGCCCTTTTGGGGGCAAAGATTATGCAGCGGTGATCGAAATCTCCTGGTCGACACCCAACAGCTGAACCACGCGCATCACCGGGGGCTGCACGTTGACGCAGCTAAAACGCTTACCATGATCAGCTGCGTGGTGTGCGGCGCCCACAAGCACGCCAATGCCTGTCGAATCGATGTAGCTCACCTGGGCAAAATCGAGCTCAACGGCCTCAGTGGGCTGCTCGAGCGCCAGGTCGATAGCATTGCGCAGGCTATCGGCGTTAGAGATATCGATCTCACCGGTCACCTTAATGGTGTAGAGCTCTGGCGTGGGGTTGGTGGAAATACCCAAATCCATGTATACGCTCCTTTACGTATCGAAAGTGCGGATAGTACTAGGCGCGGACTTGCGGGGCCCTACGCGTTAGGCGCGCTCGGTACGCGCAAGCTCGGCAGCGACGAGCTTGACAGCCAGCACCAGCACATCGAGCGCAGCCTCCAGGTCCTCGACCGTGGGATAGCTCGGCGCGATGCGGATGTTGGTGTCGCGCGGATCCTTGCCATAAGGCCAGGTGGCACCAGCCGGCGTGAGCTTGACGCCCAGGTCGGCACAAAGCGCGGCGACCTTCTGGGCCGAGCCCTCGGGGCCATCGAAACTCACAAAGTAGCCGCCATGGGGATGAGTCCAAGTGGCGCAACCCGTGTTGCCCAAGCCCTCGGTGAGTTTACGCTCAACGGCCTCAAAGCGCGGGCGCAGGAACTCGGCATGCTTTTTCATGTGCTCCTTGACCGCCTCGATGGTGGGAAGGAAACGCACGTGACGCAGCTGGTTGAGCTTGTCGGCGCTAATAAGACCGGCCTTCAGGCGCTTGGAGAACTCGGCGATGACCGCGGGGCTCGCACCGATAAAGCCGATGCCGGCACCCGGGAAGGTGATCTTGGACGTCGAGGCAAAGGCCACCACGCGGTCCTCGGTGCCCGCCGCGCGGGCAAGATCGAAGATGTTGGCGAGCTCATCGGTCTCGTCGTACAGGTCGTGCACGCAGTAGGCGTTGTCCCAGAAGATGCGGAAATCGGGCGCGGCCGTGGACATCTCGACCAGGCGACGCACAGTGTCCTCGCTAAAGGTGATGCCCGTGGGGTTGGAATACTTGGGCACGCACCAGATGCCCTTGATGGAGTCGTCGGTGGCAACCAGGCGCTCAACCTCGTCCATGTCGGGGCCGGCCTCGGTCATCGCGACGGGGACGTTCTCGATGCCCAAGTCGGCGGTGATGCCAAAGTGGCGATCGTAGCCGGGAACAGGGCACAGGAACTTGACCTTCTTGCCGTCGTGCGCTGCCTCGTAAGCCTCCCAAGGGTCGCTGCCGCACGAGCCGCAACGCCAGAACATACCGGCGATATCGTGCTCGATCAGCAGGCTCGATGAGCCCAGTACGAGCGTCTGCTCGGCAGGACAACCCAGGAACTCCCCCGCCAGCTTGCGTGCCGAGGGAATGCCCTCAAAGCAGCCGTAGTTGGAGCAGTCGACGTTGCCGTCATGCAGATCGGCATCGGCATTGAGGATATCGAGCATGGGTCGAGAGATGTCCACCTGGGAGGGCGACGGCTTGCCGCGGGCCATGTCGAGCGCCAGGCCCTTGGCCTTGACCTCGGCGACCTCGGCTTTGAGCGCCTCGATGGCGGCATCGAGTTCGGTGGTTTCCATCTTCTGGTAGATCGTCTGCATGGGTGCGACCTTTCGCGAAGCGGTACGTTGCAGTTCGTCTAAGTATAGACCGCCACCGCCGCAACGGTATGAAGCCGTGATAGATTAAGTCCATCGCAATGAATTACGAATCGCCGCGCATGCCGGCGTGGGGCGCCCAAGGAGGCACTATGGAGTACGGATCGTTCCAAGCCGAGGAATTCGGCGACCTGCAGCGCCTGGTCGACGGACTGTTTTACGACCGCCACGCCATCGACCGCCTGGATCTGATCGTACAGGCCGAAATCTTGGACCTGGCGCCCGATCTCATGGAAATCGTCAACCTGCTACCGCCCGGCTATTACGACCGCCAGTCACTTTGCGACCAGCTCAACTCCGCCTTGGCCGCCCACGGCTGGGGCGCCGTCTACGGCACCGTGGAATAAGCCTCGAGGCCGGCGATTTGGCCCGCTTCCCGACCTTGGCGAGGCTTGTTTTAGGGCTTGTGGCCAAAAAAGGGCAAATATGAGTACTGTTACCTTTTTAGTAGCAGCGATTCTTGGTCGAAATCGGCAAAACTCGACTTGAAACTTCCTAATCACCGTCAACTAGCGCCAAATTGGAAGTCGATGGTCACTCATTAACGTACAGTTCTTATAACTTTGTTCATTATTTTCCACACCTAAAATGATACGCCGTTTGTGACAGTACTCACAAACGGCGTTTTTTGACCACTGGCGTGTCTGGCAGGCGGCAGGCACCGCCCGAATCCGCATTTTGAACGCGCCCGAATCGGTTCTGGAGCCGGTTTTCGCGCTCTTACTCGTCTTTGGGCGAGGGATGCTTGCAGATCACACTCATGTAGATCATGCCAAGTACGGCCGCGGTGACAGAGCCGGCGAGAATAGCGGCCTTGGCGGCCAGAACCTCAAACTGGGCCGTCGGGAAGGCAAGGCCGCTGATGAGAATCGACATGGTAAAGCCAATGCCGCCCAGAATGCCCACGCCGGCAATCATGTGCCAGTTAACGTTGCGCGGCAGCTCGGAGATCTTGAGCTTAACCAGGGCAAACGTCATGCCAAAGATGCCAATCGGCTTGCCCAGCAGCATGCCAAAATACACGCCGAGCGTCACCGGGTCGGTCAGCAGCGTGCCCATATCCACGCCCACCAGGCGAACCTGCGCGTTGACAAATGCAAAGATCGGCAGGATCACAAAGTTGACCGGCGTGGAGATCAGGCGCTCCATGCGAATGAGCGGCGGGGTCACGCGGTGCATGACGCGCTCGACTCTGGTGGTCGAGACGGTAAAGTCGTGCTGACCCAGGATGTGTGCCTCGTCGTCGTAGCGGTCGTCGAGCAACGGCAGGCACTCGCCCAGCCAATCGGTAAGGCTATCGAGCTTAACACCGCACTTGGCCGGGATGGTGAAGGCCAGGATGACACCGGCGAGCGTGGCGTGCACGCCGCTCTTAAACATGCAGAACCACAGCAGCAGACCCAGCACCGAATACGGGGCAAGGCGGTAATGCTGCGTCTTGTTGAGCCACACAAGCGCGCAGGTCACAACTGCAGCGGCGCCCAGCCAAAACGGGCTGGGGCTCTGGCCGTAGAAGATGGCGATGGCAGCGATGGAGATCAGGTCGTCGGCAATGGCAAGCGTCGAGAAGAACACGCGCACGCCGTTGGGCACGCGGTTGCCCAAAAGCGACAGCACGCCCAGCGCAAAGGCGATATCGGTTGCCATGGGAATGGCCCAACCGTTGCGCGCGCCGGCGTGGTTAAAGATCAGGTAGATGCAGGCGGGAACGACGACGCCGCCCACGGCTGCCAGCATGGGAAGCATGGCCTGGCGCGGGTTTTTGAGCTCGCCGACCGTCATCTCATACTTGAGCTCGATGCCCACCAGCAAAAAGAAAATCGCCATGAGGAAGTCGTTGACAAAGACCTCGACGGTGAGGCCGGCCGTAAGGCTACCAAGACCCACATACAGTGGAGTCTCCAAAAAGTGATGAATGGCCTCGTAGGCATCGGTGTTGGCACAGATGACCGCGGCGATGGCTGCGATCACCATGACGGCGGCGGAGATTGTGCCGTTCTCGGCAATGCGCTCCCAAATGTCGTGACGCTCAAAACGCTTGCGCTCACGGACGTTGAACAGCTGCTCGGTTGCTGCCATGGGCGGCTCCTTTCGCGGGAAGGTTCCCGTCTTAAAAAAGCACGGCCCGCCCAAGTGGCGGCGCCGCGCTCTATCGTATTACGCTTGCATCTAGCCTACCCTGCACGACAAGCACGCAGGCGTGGCCGAAAAGCGGAACCACAGGTTGAACATTATTTGCTCAACGGCACGGGCGTGCCTGTCCGGGAGACGACGCGGCGCCGTGCACAAAAAACGACCGGAGCGCGGGGCGTCCGAGATCCGGTCGTGGCGTTCGGTCAACTAAACCTAGCAGGCGGCCATGATGGGGGCAGCGACCTGCTTCTTACGGGAGAGGACACCCGGCATCCAGACGCCGTCGTGCTCATCGGCAATGCCCAGGCCCTTCTGAGCGGCCTCGGTCTCGCCCTCGAGCAGGACCTGCGAGCCCTCCTCCATGATGTCGGTGATGCACAGGACAATACCGTCGGCACCCTTCTCGGCGGCGTAGGCGCGCATGGCCTCGCGGATCTCGTCGATCATGCCGAGTGCGCGGGTCTTGTCGACGGTCTCGTACTGGCCGATGAGCAGCTTCTTGCCAGCGGGCTCGAACATCTTGATGTCGTTGCCGACCATCTCGGCTGCAGTGAAGGAGCCGGACGGGCGGGTGAGGAAGACCTCCATGCCAAACTTGACCGGGTCGACGCCCACCTGCTCGCCGAGCTTGGCGGCGACGGCGCGGTCGGCATCGGTGGTGGTGGGGCTCTTGAGCATGAGCGTGTCGGTCATCATGGCCGAGAGCAGCAGCTTGGCCTGAACGTCGGAAAGCTCAACGCCGAGCACGCCGGCGAGCTTGGTGACGATGGTGCAGCTGGAGCCCCAGGGCAGGCAGATGTAGTGCAGCGGACCGGCAGTCTCGAAGTCGCCGATGCGGTGATGGTCGACAACGCCAAAGACCGTGGCGTCCTTAAGGCCGGCGACGGACTGGGCGGACTCGTTGTGGTCGGTGAGGACGACGAGCTGACCGGCCTCGACGGACTCGATCACGCGGGGCTCGGCAATGCCGGCGTCGGCGAGCAGCCTGGCGGACTCGGCCGGAAGCTGGCCCAGAGCGCAAGCCTCGTAGGTGTTGCCGGCATACTCAACCTGGTTGAGCAGCTGGGACAGGACGACGGCGCTCATGATGGCGTCGTTATCGGGGTTCTGGTGACCAAAGACAAGAACGTTTGCCATGGAAATCCTCCACTTGATATGTGTACTTGGACGTAGCTATGGTAGCACGCCGATGCCGAGCCTTCGCAGACGGAAGGGCCACGGCATATTTTGGGGCGCAGGCACGGGGGCCAAGGCTGTCCCTTTTGCACCTTGTTGGTGCAAAGTAACCTGTCCCCCTTGCACCAGCTATTTGCCGGCGGCGCGCAGGGCTACGTAGGCGGCACCGATGATGCCGGCGTCGTTTTCGAGCGAAGCGACCTTAATGGGCGTCTCGCGCGAGGCGGAAAGCGCGTACTGCTTAAAGTGCTCGCGAACCTTGTCGAGGTAGACATCGGCCGAGGCGGAGGCGCCGCCGCCGATGAGGAACATCTCGGGATCAACCACGTTGGCAATAAGCGCCAGGGCGCGGCCGAGATAGTCGGCCATGGTATCGGCAGCTGCCAGCGCGAGCTTGTCACCCTCGCGGCAGGCCTGGAACACGTCCTTGGAATCAGAAGGCCCGGTGAGCTCGATGGGCTCGACGCCCGCCTTCTTGCACTCGGCAAGGTAGTTACTCACCACGCCGGTGGCGCTGGAATACTGCTCCAGATGGCCATGGCCGCCACAGCCGCAGGTGCGCTCCTCAGCCGGGTTCAGGCACATGTGGCCAATCTCGCCGCCGGCACCCACAACGCCCGACACCACGTCGCCGTTGACGATAACGCCGCCACCCACGCCGGTACCAATGGTGACCATCACCACGTTCTGTACGCCCTTGGCAGAGCCGAGCCAGGCCTCGCCCATGGCAGCGGCGTTGGCATCGTTCTCGTATTTAACAACCGCGTCGGGGCAGTGCTCCTGAATGGCGACTCTTAGCTCGGGCAGGTTAATGGCAATGTTGGCCTTGACCTTGGCATCGCCCGATGCCGGGATGGGGCACGGAACGGCCAGGCCAATACCCGCCACAAAGGCGCGCGGAATCTGGGCCTTGGCGACCACCTGGTCGATAGCCTCGGTCACCGCGGCAAAGCCCGCGGCGTCAACGATAGGCGGCGTGGGCACGCTGGCCTTGGCCAGCAGGTTACCGTCCTCGTCGAACAGGCCCTCCTTAACCGAAGTGCCGCCGACGTCGATGCCGATGTAATACTGCTTAGGTTCCATGGGAGCCCGCCTTTCTCGTTTAAACATTGCCTGTATGGTACCGCTCCCAAGGCAAAAACCTGCCAAAAAGGGACAGGTTTGTTTTGGCAGGTTTTATCTGGGGAAGCGCGAATGGTCACTCAATAGATCGCGCAAGACCTTCCCCAAATATAAAGGCGCCGGGAGGCGGAGACTCCCGGCGCCCGTCAAAGGGACTATGTTGTCTGTCGGACCGCACGGTCCTTCGCGGCGATAACGCTGACTAGGCCTTAAGTGCCTGCAACTGTTTGTGAACCTCGATGAGCTCCGTCGCCATGACGCGCATGGTCTCGGTGCCGGCCATCTGGTCCTCGGCATGCAGCAGAATCAACGGGGCCTCGCCGTTACGCTCGCCGTTGGCCTCCTTTTTAAGGAGCCCCATATGGACATCGTGGCCACCGTTGTAAGCCTCGTCGCCCTGCTTGATAAGCTCCTCGGCGGCGTCAAAATCGCCCTCCTTGGCCTTTTGCACGGCATTGATGTACATGCTCTTGGCAGTACCGACGTAGCTGATGATCTCGAAGCAGGTCATCTGCAGTTCGTTCATATCCTCCATGCGGAGCACCTAGCCCATCACGCTGACGCAGTGGTCGATGATGCCGGCAGCGTTCATGCGGCCGTAGTCGACCATGTTGATGACCTCGACCGGAAAACGACCGGCGGCCTCCTTCTCAAAGTCACCCTTGGTGTAGCCGATCTGCGGGCCAAGCAGCAACATGTCGCACTCGTCCAGGTGATCGTGGGCCTCGTTCATGGGGCGAGCCTCGACCTCAATGTCCAGACCGCGGCTCGCGACCTCGGACCGCATCTTCTGGACCAGCAGGCTCGTGGACATGCCGGCATTGCAGCAAAGCATGATCTTCTTCATGGTTTCCTCCTTATAACTGCGCGGCGCGCAGACGACGACTGGTTTTATTCCTTGCGGCTATTGTGCCCACCCCCTGCGTCTTTACACAAGGGAGAGGGCTGCGGGCACCGGCACCGCGTACCGGCGCCCGCAAAGGTGAAAGGGACGAACGTTAGGCGTTCTACTCGGCGAGAGCCTCCTGCTTGGCGATTGCCTTCTCGGAAATCTTCATAAAGGGCAGGTAGACGGCCATGCCAATGACAATCTCGAGAGCCTGCCACACGCCGGCGCGCCAGTCAAAGCCCGTAGCGAGCAGGGCATTGATGACGGGAGGCATAGTCCAGGGCACCTGGGCGATGCAGGGGCTGATGATGCCTGCACAGGTAAGGCCATAGGTGATGCCGATGAACAGATCGGGAAGAAGGACAAACGGAATCATGAGCGGCAGGTTGTACACGATGGGGTAACCGTAGATAACCGGCTCGTTGATGTTGAACAGACCAGGCAGGATAGCCATCTTGGAAACGGTCTCGGAAGCCTTGTTCTTGGAGAACAGGAGCGTGTCGAGCAGAAGCATGAGGGTGCAGCCCGAGCCGCCGATGAGGGCGAAGCTGTTAACGATCTGCATGTTCATGTAGTGATCGGGCTGGATGGTGCCACCGGCGGCAAAGGTAGCCATGTTGTCGACGATGAGCATGGTCAGGATCGGCTCGACGGTAGCGCCAGAGATGGTGGACTGGTGAATACCGACGCAGAACAGCAGGTTGGCAAGGGTGTAGATGAGGATAACAGCCCACGGACCGGCGTTCATGATGCTCTTGAGCGGGTTGGAGATGCACGTGGAGATGATGGTGCACAGATCGGTGCCGGCGCACACGGCGAGCAGGGCTGCGGCAAGAGCGAAGACCGCGAGGTTGAGCAGCATCGGGATCATGACGTTAAAGGAGTTGGAGACCGCGGGAGGCACGCCCTCGCCCAGCTTAACCTTGAGCTTCTCGACGCCAGAAATCTTAATGAAGAGCGAGACGGAAAGCAGGGCGATGATAATAGCCGAGAACAGACCGTTGGTGCCGGTGTTGGCAGTCGAAAGGGCGCCTGTGACCTCGGCGGAGGTGATCTTGTCGGTGAGCAGCGGGCTCGTGGCGGCAAGCGTGGCGGTGATCTGCTGCGGCATCATGATGACGAAAGCAGAGATAGCGACGACCACGCAAGCGAGCGGGTTATCGAAACGCTTGTTCTTAGCGAGGCTGTAGCCAATCAATCCGGCCAAGATAATGGCAGAGACGTTGAGGGTGCCCAGCGTAATTGCCGAACCCCACGTCTGAAGGTTGGCAAGGCCCGCCGCATCGAGCGGGAACAGGGGGAACACGACGTTGTTGATAAGAACCGCGATACCCGCAAGGATATAGAGCGGCGTGATGGTCGCGAAGGCGTCGCGCAGGGAACGCAGGTGAACCTGGTTTCCCACCTTCGCAGAGACCTCGGCAAACTTGTCGAGGAAGCTCTTTCCGTTGTCACTGGCCATGATTGCTCCTAACTTTCAAATCCGGCCTTTTCCTATGCGCACGGTGGCCTGTCGCCCTCTGCCACCAGATGTGCCATGTGTTGCGCGCGGCGGCGCGCGGTCTGGGCGTTCGCCCGGTCGCTAATCAACCACGTGGGTCGTGGCGACCTGCTTGAGCCAAGCTGCCGACTTCTTAAGGCGGCGCTTGTAGCCGTCCATAAGGTCGACCTCGACAAAACCGTAACGGTTCTTAAAGGCATTTGCCCAAGACCAGTTATCGATGACGGCCCAATAATGGTATCCGCGGCACTTGGCGCCCTCGGCGATTGCCTTGGCAACCCACTCCAGGTGCTGGCGCACAAAGTCGACGCGGTAGTCATCCTGGATGGTTCCTTCGGCGTCACGGTTCTTGTATTCGTCCATGATGCCGATGCCGTTCTCGGAAACGAACCACTCAAGATCGGGGTAGTTCTTGGCGCAGTCCATGCCAAAGTCGTAGAGGCCCTGCGGGTAGATCTCCCAGCCGCGGCTCTCGTTCATAACGGCGTCGGGCCACACATACTCGTCGGCAAAGTGCGGCAGGCCGTACTGGTCGATCTTGCTCGCCGGCGCCTGAACGCGCGTGGGGTGGTAGTAGTTGCAGCCGAGCCAGTCGACAACACCCTGCTTGAGGATCTCTTGGTCGCCGGCACGGAACGGGAGCTTAACGCCGCCCTCGGCCAGGCTGTCGAGCACGTCGGCGGGAAGCTCACCCTTGGTAATAAGGTCGAGCCACCAGCGATTGCTGATACCGCTGGTCATACGCACGGCCTCAAGGTCTGCCTCGCTGGGGTTCTGCTTGGTGTAGACCGGGGTAAAGCAGTTGATCATGCCGATCTTGGCATCGGCGCGAATAACGCCCTCGTCATAGGCGCGACGATAGTTGGCCACGGCCAGCGCATGTGCCAGCGAGATGTGATACTGCACGGTGCGGGCGCGGTTGAAGTCGTGGAGCTGCGGGAACCACACGCCCTCCTGATAGCGCTGTTCGGGCTCGACGATGGGCTCGTTAAAGGTGAACCAGTACTTAATCTCCTGGCCAAACTCGTGGAAGGCGACGTCGGCGTAATGCGCGTAAGCCTCGACGACTTCACGGCTCTCCCAGCCGCCGCGGTTAAAGAGGTAGGTGGGCATGTCAAAGTGGTACAAGTTGACAAACGGCTCCAGGCCGGCCTCGCGAGAGGCGCGGAACAACTCGTGATACCACGCGGCGCCTTCCTCGTTGAGGTTGCCGTCGGCATCGAGCAGACGGCTCCACTGGATGGAAGTGCGATAGGTATCCAGGCCCAAGTCCTTCAGAATGCGAAGGTCTTCCTGGTACTTGGCCATAAAGTCATTACCGGCATAAGAGCCAACGCAGTTATAGAACGAGCCCAGATCCTGGATGGACCAGGTGTCCCACAGGTTCTCGAGCTTGCCGCCCTGGTTCCACTGACCCTCAGTCTGCGGGCCGGACATAGCAGCGCCAAAAAAGAAGTCACGGGGCAGCTGATACTGTGCCATCAAAGTCCTCGCTTTCGTGTTCTAGAGTTTCCGGTTGGAGACGGGTTTGCCTTGGCAGGTTATCCGGCGCGGGCGCGCACCGGTCATACCGATATCCAACCCGCCAAAACAAAACCGTCCCCAAACAGTACAAGGAAACGCCAATGCATCTCGCTTGTTGTCTGTAACTATAGCGCTCTAATTTTCTATGTAAAGCGTCTTTTTCATTTTTCTTTATCGAATTTCTTTTATGAAGGCCATATGGATGCTTTTTAAGTAGGTATACTTTCTAAATATCGACGCAAATATGAAGGGAGGATTGCATGATTCCCAAATACGAGGCGATAGCTGCAGATATCCGTCGAAGCATCGAGGACGGCGCACTTAAACCGGGCGATAAGTTGCCCACCGTCGTTGAGTTCTGTGAGCTCTATGGCGTTTCCAAAATCACCGTCAAACGAGCGATTGAGCAGATCACCGAGGAAGGCCTTATTACCAGCCGGCGCGGATCGGGCACCTACGTCAAGGACACGGCGGGACTTCCCGGCCAGGTGTTTTTTCAAGGCAAGAACGACCGTGCCCAGGGCTTTTCGTATGAGCACCGCGGGGAAAAGGTGACCTCGGTGGTCTACGATTTCTCGATCGTCAATCCGCCGGCAGAGGTTGCGACCCAGCTGGGAATGGCCGAGGATGACTTCGCCTATCACATCGTGCGCGTGCGCCAGGTCGACGAGAAGCCCATCGTCATCGAGTACACCTATATGCCGCTCGAACTGATCCCGGGCCTTAAAAAGAAGGACCTGTACGGATCGGTCTACGGCTTTATCCGCGAGCAATGCGGGCTGAAGGTTTCGAGCTTCCATCGCACCATTCGCGCTGTCGCGGCAACTGAGGAAGAGGCTGAGCGCCTGGATACCAAACCCGGCTCTCCCCTGCTCGAACTCAACCAGATTGGCTTCTTGGATAGCGGCACCGCGTTTGAATATTCTATCTCGCACAACGTAGGCGACCGCTTTGAGCTGCACAACGTAACGCTGGCCTAGTTTTGTAATCCGGTGGGTGCCCGTTTTGAGCTGTCTTACGCGGCACCCGCACAACCTTATGGGAGTATGCACATGTCCGAGTTGATTAAACTGACGCCGATCTTCCACGAGAAGATCTGGGGCGGCCGCCAGCTGGAGACCGTGTTTGGTTACGACATTCCCGAGGGCCCCATCGGTGAGTGCTGGGCCATCTCGGCCCACCCCAACGGCGACTGCCAGATTGCGGAGGGCCCGTATGCCGGCCACACGCTGTCGTGGCTGTGGGCCGAGCACCGTGAGCTCTTTGGCGACTGCGAGGGCAAGGAGTTCCCGCTGCTCATTAAGATTCTGGACGCCAAGGACGACCTTTCGATCCAGATTCATCCCAACGACGAGTACGCCGCCGAGCACGAGAACGGCAGCCTGGGCAAGACCGAGTGTTGGTATGTCCTGGACTGCGAGCCCGGCGCCACGATTATCGTCGGGCAGCGCGCCAAGGATCGCGCTGAAGCCGCACAGATGATCAAGGACGGCCGCTGGGACGACATGCTCAACGTGCTGCCGATCCACAAGGGCGACTTTTTCCAGATTGATTCCGGTACCGTGCACGCCATCAAGACCGGCACGCTCATTTTGGAGACGCAGCAGTCGAGCGACGTGACCTATCGCCTGTACGACTACGACCGCCCCGGCACCGACGGCAAGCTGCGTCCGCTGCACATTGAGCAGAGCCTCGACTGCATCGATTTTGATGTCCAGGCTCCGACCGACGGCACCGTGACCGCGCCCGAGGTCGATGGCGTGACCGAGCTCGAGTCCAACCCCTGCTACACCGTCGATCGCGTGCGCGTCGACGGCAGCAAGACCCTCGACCAGCGCTGGCCCTTCATGTGCCTGTCGGTCATCGACGGCGAAGGCACCGTCTGCGGAGACCCCGCCCACAAGGGAAGCCACCTGTTAGCACCCAGTACCGTTAGCTCCATTGACCTCGAAGGCAAGATGGAACTGATCGTCAGCCACCTCTAGGTCGCAATAACAACCAAAACGAAACAAGGGGCTCCCCCGTCCATGCACGGGAGAGCCCCTACTCACATCTATTTTTCTATCAGCCCACCCGGCTCTCCAGACCAAAAGCGAACGAGCAAAGCAACGTTCGCAAGCTGCAGGCCAAAACGCCGCAAGGAAGAGGGCACGCCGGGGGCTTTGGTCGATCGCGAGTTCCGCACGAGCCGGAGAGCACTTAATGTGCTCTCCGTGCGAGCAGGACTGTCCGAGCAGGCGACCAAAGCCCCCGGCGCGCCCGGTCAACCTTGCAGTTAGGAATTCAGCTTGACGATAGGCGCAAAGCCCTTCATGAGCTTTTTGGTCTGGCCGGTCTTTTCGAATTGAACCTCGATCATGTCTCCGGCGACCGAGATCACGGTACCCGTGCCAAAGGTCTTGTGGCTCACGGTATCGCCCGCGGCAAAGTCCTGCGATGCGCTGGCGCGATCGACCTTGCGCTCCACCGTCGGCGACACCTTGGACGACGGCTTTTTGGCTCGCGGCGCGCCCGAGCCAAAGGTCGAGGCAACACGGCCGGCGTCGGGCGAGACCCCGCGATGACGCTCGGTGCCATAGGTGCTGCCGCCAAAGAAATCGTCGAAGCTCGATCCGCCACGCGAGGCGGAACCGCCGGTCGAGCGCGTATGCGAGCCAAACACCTTGCCGCCGTACATATCCGAGCCCATGCCAGAGCCAAAGGTGCCGTGACGGTCGCCGCGCTTCTCCCAGCCCGTGCCCTCAAAACCGGCAGAACCGATACCGCTAAACTCGATATCCTCAAACGGAATCTCGTTGAGGAAGCGCGAGCGCGGGTTGGCAGAGGTCGAGCCGTAGGTGCGACGCGTGGCCGCATAGGTCAGGAACAGGCGCTTACGGGCGCGCGTGATGGCGACGTAGGCCAGGCGACGCTCCTCCTCAAGCTTACCCGGGTCATCGCTGCCGCCAAAGTCGTGCACGTGCGGGAAGATGCCCTCCTCCATGCCGGCCACGAACACCGCCGGGAACTCCAGGCCCTTGGCGGAGTGGATGGTCATCATGGTGATGGCATGCGTCTCGCCGGCCAGGGAATCCAAGTCGGAGCGCAGGGCCAGCCACTCCATGAGTGCCGGCAGCGCCTTACAGGTGAGCGGACCGTAGGTGCGCTCAATCTCGTCGGCATGCACGACACCCGCCGGCATCTCCGTCGGCGCGGCATACGCGTTGCCCGAGATGGCGGCGGCCAGGGCATCCTGCGGCGAGAGCGCCGGGGCGGCTAGGCTATCGAGCGAATTGGAACCTGCGGCATCGCGCGCGCCGATGAGTGCCTCAAACGAGGATGCCGGGGCGGACGGTCCCGGTTCGGGCGCGGGCGCGCTCACCACGACGGGCTCGGACTCGGCGCCGGCAGGCACGTCGGCAACACCGGCTGCGCGCAGCTCTTCTAAGCTCTCGAGCGTACCCTCGATATCCTCGTGCGTCTCCTCAAATTCGGCAGCGACGCCCAGAAATTCCTGGATATTCTCGGCACGGCTCTCGGACTCCATGGTGCCCTCGGCACGAAACGCCTGCAGCAGGCCCGTCTTATCGACAATCATCTCGACGACGTCCTTGAGCTCGCCGTCCATGCGGCGGCCCTCGCGCACCAGCGACACAAAGCTCGACAGGCCGTTGCGCACCTTGGCACTAAACATGCCCGTCTCGGCGCACGCGATCTCGCAGGCCTGGAAGAACGAGCAGCGGTTGTCGCGCGCCAGCTGCTCGATCTTTTGGATCGAGGTTGAGCCGATGCCGCGGCGCGGCGTGTTGATGACGCGCTTGACGCTCATCTCGTCGGCCGGGTTCACGATCATCTTAAGGTAGGCCATGACGTCACGAATCTCGGCACGGTCGAAGAATCGCGTGCCGCCCACGATCTTATAGGGCACGCCCGCACGCAGGAACATATCTTCGAGAATACGAGACTGGGCGTTGGTGCGGTAGAACACGGCGATGTCGTCGTAGCTCGTGCCTTTGGTATGCAGTTTCTCGATCTCGCCGGCAATCCAGCGGCCCTCATCGCGCTCGTCGCTCGCCTGGAAGGCCTGAATCTTCTCGCCATCGCCCTCGGCCGTAAACAGACGCTTGTCCTTGCGCTGCGAGTTGTGGCGCACCACGGCGTTGGCGGCGCTCAGGATGTGACCCGTAGAGCGATAGTTCTGCTCCAGCTTGACGGTCTTGCAGTTTTTAAAGTCCTTCTCAAAGTCCAGGATGTTGGTGATGTCGGCGCCACGCCAGCTATAAATGGACTGGTCATCGTCGCCCACGACCATGAGGTTTTGGTACTTGGCGGCCAGCAGGTTGGCGATCTCGTACTGGACGTGGTTGGTGTCCTGATACTCGTCGACGCTAATGTAGCGGAAGCGCTCTTGGTACTTTTCGAGCACCTCGGGGCGGGTGCGCAGCAGCTCGAGCGCGCGCACGAGCAAGTCGTCGAAGTCCATCGCATTGGCGGCGCGCAGACGGCGCTCCAGCTCCAGGTAGACCTGCGCGGCCTTTTTGTCGTTGGGGCTATCGGCGCTCTTGAGCATGTCCTCGGGGCCGATCATGGCGTTTTTGGCCGAGCTGATCTTGCTGCGGATCATGTTGATGGGGAACTGCTTTTGCTCGATACCGAGCGTCTGCATAATGTCGCGCACCATGCGCTTTGAGTCATCGTCATCGTAGATGGTGAACTGGCCGGTGTAGCCCAGCAGATCGGCGTCCTCGCGCAGCATGCGCACGCACATGGCATGGAAGGTGCACACCCACATGCCACGGGTGCCGCTGGGGATGAGTGCCGTCAGACGCTCGCGCATCTCTGCCGCAGCCTTGTTGGTAAACGTAATGGCAAGAACCTGCCAAGGCTTAACACCCAAGTCGCCGAGCATATGTGCGATGCGGAAGGTCAAGACGCGGGTCTTGCCCGAGCCGGCGCCGGCGAGCACCAGCAACGGGCCCTCGGTGGTCAGGACCGCCTCGCGCTGGGCGGGATTAAGGCTGTCGATGTCGACGAGCGGCTTGGCGGGTTTGGGTGCCGGCGCAGGAGCGTCGTAGATGTCGAGTGGGACGAGCTCGGGCTCCGGCGCTGCGGGGGCGATGTATGCATCGAGCGGCACGGGTTCCGGCGCGGGCGGCACGGGTACCGCGGCGTTCTTTTCCCAGGGCAAGGGCTGGGTCATGGGCGACTCCTCATCTGACGGACGGCGCGCCTGCGGGCGGCGCCATAGTTTGAGCCGTACCAGTATACCGAGCCGCGCGGACACCGACGCAAATCACACCACGACTCCGTGCGCCGCCGTCAGGCCCGCCCCAGCGGATTTGGCGCAATGGGGTCAGATTACTTTACACCAATCTATTGACAATCACGAAACCACCGATGTCATGGCAGCAGCAGCGAGCGACGGTCAGGGCGAACAAATTGGCATGAAAAGGGGGCGGCATAGACCTTTTGGTCATGCCACCCCCTTTGAATGACAAGTTGTCGCCCTGACCGCCGCGCAGCGTCGACTAAGTTAGAGGCCGAGCATCGGCTCCAGAACGAAGAAGTACGCGAGCACCACGATGCCCAGGATGATGCGGTAGACGCCGAAGCACTTGAAGTCGTGACGGCGGACGAAGCCCATGAGCCACTTGATGGCGATGAGCGAAACCACAAAGGCCACAACGCAGCCCACGCCCAAGATGGCGATCTCGTTGGTGCCGAACGTGCCGCCCTTGATGAAGTACTTGACCAGCTTGAGCGCACTTGCGCCAAACATAACGGGAATAGCCAGGAAGAACGTGAACTTAGACGCCACCGAACGCGTGCAGCCCAAAAGCAGGCCACCGATGATGGTAGAACCGGAACGAGACGTACCAGGCACCAGCGAAAGCACCTGGAAGCAGCCGATACCCAGTGCGGTCTTCCAGCTCAGGTCCTCGAGCGTAGCGATGGAACCAAAGTCCAGGTTATCGTCATCGTCGTCTGCAGCAGCAACCGCAGCGGGCGCGGCAAAGTGTGCGCCAGCGGGACGTCCACCCGACGCCGCGGCACGAGAACCAAACGAACCGGCAAGAGCAGCCTGCTCGCGCTTGTTCGCACGCCAGTTCTCGATCACGATAAACAGCACGCCGTATACGATGAGCGCCAGCGCCACGACGGGAGCATTGTAGAAATGCTCCTCCATCCAGTCGTTGAGCGGCAGACCGATTGCCGCGGCGGGAATGCAGCCGAGCACAATCTTGCCCCACAGTACCCAGGTGTCGCGACGACCCTCCTTGCCCTTGCTGGGAGAAAACGGGTTAAGGTCGTAGAAGAACAGGACGCAGACGGCCAAAATGGCGCCAAGCTGAATCACGACCAGGAACATATTCCAGAACGTCTCGCTCACGTTCATCTTGACGAACTCGTCCACCAAGATCATGTGACCAGTCGACGAAACGGGCAGCCATTCGGTGATGCCCTCGACCAGGCCCATAAAGGCAGATTTTAGAAGCTCGATGATATCCAAAGGGACCCCCTCGTTAGACACCCGCCGATATTGTTCTGCGGACGGTGCGGGCGATGTCCCATTATCAACCGTTGGCGGCGCGCCTGCGCCTACCCTTACCAAAAAACTCGCCCGTTCACAGAATTGCGAGCGGTCAAACCCAAATCCTTGGGTATAACTGCAACAAGATAAAGTGTCCGGCGGCCACGCATCCGCGCCCGCCCGACGCACGAGCCCAGCGCCCGTGCGATAGACCAAGGAGGAAACCATGAACGAGGGCTACACCAAGGTATTTGTTTCACTCGACGGTACTGAGCAGCAGGATTTTGTGCTCGCACGCGCCATCAAGGTCGCCGCGAACAACGGCGCCAAGCTAATCATCGGCCACGTTATCGATTCCACGGCGCTCGAGAGCGCCGGTTCCTATCCGGTCGATCTGGTCAACGGCCTAGAAGAGGCATTTAAGAACTCCATCGCCAAGCAACTCGAAGAGGCCAAGGCCAATCCCGATATTCCCGAGGTCGAGGTCATGATTCGCGCCGGCCGTATTCGCGAGACGCTCAAGGACGAGATGCTCGACGTGGTCAAGCCCGACCTGGTGCTCTGCGGCGCCCGCGGCCTGTCCTCGATTAAGTATGCGCTACTGGGCTCGATATCGACGTTTCTGCTGCGCAACACCGATTGCGATATCTTGGTCGTGAAGTAGCGTTGCTCCCACCGGCCGCGGGGCCTGCGGGGTTTCCACGGGCACGTCCTCGCCGCGTTGCGGCTGCGGGATGTGCCCTTAGGAAACCCCTCCCGGCCCCGCGGCCTTTGCAACCTCACTTCAGCGAGTTGGCTGATAAAAGATGGCGTGCCGCCCCGTTTGGGGTGGCACGTTTTGTTTGGGCGGACGTCTGCCGCGTGCGTTACTCGAAATATTGGAACTTATTCGTTGAAAACGCGAATGTTACGACGAAGCCTTCGCCGGAGTCGGATGCCGCGGTGACGTCGATGCCCATCTTGGAGCACAGGCGCGCCACCAGATAGAGGCCGATGCCCGTTGCACGCTTGGTGGTGCGGCCGTTGTCGCCGGTAAAGCCCTTCTCGAACACGCGCGGCAGGTCTGCCGCACACACGCCGCAGCCGTTATCGGCAACGGTAAGCTCAATGCGCTCGCTCGCCAGGCCCTCGTCCAACAACGCGCCCGAAAACACGATCTTCGCGCCGTCCTCGCGCGCATATTTAATGCTGTTCTGAATGAGCTGGCCCAGGATAAACTCGAGCCACTTCTCGTCGGTAAAGACCTCGAAGTCGAGGTTCTCACACACCGGAGCCACGTGCGCCGCAATGAGCTCGCGCGCGTTGGCCTTAATCGCACCCGTCACCAAGGTCTTGAGATCCCAGCGGCGAATCAGGTAGTCGCGTTCCACGACTTCCGAGCGCGCATAGTACAGCGCTTGGTCGATATAGCGTTCCACGCGAGTCAGCTCGCGACCCAGATCATCCACGCGCGACAGATCGTCTTCGCTGCCGTCCAAGTTTTCCAAAATCAGATGGGCTGCCGCCAGGGGCAGCTTGGCCTCGTGGACCCAACTCTCGATATAGTCACGATAGTCGTCGGTCTGGCGCCGGCCTTCGGCAACCTCGTAGCAGGCGGCTTTGCCCACCCGGCGCAGGACCTCGTACTCGAGCTCGCCCTCGGCATAGGTTGGGCATTGCACCATCTCCTGCACCCACGCGGGACTCTCCAGCTCCTCGGCCGCACGCTCCAGCTGGCGCAGAAAGCGGCGACGGCGCGTATATTCGATCACGATACCCAGCATGCCAAAGGCAAAGGACACGCCGATTGCCACGATCACGATAGATGCAGGAGCACCGGCGACCGTCAGCACAAAGCAGCTCAGCAACACGCCGCACGTCCACACGACGACGGGCAGCAACGCGTCTTTAAAGAACTTGCCAAACGACATGGCCGGGTCCTAAACCGAATAGCCTTGGCCGCGGTGCGTAGTGAGGTATCCCTTGATGCCGATCTTGTCGAGCGTTGCACGCAGGCGGTTGATGTTGACGGTGAGCGTGTTGTCGTCCACGAAGGCATCGGAATCCCACAGGTCCTGCATGATGGCCGAGCGCGAGACGATCTTGCCCGCGCGGCCCAAGAGCAGCGAGAGAATGCGCAGTTCGTTTTTGGTGAGCTCGGTACTGTCGCCGGTTGTCGTATTGGTAACCGTGGAGCGGGCAAGGTCGAGCTCCAGCCCCTTGTGGACCATGGTGCTGCGCTCGCCTGCCGCCGTGGTGCGGCGCAGCAACGCGTTGATGCGTGCCACGAGCACGCGCGCGCTATAGGGCTTGGAGATAAAGTCGTCCGCACCGAGTGTCATGGCCATGACCTCGTCGATCTCGGTCGTGCGCGATGTGAGAACGATGATGGGGACCTCGGATTCGCGGCGGACTTCGTGGCAGATATGCTGGCCGTCTTTGACGGGAAGCGTGAGGTCGAGCAGTACCAGATCGGGCGCGGCAGCGAGAATATCGCGCGAGACGTGCTCGAACAATTCGCAGGCCTCGACCTCAAAACCTGCACGGACAAGGATGTCGGCAAGCTCGCGGCGAATGGGCTCGTCGTCCTCAACGATATAGATCAGCGCCATGGATTCCGCTCCCCCTCTTGTTGTCTTACAGCCATTATTGCAACGAAACCGCCGGCACACGGCTCGCACGGCGGCAAGGTGACAGAACTGTTCGCGAACGAAAGCGTTCGGCTCGCCCTCGCTCGCAGCGGGCGCGGGGATCAAATGATTATAAAATCCCCGTCCCAGAAAAATCACTTAACGGCGGGCGCGGAGCTTTTCGTAGCCGTCGGCAAAGAAGGCGACCGTCGCGGTATCGGACTCGGCAGCGTCCGCGTCGGCGGCGGGAACCACGCCATGCTCATCGCTCACCAGGAACAGGGCACCCTTGAGCTGCGCGGGAATGTCCACGCGCGCGACCGAGATGCCCTTGGTCTGGGCCAGCTGCTCGATGAGCGTCGCCGTGCCGCACAGGCACTCGTCTGCCGGCGCCACAAAGGCCAGCTCACCGTCGTTGACGGAAGCAAGCAGCTCGGGCGCCACGCCGGTTTCGTCAGCCTCGGAGCGAGCCTCGGCAGAGCGGGCACGCAAGGCCTTGGCCGAAGTGTCGGACAGCGGCTCGTACTCGCCCACCGTCATGGCGGCATTGCCGTTGACGTCGATCACCAGCATGAGCACGCCGTCGTGCGCGGTGTAATCGCCCTCGGCAAGCGACCACTCAACGTGCTGCTTAGCCCAGCTGAGCATGTTATGGGTAAGCGGCTCGCCCTGCACCAAGCGCTCGGACAGCGCGCGAATGTGACGGTTGAGCATGGGCACCTTTTTGTTGGACATGCGCCAACGGCAGATAAGCGCGGGCTTGTCGAGCGTAAACTTCTCGACCGCCTCCTGATTGGCGCAAAAGTCCTCGTACGCACGCTGGTCCTCGGCATTGCCAAACAGCTCGGCATCATCAATCTGGGGCATGGTCATACCTTTCGTGTTAGTCATTCCGTCCTCTTATACCAAAAAGACGGCCCTCCAAACGGAGCGACCGTCTTTTGCAGAGATTATTTTGACGATATGGTCAGGCGACCGAACAGTTTAATGGGATAGAGAAACATCCCATTAAGGGTTTTCCAAGTGCCCGAGATTGCCCCGAAAGAGGAGCGCCGCGTACTAAATGTACGCAAGCGACGGTTTGAGGGGCAAGGTCGGGTGCTTGGGAAAGCCTCTAGTGCCTAAAATGCCTAGCTCCGGTGAAGACCATCGCAATACCATGCTCGTTGCAGGCCTGGATGCTCTCGTCGTCGCGCTTGGAGCCGCCGGGCTGGATGATGCAGGTCACGCCGTGTGCAGCAAGCACGTCGACGTTGTCGCGGAACGGGAAGAACGCGTCGCTCGCACAGGCAAAGCCGCCCTTCTCCACGCCCTCGCGCTCGCAGAAGTCCTCGGCGCGCTCGCAGGCCAGCAGCGCAGAGTCAACGCGGTTGGGCTGACCCGGGCCCATGCCAATGCCGGCCTTGCCCTTGGAGACCAGGATAGCATTGGACTTGACGCCCTTGCAGACCTTCCAGGCAAACTCGAGCTCGGCCATTTCGGCATCGGTGGGCTTGCGGTCGGTGGGGAACGTAAAGGTCGCGGGATCCTCGGTCACGTGGTCGACTTCCTGCACCAGCATGCCGCCGTCGATGGAGCGCAGCTCCACTTGGGCACCGTGGTCCACGCCGCCGGTAGCCAGCACGCGCAGGTTGGGGCGCTTGGCCATGCGCTCGAGCGCCTCGGCGGTATAGCTCGGGGCGATGATGACCTCGACGAACTGCTTGTTCTGATCGGCAAAGTGCTCAACCAGCTCAAAGGGAACCTCGCGGTTGCAGGCGATGATGCCGCCGAAGGCGCTCTTGGGATCGCAGGCGAAAGCGCGGTCGTAGGCGGCCGTGATGTCCTCGGCAACGGCGGAACCGCAGGGGTTCTGATGCTTGAGGATCACGCAGGCCGGCTCGTCGAACTCGCGGACCAGGTTCCAGGCGGCATCGGCGTCCAGATAGTTGTTGTAGCTGAGCGGCTTGCCCTGGATCTGCTCGGAGCCCACAAGCGGGAACTGAGAGCTCGCGGTGTTCTCGCAGCCCTCGGCAAAGCGGTAGACCGTAGCCTTTTGCTGAGGATTCTCACCATAGCGCAGGTCGTCGACCTTCTCCAGCGAAATCTCGAGCTTGGCAGAGGTGTCCGCCACGTCGCTTGCCTGGGCGGCAAGCCAACGGGAGATAGCCGTGTCGTAGGCGGCGGTGGTCTGGTAGACCTTCACCTGCAGGCGACGACGGGTGGCAAGCGTGGTGCAGCCACCGGTCTCGCGCATCTCGGCCAGGACGGCATCATAGTCGGCCGGGTCGGAGATGACGGTAACGCTCGCGGCGTTCTTGGCGGCAGAGCGCAACATGGAGGGGCCACCGATGTCGATGTGCTCGATGGCATCCGCAAAGGTGACCTCGGGGTTGGCGACGGTCTTCTCGAACTCGTACAGGTTGACGACGACCAGGTCGATCAGCTTAATGCCGTGCTGGGCGGCCTCCTGCATGTGCTGCTCGGAATCGCGGCGGGCCAGCAGCGCGCCGTGAACCTTGGGGTGCAGGGTCTTAACGCGGCCGTCCATCATCTCGGGATAGCCCGTGAACTCCTCGATGGGGGTTACGGGAACGCCCGCGTCCTCGATGGCACGAGCCGTGCCGCCCGTAGAGATGATCTCGACGCCAAAGTCATCGACCAGCGTCCGTGCGAAATCGACGACGCCCGTCTTATCGGTAACCGAGATCAACGCGCGCGCGATCTTCACATCAGATCCCATGCAGTCCTCCTGTCTGGTGCGCCGCCGTGCTCTGTGAGTCGGTGATACGTCGATCTGCAGCGCTCGCGCAGCGGCATTGAAAATACTGATTCAATGTAGCGCATCGAGCGCATCGATGCACCCCGCAACGGGCGCATGTGCAGAAAAAGTTTGCGCGCGGAGGGGATGGGCACGGTGAGTTCATGGAACACAGGGGCACCATAATTAGATGCCAATAGCGTGGTAGAACTGTGCTCGATATGCATCCGCAAAAGAAAGAGGCACCATGGTCTCGCGGGTTCTCTACCGACCGTTTGATACCGAAGACTTCGACGCCATCGCGCTGATTCTGCAGCAGCTTTGGCATAACAATTCGGATAACGATGAGTACAACCGCCTTGAGGCCGCGTGCGACCTCGCCTATTGCCTTTCGTCATCGACGTTTTCGCAGGTTGCCGTAATCGACGGTCAGGCGCGTGGCATTTCGCTCGCGCGTGCGGGACAGAGCTCCGGCGCCACCGTTAAGGAACATTGGATGGATACCGAACGCGCGCTGCTTTCGCAGATGCGCGAGCTGAAGCCCGATGTCTGCGCCGAGTATCTCTCGTTTGTGCGCGCAACCATCCGAACCAACAACCGCCTGCTCGAGAGCAGCCCGTTGCCGCACGACAACGAAGTCACGCTGCTCGCCGTCGATCCCGATGTCCACGGCCTGGGTGTAGGCTCAGTGTTGCTCGATGCCGCGGTCTCGTACCTGTCCTCGCGCGGGGCGACAAGGGCGCACCTGTACACCGACTCCAACTGCTCGTGGAAGTTCTACGAGTTGCACGGCTTTAAGCGCACGGCCACGCACCGCGCCAACCGCGAAGAGCGTCGTCACGACATGCCGCGTGAAAGCTTTCTCTACGAACTCGACCTAACAGCCTAGCCCAAGCAGCCACACCTAGTCATTTAAGAACGTCCCCAATGACTGATCCCCAACAACTAGTCATTTAAGTCTGTCCCCAATGAGTGGCCTAGGGGGTTTGTAGATAGCCGTGGTCAAAATACATCAAATATGAGTACTGTTACCTTTTTAGTAGCAGCGATTCGGGGCATTTTTGATGCTTATAGGCATGACGACCAGCTGCACGAGCTGACGTAACTCCCCAAATGTTCAATAAAATGGGCTCCTAACGAGGAGTACTCTCATTAGGAGCCCATTATTATGTGCAAACATATGTGACCAACGCAGCAACAGTACTCATATTTGGTATTTTTTGTCCACTGCCCCTTGTGCGAAGGTCCTCAGCGGAAAGTTTGACCCGTTTCGATGCACAAAAATGGGATGAATCTTCCCTGGCAACCGCCCAGAAAGATCCACCCCAAAGCAAGCGCTCGCTAGAACGTTCCGCCGCCGCCTCCGCCGACGCCGCCACCGCCGCCACCGGAAAAGCCGCCGCCGCTGCCGCCGCTCGAACTATCGGAACTCGAAGCCAGCTCGTGGATGGTCTCGTGGTACACATCGTTGAACGAATCGAGCGGGGACTCGTTGCCGTAGTGATGGTAATACCACCAGTAGCAGGGGTAGTTGTCGTAGAAATCGTCGCTGTTGCGCAGGTCCGCAGGCACGGCCTCGGCCAGCTGTCGCAGCACTTCTTTCGAAACGCCCAGGGCAACGCCCATCACCAGCAGTTTGTTCCACAAGATCAGGTCGCTGGGGACGGCCTCCTTCAGACGCGTAAAGTCCTCGAGCCAATGCTTGAGCGCCTTGCAGCGAGCCGCCACCTCGGCGCCCTCCGGCGTGTAGCGGCGGAAGGTGCAGCTCAGGACAAAGCCCACGATCGTGACGGGGATCGAGATCATAGCGGCACCGACGTTGGCGTCCGCAAAGTCGGTATAGATCAGAGAGCCCAGAATGCCAAAGACGATGATGATGCCGAGAACCAAGCCGGCAACCAGGGCGATGGTGCCGTCCGAGGCGATAAGCTCGCGCGTCTCCAGCTTGCCCTTAACCGTGCTTTGATAGTCCTCGAGCTTGTTGCCAACAGATTCAGTACGCTCGCTGGCATACTCCTCCAGCTCGCTAAACGTGCGTGAACGGACGCCGTCTTTATCGGGCTTAACGCCGGCGAAGAAGACCTTGAGCACATCGCGATCGATGCCGTCCTTCTTGGCAGCCTTCCAGGCCTCGTCGGTCACTGTGATGCGATACGTCTGCTCCTCTTTTTCGCGACGGAGCAGACCCTTCTTCTTGGTCTCGGTCGCTTCTTCCAGCTTGATCACGCGGTCGTCGGTGAGCTTCATAAGCGTGGCGATATATGCCTGATCGGGCACGTCGTTCCAGCTCATGAGAGCTGCAAGCACCGCGGGATGGTCGGCCGAGGGCACATCGCGGAAGTACTCGTCCTGGAAGAGCGGCTTGGGCTTGGGCCTGCGCAGCTTAAGCATCACGATCACACCGGTATAGGCAACCGCCACGACAACACACACCACGGCAATCGCGCTGGCAACCGCACGCGCGTGCTCACGGCGGGCGTTAGCTTCGTCGGCCCATTCCTTCTCTTCGCTCAGGATCGTTGACATGCGCTCTTCGCCCGAGGCGGCAAGCTGCGGCACCCAGTCGCTGGGGAAGGCGATGCGTGCCTCGGCGAATTCGCCCTGATGCACGCAGGGAATGGTATAGGTGACCATGGGCTCGTCCTCATCGAGCGACACGTCGCCCGTCAGCGGACCGTGGCCCCATGCGCGGAAGTTATCGCCCTTGACGGCAGCCGTCCCGGCAGCGGCATTTGCGAAATACACTTCCATCTCGACGTCATCGGAATCCGCCGACCAGCCGTCACCCACAAATTTCCAGTAAAGCTCGGCGGTATCGGCCCAGTTCATAACCGCACCGGTCATGGAATAACTCACGTAGTAGATTGCGCTGTCGCCGCTCTCGTGGGGGCTGAACACCTTAATCTTTACGCCGTCGTCGGACTGTTCCACCGTGTAAACGCCGTCGTCGCCTTTGTTTGCGCTGTCGACCTTGTTAAACGCAGTGTCGTCTTCCTCGACGCTTAGCACATTGACGACCACCGAGCCGCCTTGCTGGTTAGAGCCTGTATTGATATCCCAATACACGCCGTTGATGTCGTCGTCGAAATCGAACTGGCGTCCCTCGACAACGGTCAGCGAGCCATCGGCCTCAACCGTGGCGCCGATGTAGGTTTGGCTCATGGAGTAGCCGTCGGCGTGCGCGGCGGCAGGCAGCAGCAACAACGCAAGCGCGACGAGTGCGCAGACGGAAGCGAATCGCGCAAACAGGCGGCGCTGCCGACAGGGCTGGGCAACGGGGGCGTTCATAGGCACATCCTTTGTCTGTGGTACCAGTAGCGTCATTGTCCCACGTTTGCGGGCTCATGTGACGAACATCTAGGCCAGCGGAGTATCAAACGGGACGAAAGTCACGTCCACGGCCGGCACTTGGGGACGTTCCTTATCTGCCGGCAGTCTGGGACACTCCTTGCCATGGCCCGCGCCAGCAGCAGACACCACTTCACAGCTCCGTCACAGGTGTAGCGGCTTTGTGTTGCCGCTAAAACGCTGATTGAGCCTGCGGGCGAAGGGCATAAAGCAGTTGAGCGAAAACGGTTTGCCCCTTTCCCGTTCGCTCGAGGATCATGTCCCCCTTTTCCGCGGAAACCCCGGCAGTTGCGAAGAGCTGCCGGGGTTTCTGTCGTCTTAGGTGCCGAGTTGATGGACAGGTATCAAAGCACCGAGTCTGCGCCCCGCCATACGCAATGAGGGGCCTCGACAACTTGCGGACCACAGTGACGCCTCCCCATCGCGCCCCGCGCTATACTCGTCCGCATGGATATCAAAGCACGCAACATAGCAACGCCCGCCGCGGACGCGCCAACGACGCCACCCGCCTCCGCCCCCGCGCCCGTCGTGGGCCGTTTCGCCCCGTCGCCCTCGGGCCGCATGCACCTGGGCAACGTGTTCAGCTGCCTGTGCTCGTGGCTTTCGGCCCGCAGCCAGGGCGGCAGCATCGTGCTGCGCATCGAGGACCTGGACGATCGCTGCAAGCGCCCGGAACTTGCCGCTCAACTGATTGACGATCTGACCTGGCTGGGGCTCGACTGGGACGAAGGCCCCTACTACCAGCACGATCGCCTGGATCTGTACGAAGCCGCCTTGCGCCAATTGCAAGACGCCGGCCTCACCTATCCCTGCTTTTGCACGCGCGCCGAGCTCCACGCCGCGAGCGCACCGCACGCGAGCGACGGCACGCCCATCTACCGTGGCGCCTGCCGAACTCTTTCGGCCGAGGAGGTGGCCCGCCGCAGCGCCCTGCGCGCCCCGGCCACACGTCTGTGCGTGCCCACCGTCGACGACCTAGCAGACGACGTGATCGAATTTGTGGACCGCACGTACGGGGCCCAATGCGAGGCGCTCGCCACCGAGTGCGGCGACTTTTTGGTCCGCCGCAGCGACGGTGTGTTTGCCTATCAGCTAGCCGTGGTGGTCGACGACGCCGCCATGGGCGTCACCGAGGTCGTGCGCGGATGCGATCTGCTGGGGTCCACGCCCCGCCAGATCTACCTGCAGCATCTGCTGGGACTGCCCACGCCGCACTACGCGCATATTCCGCTGCTCATGTCGCCGGACGGTCGTCGCCTTTCCAAGCGCGACCGCGATCTGGACCTGGGTGAACTCCGCGCCCGCTTTGGCACGCCCGAGGCGCTACTGGGCTGGCTCGCCGGTCAAACAGGCATCGCGCCGGACACTACGCCGCGTTCTGTCGAGCAGCTGGTCGAGCACTTTAGCTGGGACGTCATCCGCGCGCACCAGGAGAACATCACTGTAATGGCCGAGTAACCAAACGCCTCGCCCCTACGCAACATCCCAGGGTTGGAGTTCGTCGCCCAGGCGAACGATGCAGTCGTAGAGCACGGTGTGGCGCTCGGCCGGGTTGGCGTCGCGATGAAAATGACCGTAGTACCAGCGCTTGTAGTCCAAGCGATCTTCCAGCTCATCGAAAAATGCCGTAAGCCGATCAACGGCGGGGCAATTCCAGCCGGGCGCCGGATAAAGCGCGGGCGAAAGCATGCGCGTAGAGCAGGTGTGGGTGATCACGTAGTCGACCTTCCAGCCCACGCTGTCGAGCTTTGTCCGCGCCTCCTCAAAGTTGCGCTCGTCCGGCAGCTCCTGCGGCCACCAGCTGGAATAGGGAATGCGGTATTCCTTGTCCACGCTCGTGGCGCCGCCCATGGTAAAGACCATTGAGCCGTCGAGGCCAAAAACCTCGCCGCGCGTCAGGCGCCGTATGGGCGAGGTGTCCGACAGGCGCTGCGTCAGGCCGCCATGCCACAACTCCATGGGACGCTCCGCCCAGTGGTCGAAACGTTCGTGGTTGCCGTCGACGAACAGCACGGTATAGGGGCGCGACTCCAGCCAAGCGATATCAGCGCACTCTTCGGCAGAGAAATCCCAGGGAAAGCCAAAGTCGCCCGCGACAATCAGATAGTCATCGCTCGTCAGGCCATCCCCAAGCTCCCAGTCGCGCAGCTTTTGCATGTCGATGCCACCGTGGACATCGCCCGTCACATAGACCGTCATCGGATCACCACTTCCCTCTTATAGGCTTCGAGATCGCGCTCGACCTGTTCATCGTCCGTAACGTTGACCCACCACGGCCACTTAACGCACTGCACCAGCTCGTCTACCTGCGCAAACCATAACTTGAGCTCATCCAAACTTACCGGGGCGTAACCGTTGGCGTCCACGCCCACGTCATAGCGCAGCAGCCCCTGCCGAAGGTTGAACTTGTTATACGCGCCGCCGCAGCTATGGATATGCCCGTGCAGATGCCAGCTGCCGTGCGACATGCCCTGCCAGTCGACCATGGGATAGTGGCTCAGCACGATTTTCTGCCGATCGATTTTGAGCACGCAAATGGGCGGCTCGACGATAAAAGCATCCACTACGGCAGGCTGCGTCCAGTCTTTGTCGTGGTTGCCGGGTAGCAGGTGGACGTGCTTACATACGATGCTTTTACGCAACTCGTAGGCCTCTTGGCCGTCATCTTAAAGCTGAAGTCGCCCAAAATGTAAAGCTCGTCGTCCGCAGCGACTTTGCTATTAATGCTCGCGACCATGGCGTCGTTCATCTGCGCAACATTCGACCAAGGCCTGTCGGCGAGACGCAGCATGTTCTCGTGTCCAAAGTGTGTATCGCTGGTAAACCAGATCACGGGGACCTCCTAACGCTGCGGGGCATCCATCCCTTAGGGCTTACCCTTCGTTCTTCCATCCAAACGGGTCAAACACCCAAAAAGCTAGATCGAGCACGCCGCCGGTCATCATGGCGCCGGCAAGAGCCATGCAAACGTGTAGAGAGCTGGCGCTTCGAAGCACGTCAAATGGCCCCAAAAACAGCCAGCAGCGCGACCGCTGCGCCGGCAAGGCATAGCGCGAGGCACGGCCCCGCGTCCTTGACGCACTTCTTTGCGAGATGCTTGGTGTTGTCACTCATCGATTTCGAGCTCCTTAGAGGGTCGTTGTTCAGGTACGTGCCGTCGCGGCAGAGCAGGACGGCAGGTTAAGTGTCCCACGCCACGCGGACACAGCTGAAAGCCCTCGCTCAAATAACAGCGCGCCGCAGGATTCGTATCACCTGCGGCGCGCCGAAAATGATCCGCTTTCCTTCGTCCCCAACGGATCAGCTGAGTTGGTGCCGCTCGACGGAGAGGAAGAAGCCGGCGGCGTCACGAACTGCGGCAATGTCGCTAGGCATAGGAAACAGACGCGCTCTAAACGCCCTAAGCCCCAAGCCTACCCATTAAGAAATCGACTGCTGAAACGATTTTGATGCCGTCAATATCGGTCGGATGACTTCCCCGGCGAACGACGATGATCTTCTCGTAACCGCCGGTAATCTTCTCGAGCGACCTGAGCTCAAATGGACGCAGCTCGCGCTTACGCGTCGCCTCCTCGTCAATCGACTCCGTGACCTGAATAAACTTACGATCCGAGCCGTCGCCGATTGCAACAAAGTCGATTTCAGCATCTCGAAGATGACCTGTGAAGACTCGGTATCCGTCATAGACAAGGCGATTGTAAACGGCATTTTCGAGAACACGCCCACTGTCGCTGCCGCGATACCCATCCAAGAAAGCTCGAAGCCCCAGATCCTCAATGTAGAACTTTCCACCGGTCTTCAAAATGTCCCGACCCTTAATATCAAATCGGCGCGCATGCGAAAAGATATAGGTCTCCTCAAGGGCGGATACACAAGTGTCCACAACGCCATGCGAGGATTTCAGCCCGTTCTCCGCCAGCGTTCCAACGATCTTATTAATTGATGTCGGGTTTGAAATGTTATCGGCTAAGTAGGATGTAACGCGGTCGAGCACGCCCTTGCTTGTCACCGATCTCCTGCCCCGACGGGCTTCGCGAGCCAAAATGTCGCGCCCGACGATTGTCTGGTACGTGCTCCAGATGTAGTCCTTCATTTCCTGTTCCGGCAGCTTTGAGGCGGCAAGGAACGGCAGACCTCCAAACATTAAATAACGGTCGAGAAGATCGTCGAGCGCAACGATGTCCTCCCGGCCAAAAACAGCAAGCCTATTCGTGACGTCAGTCGGACCAAGAAAGTTGACATATTCCGAAAAAGCGAGCGGATGCATCCGAATCTCGACATACCTGCCCGAGATTAAGGTCGCAATCTCAGACGACAGGAGAAAAGCATTCGAACCAGTAACATATATATCGCAGTCCCGGTCGACACGAAGTGCGTTAATCGCCTTCTCCCATCCGGCAACCTCCTGAAGCTCGTCGAAGAAGAGATAGCACCTCTTGCCCGCAGGCATTAGGCCGTCGACGTGGCGGTAAAGCTCTCGCCAATCACGCACGCCCTCCAGCTCAAACGACTCCATCTTAAAGGTCAAAAGACATTCGGATGGAACGCCGTTATCCTCCAGATGTTTGCGCATCATGTCCAGAAGCGTCGATTTGCCACAACGGCGCATACCCGTTACGACCTTGATGACATCCGCATCACGAAAGGCGATCAACTTTTCGAGATATCGATTTCTAGGAACCATCCGTTTATCCATCGCCCGCCCCAATCTGCAAGTTTTTCTCACAGCATGACAAGAACTTGCGAGTTTTGCAAGTTTTTCTTACGTAGCGACAAGAACTTGCAAAATCTCCTCGGAGTCATTTGCGGTCGGATTCTGGCGAGGCCATGCAAAGCAGCAGGCCACGTGGCAACAACCAATGCCAACTCTTTACAGAGCCTCTGCCCCATTAGCGTCCCCATGCCACCTCGCCCCTCTTGAATGCAACAAATCTAGGTAGATGTCCCCGAGCCAACAAACGCAACCATACGTCCGATGTAAAGCCCGCAAGTTAATTACCTCCCACCTATCGTGTTGGCGCCTCGACCGCCATAGACGTCAAATACCCCGCCAGGCACCTGCCTCAAAATACTGCAGCAAGAAATGACGACGCGACGCAGTTCGATGTCCCCCATGTGTATCGTCTTGACAAATGGATTCTTTTATAAGAGCTGGCCGCATTGAGACAAATCCAATAGAATGAATCTTTGCATTTTTGTCACGCACGTTCGAAGGGAGTCAAAGTGAAGGCAGCCTCTTTCTTCAGCGGAATCGGCGGTATTGACCTCGGCTTCGAGCGTGCCGGCGTTGAAATCGTCTTCCAAAGCGAAATCAATAATTTTTCGCGGGCAGTGCTACAAAAGCACTGGCCGGATGTCCAGCTAGCAGGAGATATCAATGAAGTCCAACCCGAAAGCATCCCCCAAGCAGAAGTCTATTTCGGAGGATTCCCCTGCCAAGACCTTTCGCTTGCCAACCAAGGAAAACGCCTCGGTCTTGCCGGATCGCGAAGCGGACTCTTCTTTAAGTTCGCAGAACTCGTCGCTGCCGCAAAGCCTCGATGGATTTTTATCGAAAACGTTCCCGGACTCCTCAACTCAAACAACGGAGAAGATTTCAGAGCCCTGCTCACCAAATTGGATGAGCTCGGGTATTGCGTATCATGGCGAGTACTGGACGCAAAATACTTTGGAACACCCCAACGACGTCGCCGCGTCTATATTGTCGGAAGTCTTGGAAACTTCGGCTCCGCTGAGGTACTTTTTGGACAAGGAGCAGCTCGAATCTCTTCTAAATCGCGCAGAAGCACGGACCACGCCTATGCCCCAGGACTTGAAAAAGAGCATCGAGTCTCAGATTACTACTCTATCCAACACGCCGGGATTGGCAGAAAACCTTCAGCGGGCCCGCAAGCAAAAGGATATAGAAACGACGGAGAAACTTACACTTGCGATTCAAGAGGAAGCTCCGACGCTATTTGTCAGACGCATGCTTCCTTTAGAGTACGAGAGACTCCAGGGATTTCCGGACGACTGGACTCTCGTAGATGGACAGCTCTAGGAAACGCTGTCTGCGTGCCCGTTATAGAATGGATTGCGCGCCGTATCGTCGAGGTCGATAAGGCTCAAAACAGCTAGAACGGAATGTCAATCCTTTCATTTTCAAGACTGCAGAATTGCCCCTGAAATGCCTCCAGAGTCGGTTGTCCTTGGTTGATTAGTGCTTGAACAAACGTCTGGTAGTTCGTATACAGCGTCCGGTCTTCATCGATTGTCAATGGAATGGGGCCGTCCTCAACAGAGCGGCTCTTATCCTCTTTAAAGGCGAGAAGAGCCAACGTCCAGTTGTAATCCTTCAAATCAGGCAGATTCACTGACTCTAGTCGCTCCATAAGATAGTCATAGAGCAGTGTGCCCACACAAAACGCAATCCCAAGGCCTTTCCATGTCTTCATGGCGATATTGCCCTTGATTAGAAATTGCTCTTGTTGTCTTCTCCAAGCATTGGTGACCAAAGTATTTGCAGTAGTTTCGGCACGCAGCTGCTCATTCGTCCTCTCGTTTTCAGTCATGTTTTTCCATTTGCGAACACGCTGAGTAATTTTGCCGGTATCCGATGTTTCTCCACCGCCTTGCATTTCAAGAACAAGTCGATTAGGGCCAGATGTCGACGACTCCCCGCTGCGCGTGGTAATTATAAAATCAGCATGATATGCACTGCCCTTACTCACTCGAAGGGACTCTTCTCGTTTGACGCAGATGTCAGACGGGTCAATGCCCCCATCAAATATATGCTGCGCAGCCATGGTTAGTATTTTCTTTTGATGCGAACAAAGCGGGAGATCTTTTTTGGTGGAGCACAATCTCTCCGAACACGATATCCAAAGCACTCCGTCCTGATCCCTTACCGAACAGACCGGCTCGTTTTTTGCTTTAAGCTTCTTGCACGTATTACCGCCGGAGAAGGGGCAGTGCGGAACCGGCTCTTCCGGGCTCCATCCGGCATATGGAATATCTATGGGGTGAATGGGCGTCAAAGCGTCTGTTCTTTGACCATAATACTCTGCAACTCTCGTACTCATTTCCCATCCAATCGTAATGCTAGGTAGCTGGATAAAGGATGCTTTCAGCCAAGCGGTACACAGTCACACCATTAATGGTATAGCTGCAATTCAATTCTAATTTACCCCTTAAACACCATATCGTTGTGGTATTCAATAAAATCTGGTCTTGGGCTCGATTGTTTAGGCAATGTAATTCGCTCGCCGCTATAACGCCACAAGAACTCGTCCTCGGCAGCCCCATGTCCAACCACACTCGACGCCACAATCTTGAAATCCTTCGTTATGGTAATAAGTCCCTGGTCAAATGCCTTATCGTGCAGCGCGTTCAACAGCAATCCGTTATCTGGCGCCAGGCGCTCGGTCCGGGGATCAGCCACGTTCCAGGGCTTGATATGACTTGCAACCAGTAACGTCGGGTTCGATAGGCCCGTTAAACAACACCGCGAGCGATAATTAACGAGCAGCGTATTACGAAAGAACTGTTGGTTAACACGCGCTGAGATTATTGCCTCACGCTCTTGCCCCTCAGGCAAATCGATGCCAATTGCCTCTTTCAGCTCTCTGCTCATCGAATTATCAGAGTTAAGCTGGTCAAAAAATGCGCCCGCCGCTTCCTCGACCAACCTATCGCCGCTCGATGAATACTCTGCCCAAACCAATCTATCCATCTTGCTGGCATTAACCATGCCCACCTTGCCGCGTGCTCGACGCCGGTCGTCTAACGAGGCGAGGTTCCATATCTTTAAGGAAACCGCCGCCGGCGTTCTGCCGATGGCATGTGCCAGCGTCTGTATATCTTCGCCTTTGTCATCAATAAGCCTTGCAGGCAGGGCGAGATATAAAAACAGCGCCGCAAGGGTTTCTTCCCTCGACCAGTTTTTTCTTCGCTCCGCCACACCAATCATCTCACTCGCACGTTGTTCGCTCGATAAAACCAGGATAATCCAAGTCGATGGTTCCTATCGTAGTCAAAGCGCCCATTATCAATTCGCCTTTGCAACATCCCGTCGCAGCACGGGACTCAAATTATGTAACGCTAATTTCGCCGGCGCGGACATGACAATCACAGCATGTTTTTACGTTTCAGCGCTCATTTAAAACTGTCTTGCGGCATTCCTAACAGCCATCTCCAATGCGGCAGGCGTCTTGTACTTCACCATGTCCTCCGTTTCGCATTACCCGTTTAGCACCATCAGCAAAGGCCTCATGAGCTCGCGTCTTTTGGCGGTTTTAGAGTTCTCCTTTACGAGATCTTTCAGCCGCTGCGTATCGAGCCCGCGTCCAAGCGCGTCGTGATAGGCATTAATAATTAATGAGGGGTCCTCGCAATCGAGGCAAAGATCAACAAGCGTGCGCTCGGGCTTGGTTACCGGCAGGCCGTCGAGCCAAACGATGTCCTGCTCAGCGATCTCGCGCTTTACAAAAGAAAGGGATTCGTTTCTTGTATTGATACGCGTGGGCGCGGTCATCCTGTAGGGGGACAGATAGAAATCGCCCATTTGCTGCAGGTTCGCCGCCGTCGTACCGCTCACGGCGATGCCATCCCACTGGCGTTTTCTCTCCCACGCGCAAAGGGAGGGATTGGTGAGCTTCCAAAAAGCGTTGAGCTCGTCGGTATCTCGGCACCGTGTGCCCAACATCCGGTAGGCGCCGTGGCATATCCGTTCAAGACGCCCCGCACGGCATGAGTGTGCCAGCGCATCTCGAGAGATGTCCATGCGAGCCGCCTGGGCCGTGGTGAACACGCCCTCGCTTTCGGAAAGCTCGCTTATCGCCGTTATGTTGCTAAAGTACTTCATGTTGCAATTGCAGGATATTTTCATACTTTTGCAACGTGATTTTAATTCCTTATGATCGAAGCGCTTTGTTTATCCTATGTCTGACGCCGTTTTGCACCGGTACCCCATCCCCCGCTATCGAGGTCTAATACTTTTCCGCGAAGTGAACGTCTGTTTTAGGACCCCTGAAGCATCCGCATTTTTCGTCGGCAAAATCGCAGGATTCCAGTATCGAAACCGCAGGAAACGATGCCCTTAAAGTGTCGATGCTTCGGGGGTCCGATTTAGCTCGTTCACTTCTCGGAAAAGTATTAGACCTCGCTGCTAGCCACCCAGAAGAACACCTCTCCCTTCCCCACTGCCACCCAAAAACTCATCCAACATTAATCTTGGCTCAAGAATCGCTTAATCTATAACCTGCACTATAGAGTTCGACCAAGGGCGGGGCGGCGCAACGCAAACCGCCGAACGCAACGCTCGCGCCCGAGCAAATTGCCCGGAGTCGCGCCCATCGAACGAAAGGACAGGTCATGGACGACCTCGAAAAAGTTGAAACCATCCGCACCAAGTGCAACGTGAGTTACACCGATGCCAAGGCGGCGCTCGACGCTGCCGACGGCAACGTTTTGGATGCCATCATTTGGCTCGAGTCGCAGGGCAAGACCCAGACCACGTCGGCGCATGCCGCCACCGAGTCCGCGCCAGTCGATGAGCCCTCTGCCGAGATGGTCGCCGCGCAGGCAGCCTACGAAAAGTCGAGCGAAAAGACCGACTTCTCCAAGAAGATGGACAGCGTGTGGGAGTACCTCAAAAAGCTCTTCCGCCTGAGTCTGGACACCAAGTTTATCGCCACGCGCCGCGATGCGATCATCCTCAACATCCCTATCCTGATTCCCATCGTCGCGCTGTTTGCCTGGGGCGCCACGATATGGCTGATGCTGATTGGCCTGTTCTTTGGCATGCGCTACCGCATCGACAGCGACGGCGACGTGCCCGGCAGCATCAACAACCTTATGGATAGCGCTGCTAACGCCGCGGACGACATCAAGCAAAAACTCAACGACGACAAGTAATCGCAGACGGGGGCACGCATGGCACGAATCCTGATCGTAGAGGACGAGGAGAAAATCGCCCGCTTTGTGACACTCGAGCTGGAGCACGAAGGCTACCAGGTGGAACACGCCGCCGATGGCCGCACTGCCGTGGACCTGGCGCTGGAGCGCGACTACGATCTGATTCTGCTCGACGTACTGTTGCCGCAGCTCAACGGCATGGAGGTCTTGCGACGTGTCCGCAAGCACAAGGATGTGCCGGTGATTATGGTCACCGCGCGCGATGCCGTGATGGACAAGGTGGCCGGGCTCGATGCCGGCGCCGACGATTACCTGACCAAGCCATTTGCGATTGAGGAGCTGTTCGCACGGATCCGCGTGGCACTGAAGCGCTCGGAGGCCGTGCGGGCGGCTTCGGGCGTAGCTGGCGTCGGCGCCGGAGCGGGCATGGCGGGCGTCGC
>ERZ773133.706-NODE-706-length-45052-cov-6.589128_pt1 | contig 45052 bp, 41 predicted proteins | sample MGYA00580861_ERZ773133 | MGnify/ENA primary metagenome ERZ773133 (study PRJEB29015, sample SAMEA2737844) | human gut metagenome | biome: human gut; feature: human-associated habitat; material: faeces | place: China | collected 2012 ...
AAATTGCATCCTGCATGGTGCTGCGCTGCATCAGAGAGATTTTTCGCCCGGACAAAAGCGCAAACAATGCTGCTGCGGTTACGACACCAAGACCACCAATTTGGATCAGTGCCAGAATAACCACCTGCCCAAAGGTTGACCAGTAGCTGCCTGTATCCTGCACTACAAGCCCTGTCACGCAGACGGCAGAGGTCGCAGTAAACAGCGTTTCATTGAATGGAGTTACATTCTCTCCAGTCGTGGAGATCGGTAGCATCAGCAATAGCGCTCCGAGTAAAATGACCCCGGCAAAACCTAATGTGATAATTTGAAAAGACGAAAGGCGGCGCTTTCGACGAATAATCTCTTCCGGCATAAAGGAACTCCTTATTTCTGTGATGGTCATATTATACAGCTGGAGATTTTAAGAGCGGATAAGGGAGATTTACGACGTATTAAGATTGAATAAAGATGAGGAGATGGCTTATTTCAATCGCTTTATTTGCGGAAGTGGACAATTTCAAAAAAAATGGCAAGGAGGATATGAACGATAAAATAAGGCGCCGGATCAAAGTGGGCTGCGAAGGTTGAGGGAGGAATTACGATGAAAACCCGGAAAAGTGCGCCGAGATATGAGTAGGATGCTGGAAAATATGTGTTTTTGGTTGTATACTGTGTATGTGAATAAAATCGGGGGAGTAACTATCAGAAAAGTTCGCTCGGAATCGTCTGGAAAAATTTCGGGTAAACGGAGAGGAGAAAGAGAGGGTAGAAGTTTATGAAACTGGGATTTATTGGAACGGGAATCATTACGACGTCCGTCGTGACTGGATTCTGCGAGAGCGGAATGGAGAATCTGCAGATCGTTGTATCGCCGAGAAATAAAGAACGGGCGCAGATGCTGCATGAGAAATACCCGGAGATCGTGTCGGTCGCGGCGGATAACCAGGAAGTTGTGGACCGGTCGGACTGGGTCTTTGCGGCGCTCCTTCCGAAGGCGGCGGAAGATATCTTAAAACCGCTTCATATCGGACCGGAGAAGAAGTTTATCAATTTGGTTGCAACGCTGAGCTTAAAGCGCATCGAGGAAATGTTTGGACAGAGAGAGATTCTGGCGGATGTTGTGCCTCTGACCTTCGCGGCGAACCGCTTCGGACCGGTGGTGATTTACCCGGATATCCCGGAGGTGGTCGATCTGATGAGTCACGTCGGCAAGCCGGTTCCGGTCGATACGCCGAAGCAGATCGCGATCCTTAGGAGCACGACGGGACTTATGAGCGCTTACTATATGCTTCTGACTGTCATTGTCCAGTGGTGCAAGAAAAACGGGCTGGATGAGCCGTCCGCACGGGCATACATCACCGAATTTACCGGGGCGCTGTCCCGCAAGGCGGCGACGTGGGACGGAGATCTGGAGGACCTTGCCAGAGAAATGACGCCGGGAGGACTGAACTGGATGGCGCTGACGCATCTGGAGGAGAAGGATGCGTATACGCCTTGGACGGAGATTTTGGGGCCGATTTTGGAGAAGGTTATAAAAGAATAGAGTCGAGGTGGAAAAACTCGGGGCGCACATTTCTCACGCCCCGAGTTTTTCTTTTAATTAAAGTGTGAGCAATCTAAAAAAGTAGTTGCTTTTTTTAAGAAGGAATGATAGTATATAGAAAACACTTTAGTACGCTACCATGATAGCAAGATAAACAAAAGTGATGGGAGCTATAACGGCAGGATATAGACGAGCGGGTGATTGTCCGGCAGATTTTGTTGAGGCGGGGCGGTTGCGGCGGCAGTTGAGAGGAGATAGAGCATGAATTTAGAGATTCAGAGCCTTCGGAGGGCGGAGGCGGCGACGCTTCGGCTGAGAGGTCTTTATGAGAGCTATGGATACCGCAAGTACCGGATGGGGCGGTTTGAGGAATACAGCCTGTATGCAGCGAATAAGAGCTTCCTGTTAGGCGAAAATGTACCGACGTTTACGGATCTGGACGGACGCCTGATGGCTCTCAAGCCGGACGTGACGCTGAGCATCGCGAAGAACACCAAGGCAGATAAAAATACGTGCGAGAAGGTCTATTATCTGGAGAGTGTGTACCGTGAGAGCAAGGAAAGCCACACTTACAAAGAGATCAGCCAGATGGGACTGGAGTGCATGGGCGGCGTGGATGACTGCGTGATCGCGGAGGTGCTGGCGCTGGCGCTCAAGAGTCTGGCGGATTTTGAGACGGACTATGTGCTCAAGATTTCTAACATGGATTTCGTGGTGGGACTGATGGAAGAGCTTCCGGTCAATGCCGATCAGAAAGATATCATTTTAGGGCTGATCCGGACGAAAAACCGCAGCGGGCTGGAAAAACTGTGCGCGGATCTGGCACTGCCGGAGGGCGATACAGAGAAATTGATGAAGGTTTCGGGGCTGTACGGAGAGTTTGGGCGTGTGCTGGCAGAGGCAGGTGCGATCGCGGATACGCCGAAAATGAAAGAGGCGGTTGCACTTTTATCCCGCCTGTATGAGGTTCTGGAGGCGATGGGACTGGGCGGACAGCTTGACAAGGTGCGGCTGGACTTCTCGATGATCAATGACATTGAATATTATAACGGTATTATTTTCCAGGGATTCTTAGATGGTCTGGCACGCCAGGTGCTTTCCGGCGGCCAGTACGACGGTATGATGGCAAAATTAGGAAAGAAAGCCGATGCGATCGGATTTGCCATCTATTTAAAAGAGCTGGAACGCCTGCCGGAAAAGAGTATCCGCTACGATGTCGATGCGCTGGTACTCTATGAGCCGGATGTCGATATAGTGCGCCTGTGCCAGGCGGTTGAAAGCCTGCGCCGTCAGGGACTGCGTGTGCGGGTGGAGAAAACTGTGCCGGAGGATCTGCGTTACTGCTATCTGTACCGGTATGACGGACGTCTTTCCCTGGAAGAGGACCGGGAAACTGCCTTTCAGGAGAATGGAAAGGAGGGCGTGAGATGTTAAACATAGCACTGCCGAAGGGAAGACTGGGCGATCAGGTGTATGAGCTTCTGGCGTCGGTCGGATATGACTGCAAGAGTATTTACGACGAAAATAGAAAACTGGTGTTTGAGAATCCGCAGACGGGCGTCCGCTACCTGCTCGTAAAGCCGAGTGATGTGGCAATCTACGTCGAGCACCATGCGGCAGACGTCGGAATCGTCGGAAAAGACATTCTGATGGAGAGCAACCCGGATGTATACGAGCTTCTCGATCTGGGACTTGGAAAATGCCGGATGTGCGTGGCTGGAAAAGAGGATTACGTCGAGGACAAAGACCGCCCGGTGCGTGTGGCAACGAAATTTACGAATATTGCGAAAGAGCATTACGCGAAGCTGGGACGCGATATTGATATTATCAAATTAAACGGAAGCATTGAGCTGGCGCCGATTCTGGGACTTTCGGACGTCATCGTGGATATTGTAGAGTCGGGCAGCACGATCCGTGAAAATCACCTGAAAGTGCTGGAAGAGTTCCTGCCGATCAGCGCCCGTTTCATCGCCAACAAGAGCAGCTTTGAGTTTAAAAACAAGCAGATCACCGAGATGGCGGAGAAGCTGAAGGGCGCGGTGGAAGCACACCAGAAGCAAAAGGAACAGGAAAAGAAAGAAAAAGAAGCGAAAGAGAAAGCGGAGAAAGAAACCGCAGCAGAAGATAAAAAGGAGGCGTAGGCAGATATGAGCCGTTTTTTGAGCAAAGCAAGCGAATCACTTCTTCCGTACACACCGGGTGAGCAGCCACAGGGGCGGAAATTTATCAAGCTGAACACAAATGAATGCCCGTATCCGCCGAGCCCGAAGGTCGCGGAGGCGATCCTGGCGGGGTATGAGGAAAATTCTTCTAAAATTATGCCGCTGGAACTTGCAAATTTACGCCTTTATTCGGATCCGGAAGAGCGCATCCTCATCGAGGCGATCGCCGACCACTACGGCGTGGGAACAAACCAGGTCATCGCGGGCAATGGTTCCGACGAGATTTTAGGTTTTGCATTCCGGGCATTCTGCGACCAGAACGCGCCGCTGCAGTTCGCAGATCTGACATATGGCTTCTATCCGGCGCTCTGCGGGCTCTATGGAATCCCGTTCAAGGTAGTTCCGCTGGAGGAAGATTTTACATTAAATATCGAACCGTATAAAAATTGCGGAAATAATGTGATCATCGCTAATCCAAACGCCCCGACAGGCATGAACCTGCCGCTTTCTGCGATTGAGGAAGTAGCGGCGTCCAACCCGGACCGCGTTGTGATGGTGGATGAGGCGTATGTGGATTTCGGCGGCGAATCGTGTGTATCACTGCTTCCGAAATACGAAAATCTGGTGATTATCCAGACCTTTTCCAAATCCCGCAGCTTAGCCGGCGCGCGTGTCGGATTTGCCATCGCAAACCCGGAACTCATCGCGGATATGAACCGGATCAAATACAGTTTTAATCCGTACAACGTCAACCGCCTGTCGATTCTGGCTGGCGCGGCGGCGATGCGCGACTGGGACTACACGAAAGAATGTACCGGGCGCATCTGCAAAACGCGTGAAAAAACGACCGAGGCGCTCCGGGCACTTGGATTTACTGTGCTGGATTCGAAGACCAACTTCATTTTTGCCAAGAGCGGCGATATGCCGGGAAAAGTCTATTTTGACGGACTGCGCGAGGCAGGAATCTTGGTAAGACGCTGGGACAGTGAGCGGATCAAGGATTATGTCCGCATTTCCATCGGATCCGAGGAAGAGATGGAAACGTTTGTTGAGGAGACGAAGAAGCTGGTGGAAGCGGCGAGAAGTGCAGTTGTAAGATAGGCTGGAATTCAATAGGTTCACGCATTTACTGTGGGAACCGCATGAAAATGCTGGCAGCATGGTTTTTGTAGATGGGGCAGCTGTGAATAAGAAAGGAAGGCTGGCAAAAATGTCAAGAGAACGCAAGATTTCATTAGAACGAAACACGGCAGAGACGAAAATCAGCCTGTCGATTGATTTAGATGGAACGGGAAAATATCAGGTCGATACGGGCTGCGGATTTTTAAACCATATGCTGGAGCTCTTTGCCAGACATGGACGGTTTGATCTCACATTGAAATGTGACGGAGATACGCAGGTCGATTACCATCATACGACAGAGGACATCGGAATCGCCATGGGACAGGCAATTTTAGAGGCGCTGGGTGATAAAAAGGGCATCCGCCGTTATGGCAGTTTCCTGCTTCCGATGGATGAAACACTGGTAATGACGGCGCTCGATTTAAGCGGACGTTCCTATCTGGTCATGGATGTGGAGATTCCGACCGAAAAAGTGGGCGATTTCGATACCGAGCTTGTAAAGGAATTTATGATTGCACTGTCCTCCAACAGCCGGATGACGCTGCATTTCAAGATGTTTCACGGAGAAAACAGCCACCATATCATTGAGGCGATGTTTAAAGGACTGGGGCGCGCACTCGGCGAGGCGGTGTCGATCGATGAGAAGTACCGGGACGAGATTCCATCGACAAAAGGGGTATTATGATCTAAGATAAAAGTAAGTATAACAAATCTATTTAATAGGTTTATAATGATTCAGCGGGTTCCTGCGTTGACTGCGGGAACATACATGAATTGATATAGGAGGCTGCAAATGATAACAATTATTGACTACGGCGTGGGAAACCTGTTTTCCCTCAGTTCCTCCCTCAGTTACCTGGGACTGGAAAATAAAGTCAGCCGCGATCCGGAAGATTTAAGAAAAGCGGATCACATCATTTTACCGGGCGTCGGCGCGTATGGCGATGCGATTGCGAAACTGCGCGGATCCGGAATGGCAGAGCCGCTGCTGGATGAAGCAAAAGCAGGCAAACCGATCATGGGAATCTGCCTCGGAATGCAGCTTCTCTTTGATAAAAGCTATGAATACGGCGAGCATCAGGGTCTGGGACTGATTCCGGGCGTGATGGCAGACTTAAAAGAAGACATTCCGGCAAACTTAAAAGTGCCGCATATGGGCTGGAACAGCCTGCATCTGACAGAAAAAGGAAAGAATCATCCGCTGTTCAAGTACAGCAAAGAGGGTGATTACGTCTATTTTGTCCACAGCTTCTATGGAAAAGACTGTGATGAGAGTCTGCTGGCAACCTCGGAGTACGGCATTCCGGTCACGGCGTCCGCGGCAAATGAAAATGTCATGGGCTGCCAGTTTCATCCGGAGAAGAGCGGGGAAGTGGGACTGCGGATTCTGAAGGCGTTTTCGGAGATATAATTAATAGAAAAACAAGAAAGGTAACTGTTTTTTCAGGCTTGTAGATTGGATTTAAACAGTTATGGAGAGGAAACGGACATGGAGCTATTTCCGGCGATTGATTTGCGGGACGGCAAGGCGGTGCGCCTGGTGCAGGGTGATTATAACCAGATGACAGTATTCAGCGACCGGCCGGAAGAGGTGGCGCTGGGATTCAAGGAGCAGGGCGCGAAAAACCTGCATGTGGTCGATCTGGACGGCGCGAAAGACGCGGCGCTGGCAAATTTTGACACGATAGAGAAGCTGATTAAGACAACGGGATTATTTGTAGAAGTCGGCGGCGGCATCCGCAACGAGGCATCCATCGACAAATACCTGTCGCTCGGAGCCGGACGCGTGATTCTCGGCACGGTGGCGGTCACAAATTATCCATTTGTCGAAGAAATGGTCCGCAAATACGGCGATAAAATTGCAGTCGGTGTGGACGCGAAGGACGGTTTTGTGGCGACTCACGGGTGGCTTGAGACGAGCGAGGTAAGAGGTGTTGACTTCTGCCGCCGCCTGCGCGATACGGGAGTGAAAACGGTCATTTACACCGATATTTCCCGCGATGGAAAGATGCAGGGAACGAACCTGGAGCTTTATAAAGAATTATCGCAGATTGAAGGGCTGGATATCGTGGCGTCCGGTGGAATCAGCAGCCTCAAGGAGATTGAGATCTTGAAAAATGAGGTGTATGGTGCGATTTTAGGAAAAGCGCTGTATCTGGGTGCGATTGATTTAAAGGAAGCACTGAAATATTCCGTTTAGGAGAAACGCCGTATAAAAAGCGGCAAAAAAATCATTCGAATCATTCGAATGAATAATCAGAAAAAGAAATCAGGAGGGAACGGCATGATTTCAAAACGTATTATTCCGTGTCTGGATGTAAAGAACGGGCGTGTCGTGAAAGGCGTCAACTTCGAGGGAATCCAGGATGTGGCGGATCCGGTCGAGATGGCAGAATTTTACAACCAGAGCGGCGCGGACGAGCTGGTATTTTATGATATTACGGCAAGTGTAGAAGGAAGAAAAATCTTTACCGACATCCTGACTGAGGCGGCAAAACGGGTTTTCATCCCGCTGACGGTCGGCGGCGGCATCAGCACGCTGGATGATTTCGACCGCGTTTTAAAATGCGGCGCGGACAAGGTCAGCGTCAACAGCGGCGCGATCAAAAATCCGGAGCTTATTACCGAGGCGGCACACCGCTACGGCGATCAGTGTGTGGTGCTTTCGATGGATGTTAAACGTGTTGGAGACGAATACCACGTATTTAAGCAGGGCGGGCGTGTCGATACAGGCATTGATGCGCTGGAATGGGCAGAATCCGGCGTCAGACGCGGTGCAGGCGAGCTGGTGGTCAACAGTATCGATACGGACGGTGTGAAGCAGGGATTTGATATTCCGATGCTTTTGGAGATCGCGAAGCGTGTCGATGTGCCGATTATTGCATCGGGAGGCGCGGGAAAGAAAGAAGACTTCTTAGACCTTTTCCAGTATCCGCAGATCGACGCGGGACTGGCGGCGAGTATTTTCCACCGGAAAGAAGTGAATATTAAGGAATTGAAACAGTATCTGGCGGAGAATGGGGTGGAGATGCGGTTGATCTAAATCGCATAGATGCCCTAAAAGTTAGAGGGCGGTGCTTTTTCGTGAGAGGGACGGAAAACAGGCATCCAGAAACTTCCGAAAAACGCTTTCGCTCTTGCGCCTACGCAGCGGTGCTAAGTTCGAAAAGACCTCACTACGCACCGGCGTATGCGATGTTTTCTACAGTTTTTGGATGCCTGTTCTCCTGTGGATCACGAAGGAGAGCGTCGGCGCTGCGCTGACCGTACGAAAACGTGGGCCAGCAGGCAAAAATCCCATTGCCGTAGGCAATTTTAATGGAATTTTGCGCGTGACTGTGAAGGTACTGAACAGTTACGATGTAATTAAAATTTTATGTGGTAAGGCAGGATAAAAATATGAGTGAGAATATCAACGAGATTGCAGGCGTAGAGCCGTCGTTTAAGATTGATGAGTTAAAGTTTAATGAGAAAGGTCTGATTCCGGCGATTGTGCAGGACCATTATAGCAAGAAGGTTCTGATGATGGCTTGGATGAATAGGGAGAGTCTGGAGATCAGCCTTCGGGAGAAGAAAACGTGTTTTTACAGCCGCAGCCGTCAGGAGCTCTGGAGAAAGGGTGAGACGAGCGGGAATGTGCAGCATATTTCCAGTATTTATGCGGACTGTGATAAGGACACCTTGATTGTCGAGGTAGTCAAGGAAGGTCCGGCGTGCCATACGGGCGCGGAGAGCTGCTTCTTTGATCCGGTTTACCAGAACGAGGAGATTACGCCGTTTTCCTATGAGGGACTTTACGACCTCATTATGGGACGTAAGACGAATCCGAAGGAAGGAAGCTACACCACCTACCTGTTCGACAAAGGTCTGGACAAGATTCTGAAAAAGGTCGGCGAGGAATGCACCGAAGTTATCATCGCGGCAGCGAAGAAAGACAAGGACGAAACGATCTACGAGCTGGCAGACCTGTGTTATCATGCCATGGTTCTGATGGCAGACGCGGGCATCAGCGTAGAGGATGTGACGAAAGAGCTGGCGAAGCGGCATGTGGTGGATCATAAGGTGAAGCAGGAGTATATGCGGTAGAAAGCTCTTTTAAGTTTTTGGAGAGTGACGAATATAGTAGAAGGTAAGAATGGGCTATTGCGGATGCAGGTGTTTGCAATAGCCTATTTTTATACGAAAATTATATATATTAAGTGTATGGAATGCCTGGAGAATCAGGTTAAAAATAGGAGTGCAGAAGGAAAAAATGAAATTTGTGAAACAGCAAATGACAACAGATGCTGTTTCGCAAAATATAAGAAAAATGATATGGTCCTTTTTAATGATATGTGCACTCAATTTTAAATTTACAATGTAAAAAACATAGTTTTTACGAGAATGGACGTAAATAAGAATCAAATTTTGAGCACATTGAGAATCAAATTAAGTTTAAGTCTTGACGAAGTGGATGGTAGATGCTATACTAGACGTGGATTTAAGGAGGGAGATTCTCAGATGGCACAGTCGGCTGAAAAAAATATAAAGGAAAGAAGTTCACTGTATCCCATGTTTTCTATTAAAGAAATAGTGGATTTCATTAATGAAATTGTAAAAATCGGTGGAAAGCGTGTATCTATCAATACTATTGCAAGTGTTCTTGGATTTAGCGTGAAGACAAATTCCTTTCGGGCAAAGATTAGTACTGCAAAGCAGTTTGGATTGATTCGAGGTTCAAATGGAGCGGTTGAACTGACAGAACTTGCCAAGCGGATTGTCTATCCGGTTAATGAATTAGATACCAGACGCGCTATCGTAGAAAGCTTTTTATCGGCTCCGCTATATCGTAAGATCGTGGAAAGATATGAAAACCAGGCCCTTCCTAGTCAAGATAAGCTTAGTAATATACTTCTTTTAGAATACAATCTAACGAAAAGCGCTAAGGATATTGCCGCTGCGAAATTCATTGAAAATGCAGAGCAGGTAGGAATACTGAAAAACGGCATTATTCTTTTGGAATCAGATGAGAATGATATTGACTCCTTTGAGGATGAAAGTTCTTCTAAAGATTCTAAAGAGGTTAGTGAAAATAGTACCGCTGAATCCAAAGAGGAAGTTCTGACGTCGATGGAGCCGTCGGCGTATTGTTTTACAATACCAACACTTTCTGGTTCTGTGGCAAAGGTTATCATTCCCCAGAATGTGACCGAAAAAGATTTAGATTTCATCACACTTTACATTGAAAACATGTTACCCACTTTTATTTCCAACTTAAAAGAAGAGTTGGAAAAATAAAAGCAGACCACCCATAGGTGTTCTGCCTCTTGAATCTGTGTTGCAGCACAAATTCTGCCGACGAGTATGCCGGGATACGTATTTACATTTTTAAATGTATCATACTTTGTCGGGGATTTCAAGAGGAACCTTCAAAAAAGGAGGTGACCGCCTTATGGATAAGGAATATGTCTTAGTATATACTCCATATATTACTCGTAAGGGCGTGCGCATCTGGGCTTCACAATATGGCCTCAAGGTGTTCTGCCTGCGAATCCCTCGCGAAAAGTATCGCGGCTAATTGATGATCAAGATTCTATTCCGGCATAGAATCTTGATTTTTTTTGTAATTGAGAGAGACGGATAGAGTAATTATGAAACATAAAATCAATAAAATAACGGAAAAATCACAAAAATGTTGATATAAAAATCAGAAATTTGTATATTATATAAAAAGGAGATACAAAACATGTTGGTGCAATTTAAAATGAAAAACGTTCTTTCCTTTAAAGAAGAAACGATTTTTGATATGACAGCAATCAGCGCTTATAAAGAGCACCGTCGAACCTGATTGATATAGATACCAAGGAAAAATTCCTGCGGGTAGCAGCTATTTATGGCGCCAATGCCAGCGGAAAGTCCAATTTCGTGTGGGCACTACAGCTTTTTCGGCGGATTGTTTCCCAATCTTTGAACAATGTTGATGACGGAGCTGAGTCCGTACTCAAAAAATGCAGTAAACCATTTTCTTTTGAAGAGAACAAAGGTAATTCAGAATTTGAGATTGTACAGATTCTGCGGGACGAGGAGTATCAGTATGGGTTTGAGTACAATTCTGAGAAGATCGTGATGGAATGGCTGTACAGAAAGAGTTTAAAGACAAACCGTAAAGTGACGATTTTTGAGAGGACGATGCAAAAAGTAAATTTAGGGGTGTACGTTAGAAAAAAATGTGAAGCTTATAAAGATCAAATTCCACCAGAGACATTATTGTTATCTTTCTTTAATAAACTCAAGTTAAAAACAGATATTTTTAAAACGGTTTATTCAGGAATTACAGATGTACTGGTTTTTATGTCGGATGACTATGAAGATACAAGGTTTTTAGATGCTCTTTTACCTAAGGTAATTGATGGAAAAAAGGAAAAGTTATTAGAGTTTCTTACCGCAATAGATATTGGAATAAAGGATATTACTTATAAAGAAAAAGAAACGCTGTTTTTTACATTTCATAAAGGGGCGGATGGGGAATTATATCCTTTGAATTTATACGATGAGTCAGAAGGTACAATCAAGAGTATCATGCTTTTTATCCATGCACATATGGCAATTATCAATGATTATGTACTGGTGATGGATGAGCTAAATGTAAAATTACATCCATTGTTGTTAAAATTTTTTATTGATTTATTTTATGATAACAATTCAATGGCTCAGCTGATTTATACTACACATGATACGACATTAATGGATAAAAAATTCTTCCGAAGGGACCAGATTTGGTTTGTACAGAAAGACGAGCTGGGACATTCGGAATTATGTGCGCTTTCGGACTTTAAGGTGCGTTCCGATGCATCATTTGAAAAGGATTATCTGGCGGGGGTATATGGAGGAATTCCATTTCTTAAGGAGTTTTCCTTGAAAGAAGGTGAGTAAGAAGAGTATGTGTCAGCTGTGTAATGGCAACCGCATGGTTTTATAAAGCAGAATTAGTGCGGTATTATGGCAATTTTCTTGTGTTTTCTGTATGGAAATGTTACAATTAAATTGGAGAGCATTTCATTTTACAGTTACAAGGGGGAGTTATTATGAAACGTTTTAAAAAGTTTGGAACTGCGCTTTTATCCTGCATGATGCTGACGGCATCGTTCGCGACTGTCTCAAACATGACGATGATTACAGCCGAGGCGCATCCGGGACGGACGGATGCACAGGGCGGACATCATGACTACAAGAATAAGAGCGGTCTGGGAAGTTATCATTATCATTGTGGCGGCCATGAGGCACATCTTCATCCAAATGGAGTCTGCCCGTATAAGAATGGGGCTGTTTCGAATGGAAATACGTCCAGCCAGACGCAGACTCAGACACAGGCACAGTCCGCAGGTAATCAGAATCAGGTAGCGGAACAGATGAACACGTATCAGCCGGTGTTTGATGCAAATTATTATTATATGAATAATCCAGATTTGCAGTCGGTCATTGGCTTGGATTCGCAAAAGTTATTTGAGCATTTTTATACGTGTGGTATGGTAGAAGGACGCAGGGCATCGGAGAATTTCGATGTCAGTGTATATAAGGCAAATAACCCGGATTTGGCGGCAGTGTTTGGAGACGATTTGAAGGCTTACTATACACATTATGTGCAGAGTGGGCAGTTGGAGAACCGGGTTTGCAAATAAAAATAGGTGATGGAAGAGAAAAGCCATGCGGTTGTGTAATAAAGCCGCATGGCTTTCTATTTTCGCTTTTCTAAAACCAACTTCCGCATCCTTTGTTTCATGGAAGACCAAAACGGGGGCGGGAAAACTGTCCTGTTTTAGAGTTTAGAGAAATCTGAAAGCATATCTATAAAAGTTAAATGTCCTTGTTTCTTTTCAAAGTGATGCTTTCCGGTATGAAAAACATTTAAAGCATATATGGTTAAACCTATTTTTTTCATGGCATTGGCCTCCGAGGTAATATTTATAAATCTGTAATTTGTAAATGCTAACAAGCCAATTATAGAACTTATGTTCTGCGATGTCAACTGAGTTCGCTATCAGTCCGATATGTATTTCTAAGTAAATGTAGAATTTTGCCTTTGTACCCTTTATTTTAAATCAACTCCCGCAAGAAAAAAGCAATCTGCGATCCTCGATTTACCATATACTCCAGCACCATCTGAGTCTTCAAAGCCAGTTTTACATCATTTCTGAAATTCATGTGATGGCGTGATACAAAGAGACCGACGTACTCTTCCATATAATATAAGGTTTGCTGATAAAGCGGTAACCGGCAGTCAGGATCACGCGTGACTAGTTTATACATCCAGTTGATTCCGTTTTCAATGTAAGGTTCCTGCCCAACGGTATAGAGCAGCCGGGAAATCGCATAGAACAGGGCTTTGAGACTTCCTGATTTGTCGATAAAATCGTCAAAGAAAGCCGCTTTTTCTTCTGGAAGGAAAGCGCATCGGTGAACGCCGGATCTCCAGGGAGAATTGCCAAATAAATAGCTGATAATCACTTTGTCCAGTCCATAAGGATGGCGGTCAGCAAAAGAAACCTGTGGTTTGCTGCTTAATGCAAGAAAGTGAGGTTTCAGTAATTCCCATACATTCCAGAAAGTATCTGTCTTCCCACTGATATCCTGCATCCGGATAAGTTCAGTGAGCAGATATTCTGGGTTATCATTTCGAGCCAAATCTGCATATTGGAAAAATGCATTGATCAGACCTGCCTGTTCTGCCTGCTCACAATGGAGCAGAATATCTGCCAGCCAGGAAACATAGTTTATTGTATATCCAGAAAGTTCCCTGCGTTCGGCGCGCAAATCCCTGTTATCTGTAAAAACAAGTTCCATGACAAGATCTTTCGTTGCATCCGCGAATTTAAATGCCTCTGCTGCTTGGGGAGAGATCAAGGAAAGAAGCGTGAAAATTGTTATATTCTGGAGCTTGGAAAAATCAAAGTCGGTTATATCAACTGAGTCTTTCGCAAGCGCACGGGCAATCACATCCTCATTCCGCTTGAAAAAGTCATCGCTGGAAAATGACTCATTTTTCAAAAGCGCGTCTTCATAAGAATCGGCGAGGAGTGAAAACAGATACAGGAAATGCCATGCAGCATTCTGGCTGTGCACCCAGATGGTTGACGCGATTCCGTTCACGATACGGCTGTTGTAACTCCAGTCATTCAGTGCCAATTTAAGAAGCAGGCACAGAGGATTTTCGTCATTTATGGCTTTTATATTATCTTCATTGCTTAAAAGAACCAGTCCAACGGCAATCGCATCGATTCCATTTCCAGCCTGAACGATTTCAAAGTGAGAAGCGTGTGCAAATAAATCAGCAATAGAGAAAATGATACATTCGCATAATGTCCGATCTTCATGTGACAATGTTTCCTTAAAATCCCGAAGTAAAACAGCACTGGTGTAAGATGCGATCGCGGTAAAGCGGTGCACGATCACAGATATATCGTCGGAAGAGAGTTCCTCATTGCGAACTTCAGCGTCCATATATGCCCAGATTTCGTTCAGCTCTGAGCAAATGGTGCGGACATTCTCATACTTTTTATATTCCCGGAATTTAACATCATGGTGGAATTTATAATCGCTCCATAACTGTAAATCCATATATTTCAGATGAGGTTCATAGGCGGCGGCGCTCTTCTGGCTTAATGCTTTCATGTCTTCTGTAAAATCAGGGAGAACCGTACAGAGTGTCTGCCCGTGCTCATTTTCCCGAACATCAACAATTTCCTGATAACGCCGTAAATCCATCCGGTAATAGGCAAATTTGTCATTGGATGACCAGGTATCGATATCGGCAGCCGCCCGGTCAATCGCCTGATACAGCGTTTGCTTCCGCAAGTCGAAGGCTTCTTTTGATAGACCGCTGGCGTTGGTTTGATACGATAAAATAACCTCTTCCAGCCGCTTTTTCCTGAAAGAAAGCCGGTTACTCTCCAGCCGTTCTTTTTCAAGAAGATCTTTTCCGGACAGCAAAAAGGAAGCGGAGGATTCGGCGGTGAATCGATGTGAATCCAGATGAAACAGCTCTTTTGTGCGAAGAAGCTTGCAGACAATCTCAAATAGTTTATCTGGATAAGCTTCTGCGGCGCTGACGATCACGGAAGTCAACATAACATTGCGGGACTTTTGCAGGATATAGCGGCAATAATTAACAACAATATGAGTTTCTGAATGCTCGATAACCATAAGAAGCCATTTTTCAAACCCCATCAAGAGACTAATCAGAAGATTTGGACCAACCGAAGTTCCGCGGTACATCTTCCAGAGTCGGTCAGATGCAATTTGTTCTACAGGTATATCGTTTACATAAATAGTAATGTTTGTACATTCCCCATAATCCTCATTTAAAGATGAATGTGCGTAGGAATTACCAGCTTGATTGCAAAAATCAATTAACCAATCAGTTACAAGATTTTGTTCGGCTTGCAGCAATGGGATAATTGGTGTTGCATAAGCGCTTGCGGTTTGATACCAAAAGTCCAGATGAGGATTTAAACCGAAATCTTCTTCAACATCAGGATGAGCGTAATGGGTACGAAGAGTCATATTGGAGCGAACCCACAATTTTGCCATCAGATGAAGCGCGATTTCAGGCATTGCAGCTGGAACCATTCCATAATGATAAATATCCGATACAGCGCATTTTGCCAGATCCGTATACATACGGGGAAGCGGGGGATGGTTTTCATCGCCGGTTTTTTCATCTATTACCATTTGAAAAAGGGATTTTAAGGGTTCCTGAATCATCCATGCGGAATTTACCAATACATCCTGCAGCTTTTCTGCCTGCCCTTTTTCAAAGGTATACCGCAGATCCTTGTCATTGGCTATTTTTTGAAACAAAAACACTCCGATTTCTCCCGCCATACGGGTGTTTTCTGATTTGGCATGAGCGAGGTGTTTGGTCCAGGAATCCAGTACCTCAATGATGGTGGAAATCAGGCGTTCATCCCAGAGAATTGTCTCTTTCTGCTCTAACAAAAAAGCAAACAAAGCCTGCCAGGCATAGCCGGACGGCTTGGAAAGGCGAAACGGAATCAGATTTCCAGTACTCCAGTATTGTTCCCAGTTCTCTGCGGCGCGGCAGCAGGTGTTGATTAAAATGGCAAGTTTTCGTAACAGCTCATAGTTGTTTGCAGCCATCTTTTGTGTCAGCTTTTGATAAACTACTTTTAAAGATTCCGTGCTGATAACCGTTAAGAGAATCTCATCTTTCCATATCTGATCTACCTGTTCGCAGTCGAGAAGGTGGAAAATAAGCTCCTGATGGGTTGGAACAGCGGCAAAATCAGCCAGCCATCCGCGAAATAGCTTTCGGATGCGGAGAGAAGGGTGGAAATCGGCAAAAAACTGCTCATTCAGGGTATCATGCCGGTAGCGTTCAGTAAAAATATGACCGATAACCAACTCTTCAAATACATCATGGCTGTGCAAATATCTTCTGGCATCGTCGCTCTGGAACAGCACACCACTTTTCTCCAGCTCAGAAAGTGCCTCGGAATCATCCTCTGCGAGAATCTCATAATAATAAATCTCATTTTGAAGCATTTTCGTGGTCAAAGAAATAAGAGCCGTTTCCCTTCTGGTTGGCAGGTTGTCCTTCCGCTTCCGGTTGTTACGGATGATATCATTCCAGATCTTTTCCTCGAATGCCTCACGGTTCAAAGAACGCATCGATTCATCCTCGAGGTTTTCCAGAGCCAGATATAAGCCCAGATAGAAAGGCGCACAGAGCAGATCCAGCAGCCGCTTGTCCTGTGGCAGCTGAAAACCATAGGTATGGGATAAAGTGGACAGTTTATCAGAGTCAACCGGTTCGACATGATAGGTCTGAACCTTGCTGCCGTGTAATAGGGAGTTTTGAAAAGAATCCCGGTACGCGGTTCGGAGTGTCAGAATGATTTTCCATCCAGCCGCCATAAAGCGGTTCAGGATATCCTCAAACGTTTCCTGATATTCACAAATAAAAAACTTTTCGGCTGCATCGACATAGAGCACACGTGTGTCAGCCATTTTGTATACATCGATCACTTCATCCAAATTTAATTCGCCATAAGGGGTTAAAAAATTTAGGATATCATTCACATCCAGATCGGTACTTTTAAAAGCGAGGAATGCGCAGTCATTTGTAAGTCCATCCGTAAGTTGTTTTACCAGAGCCGATTTTCCGGAACCGGCAGCTCCGTCAATGAGCAAAATGACCGCATCAGAATTTAGAAACGAGTTAAGGTCTAGTTGGATATGTTCCAGAGTAATATCGTTTTCTCTATATCTTACGCTGGTGTGAATGTGATCAAATATCTCTCTTTTATGTTTTACAAGATTTTCACAGCAGGTCTGTACGGCAGAGTCCACCTGAAAAAACACATTGCGGCAAATGGTAAGCTGCTTATCCTGCATCAGCTGCGCTTCCAGGTTGCTGGGAACCCGCCAGACAAGTTCAATGCCAAGCTCTTCAGCGGCTGCTTCCACCTTTTTCTGATAGGAGGGCCTGATATCGTCCTTTTTAGAACTGGGGGAAAACTCACGGCTGATATAGAAATAGAGTGTTGTAATACCCGGATATCTCTGTGCAGCTCCCTTGACAGCACCGATTAGTTCCTGTTCTTTGGAAGACATGGTAACACTGTCTGCATAGTATTTCGACTGGAAACCAATATAGCGATCGCCCACATGAATGGGATTTGTCTCAATATGGGGCTGGTTGAAGTAGCGGAAAATACCGTAGGGCTGCTGGAACTCATGGCAGAAGAGGTAGTATGTGAGGGATTCGAAGGCGTGTTGGGGATTGGTGGAGTATTTGTAGTTAAATGCGTTCCAGTTGACGGATGTTTGTGGGATCATGGGTGAGAGCCTCCTTTGGGTGGTGTGATAAGGGTATTGTAGCATAGGGGGGAGGGGGAGGGGAATGGGAAAAGCGGAGATTTGATGGAGTTATTGAAGGAATCAATGATTATGTGGATTTTCAAACAAGTAATATTGCGGATGTAGAAAAAGAATTTCATTGTGCAGTTGACGATTACCTTATATTTTGTAGTGAAGTTGGAAAGGAACCTGAAAAGGAATATAAAGGCACTTTTAATGTCAGGATTAAGCCAGAATTACATAAAAAACTGGCTTTTAAAGCGTTAGAAGATGGCGATTCTTTAAATAAAGCGGTAGAAAACGCAATTGCTGTTTATTTATCGGATGGCAGAGCAAATGATATAAATAAAGATATAAAAGAACTTGTGAAAATGAGATAAAAGAAAGCAATATTAATAATGCACAAAAATACCCAAACAAGATTATAGACTTTAAAAATTCTACTAGCATAAAGAAGGGATAGAAATGACAATGTTTAATGAATACTTTACTGGAAATTGTTCTATTTCGCAAGAAAATGTTAAGTATGAAAAGATAAATGAATTTGGGGGGAAATCAAATATATAATCGAATAGTAATCTCTTGCAAATAAAAAGAAGTTTATGTGTTAAAAAGGAGTATTGTAATGGCGGCTAATAAGAAAAATAATATTAATGTTGATAGACCAATAATTCAATCAAGTGGATACAATGGAAGTGAGCCTGTTCGTATTTGTCCGAATTGTAATAAGCCAAAACCAATCAGCGAATTTGGTTTCCGTAAAATGGGAAATGGTCAAATTAGAAACCAGTCCTGGTGCAAAGACTGTAGATAAAGCGGGGTGAAAACTCCGCTTTTATCTTATTAAATTAATTTAAGAATTTCCTAAACATTCCTTCCCACAAACTTCTATTGAATCCCCCCACAAACCGTAGTATAATAAACTAGACTTCGCATAGGCACAAATCCTCTAAAATCAGAGTGTGCCGGATGCGGACGCATGAAAGCGCGTTAAGAGACGCAGAATAAGAATCAAAAGCACGTGGAGTAAGCTGCCTGTGATCAATGTCATGGTCAGATGAAAGATGGAACATAGGATGGATCGAGATCGTATCCGGGCAGCCAGAAGGCGGCTCCGGGATGGCGAAGCATACCCATTGTGCACCTGAAAGCAGGGAAATGCAAAGGAGAGTGCGGTATGTGGTATGTGATCCAGACACAGACAGGCAGGGAACAGGAGCTGACAGAATGCATCGAACGCGTTTTGAAAGGAAATGGATACCGAGCCTGTTTTGTGATCGAGCAGGAATGCGTCTGGCGCAATGCCGGGGAACTTTTGGAATACCAGAAACCGCTCTTTCCATCCTATGTTATCGCGGACACCGACACGCCGGAGGAATTCTTTCTGGCGTTAAAGCGGGTCCCGAAGCTCTCCAAACTCCTGCGGACGGACTGTGAATTCTGGGAGATCCAGGAGGAAGAAAAGAAATTACTTTGCCAGATGATGGAGTTGGATGAATGTCTTGTCCGCCGCTCCTTTGTCACCCTTGACGAAGACGGCAACATCCTAACCGCCCAGGGACCATTATCCTTCTTCCAGGATAAGATCGTCCGCAAACGCATCCGCAAGCGGATCGTGACGGTGGAGGTCGAACTTCTGGGTGAAAAGCGCAGGATCGAACTGGGAATTCGCCTGCCGGAAGATAAGTAAAAGAAAGGAACCAAAACACAAAAGCATGAATCAATTTGAGCAATACAAGCGCCTGATCAAGCTGGGATTTGCCCTGATATTGGTCGCGCTTCTGACAGGACTCTACGGCGTCATCTGGATTAACTGGTACAACAAGATTATCTGGGCGCCGTTTTTCCGCAGGGGTAACTGGATGATGATCTTCATCTACGGACTCCTGCTTATTTTCTTTATGCAGCTGTACGGGGGATTTAAGATAGCGCTCCTGAAACGGGGCAATCTGATCTACTCGCAGATACTGGCGGTGGTAGTCACCAATATCATTACGTATTTCCAGATCAGCGTGCAGGATAAGAAATTCACGGCACCGGCGCCACTGGTGGTCAATCTGATAGGGGCGGTTGTCATCATCCTCGCGTGGACGATGACATTTCTCTGGCTGTACCGGGGCATGTTCCCGCCGAGAGAGCTGCTGCTGATCTCCGGCGATCACTCGGATTATCATTTGATTGAAAAAATGAATGCGCGGGAAGATAAATACATAATCAGCCAGATTGTCAGCTACCACGAAGGACCGGAACGCATCAAAGCGGAGATCGCCAAATACGACAGCGTGATTGTCGGAGATATACCGGCGCATGAGCGAAACTATATCATCAAATATTGTTTCGGCCAGAATATCCGGACATACAGCGTCCCGAAAATATCGGACATTCTGCTTCGCAGTTCGGTGGAACTAAATCTGTTTGATTCGCCGCTGCTTTTATCGCGGAATAATCAGGGACTGCAGATTGAGCAGGAAATTATGAAACGGATCATCGACATCGTCGGATCACTCATCGGAATCGTAATTACGATTCCGATTTTTTTGATTGTAGGAATCTGTATTAAGATGACCGACGGCGGTCCGGTAATTTACCAGCAGACGCGCCTTACAAAAAACGGAAAGAAATTCCAGATATATAAATTTCGTACCATGGTGCAGAACGCGGAAGCGGACGGAAAGGCACGTCTGGCAAGCGAGGATGATCCGAGAATCCTGCCGATCGGCAGGGTGCTTCGGGCAACCCGCCTGGATGAACTGCCGCAGATCTACAATATTTTAAAAGGCGATATGTCCATCGTCGGACCGCGCCCGGAACGCCCGGAGCTGGCGGCCGAACTGGAGAAAGAGATACCAGAATTTTCATTCCGCCTGCAGGTCAAAGCAGGTCTGACCGGCTACGCGCAGGTGTATGGAAAATATAACACGACTCCTTATGACAAGCTGAAACTGGACTTGACATATATACGCAACTATTCAGTGCTGGAAGATCTGAAGCTGATTATCATGACGCCGAAGATTATGCTGATGAAGGAGAGTACGGAAGGAGTCAAAGAAGAACAGCAATAACGGAATAAAAAGCTATAAACAGGAAATAAGACATGGAAAAACAACCAGATATACGCATTTTTATTGCCTGCCATAAGCCGACCTATGTACCGGAAAATCCAATTTTTTATCCGGTACAGGTGGGAACGGCGTTGACGGAAAAACGTCTGGAACATATGGCATATCGAGATAATGAGGGCGATAATATATCCGGGAAAAATCCGGATTACTGTGAATTGACGGCACAGTATTGGGCTTGGAAAAATATAGACTGCGACTATTATGGATTCTTTCATTACCGCCGCTATCTGACGTTTCACAGGGTCTGCCCCGTGATGGCGAGTGGACGAATTCTTGGAAAACGCCAGCATCCGTATATAGAGCTGGATTCCGTCTGGGACGATCTGACACCATATTGGATGGAAGCCGAGTGGATGGTGCAGCAGATCATGAAATACGATCTTCTGACCGTTTACCGAGAGCGGATCAATACGACCGTATACCGCCAGTACTGCCAGTATCATGAAGCAGAAGAACTGAATCATATGCTGGAGATTGTAAACCGGGTTTACCCGGAATATACAGATTCGGCAAAGGCATATATGAGTTCCAAAGATATTTATTATATGAATATGTATATCATGAAAAAAGAGCTGTTCCATACCTATATGGAATGGCTTTTTACACTTTTAGATACATTCGAGCAGGAGAGAAAAGAGATAAACAAACCGCAGGAACCAAGGCTGTATGGCTATCTTGCGGAGCGGTTGTTTGGTATCTTTTACTTTTACCAGAGGAAGAAAGGCATACAATGTGCCGAGCTTCCTTATCTTAAATTCTATCATACTGAACCGGGAAAGGAGGAAAGCACATCCAATATACGGGAATTCAGGCTAAAACCGACAAAGATCAAAATTAAAATAGACATGCGCAGATTAAACCGTTTATTTCCGGCAGGAAGTTTAAGACGGGTTCTGCTGCGCGGACTTTTTCTGAGATAAAAGAAAAAAGAGAGAAAGGAAAAAGATATGAATTTGTTCTTAAAACGACTGGGCGGATTTTACAAATACCGCTTTCTGATGCAGCAGCTGGTGACAAAAGACATCAAGCTGAAATACCGCAGAAGTTTTCTTGGATACCTTTGGAGTATTCTGAATCCGCTGATGGTTATGGTAATTATGGTGATCGTATTCTCCAGTATGTTCCGTTCCAATATTGAAAATTTCCCAGCTTACTTAATTATCGGACAGACACTTTTTAACTTTATGAGTGAGTCCACATCGCTGGCGATTTCTTCCATTACTGGAAATGCGGCATTGTTGAAAAAAACATATGTGCCTAAATACGTGTTTACTGTTTCTAAAGTAACAAGTTCTTTTGTTAATATGGTCTTTGCATTAGGCGCCATGGTAATCGTATTTATTGTATGCCGGGTAACACCGAATATTTTTTATATTTTTTTACCTGTTATTTTATTACAGGAATATTTATTTTGCCTGGGATTAGGAATGTTTTTAGCGCAGGGAAGTGTATTTTTCCGTGACATTCAGCATATTTACAGTGCATTTTTAACTGCATGGTCATATCTGACACCATTATTTTATCCGATCACATTACTTCCGGATGCACTTCGAAGTGTAGTGATGGCAGTAAATCCGATGTATTTTTACATTGCACAGTTCCGTCAGGTGGTTCTGGAAAACCGGATGCCGGATGTGAATCTGATTTTGGCTGGATTTGTGGCGGCAGGAATAGCACTTTTGGTTGGAACCTGGTCATTCTTAAAGACGCAGGATAAATTTATCTTATATATTTAGGAGGCGGAAATGGCATCGGACAAAGATACAATCATAAAAGTAACCAATGCGGCGGTCCGTTTCAATATGGCTTCCGAGCGCATTGATAATCTAAAAGAATATTTCGTAAAATTGGTAAAACATGAGCTGATGTTTCAGGAGTTTATGGCTCTGAAAGACATTAATTTTGAAGTAAAAAGAGGCGAGGCGTGGGGACTGATTGGAACGAATGGATCCGGTAAATCTACGCTTCTTAAATTGATCTGCGGAATTTTGAAACCGTATCAGGGAACGGTAGAAGTTCGAGGAAGTATGGCACCGTTAATCGAGCTGGGAGCCGGATTCGATGGCGAACTGACCGCAACCGAAAATATCTATCTGAATGGCGCAGTGCTTGGATACAGCAAAGAATTCATGGATGCACATTACGAAGAGATCGTCGAGTTTGCAGAACTCAAAGATTTCATGAATATGCCGATCAAAAACTATTCCTCCGGTATGGCGGCCCGTCTGGGATTCGCGATTGCCACGATTGTACAGCCAGAGATCCTGATTGTCGATGAGGTACTGGCAGTTGGAGATGCGGCATTCCAGGAAAAATGTCAGGAGCGTATGCATCATATGTTGGAAAATGGAACGACTCTTCTCTTTGTCTCCCATACGATGGCGATCGTGCGTCAGCTCTGCGACCATGCAATCTGGCTGAACAAGGGAAATGTGGTTATGCAGGGCGAGGCAGAGGGCGTCTGCGATGCTTATATGGAAAGCCTGAATCTGCCGGAAAACGCATAAAAATCCCGCAAAATGCTGTAGATGAAAGGAATGTAATATACATGGAAAAACAAGCAGGACAGATCCCGGATATCCGGATCTATGTGGTCTGCCACAAACCGGCCTATGTGCCGGAAAATCCATATCTGTATCCGATACAGGTGGGAACCGCACTCTCCGGGACAAAACTTCCGGGGATGCTGCATGACGATGAGGGAGACAATATTTCCGAACGGAATAAGACATACTGTGAGCTGACGGCACAGTATTGGGCATGGAAAAACGAAGAGGCGGATTACTATGGATTTTTCCATTACCGCCGCTATCTGGCATTTGATCCGTCTCTGAACAAAGACGATGGATGGGGGAATATTGCCTATGACCGCATCTCAGAAGAAGCGATCGAGGAAATGAAACTTCAGCCGGAGATTATGCGCGATCTGATCACAAAATATGACGTGATCAGCGTCCGCGGACGCCGGTATCCGCGCATTAAGACAGAAGGAAAAACGATGGATGTATACCATGAATATGGCATGGTTCCTTTCCAGCACCGGAAAGATCTGGATATTACCCTGCAGATCTTAAAGGAAAAATATCCGGCATTTGCACAGACAGCAGATTCTTATATGCAGTCCGAAAACGCTCATGAGTGCAATATGTTCATCATGAAAAAAGAGATCTATAAAAACTACTGTGCATGGCTCTTTGACATTCTTTTTGAGGCAGAAAAGCGGATCGACAGTACCTGGTACAGCGTGGAAGAATACCGGGTGATGGGATATCTGGCAGAACGCCTTTGCGGCATCTACTATGAGTGGCTGAAAACCCAGCCGGGAATCCGGGCGGGAGAATTGCCGAAAACTCTGTTCAAAGAGACAGCGCCGAAAGTGGTTCTGGAGCCGGTTTATCCGGCAGGCGTGCCGATCGTATTGTCTGCCAACGATAAATTTTCACCGTATCTTGACATCATGATCCGCTCGGTGATCGCGAATGCCTCACCGGAGAGAGAGTATGACATCATTATTCTGTACAACGACATTTCTGAGAAAAATCAGCATCTGATTTCCATGGCAGCCCGGGACAAACAGAATATATCGATCCGCTTCATTCGGGTATGTGAGTACTTCAATGCGGGAAAATTATTTGTCGATCAGCACTTGTCCGTAGAGACATATTACCGTCTGATTATTCCGGAGATCATGCCAAATTACCATAAGATCCTCTATCTGGACTGTGACATGGTGGCCGATCATGATGTGGCAGAATTGTATGATTTTGACTTGAAGGGAGCCGTGATTGGAGCGGCTAAAGATATCGATGTAGCAGGTCAGCTGAACCTGAATCAGAACAACTGGCAGACCTATGCGACCGAGACATTGGGACTGGACAGCCCATATGACTACTTCCAGGCGGGTGTTTTGATCCTGGATCTGGACGGGCTTCGCAGGACGATGAGTTCAGAAGATATGATTCAGATGGCACTGACTCATTCTTACCGCTGTCACGATCAGGATATCCTGAACATCGTGTGCAAAAACAAAGTAACCTACCTGCCACAGCAATGGAATACTCTGATGGACTGGCAGGAGGTCGGGCGCAGCCGTATGGATATTCTCAAGATGGCGCCGAGACAGCTCTATGAAGCATACACACAGGCGAGAAAACGCCCATATCTGATCCATTTCGCCGGATATCAGAAGCCGTGGGATGTAGTGGACTGTGATTTTGCGGAATATTTCTGGGAGTATGCGAAGCTGTCGCCGTATTATCCAATGCTCTTAAAAAAGACGAAACGATGCCTGATGGATGAGCGAGAGGCGGAGTTGTCAAGAATCGCAAGGATGGAGCAGAATGCGGGCATCCGGAAGATCGCCAATAAGGTGCTGCCGATTGGGAGTCGGAGGAGAGAGTGGGTTAAAGGGATTATTAAGAAAAAACATTAATGTATATTGGAGGGGTTATGCCAAAAATATCCATATTAATACCAGTTTATAATGTTGAAAAATATCTGCGGGAGTGCCTGGAGAGCGCAATTAACCAGACAGAAAAAGATATCGAAATCATTTGTGTGGACGATGCATCAGAAGATGGATCACTAAAAATACTGCAAGAATACATAAATCGAGATGCACGTATTAAATTAATAAAACATGCTGAAAATATGGGGTTATGTAAAACTCGAAAAGATGCAGTAGAAATAGCAAATGGAAAATATATATTATTTTTAGATAGTGACGATTATATATCTTTGAATACTTGCGAAAAACTGTATGCAGAAATGTTACTTAAAGATGTGGACTTTTTGCAATTTGGCACGAATTTGTTGCAGAATGAAAATGTGTCGGAAGAAATGTATAGTTGGGTAGAGAATTTTTTGAGGCCAAGCATAGAAGATATTGATTCGGATAATTTAGCCGGAGAATGTTTTGTTAATCATAAATTTAATTGTAATTTATGGAATAAAATCTATAAACGTGAAATATGCCAATTAGCATATAAACAAATAAAAGAAGGGAACTACACATCTGCCGAGGATAGATATGCTATGTTTTTTATTTGTCACTATGCAAGAAAATATAGAGGAATCGAAGAAAAATATTATTACTATAGGGTTGGGGTTGGAGTTACTGGTGGAAATGTTTTAGATCTGAAGAGATTTGAAAGTAGATGCAAGGCTTCAGCTATAGTAAAAAACGTAGAGCAGTTTATTGAATCGCAAGAAGAACAAAATAAATATAAAGATGTGTTACAAGAATATAAAAGAGATATTTTGCTTGATTGTATTGATTGCTGGATGAATAAATTGAGTGAAAATAATCGAGGATATGGATGGGAGAATTTATTAAGATATTGGGATATAAAAGAGGTTATTTCAACAATTGCAGGTAGATATTTTGAAGAGCAAGAAAAAGTTTTAAGATGTTCGGAATTAGATAAGAATAGATGTGTTGCACTTTATTATAGGACTATGGGGGATAAATGTTCTGAAAAAATATTGCGATATGTAGAATATTTGAAATCAATAGATTGTCGAGTTGTTTTGATTACGGATAAGGATGCTCTGATAACAAATAAAATGTATTTAAATTGTCAGTTGAAAAGTATTTTCTCGGCAACGGAGGCAAATTGGTCAATGTACGAGAAACGTTGTGTTGATTGGATTGAATTGATAAAAAGAGAAAACATTGAAGTAGTATATTATTTATCTCCAACATCTCATGTGGTGAAATTGGATGAATTGATAATTAGGACATTAAATTCGCAATTTGTCATATGTATGGATGAATATGAATGGAAAGAAAAATCCAATTACTTTGTAAAGATTAAAAATAAGTTGAGAAGAATTAGAAGGGATGTATGATATGAAAAACCAAGAAAATGCATTAGTAAGTGTAATTATTCCGGTTTATGGGACGGAAAAATATTTGGAAAAATGTATAGATAGTGTTATCGAACAGACATATAAAAACTTAGAAATAATTTTAGTGAATGATGGCTCTCCAGATAATTCGCTTGACATTATGAAGAGATATCAAAATGAAGACACGAGGGTGAATATAGTAGATAATTCTAAAAATTTAGGATTATTTCGTGCGCGATTAGAGGGAAGTAAACGTGCGACAGGAAAATATTTAACATTTATAGACAGTGATGATTATATTGGAATTGACTTTATTCGTTCAATGGTAAAAGAGGCTGAAGCTGAAGATGCGGATATTGTAAAAGCTCAATTTGTCATGGAAAATGAAAAAGATGGTTATAGATTTATTTACAATTATATAAATAATCGTCCAAAAATGAAATTAGAGGGAGATAGTATTGCTGAAAATTATTTCCGGCAAAAGGGACTCGATTTTTCGTGGCATATTGTATGCGGAAAATTATATAGTAAAAAGCTTTGGGAAAAATGTAAAGAATATTATGAAGCAATTAAATCACATTTAATTATGACAGAGGATATTGCATATTCAACACCACTTTTTCTATGTGCTCAAAAATATGTTGAAATAGATTGTGATACATATTTTTATATTCAGAGGGAAAGCGCATCAACTGGGATTAGTAAAAATTTAAAAAAATTTGAAAAGAATATTTCGGATTTAAAAATTGCATTTGATTTTAGAGAAGATATTTTAAAACAATTTGGACTGGAAAAAAAATATGAAAAGAATAACAGATTGTGGAAAGAAAATTATGCTAGAAGCTGGAAAAATGCTATAAAATGTGCTGGATTTAATAAACGAGAAGGTGACTATTTAGAAGGTTTAGTGAAAGAGGCATTAGGAGTAGAAGAGATAACAGATGTAATAAAAGAAGATAATTATTATTATTCCTGTACTACGTCATGGTCAGAGAAAGAAGAATTTTTAAAGAAAAAAATTACAAACAAAAAAATTACATGCGTAAGCTTTGATATTTTTGATACTTTGATTTCTAGACCATTATTTGAACCAAAAGATTTATTTTGTTTTCTTGATATGTACTATAGAAAATTGATTCCCAGAACAAATTTGAATTTTGCTAAATCAAGAGAAGTGGCGGAGAAACACGCAAGAGATAAGATAAGAAATACGGGCCACGAAGAAATTACATTGGATCAAATTTATGAACAATTATATGAAGAATGTAATATAAATAGAGATATATTAAAAAAAATTCAAAATAGAGAACGTGAATTAGAAGTTGAATTTTGCGGAAGGAGGAATTTTGGATATGAATTATATTTATTGGCGTTAGATTTAAATAAAACGGTAATTTTAACATCAGATATGTATTTGGATGAAATTACAATTAAAAAGATTTTGGAAAAAAATGGATATTTAGTGTATGATAAATTGTTTTTATCATCGACATATGATAAATGCAAAAGTACAGGAAACTTATACAATTATATTATAAAAAAATATGATAAAAAAAGAATGATACATATTGGAGATAATTATGAAAGTGATTATAAAATGCCAAAAAAATTTGGAATAGATAGCATACATATTCCTAGAGCTGTAGGTGTTTTTAAAGGAGAATATAAATCACTGGGCTATTATTCTGGGAATGCATATTTTAGTATGATAAAGCCGTTTGGAGGAATATTTGATAATAAAATTTCAATGGAATTTTTAAGTATACGCTGTATGTTGGGAATAGTTGCTAATAAAATTTTTGACAATCCATATTATACATTTGATAAAAAATCAGATTTTAATTCTGATTTATACTTTATGTCATATTATGCGTTAGGTATGCATTTATTTGGAATGGTAATGGATTTGGTAAAAAAAAATATGCATAGAAGGAAAATCCATTTTGTGGCAAGAGATGGATTTGAATGCAAGATGATATATGATTTAGTTAAAAAATATTTACCCAATTTACCGGAAAGTAATTATTTGTATTTATCTAGAAAAGCAATATTACCTTTGTCATTTCAGGAACCGTCAGATGTATATTATATAAAAGATAATATTCAGTATGATTCAGTAATGTTAAAAACTCCGAGAATTATTTTGCGACAGTTTCTTGGTTTAGATAATATAAGTGAAACTTTGAATCAATACATTTGTGATAATGGATTTGGGTTGGATAATTATTTTAAAAATTTCGATAGTTTTGAGATGTTTTTGAGCGTTTTGTCGAAGAAAAAGGATTTGTTGGTCGAAAGAATATTATATAATAATGCAGTGAAACAAGCTTTCAATAATGAAATAGACAAAAATGATATACTTTTTGATATTGGATACAATGGCACAGCACAAAAAATAATGACTAATATTTTGGGAAGACCAGTGGACGCATATTATGCGTACGTTAATAAAGATAAAGCATTAGTGAATGAACCTTTGATGGGGTGTAAGGTCCAGACTTTTTATGATTGTACGCCGCGTACTTCTGGGGCAATTAGAGAATTAATGTTTTCAAAAGGAGAGGCTTCATGTATAGGATATAAGATGATTGATGATAAGTTGATCCCTGTTTTTGAGAATAGGGAATTATCTTATATAGAATGTGAAATACATAGAATTATCAATGTGGGTGTTCTTGATTTTGTTGATGATTTTATGAGTCGGTTTTTTAAATACTTATCATTGCTTCCGATTAGAAATTATGATATATCGTTGCCATTTGAATTTTTAATGGAAAGAGTTTCTGATAAAGATAAAGAAGTTTTTTCGTGTTATTATTTTGAAGATGATGTTTTTTCTGGGAAGGAAAAAATGGAAGTATCTTCATGGTGGAAAAATTATAGTTTACAGCAAAAAAGAGAAGATGGTATTGGGGAAAAGGCTGATGATCTTGAAAATGACAGGTTCAGAATTGCAGAAGCTTTTTATCCGTCAGTTAGATGGAAACGTGTGATTGTATTATTACTATTGCGTCCGCAAATTTTTATAAAGAAGATAAGTGCTTTTTTACGCGGAGATCACATATAAAATATAATTGTATTTTGATTGAAAAACTATATAGGAGAAAAATATAATGTGCGGAATAGTAGGATACACAGGAGATAAACAGGCAGCGTCCATTCTTCTAGCCGGATTAGAAAAATTAGAGTACAGAGGATATGATTCAGCTGGTTTGGCGGTTAGAGAAGGGGAATCATTGCCTGAAATCGTAAAAGCAAAAGGTAGACTAATTGCTTTAAAATAAAAAACAAATGGTGGAAAGGCAATGCATGGAAACTGTGGAATTGGACATACCAGATGGGCGACCCACGGTGAACCGTCAGAGTTGAATGCACATCCTCATGCAACGAACGATAGAGAGGTTGTAGGTGTTCATAATGGAATTATTGAAAATTGTCAGGAGTTGAGAGAAAAGCTGATAAAGAATGGACCCTCATTTTTATTCTGATACGGATACGGAAGTGGCTGTAAAGTTGGTTCATTATTATTATGAAAAGTATGGTCAGAATTCGAGGTACATATGCACTTGCTTTTATGTTTAAAGAATATCCAGAAGAAATATACGTAGCTCGTCAGGATAATCCAATGATATTGGGTCAGGGAGTGGGAGAAACATTTGTAGCGTCGGATATACCGGCGCTTCTTCCATATACGCGCCAGATTTATTATATTGGGAACCAGAAAATGGCTCGTTTGCATAAAGGAGAGATTACTTTTTACAATATCGACCAGGAAGTGATTGAAAAAGAATTGGTTGAAATTAAGTGGAATGCACAGGCTGCGGAAAAGAGCGGATATGAGCATTTCATGATGAAAGAAATTTATGAGTAGCCGAGAGCCGTTCGTGATACAGTCAATGCAGCTTTTGGGATATTATGTAAGCGTTTCGAAAGGTCTGGATGTGGATAAGCCGAGAAATTTGGCGAAGAGTGTAACGGTGGAGTAATGAAATTTAAAGCACGAAAAAATGAAAGGGAGCATGCGTTTTTTGTTTCTAACAAGTCCATGCAAATTTATGTATAATGAATAGGAAAAAAAGTATAGATATTCTTAGAAAAATGCTTTTGATTGTTGTTTCGATAATCATTTTATGCAGAATCGGTTATATTGTATTTAGAGAAGAGCTAAACAAAGAGTACTATACATCTGCAGAATATGATTTGACGGAAACGACGTTGGTAGATTGTAATGGCGTTAGCCAGTATTTTTCGTCAGACCAAAAAAGGTTAGATAGTGTAGAAATAATTGCTACCAATATAGCGGATGATAGGCAAGGTGCACTTATAATGAAAATTTTAGATGAAGATTCTATAGTGTACCAAACGAATATTTCGTTATCAAATATTAATGATTTCGAATGGAAAAAAATATATATAAATCTTGAACTTGATAGTGAAACAAAATATAAAATTGTATTTTCGAGTTCTAAAGATTGCACCCAAATTCCCAAACTATTAGTGGTAAATTCGTCTTTTGCGAATGAAATCATTTCATCATTTGATAGTGATGGAAAAGAAATTGATGGTCAAATAGTTGTGAATTATGGATATAAAAAAGTTCCGGGAGTTATAGAAAGGACGGTTAATTCTTCTTTATGGGTTATTTTGTGGATTCTTTTAGTTGCATTCATTTTGCATTGGAATGAAATAAAGAAATACTTTGCTAAAGTTAAAAGTTTAATAATTAAAAATGTGGGTGAGGTGTATGCATATACTGCTTTTGAAATACTAGCATGTTTTTTAATCCTTGATTGTAGTGGAATAGATTTTCAAAATGCAACTAAAATTGTTTTATTAATTGTATCAATAATAGCTATCAGTAACTATAAAATTAAAAAAGAAGAGATTAATAGACTTGTTGGAAATAGTATCTGGAAAAAATGTATAATTGTATTGGTTTATTTATATGCGGCGTTTGCTTTAGTAGGCCAGAGAATTTTTATATATCCACTTGATAAAACTATAAATACAGCGGGCTTTTTTGTGTTTATAGTAACAGCAGCGTGGTTTAAACCGGTTGTGGATTCCTTGATTTTCTATTATGAAAAGGCGAGTGAAAATTCTTTTGAGAAAGATAAAAAATTAAAAACACATATGTTTTTAATAATATGTTTAATACTGTTATTATTTCCTGCTACGTATAATTTATATGCAAATAACCCGGGAATTTCTTCTCCAGATACACAAGCAACAATGATTGAAAATGCACAGCATTTACGTGGGATGCATGATTGGCATCCGTTTTTCTATTCTCTTGTATTACATGTGATAGAAAAAATATCCAATACAACATATGCTGTGATTTTTGTACAATATTTTTTCTGGGCGTATGTTTTACTGGAAATGTTGTTGTATCTCAGAAAAAAGGGCATAAAGGATGGAATTCTGATTTGTTGTGCACTGTTTCTGGGAATAAATGCTGGAAATTTTCTTCATATAAATACTATTTGGAAAGATATACCATATACGCTTTCCATACTTTGGGTGTTTGTAATATTTTCAAAATTAAGCTTTGATTATAAAAAATATAAGAAAAAATGGTGGGTATACTTGGAGCTTATAGTAGCTTTGGTTGGTACATATTTATACAGAAAAAACGGAATGGTTTCTTTTGTTATTATTGTGATAGCTATGCTTATTGTCCTTCGTAAAAATGTCAAGGTATGGATCTCTTTAGGACTTTCACTTGCGATTATATTTACGATAAAGGTTCCTCTTTATAATTATTTTGAAGTTCAGTCTCCAGGACGAACAGGTATGTATATTGGATTAGGACAAGATGTTTTAGGTGCTTATTATGCAGGCGGAGAAGTTTCCCAAGATACACTGGAAATGATTACTATGATGACATCTTATAATAATGCAGAATATGCATACACACCAACGTATTCTGAAGCGTCGTATGATGTTGATGTAGAGCCTAAAAGGTTTGTTTTTAACTATATTGATACTTTTATAAAAAATCCAGTTCTTATGACAAGAGCGATTATAGATCGTGAAGATGCATTATGGGATATATATGCTGGTCAAGATTCTAGATTGGATTGTATGGGGTTCTATTATACACAAGATGGTCAAGGTGCTTGGAATGATTATTATCCATCGAGAGAGTATGTAAGTCTTTATAATGAAATGTTGGCAGCAACAAATTATACTGTTAATACCCAGTGGATTAATGCTATTGAATGGCGCAGTGGATTATTTACTCTTTTGGGTGTGATTTTGATTTTTTTGCTAGTTATAAGAAACGGAAAAAAAAGATATTTACTTCTTATTTCCCCATTAGTGGGACATGTTATGAGCTTGCTGTTATCAACGGGATGGTCGGATTTTAGATATTTTTGGCCTATGAATTTAATGAATTTTACATTTTTAATATTAGGCTTGCTATTTTTAAACAAACAAGTAAATGAAAATATATAAGGAGAAAAATGGAGAAGTACGATAAGATAATTATTGGTGCAGGTTTATATGGACTTTATTCTGCACTGTTTTGTGCAAAAAGAGGAGAGCATGTCATGGTTTTGGAATGTGATCCGACTCCTTTCAGGAGAGCAACATATATTAATCAGGCAAGAGTTCATCAGGGATATCATTATCCAAGATCAATTTCAACTGCAATGAAGTCAGCAGGGTATTTTGAACGATTTAATAAAGATTATGCATTCTGTGTGAATAAGAAATTCGATCAGATTTATGCGACATCTAGCCAGTATTCTTGGTCAGATGGTAGGCAGTTTAAAGCTTTTTGCAAAGCAGCCAATATTCCTTGCGAAGAATTGAATCCTGGAAACTACTTTAAAGAAGGCATGTGTGATGGAGTGTTTCGAACTCGTGAATATACATACGATGCCATGATATTAAAGGATTATCTTATTGAAGAGTTGAGAAAATTTCCTAATCATGTAGAAATAAAATACGGAGTAGATATTATCGGAATTGAGAGACTTCAGGATGCCTATATTATCGACACAAAGGATAAAAAAAGGTATAAATCGGGATTTGTATTAAATGCGACATATGCAGGAACAAATCAGATTCTTGATATGGTTGGTTTTGAAAAGTTTGGTATAAAGTATGAGCTATGTGAAATCATTCTTTGTGATGTAAATGATAAGTTAAGAAATATAGGATTTACCGTAATGGATGGACCGTTCTTTTCTATTATGCCATTTGGTAAAACGGGTTTTCATTCTCTTACCTCTGTAACGTTTACGCCACATACAACAAGTTATGATGCAGTTCCTACATTTGAGTGTCAGGAAAGAAGTAACGGCTGTTGTTCACCTTTTCACTTGGGAAATTGCAATGATTGCATAGCGAAACCTGTGTCGGCATTTCCGTATATGGCAAACTTGGCACATAAATATATGTTAGATGATTATGGATTTGAATATAGAAGTTCACTATTTTCGATGAAACCGATTCTTATGAGCTCGGAAATTGATGATTCAAGGCCTACAGTTATCAGGAAATACTCTGAAAAACCAACTTTTGTAGGAGTTTTGTCGGGTAAAATTAATACGGTATATGATTTAGATGAGGTGCTTAGTGATGATGAATAAAGAGAAAAATTTTGCATCTGCGGTCATTTATGTACATAATGCAGAGAACAGAATTAAGAATTTTTTGAGTGTAATAATCAAAACAATGGAGAATAATTTTGAACACTCTGAAATTATCTGTGTAAATGATGCTTCGGAGGACGGATCTTTAAATATTATTAAGGAAACGAGTAAAATGGCATCCAGCACGAGTGTATCGGTTGTGAATATGAGTTATTTTCATGGATTGGAACTTGCGATGAATGCAGGAGTGGATCTTTCTATCGGCGATTTTGTGTTTGAATTTGATAATACTGTCCTTGATTTTGATCCAATGGTAATTATGGAAATTTACCGTCATTCTTTGGAGGGATTTGATATTGTAAGCGCTTCTCCAGACAGAAAGGAGCGATTTACTTCTAAGCTTTTCTATAAAGTTTTTAACCATTATACGGCACTGAATTATAAAATGAATACAGAGAGTTTTTGTGTGCTGAGCAGACGCGTTATTAACAGAGTCAGCTCAATGAACAAAACAGTGCCATACCGGAAAGCAATTTATGCAAATAGCGGATTAAAAATGGATAATATTAAGTATCGAACAATTGCGCCAGCAAATCAGAATTTTGACAAAAAGGAAAGAGGCTACCGTTCGGGGCTTGCGATTGATACATTAATACTATTTACAGAGATAGGATACAGTTTTTCAAAAATTATGACAGCATTAATGATGGTTATGTCATTGTTTATGGTTGTTTATTCTGTTGTGATTTACACTACCGCTAATCCAGTTGAAGGGTGGACAACTACAATTCTTTTCCTTTCGGTTGCATTTTTTGGACTTTTCGGAATATTGACTATTGTCATCAAATATTTGCAGTTGATTGTAGAACTGGTTTTCAAACGGAAACATTATAGTTTTGAAGGAATAGAAAAACTGACAAAATAGGAGAATGATCATGAAGGCACTGGTTGGATATACAGGTTTTGTAGGAAGCAATATTTATGATGCAGCGGGTAAGGAAATTGATGCAGTTTATAATTCGAGAAATATAGAAGAAGCTTATGGGACGATGCCAGATTTATTGATTTATGCAGGGATTAGAGCAGAAAAATATCTTGCCAATATTGCCCCGGAAAAGGATATAGAATTAATTTATCAGGCGGAGGAAAATATAAAGAAGATTGCGCCTAAAAAATTGGTTCTTATTTCTACGATAGATGTATTTAAGATACCTAAAGAGGTTGATGAAAATTCAATAATTGATACAGAGAACCTTCAAGCTTATGGCTATAATCGGTATCAATTAGAACTCTGGGTTCGAAAAAATTATCCGGATGCGCTAATTATCCGGCTGCCAGGATTGTTTGGAAAAAATATTAAAAAGAATTTCATATATGACTTTATTAATTTGATACCGTTCATGTTGAAAAAAGAAAAATTTGAAGAATTGACACACCGAGATCCTGAATTGAAAAAATTTTATATTTTGCAGGAAAATGGTTTTTATAAGGTAAATGTTCCAGAGAGAAAAAAAGAAATTTTGAAAGAAAAGTTTAGACGGCTTGGATTTTCTGCACTTAATTTCACAGACAGCCGTAGCAAATATCAGTTTTATAATCTTGGTAATCTTTGGAGAGATATTAATATTGCTCTTTCGAAAGAAATAAAACTATGGCATCCAGCTACAGAACCGGTATCTGCGGGGGAAGTTTATGAATATCTTACCGGAAAAAAATTTGTTAATGAACTCGATAGTGTGCCAGCAGATTATGATTATAGGACACTTTATGCGGAAGGATTTGGAGGGCATGATGGCTATATCAGTAATAAATATTCTATACTTAGAGAAATTCAAAGGTTTATTGAACAAAATATCATGTAATGAAATATATAGAAATCATAATTAATATTTTTTATTGGTATTTATTTTTGTATTAGATTTTGGAGGAGAACTGATGAGAATATCAATGTCAAACATAGGATGGTCAGTTGAACAGGACAGTTATGTTTATGAATTGATGAAAAAATATGGTTTTTCTGGACTGGAAATTGCCCCGACCAGAATTTTTCCGGAGAATCCCTATGATCATTTAAAAAATGCGATAGAGTGGGAGAAAAAATTAAAAGAGAAATATAGCTTTGTTGTACCTTCCATGCAGTCTATTTGGTATGGGAGGCAGGAAAAAATTTTTGGTACGCAAGAAGAGTTTAATACACTTGTAAATTATACGAAAAAAGCGATAGATTTTGCATCCGTTATCGGATGCAAAAATCTTGTTTTTGGTTGTCCACGGAATCGCAATTTACCAGAAGGAGGTGATTCAGCGAAAGGTGTGGAATTCTTTAAAATTATAGGTGATTATGCTTTCTCCAGAGGAACAGTGATTGGTATGGAGGCTAATCCTACTATCTATAATACAAATTATATTAATGATACTAGATCGGCTATTGAACTTATTCAAAAGGTAGACTCTGCTGGTTTTAAACTTAATCTTGATGTTGGAACAATGATTTATAATCAAGAATCTGTAGATGATATTGTTGGAAGTGTAAGGCTAATAAACCATGTTCATATTAGTGAGCCTGGGCTTAAGCCGATCAAAAGTAGAGAACTTCATAGTAAACTTAAAAATATTTTGCTATCTGAAGAATATAAAGGCTTCGTATCTGTTGAGATGGGAAAGGTGGAAAATATAGACATACTTGAAGAAGTAGCGAGTTATATTACAGAGATATATGGGGATTGACAGAAATAGCGCATATATGATTATGGGATAAATAAAGAGTAAAGGGAAACAGAAATGATATTTGAAAAACAAAAAGGTGTTCCTAAATTTGAGTGTATGGAATATCAAGAAAAATCGAAAGATTATGTTGTCCTAATTCCGATTATTAACGAAGGAGATAGGATTTTAAAAGAATTAAAGCGAGCAAAGCAGCATCAAGTTTCAGAATATGCAGATATTGTGATTTGCGATGGAGGCTCAACAGATGGCTGCACAGAAGAAAAGAATTTAAGAAATTTAGATGTTAATACTCTTCTTGTGAAGCGGGATATTGGAAAACAGGGAGCTCAGCTTAGAATGGGTTTTTGGTGGGCTTTAAAGCGAGGATACAAGGGGATTATCACAATTGATGGAAATAATAAAGATAGCATAGAAGATGTTCCACATTTTATAGAGAAATTAAAGGAAGGGTATGATCTTGTTCAGGGCTCAAGATTTGTAAAGGGCGGGAAAGCGATCAATACACCTTTTATTCGGACGGTGTCTGTAAAATTAATTCATGCTCCGATTATTTCGATCACGTCACATCAGAGATTTACAGATACTACGAATGCCTATAGGGCCTACTCTGCAAGATATCTTACGGATAAAAGGGTGCAGCCGTTAAGAGATATTTTTATGACCTACGAGCTTTTGGCATATCTTTCGGTACGTGCTACTCAGATTGGAATGAAGGCCTGTGAGATTCCAGTGACCAGAGCATATCCGAAGACAGGTAAAACTCCTACAAAGATTAGTTTCTTTAAGGGCAATAGTGAATTAATAAAAATTTTGATTGCAAATGCTAGAGGAGTATATAAACCAAAGTACAAGAAGATTAATAATTAAAAAAATATTGTGTTCCATTTTCGCTTGTGTCACATGTACATTATGATATTTCTTAAAAAAGATGCGAAAAGTGAGTAAGGAATAGCTTGAGGAGAGATATGAATACAGTGCTCATAATCATGGCTGCTGGCATCGGTTCCCGTTTCGGAACCGGTATCAAGCAGCTTGTAAAGATGGCTCCCAATGGGGAGATTATTATGGACTTTTCGATTTACGATGCAAAAGCAGCTGGATTTACCAAAGTTGTTTTTGTGATTCGAAAAGCAATCGAAGCGGAATTTAAAGAAGTGATTGGAAATCGCTTATCAAAAGTTATGCCAGTAGAATATGTCTATCAGGAATTGGAAGATTTACCGGATGGATATGAGGTTCCAGCAGGGCGCGTGAAACCATGGGGAACTGGACAGGCAATTTTGGCTTGCAAGAGTGTGGTCAAAGAGCCATTTGTGATTATTAATGCAGATGATTATTATGGAAAAGAAGCATTTGTAAGGCTTCATGATTTCCTGATTTCTGGAAATGAGAATACGGAGAAGATGAACCTTGCCATGGCTGGATTTTCTTTGAAGAACACGCTGAGTGAGAACGGAGCTGTAACTAGAGGTGTCTGTGTGGCAGATGAAAATGGATATCTGGAGAAAGTGATTGAGACAACGGGAATTCAGATAGTGGATGGAAAAATCCAGTGCGATAATGCGGAAGTCAGCAAATGGATCACACCGGATACGATGGTATCCATGAATATGTGGGCGGGATATCCGGACTTTTTGCAGTACATAGACGAAGGATTTACCAGATTCCTTGATACATTAGGAGAAAATCCGGAGAAAAAAGAATATCTTCTACCGAACATTGTAGCTGAATTGTTGGAAAAGAATTTGTCTTCTGTAAAAGTTCTGAATACATCGGATCGGTGGATTGGAATTACGTATAAGGAAGATATAGAACCGGCGCAGGAGAAGTTTCATCTTATGATAGAAGATGGTACATACCCGAAGGAGTTATGGAAGTAGTATGGTGGAAAAAGTAGATGTATATTCAGATAAGTCAAACGGTTCAAAAATATATGCGTTTGATTATTTACGTGTAATTGCACTGGTTATGATTTTATATGATCATTTGGGAGGCTTTTATAATCCTAATTGGATTGTAAAAAAAATAATAGATTTCTTTTTTGCAGTCCCGTTAGATATAATTCAAGATTTTGGCGCTTTTGGTGTTTCATTATTCTTTTTGCTTAGTGGTTTTTTGTTTACATATAACGGAAATTATAAAAATGAAGCAAAAAAGACTTTTAAAAAGACAATGAAAACCTATGTGGGATGTTTAATGGCATTTTTTTTATTTTATATTCTACAAAGATTGACTTGGATAATAAAAACAACTTATTGGAGTCAATTTTCGACAAAACAATGGATTGAAAGTATGACTTTGGTTGGATATTTTACAGGTCATGGAGATGTCATTAATGGCACCACTTGGTTTTTAATTCCTTTGTTTTTATTTTATCTAGTAAGAATAGGATATGCATGGATTTATGAAAAAATAAAACCAGAGTATAACTTTTTATTTTTAGAATTATTTGTATTATTGATAATGTTTTTATTAAAGGGGTTTCATCTTTCGGTTTCCTCAACGTTAGTGTTCGTTTACATGCCTCTGATGGGAATGATTTTAGGAGAAATCTTTCGAAAAGAACGGCGAATTTCAATTTTTAATGGGAGTTTATTGCTGATTGTAAATTATGTGCTTATGGTGATATGGTTTTGGGTATTTGCCAGAGAGTATCATGATACATATTGTTATTTTGTATCATTTATATACTCTCTTTTTTTAATTATAATATTTGCAATTTTTAAAGAACAATTCAAAAAGAGTCAGATGATAGATTTTTGCTGTAAGATCAGTTTGTCGGTGTATTTGATGCATATGACATTTGGAAGATTTTTATTGTCGTTTTTTTCATATATAAGCATTCCGTTTTCATTGTCATTTGTTATAACTATAGCTGTGATTTTCTTGATTTCGTATATACATATGAATATATTAAGTCGGAGTATAAGATAAAATTCAGAATGAGAATTTATAGCAATGAAACAAAAAAAGAATTTATATTTTAAATATGGAGTGAGTTTACTGGCAGCACTGGTAATCTCACTCTTCTTTTCGTGTACGATTTTTAATGATATATTTGCCAGTCCTGTAAAAGAAGCAAGACTGGTCATTACAGCAACAGCCGAGCGAAATATCAAATCAGGTGGATCAGATATAAGGATTGTCCGAATTCTTCTGGATGGAGAGGAAGTCCCCTTTGATTCAATAGAAAAACAGGGGGACTGGAATCATGCAGATGGTGTCTGGATGGTGGTCAATCCGGACAGCCCGGCTACGCTTTCTTATACAGCAGAAAATGTGAAAGAGCTTCAGGTGGATTTCCAGATGCATGATGGCTCTGGTGTGGCAGAAGTTTGGTCTAATGATAAGAGAATCAGCCGCACAGATTTGTATTCTTCTGGGTGGGAGTATTACTATTTGCGAAAAACAATCGGCAGTGTTTCTATTTTTAATAATCTAGTGATGTTTGCCGGAGTATTCCTGATAACACTGTTTTGTTTGGCAGGGATGGAACAGTTGATTGTGAATTTAAGAAAAACGATCGGAGTCAAAAAGGGAGTAGCATTTTTTATTGGATTTTATGTTGGCTTATATGTTATTTCCTGTTATTTTCACATCTTGGATTTAGGAATTCGATGTGGCTTGATATTATTAGTCATATCGGCGCTTGGAGCAAATGTGCATGAATGGCATGAGAAGCGAGACAGTGACAAAAAGATTTATCAGATAGTAACAGATGGCGTGTGGCTGATTCTGTCATCTGTTATTTTATTGTACATGGTCGAACTGGTGGAACAGAACCTGGCGAATATTGGCGCAGAATATATTTTTGGAAATATCGTGATTTATCTTCTGCTTCTGCTGATTGCATATATGTTGGTTCGAGGTGTTTTTTATTCGGTATCGGCGGTCATGTTTGTCATGTACATATTTTCTGTAGCGAATTCATTTGTACGCTCGTTTCGTGGCTCGCCTATTGTGCCGGGAGATTTTCTTGCGATGGGAACGGCTAAAAATGTGTTCATGAATTACCACTACAGTGTGACGGGACCGATGCTTCTGGCATTGTGGCTTTTGATAGCGTTTCTTGTATTGACTTTTTATTTTTATGGAAGAGTAAAACGTGTTTTTTCGTGTGTTTTAGTGTGGTCGCTTCCGTCTGTATGTCTGCTCGGTTTTATGATGGGTGGAGCTTTATTTGCCCCGGATATGGATTTTTGGAATCAAAATATAAACATTCAGAGGTATGGGATTGCTCTTAGCTTCATTTCGGATATCCGCCATATGAAACTGGAAGAGCCAGCGGGATATTCGTCAAAAGATTCGGAAGAGATGATTTCGAAATTTGTAGAAACGGAAGATGAGAAGGAACAGAATTGTCCGAATGTGATCGCGATTATGAATGAGAGTTTTTCGGATCTCAGTGTGATTTTCCCGGAACTGGATAATGAAGTGTATATGTCGAATTTTAATTCTTTATCGGGAAATGTAGTAAAAGGTTATATGCAGGTATATCCGATCGGAGGCGGAACGGCAAATACAGAGTATGAATTTCTGACAGGAAATTCGATGGCATTTCTTCAAGGATCGATTCCGTATCAGCAGTATATCACACGGAATGGCACGTATTCGATTGCACAGATTTTGAAAGCCAGAGGGTATCATACCACGGCGATTCATCCATATGATAAGAGAGGATATAACCGCGCCCAAGTGTATCCGAAAATTGGCTTTGAAACGTTTCTGGATGTGTCTGATTTTGAAAATGCAGAGCTGGTTCGGGATCGTTATATTTCGGATCGGGATTCTTATAAAAAGGTAATCGAAGAGTTTGAAAAAATCTGTCAAAGTGGACAGCCGGCGTTTATTTTTAATGTGACGATGCAGAATCACAGTGGATACGACACGGGATATTTTACAGAGAATGCAGTCCGGATTCCGGGGCATGAGGGAGAATTTCCAAATGCAGAGGAGTATCTGACACTGATTCGTGAGGCGGATGCGGCGATTCCGATGTTGATTGATTATTTTAGCAAGATAGAAGATCCAACGGTGATCGTATTCTTTGGGGATCATCAGCCGATGGTAGAGGAGGATTTCTACGAAACATTGTCGGGAAAACCGCTGTTTGAATGGACGCTTGCGGAGGCGCAGCAACGCTACGTGGTTCCGTTTTTTATTTGGGCGAATTATGAGATCGATGCGGAGGAAAATGTATTTACCAGTGCGAATTTTCTCTCGGAACTGATGTTTGAAAAGGCGGGGATAAAATTGCTTCCGTATCAGAAGTTTTTAAAGGAAGTGAGGGAAGAGATTCTTGCGATGGATGGTGGTGCATGGCGCGATAAGAATGGTACCTGGGAAGTGCTGGACACCAGCCAGCCGATTTTGGAGGAGTACTGGAGATTGCAGTACCGGAACATGTTTGATAAGAAGATTCATTATTGATGCAGGAGGTGTCTGAATGGAGAAGCAGATGAATCGGAAGAGACAGTTGAATGAGACGGAACAATTGAAACCGCTTCGCAAGGCCCTTCTGGTTACCCACGTCAGCGGTTTTGTTCCTCAGTTTGAGATGAACAATGTGCGTATTTTGCAGGAGTTAGGTTATGAGGTTCACTATGCTTCGAATTTTTATACACCTTCCTATGGTACGGATAATCACCGCCTGGATGGAACCGGGATAATTCGACACCAAATTGATTTTGTCAGAAGTCCGTTCAGTGCAAAGAACTGTCTGGTGTACCGACAGATGTGTGATTTGATGAAAAGGGAGCATTTTTCGTTGGTACACTGTCATACGCCTATGGGTGGTGTCATGGCTCGTCTGGCAGCACATGTAACTGGTACGGGACCGGTTATCTATACGGCCCATGGATTCCATTTTTTTAAGGGGGCCTCATGGAAGAACTGGCTTATTTACTACCAGATGGAGAAGTTCCTTTCCAGATATACGGATCAGCAGCTTTGTATTAATCAGGAGGATTATGAGCTGGCGAAGCGGAAATTCCATGCGAGGTATGTGGATTATGTGCCGGGAGTGGGGATAGATCATTCTCAATTTCGCCTTCCTGGGGATAAGGAAAGGCAGAGGAAGAGAGAAAGCCTGGGGGTGCGGTCGGATCAGGTGGTGCTTCTGACATCCGGGGAGATGATACCCAGGAAGAATCAGGAAGTGTTGTTTCGGATGCTGGCCAGGATGAGGGATGAGACGGATCATGGTGTTTATGAAAAGCTTCATCTGCTCTTGTGCGGACATGGGGAATTGAATGAGCATCTTCATGAGTTGGCGGACAGGCTTGGAATTGCCGATCATATATCGTTTTTAGGATACCGGGAAGATATGCTGGAGATCTTTGGAGCTTCGGATATCTTCCTTTTTCCATCCTTTCAGGAGGGATTGCCTAGGGCGATGCTGGAGGCCATGGCAAGTGGCCTTCCGGTGATTTGTTCGGAGATCCGGGGCAATACGGATCTGATGGGAGATAGATGGACCGAGTCAGAAAATCAGAGAATGAAGCTATGCCCGGGCGGAATCATGCTGAATCATTTTCAGGATGCGGATGTCTGGGCGGAAGCTCTTCGGGATATGCTTTCTAGGAGGAGCAGCTGGAAAGAGATGGGAGAAGCCTGTATCATGCGAAGTAGGGAGTTTGGCCTAGATGTGGTGGAAAAGAAGATGAGGGAGATCTATGAACGTTTTACAGAAAAGGAATAGAAGTATACCGGATGGAAATGAGACGGCAGCGGTCTTATTTTTTTTGCTTTTTATATTTTTGAAACAATTTTATTTATTCCCTTCAGGGGGGATGGAGGCGGCGGATGTATGTCTGTTCGCCTCTTTTTTTATGCTGTTATGTGACTGTATGAGAAGAAGACCGGAGCGGCTCTTGCAGCTGAAGACCGAAAGCCTGTTTTATGGGTTTCTGGCATCGGTTGTGGTGATTAATACATATTATGGAATTCGCCTGGGACGTGGTGAATTTTTTAGGTATACCTGCTTTTGGATCTTCAATGCCTGTGCTATTTGGAGTTTCTGCTATCTGACGGAGTATGGCGGAAAAGCTTTTTTGACCGGGATTAATCGTGTGGTAAAAGTGAATATCGGAGTGCAGCTGCTGATATATCTGTCGGGTCATGGACGCATATTTCGTGAATACTGGGGAGCGATTCGCTATCAGGGAACCTTTAATGATCCGAACCAACTGGCATTTTTCCTGTTTATGATGATATTGCTTTTGTATCTGTACCGGTGCCGGTTTGGGGATCGGAGCTTTCCTGTGTTCTATGTGCTGGCCTTGCCGGTGCTCGCAGCATCGAAGTCTACGGGAATCTTATTGGGATTTTTTGTATTTACTATTTTGGCTGTTTTGTATGAACTGTATCGAATTGGATGCAAAAAGGGTGTATCAGTGAAGGTATGGATCTTGGGAATCTGTATGGGAGTGCTTATATTTGGTTTGTTTTTATGGTGGATATGGCCTGCAGCGGATTTTGATGTGAGGACGGTGGATTATAATATGCTGACACGGATTCAAGAGAAGATATGGAAGGTTGCTCATGGTGGCCTGTTGGGACTTTTTCTGGATCGTGGAATGGAGAAGCTGGTACTGTACCCTCAGTATCTTTTATATGGAGCTGGAGAGGGCGGTTTTGACCGATTTACATTGGCAAGTCAGGTGAATGAGATTCATTGCTGCCTGTTCAGTGTGATGTTTTGCTATGGATTAATTCCGACTAGTTGTCTGTTGGTCTGGCTTGGACGCAAGCTGCAGCGCATAGATGCGGCTATGGCCTGCGCTGTGATTGGACTTCTGGTGGAGAGCTTTTTCCTTGTGAATTATCGGCAGCCGATGTTTTGGATGATACTCTTGTATGGGAGTGTGGCAGGCGGATGTAGAGGCGGGGACGTATGAAAAAAATGAAACATATAATTAGTTGTAAAATTTCTGGAAGTTTACATTAGCAATAAACTTAAAATAACTCGAAAACTTGACTTTTAACATTGGCTAAGTTAAAATGAAAGAAATTGAGTTAAGGGGGAATGGGAAATATGCTTACAAGCGTATTCGGGATTTCTATAAAATATGAAGCATG
>ERZ773133.711-NODE-711-length-44914-cov-6.734279_pt1 | contig 44914 bp, 63 predicted proteins | sample MGYA00580861_ERZ773133 | MGnify/ENA primary metagenome ERZ773133 (study PRJEB29015, sample SAMEA2737844) | human gut metagenome | biome: human gut; feature: human-associated habitat; material: faeces | place: China | collected 2012 ...
TGATCAATTTTGATAATACTGTTATCGTGGTATCCCATGACCGTTACTTCCTGAACAAGGTTTGTACACAGACTGCTGATATTGATTATGGCAAAATTCAGCTGTACGCTGGTAACTATGATTTCTGGTATGAATCCAGCCAGCTTCTGATCAAGCAGATGAAAGAAGCAAATAAGAAAAAAGAAGAGAAGATCAAAGAGCTCCAGGAATTTATTTCCCGATTCAGTGCTAACGCTTCCAAGTCCAAGCAGGCAACCTCCCGTAAGAGAGCCCTTGAGAAAATCCAGCTGGATGACATGCGTCCTTCCAGCCGTAAATATCCATACATTGATTTCCGCCCGAACCGTGAAATTGGAAATGAAGTTCTCATGGTCGAAAATCTTTCCAAAACCATTGATGGCGTGAAGGTTCTGGATAACATTTCCTTCACTCTTGGACGTGAGGACAAGGTTGCTTTCGTTGGTGCCAATGAGCAGGCGATCACTACTTTCTTCAAGATCATCACTGGAGAAATGGAACCGGATGAAGGTAATTACAAATGGGGAATCACTACCACCCAGGCTTATTTTCCCAAAGACAATACTCAGGAATTCGATAACGACCTTACGATCACAGACTGGCTGACACAGTATTCTGAGATCAAGGACGCCACTTATGTGCGTGGTTTCCTTGGACGTATGCTCTTTCCTGGTGAGGATGGTGTGAAACGTGTCCGCGTACTTTCCGGTGGCGAGAAGGTTCGCTGCCTTCTTTCCAAAATGATGATTTCCGGTGCCAACATCCTAATTCTGGATGAGCCTACCAACCATCTGGACATGGAGTCCATCACTGCATTGAACAATGGTCTGATCAAGTTCCCGGGGGTAATTCTTTTCACCTCTCATGATCATCAGTTTGTTCAGACAACTGCAAACCGTATTATGGAAATCCTTCCAAATGGTACTATGATTGACAAGATCACTACTTATGACGAATATCTTGCAAGTGATGAGATGGCTAAAAAGCGCCATGTCTTTGAGATTACTGAGGAAGACGCTCAGGATAATTAAAACGCGTTTGAAAAGTCTTTCCGCAAGATATACGACGCAAATTTTCCAAACACATTCTTAAAAAGCTCCTCCTGTCAAATCAACTGACAGGAGGAGCTTTTCGCAGATATTGCTGTTTGCTTTTCTAGAGCATGTTTGAAAATGGGTTCAGGGTTTATTTACTGTTTCCTGCATATCCGCTTACCTTGATATAATCAGACGGATAGTAATAAGTTACATTGCCTTTCTTCGTGGTCAGAACACCTGTATAAGATCTTCCGGCAGAGCTCTGTGGAATCAGCATAAAATGATACTTGGTGCTTCCATTGGTAGTCAGATATTTTCTCTTATAGAGTTTGCCGCCCTTCTTATTGGTGTAGCGTCTGAATGCCACATACTTGGACTTGAAGCTGTAATTTTCATAAGAGGTTGTGTTTAATCTGCGATTAATGTTAGCACCCTTTTTAGCCGCAACAATTAATGGTAAAGTAGAAAGATTGCTTCCGGTTCTTGTCATCTTGATCCACTGACCTTTCTTGATGGTCCTTGTGTTCTTCAATGGACTGTGACTGGAACTCTGGTATGCTGCTGTAATCTTGCTCTTGGCATTCGGTGAGGTAATTTTCACGCTAAGCTTCACAGAACCTGATGTAACCTTAAGGCAGGCGATCATTCCCTGATTGGAAGAGGTGCTGCTCTTAATGTATGTGTTGTTAATGATCTGGCCGGAATCTGTTCTGGCGCCCTTCAAAGCTTCTGCTTCTCCGCCATATGCATATACAATATCATATCTGGTGCCGGAACTCTGCGGCTGAATGCGGTAACTGTAATTCGTAATCGCATTTGACTGAATATTGGTATTCAATAAATGAATACATCTGCCTGCTTTTACTGTGATCGGTTTAAACGATTTAGTTGCCGCTGATACCGGCAAGGTACAAAGCATGGTCATAGCAGCCGCTGCGACCCCGATCAATAGTTTCTTAAACTTCTTTCCTTCTCTCATAAATCCTCCTTGCTGCTCGTCTGGCGAGCTTAATATAATACATTTGCTGGTGGCTTTTGCTTACCGAACCCTTATCAGGAACACTTTATCATTTGTTTCTGATTCGCACTGCCGACTGTGCCAGAGTGTGTTTGAAAAAGGCATTTGACATATAGCAGCATGCAGTGTTTTCTTTATAAGTATTTTAGCATATTTCGCTTTGTTTTCTGTAAAATATATGTTTCTTACTCTTCTGCTGTGATTGCAGCCAGTTTGCCGCCTGTCACTTTCAGAAGATCCGCTACCGGCACTTTCAAGGTCAGGCCGATTCTCCCCCCGCTTACATAAATTTCCTGAAAATTTCCTGCCGAAGCATCAAAAACCGTGGGAAAAGGTTTCTTCATTCCAATAGGGCTGCAGCCACCGCGAACATAGCCTGTGATCTTCGTAATATCTTTCACATGGATCATATCAACTGCCTTCTCTCCTACTGCTTTGGCAGCTGCCTTACGATCCACTTCTTTCTCAATCGGAACTACAAATACATAATATCCGCCGCTTTTCCCTTCCATCACAAGCGTTTTAAAGGACTGCTCATAAGGTGCTCCTGTAATATCCGCACAATGGATTCCATCAATAAATTCATCACATTCATAGGCAAGTGTTTCATACTTTACCTTCTGTCTGTCCAGCATTCGCATTGCATTTGTCTTTGCTTCTTTTGCCATTTCGGGTCAACCTCCTGTAATGTATTGGCATAGTAAAGTTTTACCATAGAATTATGTTTTCGTCAATGGAATCTGTCGGGCTGATTTTGTCCCAGAAAAAAAAGGAGGGCCAGGACTTATCAAAAAGTCCTGGCAAGTATGAAAAAGAAAATATGATCTATACGATTAAAAAGGTTATCGCCTTTGTTTGATTATTAATATACCTGGAATCTGTGATGAAATTGTGAGGGAGATTTGATGGGTTTGTGAAAATTTCTGTGAGTAGAAGTCAAATTTTAGCACCCACATTATATATTATGCATTTAGAATTTCACCCACATTTTGCCCATACGGAATTACTTATGTGAACAGGACGTGGGCAGGGTCTGCGTGTTGACTTTGCGGATAAAAAATGAGCACCCTGTATTTTGTACAGAGTGCCCAATTTCATTGCTACATAGCAATTATAGTTTATTCAATTATTAGAACTTACCAGCCTTAGCAGCTTCCTCTACAGAAACTGTAGTGCCTTATTTTAATGGGTTTTCGCGATTTTTGTTAGCTACCAGTATGTTACGTATTCATTTTTGTATTATTCTATACAGCTTCAACCATGTCATTTTATATAAGAAGAAAAGCCCTCACTCTTCTGCGGGCAGCTGCATGATTGTAAGGACTTTTTCTTATTTGAGGGATATATTTAATGTACCAGATTCTTTCCCATCTGTCACGCGCTATCGTGCGAGATAGTACGACGAATTTCGACATTACAGGCTCTTCACCAATACCTGGAAGTCTACTGCCTTCAGTTTCTTTACCACCTTATTGGCAGCCTTCTTTGTTCTGTATGTGCCGACCTGGACACGGTATGGGACGGAGCCGGCTACTTTGCGGATACTTGCTGAAAACCCCTTTTTCTTAAGTACTTTCACCATCACATCTGCATTTTCTTTTGTTCCGTAGGCTCCAGCCTGGATGTAATACTTTGCTTTCGGTTGCGCCGGCGCAATTGTGATCGTTTTTCCCAGAATGCCCTCTGCGATCAGCTTTCCGTGAGCATCCATACCAAGTTTTTTCGCTTTGGCATAATCGTCCTTGTTATCACAGAAGAAAGATTCTACCAGGACAGCTTTTGCCTTGGTCTTTCTGGTCCAGTACAGTCCGGGACGTTCTTCAGCTCCTCTGTCATGCCAGACAGTGCCGAGCTTCGCACTGATCCGCTGGGCTTCCGGAAGACCATTTGCATTGTAACAGTATGCTTCGCAGCCATATGCCTCTCCATTAAAGGTATTCAGATGAAGCTGGACTGACAGATCATAGTTCTGTTTATTCTCTTCTTCAATGAAATACTTGATTTCATCATTCAGGGAATGCAGCTGACCTTCCGGAGCAATACACAAGGTTGCCTCATGTCCTGCTACCTTAAGCCATTTGCACACATAGGGCGCCAGTTCTTTGTTGTATTTATATTCATTCACACCACCCTTGCTAGTACCATCTGCAGATGAGATGACGCCACCGCCATAGTTCGCGTGACCTACACAGATAAAATATTTCATGTCAAAGTTCTCCTTTCAAAAATGAGAGCGATCACTCGCCCTCATATTTTTTGTACTTTGTCTTATCCCAGATTGTCTTTACTCTTTCCCAGCCTCCAGTTGCTACCATATAAATCACGAATGATGCAATAATTGCAGCAAACACATAGTACCATTCAATCACAATTTTAAAATATTCGCAAAAAGCAACCATTGTAGCAGTGCATACAATAAAGGATGTGATAAGAGCAACTGCACTGGTTGGTAATTTTTTGAACCACGGTAGGTCTTTTATTGCCTGCACAATAAGAGACACCACAAAGGCCATCAAGCCAAATGCGATCAGAGCATAGGTTACATAGTTCATAATTTCATTTACATTAATGTTCATACAGTTAATCCTCCTTATGATCATGTTCCAAATCTGCAATTCTATGATTTGCTACCCGAATCTGTTCTTCTGATACAGCCATCCTCTGTTCCAGATTATAAGTTCGCTCTATGGTGTTGTTGTGCTTATCCACTCTTTTTGTAAGCTCTTCCAGCTTGTATTCCATGAGCGCCCTCGTCTTTTCATTCTGGCTATGATTGCTGATCAGACACACTATCAGCGTTACTGCTGCCGATATTGTAGAAGAAATAATTACTTCCATATATGTCCTTTCTCCAGCATTGCGCCGGCGCAATTTTGTAAAAAAATAAGACCTAGTATGGTCTCGCTCTAATTCTCATATTTATTTTCTTCTCCAATCACTCTTCTGTACTGTCAACCTGTCCTTTGTTTGCTATCATCTCGTCCTGCATAGCATATGCAAGCTCCTCGAACTCGTCACGGTCTTTACGGCACTGCGTACGGTTCTCTTTCCGTAACTCCTGGTTAGTGGTAGACTGCTGAATATACATAGTTTTTGGGTTAGCCTCACTGCAAGATGCGGTGTAGGTCTCCACTGTTACTCCGTTGATAACGGACTGTCCTGATAAGTTGATAGATTTAGATGTTGTTAATGCCATGATATTATCCTCCTATGAATAAAGTTTTCTTTAAAGTTCTTCATTTTCTTTTTCTAGCTTATCCACTCTTTGATTGAGCTCTTGCATTGCTTTTACAACATACGCAAGCAACTGCAAATTATTGACAGATTTATAATATGGATGTCCGTCAACTTCTCCGCCTCCATCGACAAGGTTAGGGTCAAGCTGTTCGAGTTCGTCTGCTATAAAGCCAATCTTGTATTTTTTATGAGAATCTTTTCTTTCAAAAGAATGAATTTGCATTGCTTCAATAACTTTTGTTGCGTCTTGTACTTCGGCGTCTCTTATATCGCCTTTTAGTCGAATATCAGAAAGAGCTGCACTACATGCTCTTCCGAGACTAAACCATTTCCATGAACCATCAAGTCTGGTTTGAATCCAAATTGACCCAGCGTATGAATCTCCGTGATAGATAAAAGCTCTACCTCCAGCCACTTGATCGCCAAGATAAACTCCTACAGCAGTCTTCGAACCTGAACCTCCCACATTGAACCCAACGTAAATGTTTCCGAAATTTCCATCAATTGCCAGTGGAATCATTCCATTGTTAGCTTTATAAAAGCTAAAGAAATTTTCATCACCTGTACCTGTTGCCGCACCAAAGCGCCAGTCTACCGAACCTCTATTGGACTGATACTCATATGTTGTATTTATTATGTTGTTACTCTGAATATATCCACCAATGGACATATTGCCATTGGTGGTTATACCTTTTCCGTTATATGCCCGAATCCAATCGGAATCCGTCATATACCAGCCACCACCATAATCCTCACTATACCATCCTGTAGTACCGCGCGATCTAAACCAATTAGATGCATATATGGTATTAGTATTCATGTCTGCAGTCGCAGTTATTGTTTTTCCCTGCACATTGCCAGTAGTGGTAATATCGCCACTGTATAAACTCAGATCACCATACATCGTGACCGTCTTATCAAAAAACTCGAATCCGGCGCCACCTTGTATAGATGTTCCAGTTCCCATTTTTCCTAATTTGATAGACGATCCATCAAAATATAAGATTTTCTGACTGTTTGTGCCGTTAAATATAGAGTATGACTGATTTGCAGTAATCTCTCTAGCAACTATTTTAACACCAGATATAGAACCGGATGCCTCGATGTCTTTTGCAAACAAACTGACAACGTCAATTTTATCAGCGGTAACCGAACCAGCCGCAATTTTTTCAGTTGTTATAGAATTAGCAGCCATTTGAACAGCGGTAACCGAACCAGCGTACAATCGTCCGCCATTAATATAAGTACGATCGTTGTTATAACACCAAGCGGCTATACCCATATCAACAGAATTTGCAAGGGTGTATGCGTCATTCCATGTACTCCATTGCGTATCACTAATACCGATTCGCCATAATTCACGACCATCAATCTTTGCAGTCTGCTTAGGATATCCGCCGGAAGCATCTCGCCATGGCACGCATGTTATTAAAAGACAGAAGTTTTCACCAGTTAGACCAATCGTATTTGCTAATTTCAACTCATTTACTGTGGTCATCGGGAAATTTTGTATATACCAAAGCGGCGTTTGATTTGTGCTTCTAGTGTCTTTGACGTCAAGTCCATCGCCTTTAGGACCTTGAGGCCCCATAGCACCAGTGGCACCGGTCGGTCCCGTGGCACCAGTTGGTCCCTGAGGTCCGGTCGGCCCCTGGTTACCCTGGGGTCCTTGTGGTCCGATTGGGCCAGTGGCACCCATATCACCCTTTACTCCTTGTATTCCTTGGTTACCTTGGGGGCCTTGTGGTCCAGTCGCACCAGTATCACCTTTCACACCTTGTATTCCTTGGTTACCTTGAGGTCCCTGTGGACCTGTTGCGCCGGTATCACCAACGTTACCGTTTAATACAATTCCAGAAGAAGTGTAATAAGCGATAAGTTCCTTCAACGCGCCTGAACCAAGTCCGTCCCACTCATAGGCGTTGCCTTTAGCTAACCCGCGCATACCTATAAACACATGGGTACGCCGTGCAGCGGTCCAAGTTTTCGTATCCTTTGAACCACATTCGATCAAGAAGTTTCTTACTGTGCTTGTAAGGGATGATGCGTCGAAAGTAAATAAGCAAACTATTTTTCCAGTAGTCACAAGGTCCGCTATCCCGTCCATACAACTTGCTGTGCTATACGTGTCGTACCATGTAGCTTTTTCTAATGCATTTGTGGTTGGGTTGATTATAGCTAGACAATGTCCTCTCGTTACTCCTGATGTAAGTTTGGTTCCGTTTAGCCACAGCCCCTCGTCTTTTCCAGCTTGTGAGTAATCGTAATTACTTCCGACAACCTTAACATAATGCGCATTTTCACCAGGAATACCTTGGTTGCCTTGTGGTCCTTGAGGACCTGTCGCTCCGGTATCTCCTTTTGGGCCAGTTTCCCCTTGTATGCCCTGATTACCCTGTGGTCCTTGCGCTCCTGTATCGCCCTTCGCGCCCTGAGCTCCAGTTGCGCCGGTATCACCCTGGGGTCCTTGCTCTCCAGTATCACCTTTCTCTCCTTTTTCACCTTGGGGTCCCTGTGGTCCAGCCGGTCCGGTAGCTCCACCAGCACCATCAACACCCATCCTGGTAGCGATATAGCCTACGGAGGTGGTTGCGTCTGAATATAAGGTGGTCTCTTTTGTCCAGAGATACTGTCCCTGTGGTACGTTAGGCATTGAAGTTAGCCATTCCCCTGTAGGAACATCTGTCATGCTAGTACCAACCTGGTAAGTGTATGTGGTTCCAACAATGGACTTAACGTTATTAACCTTAGTGTCGATCTCAGTAATTGCGCTCTCTACAGTCTTCTTACTCTTACCAAACAAAATATCGCCAGCACTAATTCTCAGGTGAAAGTTCCCGTCATCGCCTTTATAGAACTGAATATACTCATTCGTATCGCCAAATCCTACCTGGCCATCTGAGCCGAGATAGAATCCTCTGGTGGTATTGAGCGCAGAAGTCTTAGCTCCGGAATATATGCAGTCGTGTCCGATATGGTTTCCACCGATGTCAGCACCAAAAGCTACCAAGTCGGTCACCGCCACTTTATCTGCTGTGATACTCTTGGCCTGGATAACAGTACCGTTCAAACTGTTATAGTCAGTCTGCTCCGAAGTTACTCCTGATCCGTTGGTATTAAGCTTGTAGTAAAGGCCATCTTCCCCCTTAATGACCAGCTTATCTGCCTTGATGGTGTTACCCTCGATCAGATCACCTTTGATAGTTACACCGACCAATTCGCCAGTAATAGTCTGGTCGCCGACCACTACATTCTTAATCAAGCCAGATTCTGAATAGAATTTCTCCATAGCCGCTATGCCAATATTGGAGAAATCAATGCTTGCGTATTTCAAATCAGCGTCTGCGGCGTTAATCTTTTTTACATCCAGCTCATTGATTAACGCTTTGTTAGCCGCCAGTTCATCCGTAACGGTACTCTCAAATTCCGCGTATTTAGACTTAATGCTGGTAGTTTCTGCCTCAAGTGCTTTCAGACTTTCAATGGTGGCAAACTTAATATCAGCCTCTTCTGTCTTGATATAGTTTGACTCGATCTGTCCTACCGCCAGTTTCAGTTCTGATAAGCTCCCGTCCAGAGTATTGTACAACCCCTGCAGATTTCCCACCGCACTGCTGCCATATACACCCTCGTCAAAATGCAAAATATCCGATACATTGATAGTCCCCGTGTACCGTCCATCATCACTGATTACGGTGTTAATAATTTCCTGGGCGGCCTGGAGCTTCTCCCTGGCCTCTTCGAATGAGGGAAGCTTATTGGCCAGTTCGCACTCATCTTTGGTATGGTCCTGTGGATATTGTGTAAGCTTGATGATCCGCTGCTTTTCCCGGATCCCGGTGGCGGCATCGATCAGGGTGATTGTATCTCCCAGGGAAAAAGAAAAATCATCGTATCCAGCTCTTTGTTTGGCCAGATCAATAATATCAGCACTGTATGATACTTCCGGCTTTGACAGATCTTTCAGCTTCGCTTCTGCATCCTCTTTCATGGCTGCAGCATCTGTATAAGATTCGTCTTTCCAGATGTAGGTCTTCACCTTATTCGTGTACTGGTAATTTTCCAGGTAATTCTTCCCATCGTTCACGGACTCGATGGTAAGCCCGTCCTGGCCAATAGGGATAATTCTCGTATAATAGTCGTAGGTGCTGCCCTTCCTCTGTAACCGTTTCAGGTTAAGCCCTGTGAGGAAAAAGTTCCCTTTATCCTGGCCAACCTGATCGTAAAAGGATACTGTCTTTTTCTTGGTATCATAAACGACTTCACACATAAATGCAGTACACAGCTTCTGAATTACTCCAAGCGTATTTGTCTGCAATATCCCTGCATTTCTTTTCTTGGTTACGGTACATTCGCCAACCGTCCAGCCGGATCCAGCCAGAGCAAGCTTGGCCGCATCTTCTATTGTGGAATCCGTAATGCCAAAGGAGCTCCAGGGCTTCGCCTCCAGTTCTTCCAGGTTCAGTACCGCAACAAAGGAGAGGAATCCATCTGTGCTTACACTCTTTTCTTTTACTACATACTCAGCATCCTGAGTCTCAATATAATACTCTTCACAGATTTCATGATGTCTTGCCATGTATGTAAAAGAAAGAGTCTGATCGCCAGTTGTAACGTCGCTCGCAACCTTCAGATCCTTGTATTTGACAATATGCCCTATGGCATTGTGGTTCGTATCATATATCTTAAGCATAGGGCCGCCTCCGTTTAGTCTTCAATCATAAACATAAAAATGCCTAATTCCCAACTTCCAATATCAAGCCCATCAAATTCTTCCAGGGATACCTTATGCACCTCAAAATCCATTTCCAGTCCCAGAAGTTCCTGAATCTTTTGGTTGAGCTCTTTTACACTTTTTCCTTCTTTAAGAATGATATCCACATTTCCGGGGGCTCTCTTTTCCTGTTCAGCTCGCTTTTTTTCCTCTTCAATTGCCTTTTCCTCCTGTTCAAGATCCCGGTATTCTTCCATTAACTCCTTACGGGTATCTTCATAAGGTTTTAATGCGTTAAGCAATAAGTTCGTGTTTTTATTAATGGCATAGCTCAGTTTTATCTTTCCAGATAAAATTTTCTTTCCATCTTCTTTATAAATCTGTGCTTCTTTTTCCTGAAAAAGTTTTAATCCGTTATAAGCGTTTAACATTTCCTGGTTTGTCATGTTTTTTCCTCCTACATAAATCTTGGTCTATATTTCACAGTCATGTCTGTCCATGTGCTGTCTAAGGTAATCCTTGTTTCCCCTGGTAAAAGGATCGGCAGGCTCCAAATATCAACATCTGCTGCTTTGTTAGCCCCATTTTCTGTAATCTTCCCACTTTCTCCGTCTAAAATCACAGTACTGTTAGCAGTAAGGCTTCTTATTACCACCCGAAGGTTTTCTCCTGTATCTAGATTTCGGTTTATTCCAGTTATTGTCAGCTGTTCCATTCCCACCTTTGGCGTAATCTCTACCATACAAGGCGTCCGGATGTTCCCAGGATTTGTAACTACTGTCTCCAGCATCCCGGAAGCGGACTCCGAAAACGGTGAACCGTTTGGCTGTTCAGCAAACTCATAGCAGGAAAAATCAACGGTGAGCTTGCTCAGCCTGTTGGATGTCACCTTCAGACGGGCAAGCGGGTTTTCTGTAAAATCATGCTTGCTCATAAACCCGCAAAACTTGTGATCGAACTTATCCAGTTCCAAGGTGACCGACTCGGACATCATATGGGAAAGCAGGGTGCTGCAATTCTGCAAGATCTCATTTCGATCAGAGCCGTATACCAGGAAGGTGATCCGTATTGTCTTCCACCCGATTGATCCATTAATGAAAAACGGCAGTGGGCTTCCCCTCTGCCATTCGCTTTCATTTTCAATATCGGAAAATCCCGGAGTCACGTTCCACTGTTTGGCCTGTGCTCCGGATATGTCCCAGCCATTTATATTCATCTCAGACGCCCCCTTGTGTATCTTGTGGCTGCCATTTCATTTTTTATGTTCATGTCTTCCCTGAGTTCTCCGACCAGCTTATCTTTATCCATGAATACTTTTAAGTTCTTCATGGAGCTTGCCATGTTCTCCATCATGGACTCCATCGTACTCATCATGGAATCCATTTTGCTCAGTATTTCGGAGTTATCACTTCGATAGCTTCCTGATAACTTCGCCTGGTGCTCTGACTGCTGCTGGATCAAACGGTTAAGTTTCTCGACTCCAGCCGCTCCTACCTCCAGGGAAGATCTGGATTCCAGGAACTGATCCGGATTCATGGCAAAATTATAAAGGTTTTCTGCTCCCTGTGGGTTAATTACCTTGTCCCCGGTGAGCATGTTCTGCATGATCGCGCCATCGGACTTACGGAGAACATATTCCTGGGCGTTATTTTCAAATAACCACGCCAGCTGATCCTCTATGACGTTTTGAGTACCGGTCTTCAGGCCGTTCTTTTTCATAGCGGCCAGAATTGCTTTTTTCTGCGCTGATGTAGGCTTTTTGTCGGCTTCCACGCTAAGAGCATCCGCAATCTTTTTAACTGTGGAATCGTTGACGCTCCGGCCGTAGTTCTTAACAATGTACTGCCACAGATCCGAATGCTTCTTTTTCTCAGCATCTGATACTGATTTCTTATGGGCTTTACTTGCATTGATCAGCTTTTGTACTTCTGTAATTTCTGCCGGTTCTTCCGCTACACCTGCGGTCACGGCCTCCAGCTCTGCTTTTTGCGCGGGCGCAATTTCAGATGTTGTCCCAGAGGAAGCTGAGCTTGAAGAAGCAGTGCTGGATGTATCTGTTCCACCGGATCCAGAAGAGGCCGTGCCAGATGCAGTGCTGCCATTCGGAGTTACATTTACGTCAAGCAAAGTTCCACCTGTGCCAGCTTTCTGAATGCCAGCGATCAGGTTACCTACAATATCCTCACCAATCTGGCCAGCCTGTTCCACCAGGGACTGCAAGCCGGTAGATAGTCCCTCATTTAGTTTCGCAACAGCCGAAGCATTTTCAGCTGCCAGATCATCCAGCTGCTTCTTATAGTCTTTCTTGGTGTCACTTATCTGCTGGTCAATAGCATCCCGCGTAGCCTGTGTATCTTTTTTTGCCTGCCGGTCTGCTATCTCCTGCTTTTCTTCCCAAAGCTTGTTAAATTCATCCAGCTGCTCTGCAGTCATCTGATTCAGGCTGTAAATATTGGCGGTTGCTTCTGGTCCTGCGTCTTTCAGTTCCTGCAGCAGCCCCTCTGAAAGTCCCTTTCCGCTCAGTTCCTGCAACTGGGTTTCCCACAGTTTCAGTCCCTCAACCTGGGTATTCATATTGTAAATCAGACGATCTGCAGTATATCCGGAAGCATCCCAGGCATCATAGTTATTCATGGATGAAAGGATGTCTTTCTTCCGATCAGCTATGGCACTGTCCCTTTTTTCTTCCAGTTCCTGTATGGTCTCATTTAGTTCTTTTTCAAGCTTTTCCCGCTTATCATTGTAATCTTCATCAAGCTGCAGCTTTTCTTTTTCGTAATCTTCTTTGGCTTCCAGGTACTTTTTATCTGCTTCTATGCGCTCATCCATGCCGGCTGTGAACTGTTTTCTGGCAATATCCCAATATTCCATCTCTGCCCTGGCGGACATAGAATAATAGGTCTGGTAGGTCTCCAGAAGGGATTTCTGTACTGAAGCCTGGGTCTTTGCAGCTTCCTCTCTGGCTTTGGCTGCCTCTTCCTGTTTCTCCTGCTTTTCCTCGTAGATCTGAGTGTCCAGTTCCTGGATCTTCTGTGTTGCTTCATACCAGGCATCAGTTCCGCTCTTTAAATTCTTTCGAACGGTGGTCCAGTAATTTTTCTCCTGGGCTAAAGAGGCAGCATGTAATGTCTTGTACTTTTCCAGCCGTTTTTCAGCAGCACTGAGGACTTCAGAATTATAAGTTTCTGCGTCCTTAGTAGTTTTCTTTTGATTATCTCCGGATCCGGTAACTTTTTCTTTGGATACGCCAAAATTGTTCTTTATACTGCTGCTCAGTGCCTTGCTGATCGTGGAACTGCTGTTAAGCTTATTAAGTTGAGAGGTTGCCTGTTTATAGGCTGTGGATCCTTTCACAGCTGTATCACGTATCTGCTGCCAGTACCATTTTTCATTGTCCAAGGACACTTCATGGCTCTTATTGTATTGCTTAATCCAGCTTGTGGCGTTTTTCAACACAGCCTTTGACATTTTTCCAGCGGCTGCAGTTGCTACCTTTGTGTTTTTAGTTATACCAGATGCAGTACCTGCAGGTAACTGATAGCCGACTTCTTTCTCAAATTTCTTTGATGGAGAATGGATCTCTGCTGCTGCCTTGGCTGCGGCAATACCTGCATTGATCATTCTTATTGAAGCGCTGATGACCTGGGACTGGCCTGCTGATATACCTTGTGCTACACCAGCAGCTGCGTTATATCCCGCAGTGTAAAAGCTATTCTGATAGGTCCTAACAGCAGATGCCGCCTGTCCTGCCATGGTTCCAGCTGCACTGATTGCACCACTTTTTCCAGAATTGATACCTGTCTGGTACTGCTGAGCAGCTACGCTTCCGGCTTTTTCATATTCGCCTTTTTTCTCTTCGGCTGCCTTTGCTCCGGCGGACGCCATCTCGCCACCAGCCTGTTCAACGCCAGACTGCTGATCTTTAATTGAATTCTGGGTTCCTTCTCCTACAGCAGTACCAACATCTTCACCTGCAGACTGTGCATCTGCTGCCTGCTGCTGGATCAGTGCCAGAAGCTCCTGCATAGCGGATACTGCCTGCGTACCACCGGCATTAATTCCTGCCTGGATTTCTTCCGGAATCTGGATACCCGCTTTATTGGCGATTTCTGCCACGCCCTGGATTGTTCCTTCAATAGTCCCGTTCAGCTGATCTATTGCCTGCTGAGGGGTTATCTCACCGCTTGCAATTCCATCTGCAAGTCCCTCTGGGATCTGTACACCACATTCCTGCGCCATCTGTACGGTCTGCATGAGGGATTCCTGGGTGGCTGCTGGAAGCTCAGCCCAGCCTTCCACTGCTGAAGCAACGGCGTTATCAATGGACTCGCGCAAATCAGAAAAATCAATATCTGAAGAACCAAGATCTCCCATTGCCATCTCATAGGCGGTCTTATTAGCTGCCATTACAGTTGCTGTATCTTCTGATATATCCATGGCATCAGTCCACTTTTTGGATATGCCTTTCAACTGTTCTACGCCGTACTCACCCTGATTGTCCAGAGTCCATACCATGTGCTGGAGCATATTAGCTGCATCAGTTCCCTGATCCTGGATTGCCTGGATAAATTCTGCTGAAAAGATTGCCTGCCCGCTCTCGTCTGTGGCTTCTTTGAGGCGCTGAAGATTCTGCTGATAGTTCTGGATTCCATCCACCCAGGACTGCAGGTTCTCATTCATCTGTTCTGTGGTAATATCATCTCCACCGTCAAATTTATCAGCAAAACTGATTTTATCCTGCAAATCAGCCTTGATAGAATCCATGGTGGAATTGTATTCATCCAGGATCTGACGCATGGCAGTCTTAGCAGCATCCGCGGCTTCCTGGGAGCGTTCCATAGTTTTGTTGAACCCTTCCAGGGCTGTGCCAGCTCCTGCTGCCGCCAAGCCGGTTGCTTGGATTGCATCAGCATTATCTTCTTGTGCCTTTGTATTGTCTTCTGTTGATTCAGTATTATCCTTTTTTACTTTTGTAATGTTTTCTGCACTTTTGGCATATCTTTCCTGTTCTTCCGAGCATTTATCAATTGTTTTTTGATTTTCCTCAATTGCTTGAGAATATCCTTCCATTTTCTCTGCACAATCAGCTATGCTCGTAGCTGCTATTCCAGTTGCATCACCATATGCTACTGTTCTTCCATCAATACCATCCAAACGTGAATCCAATTCGCTGCTACTATCGCTTAGATGTTCCATAGCATAATTAAATTCATCCTGTGTTATTGCACCTTTTTCCAATGCCTCTGTATAAAGTTTTGTTTTCTCTGTTGGAAAATCAATATCAACTTGATAGCTTGGATCTACACTGGCCTTCTGTCTTTCCTCTTGGAGCTTTACAATTAATTCTCTCTCTTTTTCCAAGAGTTCCATTCTATCTTCAGTGATTTTTTTCTGTTCCTGTGCTTTATCCAGCTGTACCTGTGCCGCTAAAGACTCATTGATTAAATCCTGTGTGGCTGCAATTACCGCCTGTTGGATTGCTGTTTGCTGATAGTTTTCTACCAGTTTTTCCAGCTCATCATTAGTTACACTCAGTTTATCATTTTCATCATCATAAGCACCAGCCAGTTCTGGAATGGACTCTGACAGTTTATCTACGATAGCCGCCATTTCCTGTTTCTGAACAGCTGTACGGTCTTCGACATTATTCAGTGCTTCCAGTCTGTCAGCCAGAGCGCCTACATTTTCCACGGAATTCAGGGTTCCGGTAAACTGATCGTCAATCGCCTGTACATTATCAGCTACTTTCTGCGAAGACTGTATGACGTCATCATACATCTCTTCCATTGCATCTTTCTGAGGCGTAATCGCGTCTGTCAATCCAGACACAACATCCGTGAGTAATTCCACGCCGTCCTGTAAGGGACCTGAAATGTAATCATACACTGCAATTCCCAGTCCCTCTGTGGCAGAGCTAAGCTCTGTCAGTTTACCCTGCAGGTTATCCTGCATAGTATCTGCCATATCAGAAGCCGCACCTGAACAATTTCTCAGGCTTTCCTCATAGCCAGCCACCTGATCAGCTCCGGTATTAAGAAGCATGTTCAAGCCTTTAATGGAGTCAGATGTAAATGTAGCCATAAGAGCCGCCTGCTTCTGGGCATCTCCCATTCCATCTGTAGCAGACTCTACATCTTTCAATACATCCGTCATGTCACGGAAATTTCCGTTAGAATCCATTACGGTAACAGAAGTATCACCAATGGCGATCTTTCCATCTTTCATCTTGCTGGTCAGATCTCTCATTATAGCAGCAAGAGAGGTACCAGCTTCACTGCTCCGGAGTCCGTTATTTGCCAAAGCCTCCAGGAAAGAGGTTGTAGTCTCAATGTCCTGACCGGCGGCATTCATGTTGGCGCCACAGTTCTTGTATGCCTCGCCCAGCTCTGCTGCTGTAGTAGAACTGTTTGCTTGTGCATATGCCATCATATCTGCTAAATGGGTTGACTGTGAAGCTTCCAGATTAAAAGTACTGATATTGTCTGTAACAATCTGGGATGCATCTGCCAGATCCATATTGGAAGCGGCTGCCAACTGTAGAACGCCATCAATTCCAGAAAGAGTCTGGTTTACAGACCATCCGGCCAGGGACATATTTGTCATCGCGCTGGCTGCTTCCGTTGCAGAGAATTTCGTACTACTTCCAAGGCTCTTTGCCTTATTTTCCAGTGCTTCCAGCTCTGATCCGGTTGCTCCAGAGATAGCCTCCACTTCACTCATTCCAGCTTCAAAGGAACTTCCGACTTCCACCACATACTCTGCTGCTTCCTTTGCCTTATCACCAATTGCCGAAATAGCTTCTCCTGCAAGTTCCAGGCCCTTTGCGGCTAAAGCTTCTCCAAAACCTTCCTTCAAGCTTTCCCCAAACTCTTTTGTGGTGCTAATCACAGTCGTTGTTTCTTTTCCGTACTCATTTATACTCTTTGCACATTTATCTGTAGCATTTTGTGCTTCCTGCAGATACTTCTCATTCTGTTTTAAAGCCTGGTTATTTTTTTCTATATCATTCTCGGCGTCACTAACTTTTTTAGACCAGTCCGATACTTTTCCTTCACACTTCTGGCACTCCAATCCCTGTTTTTCAACAGCCTTCTGAAGGCTTTCCACTTCCTTTGACTGCTGCTGATACTCTTTTGTACCATCCTTTCCAGATTTCTGCATGTTTTCCTGGGCTTTTTCAGCCTCTTTCAATGCCTTGGAAAGTTCTTCATATCTCTGCGCCGCTTTCTGCGATACCTTCTGCGCATTCTCCAATCCTTTTTTCGCAGACTCCGCCCTTTTCTGATAACTCTCAGTCTGCTTTGACAGGTTTTCCTGCTTTTTAGTCAGAAATTCAAGAGAATTGGCATTTTCCTTATATTCTGTGCTGAGTTTTTTCAGTTCAGAATTTAGCATTGCACTTTCTTTTTTCGCATTTGATACACCCTGTGAAAATTGTCTTTCTCCGTCCAGTGCAAGTACAATTCCAATTTTCTTTCCTGCCATAGTTAGTCCTCCCAACAAAAAATCCACATAAAAAGAGCACCTCAAACTGAGATGCTCTTTTTACATGGATTTTTATTTATACTTATTTCTTGGATATTGGGACTTCTTCAATGTGGGTTTTATACACCACCGGTGATGTAACCCATTTGATAAATTTCTTTATCAGAGCCCCTATCAGTATTGCTAATAATAACAATACAAACAATATTACCAACAACATATGCCACCCACCTTTCTGCTTTTCTTAATTATAATCCGCAGCTCTGTAAAATTCAATATCATTTAACAGAGCTGTGAAAGAAAATCAGAAAATGGTGTCCAAATTTAACTCTTCGTCCTTTTTTCTTAATCCGTTATAATCCAGGTACTCATTATAGATTAAATAAAATTTTCGTAATGTCATGCCAAACACTTCTTTTTCACTATAATTAAGCACTTTACACCCAACATACAGCAACCGGGCTACGTTTATAGCCCGGTCTTCTGGTTTGGGTCTTCTTCCTCATCCTCTTCAGAATCCTCACTATCCGGATTTGGCATTGAAAAGCCATATGCTTCAAGCAAAGTAATAGCAAGTTTCTGCATTTCAGCCGGTTTTATAAGACCGTCAATGGTTTCTACTTTTACTTCCTTACCTGTATCTACAGTGAGAAACGCAGCTACAACACTATAAAGTGTTTTTATATCTTCCGAATCGGTTTTATAATCCGCCACTCTCGCAATTGCCGGCATAATATTCACTAATGCCTTATTACAGGTTTCCTGAATTGCTTCAATTGCTCCGATGGTGAACAGGATATTGTATTCCTGTCCACCGATGGTCACTGGAGCTCCGGTTGGTCTCAAATCACTCATACGATCTCCTTACTCAATACCTACCTGTTTGTTCAGCCATGCCTTAGCCTCAGCTTCAGTATTGAATACAAGTTTTTTGCCAACAGACATTTTTCCATTGACTTCTACCGGATATGCCTTTCCTTCGATGGTAGCAGTCTGGAAGTTTGTGGTGTCACCTTTTGTCTCAGCATTTTCTGTAGGCTCGCTATGCTGAACTTTGTAGAGCCAAATTACAGTAAAGCTGGTAACTCCGTTTTTCTTTCTACGCTTATAGAATCCAACTCCAAAGAATGGAGCCTCATCTTCGGTTCCAATCTCAATGCTTTCCGGAGTACCCTCCCCACCAGAACTACCAGCTGCTGCCTTAACATATGTATGTCCAAGCAGTTTTGCCTGGTTTTCCAGAGACAGATCATCAACACCAAGAGAAGTGCCCATGTCCTTCACGGATTTATCAGTCTCTGCTATTCCATCGTCCGCCCAAAGATCAGCATCATTTTTATTTGGGGTTCCTGTAAAGTTAATTGCCTTTGCAAGAACAAATCCATCTGCATATTTGTTTCCCTCTGTCCATGTTGCTGCAACTGGATATTTCATACCAATATGTGCCATGTGTTATTCCTCCATATCATAATCATTTTCAAATTCACATTCGAATACAATGTGTCTTGTTTTATTATCAGGTTCCATCAATACGGTTACATCAGGATACGTTCCACCCTCTTCCAGGATCGCCCTGCGAATTTTTCTTTTTGCTTCCAGGTAATCCTTAGTTGATGGCAGGAAATAATGAATCTGCATTGAGGATATATCCTCTATAGGCTGATCGTCCGCGAATAGTTCTGCACCATCCTTCACATAATTAAAGGTAATATACTCGCTATTTCCACCGCCAAAGAAATCTGATGTCACCGGAATGCCAAGAGGCTTCAACGCTTTTATTATCTTTTGATTTATTGTCATAGCTTGTCCACCTCCGCGCCAATTACCTCTTCCATAACCTGCATTACTGCATTTTCGCTTTGTGCTACTGCTGCCGCGCGTACAGGTCTTGGCTCCTGGCCGTGTGATCTTACACCATATTCCAGATAACCCATTTTTTCAGCATTTCTAAGACCATTTTTATCAGTTCCATTGGGTTTTACCACAGCAAACACTCCGAGACTATTGTCTCTTGCGTTTGTAGCAGCTATGGAAGCTTCCAGTTCGCCTGTTGAATACGGTTTTCCGTATTTATCCCTTCTGTTAGCTGCGGATCTGATCTGTGTTTTCAGGTTTTTTTCGACAATTGGGGCGGCCTTATTCACTGCTTTTTCAGCCATTTCATAAGGATTTGCCAGCTTATTCAACATCTCTTCAACATCTTCAAAACCTGTTATCGTCATCCTTGCCATTGTCCTACCTGCGCTTTTCCACGTTCACGCATCTGACAAGTCAGCTGCACCTTCATGGATTTATTTTTCTGATATCTGCGCTTTATATCATAAATTTCACCTGTAGACTCATCCACCAGGAATGATTCTCCAGAATAATTACACGCCATGATCTCAACAACCTGGTCTGCGGTATAACCATTCTGTTTCGCAAGAACCTCATCATCCCTGGTACTGTCGCGGAAATCTGCCGGAATACCACCGATAAATTCATATGTTTCCTCCATCATGATTCCATTATCATTTATCGTTGGATCATTTTTCTTTACCGGCAGCGAAATACTTTTATTCCACATCCAGGTCACTTCCTTCCAGTGTCATGCGAAAAACTTTTTTTCGGTACAGATCCAGATACATTCGAGTATCTGAGCGGTCATTTCCAAGATATGCCTTTACATATAAAGTCACAGCTGTAAGGACTCTCGGATCATCCGTATCCTTCTTGAGAATATCAGGAGGCACACCGGAGGTCTTCATGTCCTCCAGTGCATCTTCGATGTAATCGCTGATATCCTCGTTATACACTTTAACTCCTTCTGCAATTCCACATCTTTTTTTTATTTTTTCCAGCATTTATTCACCATCATTTCTGCAGAAGATAAGCATTTACAAATGCCTCTTTATCCCTTATCTTAACGTCTTCTCGTTCGATAGCACGATAAATAGTCAGATCTTCCGCGAATGCATTAAGGTCACCGATTGAAGCAATATTGGAAGTCATGATTGTAGTCTTTGCACGGTCAAAGTACCAGATACCTTCCTTCAGATCTCCGATTATAACCGGAATCTTTGTCGCACTGGCCTCATAATAATTTGCAATGTCCTGTTTTTTCGGCTCATCAACTGCTGTATATACCTCTTCCACTTTTGTGTAATAAGTTTTTTTGGCATTTACATCAGTATCTGCCGTTTGCTCATATGTCACTGTGCTTGGTAAATCCCCTTTTGGGATTACCTCAACCGGTACGAATGTACCACCGACCGCAAGTCGCAACTGCATGGTATCTTTTGGATCCGGTGCAAGAAGGTATCTTCCAGTAGAATCTTTTAATGTATCTAAATACTGTAATCCATCATCATTGGTAATGATTCTGGAAGACTGCTTAAATGCGGATCCGAGGGTAACATTGAGAACTTTTTTAATATCATCCAATCCGTTTAATTCTACTTCTTCTTTGGTCTTAATCTGACCCATGATTAGATTATTCTCAGTTACTCTTGCCTCATCTCCAATCCACTCAATAAGTGTAGAAGCGATATTTGCATCACTGTCAGCCAGGAGCTCATTGGTCACTGGGAAATACCCTGCATATTTACCGATTTCATAATCAATACGCTCAAACTGTGGAGTATTTTTTGCACCAATCTTACCGCCTTCACCAACTTTGGTGAATCCAGTCTGCTGAGAGCGCTTTTTAAATGTTCTGGAACCCTTTTCAGTTTTGACAGATTCTTTACGGACCAGCTGGCCTAATGAAAACTTGGACTCTTTGTATTTGTTGATTCTGGTCTGGATATCCTCTGGAACAGTATAGCCTCCATCTGCTTTTGAGCCTTCACTCATGGAATTCTGTACGTGGAACCCTGCTCTGGCAGCCTGTGCAAACTCTGCCGTAGAATCTTTTGGTGTTCCTGCAGGAATCTTACTCTCCGGCACGGCTGCTCCATCGTCCAAGTCTTTCAGAATATCAAATTTATCCTGAAGCTCTTTCAGTTCATCTTTAGCTTTTTTTGCTTCTTCCAGTTTTCCTTCATTGGCAAGGTTCTTAACTTCATCTTTTTTCGCGTTAATCTTCTCCAGAAGGTCTAATAATTCTTTGTTCACGTCTTTTTCTCCTTTCAAAAAGGGAGATCAAACACCATACCGGTCAAGATCTCCCAATAATTCAGCCTTTATCTTTTCTTTTTCCAGATTTCTCTGATTAGCCTCTTTTGCTTTGATTTTTTCCATAACTGCATCTGCAATAGCGTCAATATCCAGAGTTTTATTTTCCGGTTCTTCATGCTGCTTTAATGCTTTTGGGGTCTTTGAATACTCATCAAAGTAATTACTTGTACAAGCTGCTGCCTGTACACTGTCCTCCACTTCAAAATCAAAATAATCAGTGGTATCACTTCCGACCATCCAGGTCTCTTCGTTGATCAGATTATTGATTTCCTCTTCTGTAACCCCTTCTTTGGTCTTCGACATGTATGTCTGCAGGATTGCTTTCTGGCAAATATCCAGAGTATCTGCATCTTTTCTCAGCTGATCTGCGTTCATACTGGTAAAAAAGTAACCATTTGTAGGCTTATGAATCATAAAGGTTCCATTTGCCGGAATCACAATCCGATCACCGGCACATGCAATCACAGAAGCAATACTGGCCGCAATACCATCAATATAGGTGGTAATCCTGGCATTATTGCGTTTCAACATGTTATAAATGGTAATTCCGGCAAATACAGATCCACCTCCACTGTTTATGTGAAGGTTAATCTCCTGTATGTCTTCCAGATTTTTCAGGAAATCTGAAATATCAGAAGGACAGGTATCATCATCACTCCATTTTCCCCAGTCATCAGATACGATATCTCCAAAAATATTCAAATCCGCTGAGATTTCTGTCTGATTACAGATTTCCATCTTTCCCACATTCTTTTTCTGATTTTTCAGCAGTAATACTGGCATTCTACTCACCTCCTTTGGTGTACTGTGTTCCAACTTTTTCAAGCGGAATATAATTTCCATTCACAATCAGCTTATCGCCGTCTGGATCATCTGGCATATCCAGATATCTTCTCGCTTCATTTGGCCTGTATATTCCATTGTTCACAGCATCTTTTAACATTTCCATCTGTGTCTTTGTATCAGTCCTCAAAATCGCTTTTTCATTAAACTTATAAAAATATCCAGCTTCTTCCTCCTTCAAGCTCAGTACCTTGGCATTGATTTCTTCTTCATACATTTTTAATCTGTACAAAGCAGTATCAACTAAAAAAGCCAGCTGCTGAGTTTCACTGTTTGAATAGCTGGATTTTTCATAATTGTTGATCTGATTTGGCTTAATACCGAATGCTCCGGCGATCTGAAGTGCAGAATACTTCTTCAGTTCAAAGAACTGTGCATCCGTAAGTGTCATTTTCAATGGAGTAAGTTGTAGTCCGATTGGGACAGGTATTACCCTACCGGCGTTTTTGGGACCAGACAGCTTATCTGCAAATTTTTTCTGCAACGCTTTTATCTTGCTTTCTTCCAAGTCTCCGGCATACTGCAAAGCCATGCTTGCGCTTAGTCCCTGACGATAAAGGTTATTCATAAAATTCTGGCTTTCCAATGCACCTCCTACGGTATCCTGGAGAATTTCCCTCACAGATTTTCCCATAATTCCATTTAAGGAATACCAGGTTTTAAAGTGCATCACCTCACTGGATCTGAATAAATACTGTTCACCAGTCTTTGGATCATTGTACTGATAGTACAGCTTTCCTTTTCCCCCAAAAACTCCAACGTCATCCATGTATACGGTCACACAATTTGCCTGCATCGGCCAGAGATCCAGAACTTTATAATGTCCTCCATATTTTTCTCTTTCAAAGGTACCACGCATCCAGATATAACCATTTCCATAATGCTGACAATTCATCTCTGTAGTGGTCCACAGAGTTGTCGGTGTCATTATTGTATTTGGCCGCACAGACAAAAGTCTGGTTATCTTGGTCGGCTCTGCTCTGATTCGGCCTTTAGGCGTTTCCTGATAGTACTTTAACGGAACTTTTCCCATGGTTTCACTGAGCATTTTCAAACAGGTATAATAAGTTACCTCTTTCTCAACATCCGGATTGGTTCCAGTTATTCCCAACCATTCTTTCAGCTCATCATCATCCATGTATACCGCTGGCCGCGTCAGCACATTCCATGCATTTTTTAATCTATCTAATATCCTCATTGTTACCAGTCACTTTCCAAAAATCGATCTATTCCCTCCTGGTAGCTGGATCCGAATTCGTGATACATTGCCAGCTTAAATCCACACAAGGTAGAATCCACAGGGTCAATTCTTTTTGTTGTAGCATCTTTATCTATCTTAATCAGTCCCTGATTGGTTTTGATCACTGCATTGCTCATTGCAAAGTTCAATACAGGATTGTATTCATACAGTATATTTCCACAATATACCTGCTCACGGAATCCCTGAGTAGCTTCATTCAAGTGCTTGTGGCTCTGGAAAACTTCCTCCACTATGTATCCTTCGTTTGAAAGATCCATCATCAGCTTGCTGGCATTTGCCGGATCGAAGCACAGGCATTCAATGTTCCAGTCATTTTCTGCACATGTATCCAGAACATATTGCATTACTGCATTCTGATCCACAATCGGAGTATCTGTCACTGTAATAAAGCCCATCCTTTCCCATGCATCATAATCCACTTTATCTTTTGCCTTTCTTTCGGCCAGTTTTTCCCGGTTCGGAATAAAAGAGTGGGAATACAATATGTATTTCACAATTTCTTTTCCAGTCTGGTCAAACTCGCCTGATAGAAAGGGAATTACGAATGTAACAGATGTAAGGTCTATTTTGGCCGACATATCAAATCCTACATAAACACTCATTCCATGAGTATCAATAGGGATTTTATCAACCTGGCAGGCCTTCCACTTCGCCATGTCCATATATCCGTTTTCTTTTGCCTGAACCCAGATATTTAACATTTTGGTGAGAAATGCCGTCATCTTTTCCGGTATTTCTTTGGCCACTCTCCAGGCTGTGCGGATCTTATCCGCACCATTCTTATAGCTCATCCTAATTGGATTTGCTTTTTTCCAGATGTTTTCATCTTCAAGGTTTCGGATATCATCCTTGTAATCCTCCGGATCCACTTCGCAGATATCCACCAGATACTCCTCATTTTCCACATCCACATCTGGATCCAGGATCTTAGAGCAGTACTGATATTCCTGGACGTAACAGGGATATGTAAGATCCATCCCTGCAGTGGTAATAATCATCAGCAATGGCTCTTTGGTATTTGCACCAAGCCCAAGGTCATAAAATTCTGTAGTCTTGTGCTGATGGTATTCATCAAGAATCAGTCCGGCTGGATTTGTTCCATCTCCATTCTGGCCATCCTCTTTCGACAATGCCTTTATGAAGCTTCCAGTTTTTCTGTGTATTACAGCATCCCTGGTAATTTTAAAAAGAGGTTTCAGCGGAGATTTATTCAGCATGAGCTTAGCCTCATTCAGAATAATTTTCGACTGATCCCTCTTTGTTCCAGCAGTGTAATATTCATAATTTTCTTCATTCCTGGTGGCCATCACCGATATTTCATAGAGGGCCACACCTGCTTCCATCTGGGACTTGGCGTTTTTTCTTCCCACCTCAATAAAAGACTGCTTGAACCTTTTATAGCTGGTAAGATCTTCGCGCCATCCGTAGAGCTGGCACAAGTTAAACTTTTGCCAGTCCGTCAACCTGATTGGCTGCCCTGCAAGGTCACCTTTTGAGTGACGGAGCATAGCAAACCAGTCTACAATTTTTGACGCTTCCTCTTCATCCCAATGATAAGGCCATACATTAGCCTGTACATTTTTTGCATCCTCTTTCTTGCAATCCTGAAGGAAACGTATACAGGCCCATTTATGTTTCTTTCCTGATATTTCTTCCCCGGCCAGACAACGGTTGGCGTAATCTATCAGTTCTTCTTTGATGGTCATATGTTGCCAAATTTATTTGTGATGGCTTCCCTTGTCTTATCAGACTTCACTGCTGCGGCTTTCAGTCTGGCGTCAATAGTGAGTCCACACAGGGAAGCAAATTTTCTCATTTCCTCTGCATATGTGCGCTGGATATCAACCATTGGATTTTTCACCACAATAACGCCATTCCTGGTCTCGCGATCAATGTAATAGGTCTGATCTTTCAATATCTCTGTAGCCTTAACATAATTTGCAAAAGCATTACAGTAGCCGCCTAAGTTGTTACGGTCCAGGTTCCCGATCAGATTGATTTTTTCCAATTCCTTAACGATCCTGCGCCACTCTTTCTTGGCCACATTGTCAATCAGCCAGGTGGGAGGACGTTTTAGTTGATTTTTGTCTGTAGTCACACTGTCTTCTTCTGCTTCCCTGGTCTGCATTGTGATCACAGTAAGATTTCCCCGCTGCTCTGTCAGCGGCTTCCTCGGCCTTCCCATTCATCCTTCCCTCCTTCCTTTGCCAACTTTTTATGAGTATTTAGAATTTTGCGCAAGCTACAGGGCAGGCGGGGACGACAGTGTTTCTTAAAAACTTTTCAGACCGCCCCTCCCGTCTGTGCATAAAAATCCACAAGCATTTTTGCAAGCTTTTTTTCCATCACGGGTTTCTCTTTTTTATACATCTGCTCAATTTTTGAATGCGTATCGTGATGTAATGGCATAAGATTCTGCTTATCGCAGCGTTTATCCCATGCTTCTTTTAACGGAATAATATGATGCACTGTATCTGCTGCCAGGATTACTCCTTCCGTCATGTAGACATACACATCAATCCCGCAAGCACTGAGAATATCAGATCTTGTCAGCTGCCATTCCCTTGAATCATAAAATGTTTTGCTTTTCTGATCTCTGGCATTCTGATCATATATCCGATAGCGTTCTTTATCTCTTTGTTTCATGCAGGGACACCTGCTGCCGGACGGAATTCTTTTTCCGCACCTGCCACATCTCTTATATATCATCTTTTTCTCCAATAAAAAACGCCCGGCCGTGCCCGCCAGACGTTTGTGGAAGTATGTATGAGTCAGTATTGTACCATTATATCGGCGGTACTAACCGAGTCGGAACAGATGGAACCGAACCACCGACACGCTGGATATAAGCCAGCTGCTCTACCACTGAGCTATGTTCCGATATACTTGCCAAGCCATAGTACCTGACAAGTAAGTGTGCAACCGATTGATATTTGATTCATCCATCTGAATCTATTATAGTTATAACACGAATCAAGTATACCATTCTATACCATCTTAAAATTCTTCAATGCTGCTGAATGCAGCCTATGTACCTGTGTCCATCCATAGCCCATCTCCGTTGCTACATCATCCCATTTTAAGCCTTTTATATAGCGTAAGCGCAGAACTTTCCGTTCATCTTCTGAATACATTTTTCGGATCTGACTCTCAATCTTACGATATTGCTGTACCTTGTTCAAACGTTCTTTCTTCAACAGTTCAATCTGCTCATCCAATATTGCAATGTAATCCGACAGATCTGATTGACTGCTGCCTTTTGGCATTCCATCATTCACTACGGAAGGAAACATCTTATCAGCTCTTAACCTTTTGATTTCTTCCAGGATGTCCCGCTCTCTTTTGACTGCTCTCTGATATGATTTTAAATATTCTTTTTTCTTTTCATTTTCTTCCTTCAATCTCCCGTCCATTGGCACCGCCTCCTACAAGTCTGCCAGTTCCTTTTCATATATTTCTTTTCGCTGTCTTAGCCATTCTGCAAGATCATTCTGGAATCTTTTTGACTGTGCATCGTCAGTTTTGGGCGAAACAACCTGTACCCAATGATGTTTATCATGTTCTTCCAGGATCCGTGTAATACTTTTAACATCTCGCTCTAATTCTTTTGCTTTTTGTAATGTGTCCTTATCCATTCCGTAATACCTCCAGCTCTGAAAAATTCCAATCTTGCGGTGGTGTAGCTCCGCAATGACTGATTATGGCGCAGCGTACACAATGCGGATGTTCCGCGCAATACTTGCCTATTATCCGCATTGCTTCCATCATTTCCTGATCTGTGACAGTTCCCTGCTCTGTTTTAATGTTTTTTGCCATCCTTACCTCTCTTATTTTTCTCTGACTCACGCAAGCACCAGGCGATCACGCCGAATGCTCCGATCAGTATGCCAACACCAATTGCAACGATTATATCTACCATTTACTTTCCCTCCTCGGCCACCACTTCAGGCTTGTTGGTATCATCTTTTACCTCCAACAGTTCCGGATTATCGAATATATTTCCGATTACCTGAACGCAATTTCTTTCTCCAGCATAAAATCCAAGGTTGCAATAGTCTCTTCCGTACTCTGACCTGAATAGATAACTGTAATCTAGTGTCCAATCACCCATATTCATTTTTACGATCTCTGGATATTTTTCTTTGCGATCACAGATATCGTTCTCCCAGATTTTATTTCCATTCTTGTCAGTGAGCCCGGTATATTCACACAGTGTCTCCTCATCCACTCTTACGATATCATCAATCTCCATATACCCATATTGACTGCAATAATGCGGATTCTCTTCATAGCAGATAAACAAACCTAAATGTGTTTTTATCGGAATGCCCTCCACCCAATCACCATATTCAATACTCTTTGCTCTAAAAAGGATTTCTCTCATTCAAGCCCACCGCCTTTCTCCTGGCGAATGCTCCGGAGCAGGTCTTCAATTCCCTGGATGTAGCCATCGTAAAAACTGTTTATTTTCGCAACCTCAAGATTTTTCTTTCTGGTGGCTGCTGCCTGGAGGCTATCTGCAGTTTTCTCTACTTCTTCATATGTCTTTTCCATCATCTCACCTCGCTCTAAGGAATCGGAGCAGCATGCGGTAACGCCAATATACCGTCTCTTCTGACTTCCATTTGTTGCAGCTATAATCATCAGTGATCCGGATTCCTTTCTTGTCGCAGAGAAGATCATCATTATAACCGCAGGTCTTACATGTTTTATCATTCATCCCTTTTCCTCCCAGTCAATTTCTTAATGTCCGCTCCGCAGCATACAAAACAATAGTTCCGTCATGGAACGCCGTCTCGGACCTTCCCGGCATGACAATGCAACTGCCAACTTCCACCGTTCTGTGGTTCCATCAATTGGTGTTGGATTCTCGAATTCGTCTGTTGCCTCCGCCCAGTATGGTATCGCAACCATTACGCCAAAATAATTTGATGATTCTGGAAACTGTTCATGCATATGCCTGGCAAATTTCCCGCTCCGAAAATCCGGCAATATATCTTTGTAGCATTCCATGGTCGTTACGATGTAATTTTTCTCTCCCAGGAAGTTCAGACCATTTCCGCTGTAAACATCCTCTTTGCAGCTTTTAATCTCATAGCAGGTAAATATTCCCTTTTCGATTCCAGATATAGACATCTGGTCTGCTGGAGAAAACTGCATATAATCAACTCTTTTTCCATTAGCCGTCCATGGATCCAGACTTACCTCACTGGCCCAGTGTTTCCCTGCTCCTGCAAAGCGTGTATTTACAAGTAACTCTCCAAGAAATTTTGTTATTTCAGCCCTTGTCATTTCCTTTAACCCCAATCCTGTAATCCGCTACTATTTCCTCTTATGCCGTTATGCATTGCTGTGGTTCGTCCGTTGATACCATAGGCTTCAACCAGGCCTTTATGATATCCATTACGGTATTCTTCCTGATTATCGTGATATACCTTAATGAAATCGTCGATTGTATAAAACTCTTTTGGATTTTCTGCCACATAATCTTCAGCCTCACACCAGGTGCTATATTTGCTCAGCGCCGCTAAACGAATAAATTCACTTTTGTTCATCTTCATTTCATATCTTCCTTTCGCACCTATTCCCTGTTAAATCCCATTTCTTCATAAATGTTATAATTTGCCAGGTCCTCAAACTCTACATCAATGTCCATTTCCTTATGTGCAAGCTCATAAGCCTTCGCAACTCCAATCCGGTCTACATAATCCATTGCTGCTTTCCAGTTCTTTAGGAATTTTTTGTTTGCTTTTGTAAATCCCCATGAAAACTTAATCGCATACAGGGAAATGATTATATTTGTTATGGTAATATAGTCCTCTGCCCGCTCCAGTTTCTCCTGAGCTTCTCTGATCACAGCGTCTGTTACAGCTTCTGTTTTCTGCTGTTCCATCCTTTTCAAGTATGTTTGCAATATAGAAGCCTGCTGCCCGGTCATCCCTGCTACCTGTGCCACTGTTAGATTAAGGTTCAATGGAACCTGACATTTTTCCTGCATCTTTGCCTGGCGCCTTCTTTCTGCTCGGGTCATACTATTTCACCTCTTCATCAGCAGGCATTACAAATATTCTGATCTTCTCCGGATGCCGGACTGCCACCTGGATTCCGCAGAGTACATGGACTGCTTTGGCTTCTGTACTGTATCCACCAAGAATATCTCCTTCCTTTTTGTCCTTAGTATGTAGCAGGATCTGAAAGGATCCATCTGGCAGGCGGACTGTCGTAGTTACTTTCCCAGTTATGTCTACCAATTGACCACTTTGAGTTCTAATTTTCACAGTTCTGTTTCCTCCATTCTGACAATATCCTGGTTGTATTTACAAGATTATCTGTGTTTTCCTTATATGCTTGTTTTCTCTCAATTCCCAGAAGTATTTGATTGAGTTTCTCCACCTCTGTTTTTGGAATTTCAAAGGAAAAATTAAGGTTGTATGGATTTCCCTTTGGCTTATAGCGTGTTATTCTGCACTTCAATAATTTCAACCATTTGGGCGGATTCTCATGCCAAAGCTCTTTATATTTCTTTTTTCGGATTCTTTTATTCATATCTGTCCCTTTCCTGAAGCGGGGTACAAATCGTCCTCCACTTGTTTTGCTTTACCACTTCTAGCTCTCTTTATAATCTGCAGCCTGGTCAGATCATACTCCAATAGTAGTTTTCGATCCTTCTCTTTACTAAGCTCTACATCCACCGGTCCGATCCGGTATTTTCCCGCTACTTTTCGGCCTTCCATGGCTGCAAGATATAGACTGTCAACCGTCCTTCCAAGAAACTTTGAGGCTTCTTGTATTGATATTGATGGTTCAACTACTTCTCCCTCTATTGTTGTAATCTCATACAGCTTTTTTCTTGCGCTCATAGCCAGTTTCTCCCGAAGATCTTCCGGAACTGTTCCCTGCTACCAATCTGGCTCTCAAAAGCTTCCTGTCCCTGTCTGTGAAGTTCATCCATTACCGCTTTATCCCTATGCACAGCATGTTTACCTGTCGCATGGCATTCCAGGCACAAATATACTTTTAATCCATATTTCTCTGATAGTGTCCGATTCGGACCACCAAATATGTGATGTTCTTGAGTCTGGCCACACCTGCTGCACATGTAACATCTTCCTTTTCGGCTTCCGAGAATGCTGGCCGGATGGGACATCCTTTTTTTCTTCGTTTCTTCTTTTGGAAATTTAAGTCCGCTCATATTTTTCCTTCTTTCATCTTGTCCGAGTCGGACATTAACTAAATGGCAGTTCCTCTTCAATTCCATCCGGGATATTCATGAAACCATCAGGTCCCACATCTGGTGATTGTTGTGGAACATTCTGCTGACTGCTGCCAGATCCAGAGCCTTTGCTTTCTGCAAATTCCTGTTCTTCTACAACAACCTCTGTCGTATAAACTTTCTGTCCATCACGGTTGGTATAACTTCCGGTCTGAATACGACCTGCGATTGTAATCTTCAATCCTTTTCGGAAGTATTTCTCCACGAACTCGGCAGATCTGCCAAATACTACACAAGGAATGAAGTCTGCTGTTGCATCTCCATCTTTTCTGATTTTTCTATCTACTGCCAGCGTGTATCTGGCAATTGCCAATGAATTTTCCCCTGAGGTGTATCTCACCTCTGGATCTCTTGTTAAACGTCCCATTAAAATTACTTTGTTCATCTCTTAGCTCTCTCCTTCCATATTGCGTTCGCCTCCTCTTTGCATCCTCTTTCCATGTAATAATCGTACAGGAACTCTTTCTGCGCTTTTGTGTACTCTCTGACCGAATTCTTTGTCGGATAAGCAATTCCCTGGCTCGGATTGTGTAAGAGAACCCACCCTCTTTCGACGAGCCAGTCTCCTGCTCCAATCAGACCAACATTACATTTTGTCTGCAAGTCAATATCTCCGTCCATTGCTTCCTCCGGGAATTTTTCGTTCATATAATTCTGCGCCCAATCCTGATGCGCTCCCCATTCCACTCCATGAAAAGTTCCGTTCGGTTCTAACCATCCATAGTCCTCTGTGATGTGATCTTCTTTATCCATCATTCGTGCCATGAAACTGTCGAGCGCATCCTGCTGTCTATCCTCCGCAGTCTCTTCTCCAAGTTCCTTTCGTATTGCTCTTTGTGTGCTTTCCGACATGTGGCCCATTGCTACGTCCCATCGTTCGACCATGCGCCGCAGGTTCTCCTCTGCTTTCTTCCGCCTTTCGATTTCTTTCCAGATGTTCATGCTCCGTGGCATCTGTTCTTCTTCTCCCGGTTCGTATATTCCGAGATGATATGTACCTGCTGTCGTACTTCCCTTCAGAGCGGCGCGGCCGAGCAGAATGTCCTCTGCATATCTTCTGATCTGTGCCTCCGGTGTATCTGTTCCGGTCATGCTGTCCATCAGAATTTTCATTACAGTCTCATAGCTTTTCTCGCCTGTGTAAAACCACTCCCTTGTAATCTCTGTAATAAATTCTCCATTAATATCAAATACCAAATTACCCTCTTTCATTTTTCTTTCCTTTCATATTTCTCTCATTCAATTCCACACCTTTCACGATTTCAAGTGCTTCTGTAAGATTAATCATTTGAACATGTTCTTTCCCTTGTTCATCAAACTCATAATAATCACTCGCTTTATCTAACTGCTTCACAACCTTGCCCACATCAAAAGCTGTCGGCTGGCTGTCAATTAATTCGCACAAAGCATTAGCTTTCTCAGGTATATACCCATTCCTTATTGTCATCGCTGCTACCTGCTTTTTAAACAGCTCAGCATCAATCAGTCTCATATTCTTCACACTCACCGTTCTTTCCAGTCAGGCTGCCATTTTCTGCAGCTGTAATCATCTTCTACCAGTATGCTCTTCCGATCACACAGCCCATTATCATTATCCTTGCAAGTCTTACATGTTCTCTGGCCTTACGTCTCATTTCTGCCCTGTTCATTTGCTTTCCCTCTGTACTTCCTTTAAGAATTCAACCAATTCGCTTTCACTATTTGGGAATTTATTGTATCTTCCATGCTGTGTCCATTTAGGTATTCCTGATTTTCTTTCCGGTTCAGGTCCTCCGATCAAATGCATGTAATATGATTCTGTATGATCTGATACCCACTGGCTATGGACAGTGTCCCTATCATATTCTTCTGCAATAAGTCTTGCACCATTTGCAAAATCATATTTGTAGTATCTGACGCCAATATGTTCATCTGTATACCAAAGACCCCAATCCTTATAATTTCTCAGCCATTCTTTTCTCTGATCATTATTTCTCATCACCGGAAGTGGCAACTGCTCCATGACGCTCTTTCCGTCATCTATATTTTCATCATCCAGACAATCTCTCACCAGATTCTTGATCATTCTGAGTCCACCGGCAATTAGCTGATATTTCAATATCGTTCTTCCCGGAATCCCCTGATCAGCCACTGAAAGATAGTTTTTCAAATTTTCTTCGGCATCTTGCAGAATATCATCCATTACAATCATTGATGGAACCGGAATATCTTTAAGCTCCGGTGGCCAGGCTTCCGGTATCAGTTCTATTATCTGCTGCTTTTCGTCCTCTGTTTTCTTGTTTTCTGCTGCGTTTTCGCAGCGTTCGCACTTGTCCGAATCGGACATATCTGATTCTTCAATAACGGGTTCTTCCGGTTCCATCCTTTTTTGATATTCTGCTGCCATGCGTTCTCTTGATACGTAGCAGACTTTTTCGCCCTGTTCATCGTAAAATACGAAATCATCTTCCTTTTGTCTTTGCACTGCTGCGAATTCCGTTCCCATTACTCTGAAACGCCTTGTATTACCTGGTCCCATGCCTTTATATGCATTTTCCAGGAATACATTTATCATCCTTGCTATGTCCGGCAGAAATACTTCATTTGCATCATAGTATGGACATTCTTTTTGTGGTTCTGGCATAGGTGCAAGCTTCACCGCTTTTTGTTTCTTTCCATACTTCTCTATCAGCGTTTCAGCCAACTGCTGCCATGTAATCAACTTTTCATCCCCACTACCAGGATTAAACAGGATTCCATTTGATTTTCCCTGATAATTCAAATATCCATTTCTAATCCGCACATCATTGTATATAATGCTGAGCATATAAATGGACATGTTCTTATCCCTCTTCTGGATTCGTTCTGTTGTTGATTTCTTTAAGCTTTCAAAGAATCGTTCGATCTGAATGTCAACATCAATTACCGTTCCATCTTCCGGCGGTCTTCTTCGTCCAATTACTTCATCAAGTGTCAGCTGTCCATGGACCTGACGTCCTACTTCCTGTTTTTCTTTCAAAGCTTTAACCTCTGGAAGCGTAATTGTTTCATTCTTTCTGTACAACCCCAGAGCCTCATCCTGGTGTTTCTCGTCCAGATCTGTCAGCTCCCTGGCCACAGATATATTGATGTTTCCATTTCGAAACTCTTGCATGAACTCCTGACTTAATTTTTTCTGGATTGCATGATATCTTTCTAACTGTGTCCCCGATGTTCCAAGAGTTGCCTGTACCATGCTTCTGGTTGTTCCCTGCAGGTCAACCAGATCACGAAGCTCCTTAATTACCTCTTCTGTGATAAGCGCCTCCTGCATTTTCTCCCAGTCACTTTTTTCACGGAACCGGTTCGCCTGGATGATTCCCAGCTTATTGATCAGCTGTTCCACTTTTCCATCTTTATCTTCTGGGAACTTTTCTGTATTCAGATTCACTTTGGTATATTTACAGTTAATCTTCCGGAACTCTTCATGCCCCTCTTCCACCAGCATCCTGCAGCACATTGTCCTACAGTGCCCTGATATGATCCTGTCTTTACCATCCACGTCCTCAATCAGAACGTCCTGCATAACCCCGAATAAAAGAATTGAGTTCTTCAATCCCTGCAGTTTCTCCGGATCTGTGGAATAGAAATTATCTTTCGACGGCTCCAGTTCAAACACATCCCGATACACTGTATCACTGATATTCTCAGTCTCCGTGGACTTTTTACGATTATTTACCATGTCGGCCAGATTGAATGCCATCAGGCTTCCCTCCCTTCCGTCCATTTGTCCATCATAACTCCTGCTGCCACCAGATACTCTTTCACCAGGCATTCATAATCTTTTGCGGCTAAAGAACGCGCGGAATACAAAGGGATAGGTTTTCTTGCATAAGTACTCTCTGATACTTTTCTGGAATATCTTATCTTCGTCTTAAGCATTGGATATCCTGCTGCCTCTATCATTTCTGTTCCCTGTGCCTGTGCAAGGTTGTTTTTGTCATATTTTGTGATAAAGACCCAGTAATTTTTCAATTCTGGGTTCAGTTCCTCTTTTGTATAACCAATCTGATTCACCAATTCCGGAAGCCCTTCCGTTGTGTTATCATCAATTTCTACCGGAATCAAAACATCATCACAGGCTGTCAGAGCATTGATCGTTGATACGTTGATATCCGGTGCATTGTCAATTATGCAGAAATCATACTGATCAGCCACACATGCCAATGCATTTTTTATCCTATACTGCTGCGGTCGTGTCTGATCAAACATTACTTCCTGGTTAGCCATCAAAAGACGCATATTTGCTGGCAATACATCCATGTTATGGAATTCCGTATGTCTGATCAGTTTTTTCATCCAGTCTTCCGGGTGCCTTGCGGTCATGATCCGGTCTATTCCTTCTCCATCCTGCGTTCTACAGTTTAATCCTCTTGATGCATCTCCCTGCTTATCGTTATCCACAATAAGCACTTTATTTCCCTGGCTTGCCAGAATATAGGCAACACTATTGGTGGTAACGGTCTTGGCCACGCCACCCTTTAAATTAATCACTGCGATTGTTCTCATACTCTTCCTCTTTTCTTTTTATTTTTTCTTATGTGCCCTATTTCTCAATTTTCTGTCTGCTCTTTCCATCCAATCAGGCTTCCCACCTTCCGGTTCATTATCGAAATAGATTTCTCCATCATCATCTCTGTAATAGTGAAAGTGTATTCCTGATTTTGTTACTGTTCCAAGATACGTCATTGTCCTTGGATCCTGTTCTGTGCGCAGACTCCATCCTTTCCCCCACAGTTCTTCAGTTTCCACGTTTTATCATCTCCTCCTGGAGCCACTGTGAATATGAATGTGTACCGACTGACGAAGAAACCACCAACTTAAGCTGGTTGATAGGTCCATAAACCATTCTCCACTCGTCCGCATTCTTGATATCGTTTCCCTTTGTATCTTTGAAGCCACCTGCTGCCAGATCTGATATTTTCAGAACTCTGGATGCCACAAAGGTATCTTTCGTGTGTACACAGATCTCGCTGGAAGAATGAAATCTTGACAGTGCTTCCGCAAGCGCCTGCAGGTTGCACTGATGATATGTGCTTACCACACATCCAAATCCTTCCCTGGTCACGATCTGTCCATGATACATGATTTCAATCACGTATCCATATTTTCTCTGTATACATGCCTGGCACTGTTTATCCGTCTCCAGGTAAATGTTCACCTTCATGGTTCTAATCCTCTTCTCTTTAAATTCGTCTATTCAACTTGATCATGGTGTACCTGCGGTATTTATATCCGGTTACTGGGTTAATGCCTTCAAAGAATTCTGCTATGTAATAACCTTTTTTCATTTTTATGTCTTTTTGCCAGCGCACCAGTTTCTTTTTCTTAGGATCTGGAAGCGGCATATTTCTTGAATGACTGTAACTTGCTTCTTTGATTTTTGGTTTTGCAAGGGTTCCATCCTGTTTTACTTCTCTGGTTTTTTCATCCTTAGTGAGGTATGCGGCCAGCCTTCCAAAATCTTCCTCTGGGCATTTGCTCTTTTTTATTCTCGTTATGTAAACTCCACCATGCGGCCATGCCCTTTCAATTAAGCTGGCTGTAGTTCCAATATCATTTATAATAAAATGAATGTGCCAGGCTCCTTTTGTTCCTCTTTCGATATTGCGGATCCAGTAAAGTTTCTTTCCCGCCTTCTCATATATTTTTTTTATTTTCCCCATTGCATCTCGGAAATGTTTTTGAGCTGTTTGTATATCTGGAGGACGGTTTTCTGGTTTATATGTGTATGTGGCCCATATATCACCAGGAGAAAAATATTCCATTGCCAGAAGTCTTGCCTTTTTAATTTTGTTCCAATGATTTATCCTGTATATATCTTCTGGCGTTAGTTTTCTCTTTGGCTGTCTTTTCTTTCCGGGTGCTCCATACTTTCCATCATGGTTCTCTTCCACATACAATATATCCTCATCCCGTAAATGCCAGGTTTTTCGCAGTGTTCCCATACCATTAGGCTCCTAACTTTAATATCTTTATCAAGTACTAAACAGGGGAATTTCACCCCTGATTTTTCTTACATTCTTGACTTTTTAGTGGCCCAGTGATACTATGTAATTGGTTGATTACATATGGACCTGAGTCGATGCACCCCTTGCATCGGCTCTTTTCTTTAGTTTACATAACTTTCTTTTTTCTGATCTGTTCCAGCTCTTTTTCAACATCTTTTCCGCTATATTCCGCCAGAAGTTTTCCAGAAATGTTATAAGTCCATATAGACGACATCTTGATTGCTGTGCCGATCGGCAGCTTGCCCTGCTGCATTGCAACACGTACAAACTGTGGGGATGTATTGAGAATTGCAGCAGCTTCAGTTGTCAATATTTTTCCTGTGTTCATTTTTCGCATCCTGCTTTCTTATTATTCCATTGATAAATCCGTAATCGGTACATTTGAAATAACCTCTGATTGATCCTGCTGCCCCCATGTTATTTCGATTGTCATATGAATGCTCTTTCTGGTGTTTTTCACCTGTCTCTCCATTTTTCTAATGAGTTTGCTCAAGAAGCCATCCTGCAGTGCTATCTCATGAGGTATTTTGCATACGATTTTTATATGTTCCATCTTTACACCATCCTTTTCTTCCCATCACTTTTAACCAGCAGCTTTCGCTATAGCCAAAACTAATGCGATTATTGAAATTACTAATGAAATTGTTTGTAGCTTCATTCCAGGCTGTTTCTGAAGCTATAAAAAATCTTCGTAGCTAATTTTGACTAATTCACCAACTTTTGTGTCCTGTGCGATTTTTCTTTTTACATAATCTAAAATCGCATAGGATTGCTCTACAGATATTTCTTTTTTATGGAACATCTCAATTATTGCTTCACATATTTCATAGTTCTGTTTTTCTGCAAGCATAAATCCCATCTCATACCTCGCTTCCCTGTTACTTTTCCAATTACATTGACTTTTTATTTCTTTTCTCCTATTCTTTAGGTACAGGGCACTGCCATGCCTGAGTATTATGAAAGGAGTTCTTTATATGACAATTCACGAAGTCATTGATCTGTTCAGTCACGAAATGATCAACGAAATCTATCACTCCTCTGCTGACGAACTTTCCAAGGATGAACTTGTCAATGCAGTACATGAAGTTGCTTCTACTGTCCTGAAAACTTATGAAGCGCAAACCAAGAGATAAGCAGCATGGCAGTTATTCTTATTGCAGTAAGGGTAACTGCCATTTTGGTTATTGCTTCTTTTTCTTCTCTGACAAGCTTTTGCGTCTGCTTCCAGATTCTGTCATCGTGATATCTTACAAATCCTTCAAGCGCAAATCTCCTGTCTCGGTCACTTTCCATCTTTTCACCTCGCTTCTGTTATCCTGCTTTCTGGGTTTCTACTTCCATTGCATCTCTGGCTCTCAAGAGTTCTGAGTTATTCTCCATCAACTTAAGGCTTACAATATCCATCTGTTTCAGATTCTGTACGATTGCTGTGATACGCTCTTTCTTTTCTTTGGTCATATTTTTCACCTACCCTTCTGTCGATATATCTCGACTTCTTTCCTTTGTTTTATATTGACTTTTCTTGTAACTTTTCCTATTCTAGTCTTACAGGGCACTGCCATGCCCAAGTACGTAAAAAGGAGAAGTATATGAAGAAATTTACATATCCATTGTCGGATAATGATATCCAGACTTTAATGGATGCTTTAGCCGTTATGGTTAACGTTATTCCAGATTCTGACTTGTTTCCTCCCGAAACAATTGACTTAGCTTTGTTCTACAGCGAACAAATAGTTGAAACATTTTCATCCCACAATACCAATATATCCAGAAACATGCTGCAAACGCTTTATATGGCACTTACAGTTGCTGATGGAATTATTTCTGGTGATATTCCTGCTGATGAAGAATCTAAAAAAATCTGTCAGAATTCTGTATTTGGTATACTCAAGTTGCTTCCTGTTTTTGATGAGTATTTTGGCGCTTAGTATCTTTTTTATATGTCAGCAAAATCATTACATCTTTCGCACGAAAATACATTATTTGAGATTTTCGTGCGATTTTTTTATCTTTCATTCTTCTCACCTCGCTTTCTGTTTCGTTTGAATACAGTATAGTTCCTTCTTTATCCAGCTTTCTTTCCATCATCTTTTATGCTCATGACCGCTTCCAGCATCATCCCGAATACAGTTCGCTGACTTCCTTCATCCAAATAAGGAGCCATTTTAATAATGTTGTCTAAAGGATTATCTGTCATGTTGATTTCTGGGATTGTTTTAATTTTCATTCTCTCACCTCGTTTTCTGTCGATATATCTCAACATTTTTCTTTTCTATGGTAATTTATTTCCTATTGTGGTAAACTCTTTCTACATCTTTATAGAAAGGAGGTTTCCTATGTTACATGTAGAAGATTGTGTTCGGGAAGTTGCCAACACTTTTTCTTTTGAAAAAGTCTCTGACCTCTCAAAAGAAGACTTTATAAAGCTACTTTCCCAATCCATTGAAAAAGTTATCTGTTCTTCGGATTTCACTAACCAGGTCGAAAGTGATCTGTCCATGAATCAGCGCCGTCGTCGCAGATAGCTCCACTTATTTACTTTTCTTAAGGGCTATGTACATCAATGCGGCAAGCACTGTGTTAATTACATAGCTCTTTGTAATTTTTGAACGTAATTTCGCAATCTCCGCTTCTCTTTTCTGATCTTCAAGTGTTTCAAGTTTCTGAAACACAATATCCAATTCATCCAAATTTCTCATTTTCCCTGCTCCTTTCTATTTCTGTACTACTTTCCAACAGATACTCCATTGTTACATCAAGTATTTTGGCTAACCTCTGCAATTTTCTACTTGGAATATCTCGCACTTCATTAATCCAGTTGTAATAAGTCTTATGAGATACTCCAATTTTCATAGCCAACTGTCCTTGGGTAATTTTTCTCTTTATTCTTTCTTTTTCTATATTTGCTAACGTTTGACTTCTCACCTCGCTTTCATTGTTCCTTACATAGACATAATAGTTCATTAAATAGGCTTTGTCAATATTTATTTGTCTATTTAATGAACTTTTTTGTTGACTTTGCAATCCCAGGGTGCTATATTGGATTCATAAGAAAGGAGGATTTAGTAATGACGCAAGGCGAACGCGTAAAAAAAGTTCGGAAAACCCGTCAACTTACGCTTGAAAAATTCGGTGAAAAAATAGGTTTGAAAAAGAACACTATGAGTGCTATCGAAACTGGTCGTAATAGTTTAACTGAGGCTAATATAAAATCTATTTGTCGTGAATTTGAAGTAAATGAAATTTGGCTTCGAACCGGTGAAGGCGGAGACGATAACATGTTCACGAAAGTGAATGAAGAAGATCGATTCTCTATTAATCTTGGAAAACTTAGCAGGACTGAGAACCAGATGGCAAGAAATATGTTAAACGCTATCGCAGAAGCTGATCCGGAAAAGCTAAAACATATTGAAGAATTTATGAAGGCTTGCCTGGGAATAGAATAAGAAAAGAGCCAACCTCAATGGTCGGCCCCTATCATGGTAATTATTATTAAGTAGATCCGCCTCAGAACGGATTCTTCTTTAATCAAGTTTACCAACTCAATTATTTTGCCCTTGTACTCTTCTTTATCATTCTTCATCATATGTATGCCCCCCGTTCTCGTTTATTCGAACGTTTGTTTGTTTTTAATATACACCATTTATATTTGAAGCGCAATATATTTCACAAACATTTGTTCGTTTAGCATTATCTTTTATACTTATTATACGATAAACAGAGGGCAATATTTAGCACCGAAACGCAATTGTCCAGTATGCTGGACACTTTTTACTATTTGTACGGTGAGTCGTATAGATCAGAGATCCTTACTTTCAAAACTCTGGCTATCTTTTCCAGATTATCCAGCGTAGGTGAGTATTTCTCAATCATAATATTATTGAGAGTAGATTTCGTAATTCCTGTCATCTGCGACAGCTGCCGTACAGATACATTTTTCTCATACATAATTTGAGTTAATAATATCTTCATAAGATTATTATTTACACAAAAATTATGTTTGATACTATTACTATCTTGGTAATATACGGAAGGGGGATTTTATGAAAAAGAAATTAATACTATCTTGCATTGTCGGTTTTCTTCTATGCTTATTGTCAGTAATTCCAATTTATGCTTCAGAATGTTCGCATGTCTGGGAAACAGTTTATAGAATTGAGCCTGATTGTCTTTCCAAAGGATCAGAAATGAAAATTTGCCAAAAATGTCGCAAAATTGAAACCATTAGTCTCCCAGTTTCTGATCATCCTTGGGGAGAATGGCAAATTACAACTGCTCCAAACTGTACATATACTGGCATTAAGACCCGCACTTGTACTTTTTGTTACAAAACTCAACAAGAAGATGTTCCAACCAACGGAATTCATTCCTGGTCTGATTGGAAAACTGCTACTAATATATGTACAGAAGAAAAAAAAGCCTATAGATCCTGTTCATATTGTCATACTCAAGAAACTACCATCATCCCAGCTTCTAATCATGTATGGGGAGAATGGTACATTGATAAAAAGCCGACTATATTTAAAACTGGTGTGCGTATGCGTTATTGCATAAATTGTCTCACTGAAGATAAGATAATTATTCCAAAGCAAAAAATGACCATTGCGCAAAAACAGGTGAAAAAGAGTGTAGATCGTTTTTTCAAATATGCGAAGCAATATAATACAAGTAAACTAACAAAATGTTTTACCAAACCTTCGAGTGTTAAATTATTCATTGAAAATAGCTACATGCCTCAATATTATAAGAAATATAACAAACGTATTTCTTACAAACTAAAATCAATAAAAGTCAGCGGAAAGAATGCCACTGTGAAGCTTAGTTACAAATATCCAAACAGATATAACGTATTCAAAGCAGCATTTGAAAACTCAGTTTATTACCAGTTGAAAAATCCGAACATTTCTGAATCTCAACTTTTAAAGTATATGTACGAACGCATTTGTGTACATAGTAAAGCAGGAATAGATTACAGCTACGGAAATCTTACCTTAAAATTAAAGAAGTCTGGATCAGCTTGGAAAATAACTTCTTTCAACAGCAAAATAGACAATTTACTACACAGTAACTATACAAAAGCATATAACGATTATTTTTAATAGCAATTTATAGCTACAACATTATTGGAGGTGTTTATTTGGAAATCCAGTATTCTAAGCAAGCGCTCAAATTTCTAAAGAAACAAGATGTCCCTACACGAAAGAGAATCATAAATGCTATCAATCTTCTTCCTGCTGGTGATGTCAAAGCATTACAGGGCAGAAATGATTACCGGCTTCGTGTTGGAGATTATCGTATTATTTTTGATATAAATGGAAATATTTTATTAATTGAAGCTATCGGAAACCGTGGACAGATTTATAAAGGAGTGTGATTACTATGACAGCAACAAAGGAACGTATCATCGGTGCTGTATCCCTTATGAACGATAAAGAAGCCGAATTCTTCTGGAAGATGATCCAGAGCCGCTACATCATTGCTCCCAAGACCTGGGATGATATTGAGGAAGTAGAGCCAGATGAAATTGATCTAATGCTATTGGACGAAATCCGCAAGAATCCTGAGTGTCACGAATTTGTTTCTCAGGAAGAACTGATGAAGGAACTTGAAATGAACTAATTTGTAAGAAAAAATTGCAGATACTTTACTTTTATAGTAATATACTTGTGAGAGAACCATATTGATTATGGTTGAAAGGCACTCATACAAGTATATTGCATGGGTGTCTTTTACTTTATATAAAAAATCGCCCCGGTGTTACCAGCACCAGAGCGATCTGTTGAATAATTTGCAGTATAAAGAAAACTGCTATAATCATTCCATAGCAAGATTATTATAGCACTTTTCTTTACACCTGCAAAGGTGTATTTTTTATACTCTTTTTTAGAAGAAAGGTGATGTTATGAAACTTCCAAATGGGTTCGGTTCTGTATATAAACTATCCGGCAGGCGCCGGCGGCCATGGGTAGCAGCCAAAACCTTCGGATGGGAATTTGATGAGAAAGGACAAAAGGTAAAGCAGAAGCAACAGGCAATCGGATATTATGCTACCAGACAGGAAGCAATGACTGCTCTTGTACAATACAATGAAAATCCTTATGATCTGAATTTTAATAAGACAACTTTTTCGGAAGTATACGAAAAATGGTCTGAAGAATATTTCCCTACACTCAGCAATGCTTCCAGCATACGTACAATCACTGCTGCCTACAAGTACTGTACTCCTCTTTATGATATGCGAATAAAAGATGTCCGAGTCGAACATCTTGAAGGAACCATTCATAGTGCAAACGTAGGATCCAGCACTAAGGGACGAATGAAGAGTCTGTTTAACCTTATGTATAAATGGGCTATGAAGCATGAACTTGTGGATAAAAACTATGCAGCCTTATGTGATGGTGTTAAAAGAGAACGTCCTACTATCGTCCGCATTCCTTTTTCTGAACAGGAAATTACAGCCCTTATGGAACATCCGGAAATACCATTCGCAGATATGGTCCTGATCGGAATTTATTCCGGATGGCGTCCCCAAGAGCTGGCAGTTCTAAAAGTTGCAGATGTGGACCTAGATAATATGACATACACTGGTGGACTAAAAACAGATGCCGGCCGTAACCGTCTGGTTCCAATTCATCCACTTGTTGCAGATCTGGTGCGTAAGAATTACGAGCAAGCAGTCAGTATGAGAAGTAAATATCTTTTCAATGATCCGGACGGTCAGCAGGGCACTTATCTTACATACGACAAATATCGTGGACGTTTCAAGAAGGTTATGGCACGACTGGGAATGGATCACAAGCCCCACGACACCAGACACACTTTTATTACAAAAGCCAAAGAAGCAAATATGAATGAATATATTCTGAAAATGATCGTCGGACATGAAATTGCAGATATCACAGAAAAGATATATACTCACCGTACTGTGGAAGATCTGAAAAGAGAAATGGAAAAGATAACAAAATGATTGGCGGCAGGCATTGTCCTGCTGCTTTTTTCGTGGTAGGTTTGTTAGTTACTTGTCAGTTACGCCTGTCAGTTACCTGTTAGTTATTTGTTAGTTACCGCCATTTTTTCATGTATTTTCATGCTGTTTTGCAAAAATTCCCGGTAGTAACAAAAGTGCCGTAAACCCTGGAGTTTACGGCACTTTCAATGCTTTTACAATTTATATAATTAGAACTTACCAGCCTTAGCAGCTTCCTCTACGGAAACAGCTACAGCAACAGTAGCACCAACCATCGGGTTGTTACCCATTCCGATAAGACCCATCATCTCAACGTGAGCCGGTACGGAAGAGGATCCAGCGAACTGTGCATCAGAGTGCATACGTCCCATAGTATCTGTCATACCGTAGGAAGCAGGACCTGCTGCCATGTTGTCTGGGTGAAGAGTACGTCCTGTACCACCGCCGGAAGCAACGGAGAAGTATTTTTTACCCTGCTCGATACATTCTTTCTTGTATGTACCTGCAACCGGATGCTGGAAACGAGTCGGGTTAGTGGAGTTACCAGTGATGGAAACACCAACGTTCTCGTGATGCATGATAGCAACACCTTCCTGAACATCATCTGCACCGTAGCATTTTACAGTAGCACGAAGTCCGTTTGAATATGGCTTCTCATAGATTACGTTTAATTTAGCTTCTTTGTAATCGTATTTTGTCTCAACAAATGTGAATCCGTTGATACGGGAAATGATCTGGGCAGCATCTTTTCCAAGTCCGTTCAGGATAACACGTAATGGTTTCTGACGTACTTTGTTTGCTTTCTCAGCGATACCGATAGCACCCTCAGCAGCTGCGAAAGACTCATGTCCTGCTAAGAAGCAGAAGCACTCTG
>ERZ773133.717-NODE-717-length-44679-cov-14.530567_pt1 | contig 44679 bp, 40 predicted proteins | sample MGYA00580861_ERZ773133 | MGnify/ENA primary metagenome ERZ773133 (study PRJEB29015, sample SAMEA2737844) | human gut metagenome | biome: human gut; feature: human-associated habitat; material: faeces | place: China | collected 2012 ...
CACGTATTGCCGGTATTGACCTGCCCAAGGATAAGCGAATCGAAATCGGTTTGACTTATATCTATGGTATTGGCAGAAAGAGTGCTCAGGAGATCCTGGCACAGACAGGCGTGAACCCCGACACCCGCGTGAAGGATCTGACCGATGCTGACGAGGCCAAGCTTCGTGAAGCCATCGACCACAGCTACATCGTGGAAGGCGACCTTCGCCGTCAGACCGCACTCGACATCAAGCGTCTGAGCGAGATCGGCTGCTATCGCGGCACCCGTCATCGCCGCGGCCTGCCCGTTCGCGGTCAGCGCAGCAAGACCAACGCTCGTACCCGCAAGGGCCCCAAGAAGACCATTGCGAACAAGAAGAAGTAAGGAGGGAGAATAGAATATGGCAGCAAACAATGCTAAAACCGGTAAGAAGGTTATCCGCCGTCGCCGCGAAAAGAAGAACGTCGAACGTGGTCAGGTTCATATTCGTTCCTCCTTCAACAACACCATGGTCACGGTGACCGATACGCAGGGCAACGCCCTTTCCTGGGCTTCCTCCGGCGGCCTCGGCTTCCGCGGCAGCAAGAAGTCCACTCCGTTCGCCGCTCAGAGCGCCGCTGAAACGGCTGCTACCGCTGCGATGGAGCATGGTCTCAAGACGGTCGAGGTCTTTGTTAAGGGCCCCGGCCAGGGTCGTGAAGCTGCGATCCGCGCCCTGCAGGCTGTCGGCCTGGAGGTCACGATGATCAAGGACGTCACGCCCATCCCGCACAACGGCTGCCGTCCCCCGAAGCGCCGTCGCGTCTAATCGAAAGAGGAGGTAAAAAGCACTATGGCAAAGAATATGCAGCCGATCGCCAAGCGCTGCAAGGCTTTGGGCATTTCTCCTGCTGTGATGGGCTATGCGAAGAAGACCACTAATCGCAACCCCGGCAGCCAGATGAGAAAGAAGAAGAGCGAATACAGCCTTCAGCTTGCTGAAAAGCAGAAGGTCAAGTTCATCTATGGTATCCTCGAAAAGCAGTTCCGCGGCTACTATGAGTCTGCCGCTGCCGCCCCCGGCAAGACCGGTGACAACCTGCTCATCACGGTCGAGCGCCGTCTGGATAACGTTGTTTACCGCATGGGCTTTGCGATGACCCGCCGTCAGGCCCGTCAGCTCGTCAGCCATGCTCACTTCACCGTCAACGGCAAGAAGGTCAACATTCCTTCCTACCTCGTCAAGGCCGGCGATGTGATCGAGGTCGCGGAGAGCAGCCGCTCTTCCGAGGTCTTCAAGCGCCTGATGGGTCAGGACGCTCCCGTGTTCCTGGTCCCCACCTGGATGGAGCGCGATAAGAACAGCCTCAAGGGCACCGTGGTTCGCCTTCCCGCCCGCGAAGAAATTGATGTTCCCGTTGAGGAGCACCTCATCGTTGAGTTGTACTCCAAGTAATCGGCGGCGAGCCCTCAACAGACACACGCAGAATTTTGGTGTGGACTTTGAGACCACAGAATGGAAATGGAGGGTAACTGCATGATTGAAATTGAAAAGCCCAAGATCGAGTGCGTGGAAGACCCCGCGAACGGCACCTACGGCAAGTTCACCGTAGAGCCTCTTGAGCGCGGCTACGGTATCACGCTCGGCAATGCGCTGCGCCGCATTATGCTCTCGTCCCTGCCCGGCACCGCGGCGACCTCTATCAAGATCGCCGGCGTGCAGCACGAGTTCTCCACCATCCCCGGCGTCAAGGAGGATGTGACCGAGATCGTGCTGAACGTCAAGAGCCTCATTACCCGTCTGCACAATACCGACGGCATCAAGACCGTCTATATTGAGGCTGTGGGCCCGTGCGAGGTCAAGGCCGGCGACATCAAGGGCGACAGCGAGGTCGAGGTCCTCAACCCCGACCTGCACATCGCAACGCTGGACGCCGGTGCGACGCTCAACATGGAGCTGACGCTTTCTCACGGCCGCGGCTATGTGTCCGCCGACCGCAACAAGACCGCGCAGACTGCCATCGGCGTCATTCCTGTTGACTCGATCTACACGCCCGTGTACAAGGTCAACTACACCGTGGAAAACACCCGCGTGGGCAACATGACCGACTTCGACAAGCTGACGCTTGAGGTCTGGACCGATGGCACCATCAGTCCGCGTGACGCCGTCTCTCTCGGCGCTAAGATCCTCTGCGATCACTTCTCGCTCTTCACCGACCTTTCCGACGCGATGGGCAGCAAGTCCACCGTCGTGGAGAAGGCCGAGGCGCAGCGCGACAAGGTGCTCGAGCTGACGATCGAGGAGCTCGATCTCAGCGTGCGCAGCTTCAACTGCCTCAAGCGTGCCAATATCAACACGGTCGAGGATCTGATTTCCAAGACCGAGGACGATATGATGAAGGTGAGAAACCTCGGCCGCAAGAGTCTCGAAGAGGTCATCAACAAGCTGGCCATGATGGGTCTGTCCCTGGCCAGCGAAGACAACAACTAATGACCGGCACCCTACGCCCACGCGTAGAACGACGGCCGACAACTTATCCTTACAAGGAGGAAAACCACTATGCCCGGAACTCGTAAGCTCGGTAAGACTACCGATCAGCGTATGGCGATGCTCCGTCAGCAGGTCACCGATTTCCTGGATAACGGCAAGATGGAGACCACGGTCACCCGTGCCAAGGAGATCAAGCCCGTGGCTGAGAAGATGATCACCCTCGGCAAGAAGGGCGATCTGGCAGCTTACCGCCAGGCGATGAGCTTCATCACCCGCGAGGATGTCTGCAAGAAGCTGTTCAAGGAGATCGCTCCCGGCTATGCTGAGCGCAACGGCGGCTACACCCGCATCGTTCGCACCGGCGTCCGCCGCGGCGACGCCGCCGAGACCGCGATGATCGAGTTGGTCTAAACCAACCCCGCAGTCGAAAGCTGAATTATAAGTAAAAAGCCCTTTTGTATGGCAGATCGCGAAGCCATACAAAAGGGCTTTTTATCGTTTCTGGAAAGGAAAATTGACTAGCGAGGCAGAATGCTGTCAAAACGCACAGAGCAGAGTGACTTGCCGATTGTATCAATTCCCGCTGTTTGCAGCAGGATTCCCAAATGCAAAAAAAGAGGAGCGGAAGCATTGCTTCCGCTCTTCTTCATTATGGATTCGTTTGCTCTTACAGCATGTTCAGCACGAGCGTCAGGACGATGAACGCAGCGCCGACCCACTTGGTGGCACGCGCAAGACGGGCATCCGTGCTCTTGGCCTTGTTCTTGGCCATGAAGGAATCGGCCACGCCGCCGATCGCGCCGCTCAGACCCGCGGACTTGCCGCTCTGGAACAGGACGATGCCGATGACGATGAGACCGCAGAGAAGCTGAAGAATCGTAACGAATAAAGTCATGGTGAAAACCTCCAAATTGTTGAACGTGTGATCACGCTATATTCACAGGTACTCATAATACCATAGAAAGGTGCGGAAAGCAAGCCTATTTTTCAATTTCTGCCGTTTTCTGCGCTCAGAGCATTGCGACCTTGGGGTGCGGCAGGCTGAGGGACGGAGCCTCGGGCGGCTGCGGCTTTTTCGGGGTGGCCTCCTGCGCGTGCAGCGCGCGCTGCGCCGCGGTGAGCATCAGCTTGATGCGGTTGAGCTGGTTCACTTCGCTCGCGCCGGGGTCATAGTCGACAGCGACAATGTTCGCGCCGGGATAGGCCGCGCGCAGCGCCTTGATGACGCCCTTGCCGACCACATGGTTCGGAAGGCACGCAAACGGCTGGATGCACACGATGTTCGGCGTGCCGGAGGTGATGAGCTCTGCCATCTCACCGGCGAGGAACCAGCCCTCGCCGTACTGGTTGCCGATTGAAAGGAAGGGCTTGGCAAGCTCCGCCACATGGTTGATGGCCATGGGGGGATCAAAGCGCTTGCTGGCCTTCAGCGCTTCGATCGCGGGGCGGCGCATGCGCTGAAGTGCCGGAATGCCGAGCTTGGCGCTGGCCGAAGCAGTCCACCCCTTTCCAAGGTGGGTGTGCTTGAAGTCCTGCTCATAGATCGTGGCGGCAAAGAAATCGAGAAGATCGGGAACGACCGCCTCTGCGCCCTCGCGCTCCAAAAGGTCGACGACGTGGTTGTTGGCGAGCGGCATGTACTTGACCAGAATCTCACCGACAACGCCGACGCGGGGCTTGCGGATCGTTTCGTCGATGGGCAGCGCGTCGAAATCCTTGACAATGCCGCGGCAGAGCTGGGCGTAGCGGTACTTGGGATGCTCGCTCGTGAGCGAGTCGATGCAGATGTCGCGCCACTTGTGGTGCAGCGCGTTCGCGCTGCCCTTTTCGAGCTCATACGGGCGCACGCGGTACAGGCAGCGCATCAGCAGGTCACCAAGCACGATACCGTGCGCGGCGTCCAGCAGCAGAGACGGAGAAATGCGGAAGCCCTCGTTCGTCTCCATGCCGTTGGCGTTGAGCGAGATGACGGGGATGTGCTCAAGGCCCGCTTTTTTGAGTGCGCGGCGGATGAAGGCGATGTAGTTGCTCGCGCGGCAGCAGCCGCCGGTCTGTGACATGATGAGGGCGAGGTGGTCGGTGTCGTACCGGCCGGAGGTCACGGCCTCCATCAGCTGGCCGACCGCCGTGATCGAGGGATAGCAGGCGTCGTTGTTGACGTACTTGAGGCCCGCGTCGATGGCGGCGCGGTCGTCGTTTTGCAGTACCTCAAAATTATAGCCGTGGTGGCGGAAGATAGGCTCGAGAATGTCAAAATGGATGGGACTCATCTGGGGGGCGAGGATGGTGTAGTGCTGCTTCTGCATCTCCTTGGTGTAGTAGACGCGCTCGAACGGCTGTACGTGAGAGGTCGAATGGATCCCGCGCTCGCGCCGCATGGCGACGGCGGCGAGCAGCGAGCGGATGCGGATGCGCACCGCGCCGAGGTTGTTGACCTCGTCAATCTTGAGGCAGGTGTAGAGCTTGCCGCCCTGCTCCAAAAGCTCGCAGACCTCGTCGGTCGTGACGGCGTCAAGGCCGCAGCCGAACGAGTTGAGCTGAATGAGCTCAAGATCGTCGCGCCCGCAGACGAATTCCGCCGCGGTGTAGAGGCGGGAGTGATAGACCCACTGGTCATTCACGCGCACGGGGCGCTTGGGGACAAAGTCGATGGGCAGGCAATCCTCGGTCAGCACCGTCAGGCCGTAGGCCGCGATGAGCTCGGGGATGCCGTGGTTGATCTCGGGGTCGACGTGGTAGGGACGTCCGGCGAGCACAATGCCGCTGCCGCCGTTTTTCTCCATGTCGGCGAGTGCCTTCGCGCCCGCGGCGCGGACGTCGGCCTTGGCCCTGCGTTGCTCTTCCCACGCGAGGTGGGCGGCATGGCGTGTTTCCTTTTCGGGAATGTTCCATACTTCCTTACAGAACTGGACGAGACGGTCGGAGGCGACCTTCTCGTTCGTGAAAGCGAGGAAAGGATGCAGGTAGCGCACGGAGCCGTCGGTCACGGCTTCGACGTTGTTCTTGATATTCTCGGGATATGAAACGACGATCGGGCAGTTGAAGTGGTTCTGCGCGCCCGGCACCTCCTGATGTTCGTAGAACACGCAGGGGTGGAAGATGGTCTTGACGCCGTGGTCGATAAGCCACTGGGCGTGACCATGGGCGAGCTTGGCAGGATAGCACTCAGATTCCGACGGAATGCTCTCCATGCCCAGCTCGTAGATCGCGCGCGTGGAGAACGGGGAGAGGATGACGCGGAAGCCGAGGTCGCGGAAGAACGTCGCCCAGAACGGATAGTTTTCGTACATGTTCAGCACGCGCGGGATGCCGATCTCGCCGCGCGGCGCGTTTTCCGGCTCGAGCGGGGGATAGGCAAACATGCGCTCACGCTTGTAGGCGAAGATATTTTCGCCGGGTTTGGCAGCGCTTTCGCCGCGCAGGGCTTTTTCGCAGCGGTTGCCGCTCACATGGCGGCGGCCGCCGGGGAAGACGCTGACCGTGAGCATGCAGTGGTTCTGGCAGCCCTGACAGCGTGCGGCAGAGGTCTTGTACGTGAGCTGCTCGATCTCCTCAAGCGGGAGCATTGTGCTCTGCTGCCCGTGGTAGCGGTCGCGCGCGAGCAGTGCCGCGCCGAACGCGCCCATGATGCCCGCGATGTCGGGACACGTGACCTGCGCGCCGGAGATGCGCTCAAACGCGCGCAGCACGGCCTCGTTGAAGAATGTGCCGCCCTGTACGACGACGTGCGAGCCGAGCTCGCTCGCGTCGGAGAGCTTGATGACCTTATAAAGAGCGTTCTTGATGACGGAGTAGGCAAGGCCGGCGGAGATATCGGAGACGCTTGCGCCCTCCTTCTGCGCCTGTTTGACGTTGGAGTTCATAAACACCGTGCAGCGCGTGCCGAGGTCGACAGGGGCCTTGGCAAAGAGTGCTTCGTGCGCGAATTCCTGCGCCGTCATGCCGAGGGAGTTGGCAAAGTTTTCGAGGAACGAGCCGCAGCCGGACGAGCAGGCCTCGTTCAGAAGCACCGTGTCGACCGCGCCATCCTTGAGCTTGATGCACTTCATGTCCTGCCCGCCGATATCGAGCACGCAGTCGACCTTCGGGTCGAAGAACGACGCGGCGGTGCAGTGGGCGATGGTCTCGACTTCGCCCTCGTCGAGCGAGAACGCGGACTTGAGCAGCGTTTCGCCGTAGCCCGTGGAGCAGGAGCGCGCAATATGCGCGCCCGCGGGGAGCGCTTCACGCAGCGTATGTACGGCCTGCATGGCAGTCTTGATGGGATTGCCCTGATTGTTGGCGTAGAACGAGTACAAAAGCTCGCCCTTTTCGCCAACTAACGCGAGCTTTGTCGTCGTCGAACCCGCGTCGAAGCCGAGAAAGCAGTCGCCATTATACGTTGCAAGATCGCCGCGCGGCACGACCGCCGTATGGTGACGGGTGCGGAAGGCCTCGAGGTCGGCTTCGTCTTCAAAGAGCGCCGGCAGGCGCTTTAATTCAAAATCCATCTGCACGCCGCTGTCGAGACGTTTGATGAGCGCTCTGAGCGGCTGCGCCTCGGCGGGCGTTTCGTCGATGGCCGCGCCGGTGGCGGCGAAGAGATGAGAATTTTCGGGGTCGATGGTCGTCTCATCCGTCAGCTTCAGCGTGCGGATAAACGCGGCCTTGAGTTGGGGGAGGAAGTGCAGCGGCCCACCTAAGAACGCGACATGGCCGCGGATGGGCTTGCCGCAGGCAAGGCCCGAAATGGTCTGGTTGACGACCGCCTGGAAGATCGAGGCGGCGAGGTCGGCCTTCGTCGCGCCCTCGTTGATGAGGGGCTGAATGTCCGTCTTGGCGAACACGCCGCAGCGCGCGGCGATGGGGTAGATCTGCTGATAGTGCGCGGCCTCGCGGTCGAGACCCGAGGCATCGGTCTGCAGCAGGGCGGCCATCTGGTCGATAAACGAGCCGGTGCCGCCGGCGCAGACGCCGTTCATGCGCTCTTCAAGCCCGCCTTTGAAGTAGATGATCTTGGCATCCTCGCCGCCGAGTTCGATGGCGACATCCACCTGCGGCGCGACGCGCTCGAGCGCCTGCGCGACGGCGACGACCTCCTGCACAAAGGGGATGCCGAGCGCCTTGGCAAGGTTGATCGCGCCGGAGCCGGTGGCGCGCAATTCGAGCGCGCACTCGCCGAGCGCTGCGCGCGCCTGCTTGAGTAAGTCGGACAGTGCGCGCTGTGTGTGGGACAGATGGCGCTGGTACTGCCCGAAGATCATTTGTCCGTTTTCATCCAGCACGACGAGCTTGACCGTGGTGGAGCCTACGTCGATGCCTGCTTGATACGTTTTCATGGGGAACCTCTCTTTTCATGTCGATGCGATTTGGCGGTAAAAGAGTCCCGCCGGATTTTCAGATTGTTATTATAATTGTATGCCGCAAAAGGACAAGAAGTAAAGTTTAGGGTCTGTTAAGAAAATGAACAATAATTCACAAATATTTTTGACTTGACATACCTCGGAACTCTATGTATACTACAAACATAGATACTCTATGTATCATCGGAGGTGCAACATGAAGAAAAAGAGCATTGACCACACGCAGCTTCTACTGCTCAAGCTCCTCTCGACCGAGGACATGTACGGCTACCAGATCATTCTGGAGCTGGCGCGCCGCTCGAGCAATGTCTTCGAGATGAAAGAGGGCACGCTCTACCCCGTGCTGCACGGGATGGAGCGCGAGGGGTATGTGGAGGCCTATGAAAAGGCGGCGCCCACCGGCCGCGTGCGAAAGTACTATCACCTCACGCGCGCCGGGCGCGCGGCGCTCACAGAAGAGGAGAAAGCCTGGCAGGAGTACAGCGGCGCGGTGAACGCCGTGCTGCACTTTGCGTAAAAAAGGGTGAGGCTATGGACAGAAAGGAATATTGCGACCGCGTGCTCGCGCAGGTCGGCCGGCTGACGAGCGATGAAGCAAACGATCTGAGAAATGAGCTCGCCGGTCACATCGAAGACCACGCCGAAGCGCTGGTCGAGCACGGCTATACGGAGGAGGATGCCGCTGCGCGCGCCGTGGAGCTGATGGGCGATCCGGAGGAGACGGGCAGGGCCCTGCGCGAGCAGTACCGCCACTTCTGGCTCGTCATCGTGCAGCGCGCCGCGCGCATCCTCACGGCGCTGCTGTGCGTGATGATCGTGGGGCTGATCGTGAAGTCGAGCGGCCTCTACGGCGCGATCCGTGACCGGTACGAGGTGCAGAAACCAGGTGAGGGCTGGGAGCGTTGGAACACGGAGACACCGGGGACGCGAATCCCCATTGGCGATGATATCGTGCGCATCGATACAGTCTCCTGCAGTACCCAGCGTGCAGAAGTACAGTTGACAGCCTTTGACCGTATTCCAGGCGGCGTGGTCTATGCGCGGCTGCTGCATACGCTGCGGCTGGAAAACGAGCGCGGCGAGGTGATCGACGAATGGGAAGACTGCGATTATCCAAGCTGCGTGAGCAGCAGTGGCACGCTCTATGTGTGCATCGCGAGTCACCGCGTCAATATCGAGCCGGACGATACTTATATCAGGCTCATTTACGACCGGCTCGGTGAGCATGTCGAGGTGGAGATCCCGCTGCCGGGAAGGGAGGCGCAGCCGTGAAAACGATCAAGCGAAAACCGAACAGAATGCGCCGCGCGGTCAGGAGCGTTGCCGTGCTGCTGTGCGTGCTGGCGGCGTATGTCGTCCTGTCCGACATGAAGCTCACACCGCGCGCGGCGATCCGCATGGGAGAGCAGTATTACGGCATCTATGAGCAGACGCGCACCGTTGCGATGCAGCGTATGCGCATCGGTTGGCAAAACTACCGCGTCTATCTGACGGCGGGAGAGAACTCGCTCTACTGCGGCGCGGCACGGCTGACTCCCTCCGGCTGGGATATCATTTTTATGGGCGATGCGATCTCCTGTGCGGATGGGGAAAGCGTGCATGTCGGCAATTGGTGCCCGGGCTCGCTCAATAAGATCATCGGACAGGAGATCATATTCGGCCGCGTCGACGATCCCAACATTGCGCTGCTCACCATTGAGGAATGGGGCGGCAGAGACTGGACAAAGCCGGGGTGCGAGAATGAAAAACTCCGCAGGCTGCGTACCGTCACGGTGGAAGAATTCATCGAGGACGGCGGCTGCCGCTATTTTCTTCTTGACGCGCGTGAGCGCGAGGAAAATACAAGATCCTATGCGGCGGAAAAGGGCGTTCTGTATATTACGGGCTGCGATGCCATGCACCGGGAAATTTTGCGCCGGGAAATTGAGATCGGCGCAAACGGCCTCCTATAAGCGCGGAGCGGGAGCGCGGCAGCTTTGCCGCGCTCTCTTTGCATCGGTGCAAGGGGGAAGAGGCATGAACTTTCGGTGAATTCTTCCGCGCACACGTTGACGGAAAAAAGCCAAAATGATATCCTACTCTGGAATTCTTATTTTTATTTACTCAGAAAGAAGGCAGGATATGCTGAAGCTGCAACAGATCGTCAAGGATTATCAGGCGGGCGACACCACCGTCCACGCCCTGCGCGGCGTGAGCTTACAGTTCCGTGAGAGCGAGTTTGTCGCCATCCTCGGCCATTCAGGCTGCGGCAAGACGACGCTGCTCAACATCATCGGCGGCCTTGACCACTACACGAGCGGCGATCTCATCATCAACGGCAAGTCGACGAAGGACTTTTCCGACGCCGACTGGGACAGCTACCGCAACCACTCCATCGGCTTCGTCTTCCAGAGCTATAATTTGATCCCGCACCAGACGGTATTGAACAACGTGGAGCTGGCGCTCACGCTCTCGGGCGTGAGCAAGAGCGAGCGCCACGAGCGCGCGGTCAGGGCGCTTGAGAGCGTGGGCCTTGGCGACCAGCTCGACAAAAAGCCCAACCAGATGTCCGGCGGCCAGATGCAGCGCGTCGCCATCGCGCGAGCGCTCGTCAACGACCCGGACATTCTGCTTGCCGACGAGCCGACCGGCGCGCTCGACAGCGAGACGAGCGTGCAGGTGATGGAGATCTTGAAAGAGATCTCCAAAGATCGCCTCATTATCATGGTCACGCACAACCCCGAGCTTGCCGAGACCTACGCGAGCCGCATTGTGCGCTTAAAGGACGGCGAGATCGTGGACGACAGCGCGCCGTATGAGGAGGCCGTGGAAGAAAAGCCCGCCGCGGGCAAGAGCAAAAAGACCTCAATGAGCTTTGGCACGGCGCTGTCGCTGTCGCTCAACAACCTGATGACGAAAAAGGGGCGGACGTTTTTGACGGCTTTCGCCGGCAGCATCGGTATTATCGGCATCGCGCTCATTCTGTCGCTGAGCAATGGCATCCAGACCTATATCGACCGCGTGCAGGAAGATACGCTATCGAGCTATCCCTTGACCATCGAGGCTGAGAGCATGGACATGTCCAGCATGGTCAGTTCGATGATGGGCGTCCATGCGCAGGACGAGGGCGACGGGGAGCAGCATGACCTCGACGCCGTCTACTCCAACAACATTATGTACGACATGATGAGCTCGTTTGCCTCGGCGGAGACGCAGACGAACAATTTGAAGGACTTCAAGACCTACCTCGAGGGCGACGACGAGCTTTCAAGCCACATCAGCTCCATTTCCTATGACTACGACCTCGGCATGAGCATCTATGCCAAGGACACCGACGGCAAGGTCTTCAAGTCCGACGTGACGGAGCTTTTGCAGACCTGCATGAGCGAGCTGTACGGCGGCGATTACAGCAGCTATTTCGAGCGCTTCGGCTCGGCCTACTCCGCGATGGAGACCTGGGAGCAGATGCTCCCGCCGCAGGATAGTGAGAGCGGCGAGCTCGTGGGCGATTTGCTGCACGAGCAGTACGACCTCATTTACGGCTCCTGGCCGCAGAATTATGACGAGGTCATGCTCATCGTCAACAAGGACAATGAAATTTCCGACCTTGTCATCTATTCGCTGGGTCTGAGCGCGCAGGACGAGGTCGTGGAGTCGATGCAGCACATGCTCGACGGCTCGGAATTCGACAGCAAGGACATCCAGAGCTGGAGCTATGAAGACCTGTGCAATATGAGCTTCAAGATCGTCCTGCCCGCTGAGCGCTACCAGTACGATTCCGCAAGCGGCGCATACACCGACGTGAGCACAAGCGAGACGGGCCTTGACTTCCTCTACAATTCGGACGATGTCGGCACGCGCGTGAAGATCGTCGGCATCCTGCGCCCGAATGAGAACGCGGTATCCTCGATGCTCTCCGGCGCGATCGGCTATACGTCCGCGCTGACGGACTATCTTGTCGAAAAGGCGGGACAGACCGAGATTTTACGCAAGCAGAAGGCCGACCCCGCGACCGACGTCATCCTCGGCCTGCCGTTCCTGACGGACGACTACTCCGTGAGCGACGAGCAGAAGAAAGCGGACGTGACCGACTATCTCGAGGGCCTTTCCGTCACCGAGCGCGCCGCGGCCTACACCGCGATGATGAGCGTGCCGAGCGAAGAGTATCTCTCCGCCATCGTGGAGCAGCAGATGGGCTCGCTCGACCGCGCGAGCATCGAGCAGATGGTCATTTCGACCTACGCCCAGCAGATGAGTGTGGATGAGGCGACCGTCAAGTCCTATATTGCGCAGATGGACGACGAGACGCTTTTCGGCTACGTGGAGCAGTCTATCCGCGAGCAGGTGACAGAGCAGTACGCCGCGGGCGTGCAGGCGCGGCTATCTAACATGACAAGCGATCAGCTCGCCATGGCGCTCGACCTGGCGCTCGAAAAATCGCCCGCTGTCACGCCGCTGACGAGCGAGCAGTACAACTGGCTTTATGATAACTACATGCCTGCGACGGTCTCGAACGGCACGTATGAGGACAATTTGAAGCTGCTTGGCGACGTCGACCTCGCAAGTCCCAAGACCATCAACATCTACGCCTCGACCTTTGCCGACAAGGACGCCATCGCCGATGCGATCAAGCAGTATAACAACAGCGTTTCCGAGGATGACCAGATCGACTACACCGACTATGTGGCGCTTCTGATGAGTTCGATCACGACGATCATCAACGCCATCAGCTATGTGCTTATCGCATTCGTCGCGATCTCACTCGTCGTGTCGAGCATTATGATCGGCATCATCACGTATATCTCGGTCCTCGAGCGCACGAAGGAGATCGGCATTCTGCGCGCCATCGGCGCGAGCAAGCGCGACATCTCGCGCGTGTTCAACGCGGAGACGCTCATCGAGGGCTTCTGCTCCGGTGCCATCGGCATCGGCATCACGCTGCTGCTCATCATCCCGATCAACCTCGTCGTGCACCACCTGACGGGTATCGAGAGCCTGAACGCCATCTTGCCGGTGGCGGGCGGCGCGGCGCTCGTGGTCATCAGCATGCTTCTCACGTTCATCGCCGGCCTCATCCCCTCCGGCATCGCCGCGCGCAAGGACCCTGTCGAAGCGCTGCGCACCGAATAACACGATATTTGACCTTCAAAAAGGACGTTTTCCGACGGAAAACGTCCTTTTTCTCTTTTACCGCGATTTTACAAAAGGCGACTTTCTGATTTTACAACCTGCCTTTATGATGGCAAATGTAGCAAGGAACAACATCTTGGAAAAATTGAAAGGAAGTATTTCAAATGAAAAAGTTTCTCACTCTTGCGCTGACCGCTGTCATGGCGCTGAGCCTGCTGACCGCCTGCGGCAGCAAGAACGACAACAGCGCCGACACCAACACTGACGGCAGCAACACCGAAACGACCCTCTCCGGCACCGTCTCGACCGACGGCTCCACCTCGATGGAAAAGGTCATCAACTCTCTTGGCGAATCCTTCATGGCCATGAACAAGGACGTGAAGTTCACCTATAACCCCACCGGCTCGGGCTCCGGCATTCAGGCCGTTAGCGAAGGCCGCTGCGACATCGGCCTTTCGAGCCGTGCGCTCAAGGATGACGAAAAGGCCTCCGGCCTTGTTGAGACCGTCGTCGCGCTCGACGGCATCGCCATTGTCGTGAACCCCGAGAACCCTGTCTCCGATCTCGACATTGACACCATCGCCAAGATCTACACCGGCGAGATCACCAACTGGAAGGACGTCGGCGGCAACGACGCCGAGATCGTGCTCATCGGCCGTGAGGCCGGCTCCGGCACGCGTGACGGCTTCGAGTCCATCACCGACACCAAGGACGCCTGCCAGTACCGTCAGGAGCTCACCTCCACGGGCGACGTCATCAACACCGTGTCCCAGAACCCCGACGCCATCGGCTATGCCTCCCTCTCCGCGGTCGGCGACAGCGTCAAGGCGCTGACAGTCGGCGGTGTGGAAGCCACGGAGGCGACCGTCAAGGACGGCAGCTATGTGGTCCAGCGTCCGTTCGTGCTCGTCACGAAGGAGGGCACCGAGCTTTCCCCCGCGGCACAGGCCTTCTTCGACTACGCGCTGTCCGCTGACGCGGCAAGCATCATCGCCGCTGCCGGTGCGGTCGCAGCCAACTAACAGAACACAGGAACCATCACGGGAGGCGGCGTGAGCCGTCTCCCGCTGACAGCAAAAAGAGGAAACAATTATGGCGCAGAGGAAAAAAATGTTTGAAGCCGTCGTCCACGGTATTTTTCTGCTTCTCGGCCTCATTACGGTCGGATGCGTGCTGCTGATCACGGTGTATCTCATCATCTCCGGCATCCCGGCCATTCAGAAGATCGGCCTTGTGCCGTTTCTTACGGGCAAGGTGTGGTCGTCGACGTCGGCGGAGCCGAAGTACGGCATTCTGCCCTTTATTTTAACGAGTGTTTACGGCACGGCAGGCGCGATCGTCCTCGGCGTGCCCATCGGTTTTTTGACGGCGGTGTACCTCTCCAAGGTCGCGCCCAAGAAGGTCCGCACCGTGCTGGAGGCCGCCGTCAGCCTGCTCGCGGGGATCCCGTCGGTCGTGTACGGCCTTGTCGGTATGCTGGTGCTCGTGCCTGCCATCCGCAAGACGTTCCACCTGCCGGACGGCGCAAGCCTGTTTGCGGCCATCATCGTGCTGGCCGTCATGATCCTGCCGTCGATCATCAAGGTGAGCGTCATGGCACTCGAGGCCGTTCCGCATGAATATGAGGACGCCTCGCTTGCTCTCGGTGCGACTGAGGTCGAGACCTATTTCCGCGTCTCCGTTCCGGCGGCAAAGAGCGGCATCGCCGCAGCGGTCGTGCTCGGCGTGGGCCGCGCCATCGGCGAAGCGATGGCGGTGATGATGGTCTCGGGCAACGCGCCGAACATGCCCGGCTCGATCTTTGAGAGCGTCCGCTTTCTCACGACGGCGGTCGCGAGCGAGATGTCGTATTCGAGCGGCTTGCAGCGTCAGGCGCTCTTTTCCATCGCGCTCGTGCTGTATCTTTTCATCCTGCTCATCAATGCGGCGCTCAACTTCTTCTTAAAGCGCGACAAGGAGGGTAACTGATGCTGAAAATGCAGTCCTCGGCCCGCCGCAAGGCCTATATCACGGTGATGAAGCTCCTGATGGGCGTCGCCGCAGTATTGACTTGCGCGCTCGTAGTCGGTATGATTGGTTATATATTGGGCAACGGCATTCCGAACATCACATGGGAGATGCTCTCCACCGCGCCGAGCTATCTTGCCAACCGCGTCGGCATCCTGCCGGACATCCTGAGCACGCTCTACATCGTCATCGCGACGCTTTTGATCGTGCTGCCGCTCGGCGTGGGCGCGGCCATCTACTTAAATGAATACGCCGCGAACAAAAAGCTCGTCTCCATCATCGAATACGCGTCCGAAACGCTTTCGGGCATCCCGTCGATCATCTACGGTCTCGTCGGCATGCTGATCTTCTGCAAAAACGGCACGTCGCTTCTTGCGGGTGCGCTGACGCTGACGATCATGAACCTGCCGACCATCATGCGCACGACACAGGAGAGCCTCAAGACCGTACCGCAGAGCTACCGCGAGGGCGCGTTCGGCCTGGGCGCGGGCAAATGGCGCACCATCCGCACGGTGGTGCTGCCAAGCTGCGTGGACGGTATCGTGACGGGCTGTATCCTGTCGATCGGACGCATCCTCGGCGAGTCGGCGGCGCTCTTATTCACGGCGGGCTCGGCGCACATGCTCTACAACTTCTTTGAGGGTATGCACAACGCGGGCGCGACGCTGACGGTGGCGCTGTACTTCTACGCCAAGGAGTCGAGCGATACGGGGGTGGTGTTCGCCATCGCGGCCATTTTGATGCTGCTGACGATGCTCATTAACCTCATCGCCGATCTGGTCGGCCGATACTTCAGGAGGAAACAGCAATGATACGACCTGTCAACGGAAGCGGCATGAAGCGCATGGCGCTCTTAAATGACCTTTCCTGCTTCGGCAAGTGTTCGCTGAGCGTGGCCATGCCCATCCTCTCTTCCTACGGGGTGGAGACGGTACCGCTGCCGACGGCCATTTTATCGACGCACACGGCGGACGGCTTCGGCAGCTACGTCATGCGCGATATGACGGACGAGATGAAGGCCTTTGCCGCGCACTGGAGACAGCTTCAAATCAAATTCGACGGCATCTGCATGGGCTTTTTCGGCTCGGTGGAGCAGATGCATTTTGCAAAAGATTTCCTCCGCGACTTTGCGGGGGAGGATACCATCGTTGTGGTCGACCCCGTGCTCGGCGACAACGGCGCGCTGTACGGCTGCTTTACCGAAGAGTACGTGCAGGCGATGCGCGCGCTGTGCGAGAGCGCACAGCTTATCACGCCCAACCGCACGGAGGCGGCGCTTCTCGCGGGCTGCGGGATGGACGCATCGATAGAAACGCTTCTTAAAGCGCTCACGGTGGAAAATGTCATCATCACCGGCGTCCACCGCGGGGAGGAGATCGGCTACTGCGCGCGGCTGAACGGGCAGTATATGGAAATTTTCAAGCCCTGCCTTCCGCAGACGCTGCATGGCACGGGTGATGTGTTCGTCTCCGCCCTGTGCGGCGAGCTGATGAACGGTAAAGGCATGCCGCAAGCCCTGAAAGACGCGGCGGAATTCTGTGACGACTGCGTGCAGAAAACGGCAAAACGCGGCGAGAGCCACTGGTACGGCCTCGCCTTTGAAGACAAATTGAAAGAGGGGAGAGGGCTATGAACAACATCCTTTCCGTTGAGAACCTGTGTCTGTGGTACGGGAGCCATCAGGCGCTCAAGGATATCAACATTGAAATTCCCGAAAAAAGCATTACGGCGCTCATCGGCCCGAGCGGCTGCGGCAAGTCGACGTTTTTAAAGACGCTCGACCGCATGAACGATTTGATCCCCGATGTGAAGATCACGGGCAGCGTCCTCTATAAGGGCGAGGACATTTTTGACTCGTCCGTCGATGTGAGCGAGCTTAGGCGTCAGGTGGGTATGGTGTTCCAGAAGCCGAACCCCTTCCCAATGAGCATTTACGACAACATTGCCTACGGTCCGCGCACGCACGGCGTGAAGAACAAGGCAAAGCTCGATGAGATCGTTGAAAAATCCCTGCGCGGCGCGGCGATTTGGGACGAGGTTAAGGACCGCCTGAAGAAAAACGCGCTCGGCCTCTCCGGCGGCCAGCAGCAGCGCCTTTGCATCGCCCGCGCGCTCGCGGTCGAACCCGAGGTGTTGCTGATGGACGAGCCGACAAGTGCGCTCGACCCCATTTCGACGTCGAAGATCGAAGAGCTCGCGATGGAGCTCAAGGAGAAGTACACCATCGTCATCGTCACGCACAACATGCAGCAGGCGGTGCGTATTTCCGACCACACGGCGTTCTTCCTGCTCGGCGAGCTCGTAGAGTACGGCGAGACGGAGAAGCTCTTCTCCCAGCCGCAGGATAAGCGGACAGAAGATTACATCACGGGGAGGTTTGGTTAAATGAGAAGCCGGTTTGATGAACAGCTTGCGCTTTTGAACCGCGAGCTCATTGAGATGGGCGCGCTGTGCGAGGAGGTCATCGCCCTTTCGGCACAGGCGTTGACGGAGGGCAACGCGGAGCTGGCCGCGCGCGTCGCACCGCTCGATCAGGAGATCGACCGCAAGGAGCGCGAGATCGAGTCGCTGTGCCTAAAGCTTCTTTTGCAGCAGCAGCCCGTGGCAAAGGACCTGCGCCAGATCTCGGCGGCGCTCAAGATGATCACGGACATGGAGCGCATCGGCGACCAGGCCGAGGATATTGCCGAGATCATCACGTTCCTCGGCGGGCGCGGTGCGGAAAACAGTAATCTCCTGCGCGAGATGGCGCGCTCGACCATCAAGATGGTGACCGAGAGCGTGGATGCCTACGTCAAGCACGACACAGCGCTTGCCGACCAGGTCATCGCCGAGGACGACACCGTGGACGACTATTTCGCGCGCGTGAAGAAGGACCTCATCAAGCGCATCGCGCAGGACCCTGATGATGGTGAATTCGCACTCGACCTGCTGATGATCGCCAAGTACTTTGAGCGCATCGGCGACCATGCGACGAACATCGCCGAATGGGTCATTTTCTCTGTGACAGGAGAGCATAAGGAGGGGTAAAGTATGATCTGGTGCGTGGAAGACGATGCCAGTATCCGCGATATCGAGGTATATGCCCTGCAATCGACCGGCTTTGAGGCCAAGGGCTTTGAAGACGGTACCTCGTTCTGGGAGGCGCTGCGCACGGGAAGACCCGAGCTTGTCGTGCTCGATGTGATGCTCCCCGGCATCGACGGGATGGAGCTGCTGCGCCGCATGCGCGCGGACGCGGCGCTTTCCGATATCCCTGTCGTCATGGCGACGGCCAAGGGCGCGGAATACGACAAGATCCGCGGTCTCGACCTCGGTGCAGACTACTATCTGACAAAGCCGTTCGGCGTGATGGAGCTCGTCTCCTGCGTCAAAGCGGTGCTGCGCCGCTGTGGCACGAAGACGGCAGCCCAGCTGCGCTGCGGCGGTCTGGTGCTCGACGAAGAGAGCCACACCGTCACGGCGGATGGAGAGAGCGTCGCGCTGACATACAAGGAATTCGAACTGCTGCGCCTGTTCCTCTCGCATCCCGGCACGGCGTTTTCGCGCGACCAGCTCATGGCGGACGTGTGGGGCACGGACTACTGCGGCGAGACGCGCACGGTGGACATGCACATCCGTACGCTGCGGCAGAAGCTCGGCGCGTACGGCGAGAAGATCGAGACCGTGCGCGGCGTGGGCTACCGGATGGAGGGCAAGGCATGACAAAAAAGATCTTTCACTCCATCCTGCTTGTGGCGGGCACGGTGCTGCTGGCGAGCCTGCTCGTCATCATGGGCTGCCTGTACGAATACTTCGGGAGCGTCGAAAAAAAGCAGCTGCGCGACGAGTTGGAGCTTGCCGCCGTCGCCGTGAAGGAAAACGGGACGGAGTATCTCTCTCAGCTCTCCTCCGAGCGCTATCGCCTGACGTGGATCGAAAACGACGGTACGGTGCTCTACGACACCGTGACCGATGCCGAAAGCCTTGAAAATCACGCCGACCGCGTGGAGGTCAAGCAAGCGCTGGAATACGGCGAGGGCGAGAGCACGCGCTATTCCTCGACGCTGCTGCAAAAGACGATGTACTGCGCGGAAAGGCTCGCGGACGGGAGCGTGCTGCGCATTTCGATGAGCCGCGCGACGGCGGGTGTGCTGCTCGTCGGCATGGGGCAGCCCATTTTAGTGGTGCTGATCGTGGCGCTGATCCTGTCCTCTGTTTTAGCCAAGAGCCTGTCGCACCGCATCGTCCAGCCGCTCAACAAGCTGGACCTTGAGCATCCGCTTGAAAATGACGCCTATGAAGAGCTCGCCCCGCTGCTCGGGCGCATCAACCGCCAGCACTTGCAGATCGACGAGCAGATGGACGAACTTCAGCGCCAGCAGACGGAATTTTCGCAGATCACAAGCAGCATGCGCGAAGGGCTTGTGCTGCTCGATGAAAAAGAGCATGTGCTGAGTATCAACCCCGCGGCGGAAAAGCTCTTCGGCACGGACGAGAGCTGCGTCGGGCAGGACTTTTTGACCATCGACCGCAGTCACGACATGAGCCTTGCCATCGAGCGCGCCATGGACGAGGGGCACAGTGAGGCGCGCGTGGAGCGCGGCGGCCGTATCTGGCAGTTTGACGTCAGCCGCATCGGCGCAAGCGGCGCGGCGGTCGGCGCTGTGTTGCTGGCTTTCGACATCACCGAGCGCGAGACAGCGGAGCAGACGCGCCGTGAATTCACGGCGAACGTGTCGCACGAGCTCAAAACGCCGCTGCAAGGCATCATCGGCAGCGCGGAGCTGCTGGAAAACGGCATGGTGAAGCAGGAGGACGTCCCCCGCTTCGTCGGCCACATCCGAAAAGAAGCGCAGCGCCTTGTCACGCTGATCGGCGACATCATCCGCCTGTCCCAGCTCGACGAGGGCGACGAAATGCCGCGCGAGACGGTCGACCTGCTCACGCTTTCGCAGGAGGCGGCGGACGATCTCAAGACCGCGGCGGCGGAGAAGCACATCGCGATTGCCGTCGAGGGCGGGAGCGAGACCATCGGAGGCGTACGGCGGCTTTTGTACGAGGTCATCTATAACCTCTGCGACAACGCCATCAAGTACAACGTCGAGGGTGGCAGCGTGACCATGAGCGTCGGTGAACGGGACGGCAAGGCGTTCGTCTCCGTGGCCGATACGGGCATCGGCATCGCGCCGGAGCACCAGAGCCGCATCTTCGAGCGCTTCTACCGCGTGGACAAGAGCCACTCGAAGGCAAGCGGCGGCACGGGCCTCGGCCTTTCCATCGTCAAGCACGCCGTGCAGTACCATCACGGTACAGTCGAGCTTCATAGCGAAGAGGGCAAGGGCACGACGATCTGCATCCTGCTGCCGAAGGAGTAAGTGAATAGTAAGAGAGCCGCAGGCACAGCCTGCGGCTCTCGGTTTAGTTGACGATTCTCAATAATTCTCCGCGTGGACTTCGAAGTAGCTCTGGGGGTGGTTGCAGGTGGGGCAGACATCGGGGGCCTTGGTGCCGACGACGATGTGGCCGCAGTTGCGGCACTCCCAGACCTTGACCTCGCTCTTTTCAAAGACCTTGGCGGTCTCGACGTTGCGCAGCAGCGCGCGGTAGCGCTCCTCGTGATGGCGCTCGATCTCGCCGACGAGGCGGAACTTCTGCGCCAGCTCGGGAAAGCCCTCTTCCTCTGCGGTCTTGGCGAAAGAATCGTACATGTCGGTCCACTCGTAGTTTTCGCCCTCAGCGGCGGAGAGCAGATTGTCGGCGGTGGAGCCGATGCCCTGGAGCTCTTTGAACCACATCTTGGCGTGCTCCTTTTCGTTGTCCGCGGTCTTCTGGAAGAGCGCGGCGATCTGCTCATAGCCCTCTTTCTTGGCCGTGGAGGCGAAGAAGGTGTACTTGTTGCGCGCCTCGGATTCGCCCGAGAAGGCGGTGCGCAGGTTCTGCTCGGTTTTGGTGCCGGAATACTTGTTGGTCTTCATGATGAAATTCTCCTTTTTCTCTCAAAATTTAATGCGCTTCCTGCGCTTTGCGGCAGGCGGGGCAGAGATAGTGAATGCGAAGGTCGTAGGACTGGATGCGCGCGCCGAGCGCGGCTTCGATGTTGTGCGTCAGGTCGGTGAACTTGAAGTCTGCGAGCGCGCCGCAGCGGGTGCAGATCAGGTGATCGTGGCGCGTGGTGTTGTCGTAGCGGTCGGGCGCGCCGGGCTGCGACAGGCGGATGAGTTTGCCGTCCGCTACAAGCGCGTTGAGGTTGATATACACCGTAGCTTGCGCGATTTTGGAATTTTCCTGCTTCATTTGCAGAAAAATCTGCTCGGCGGTCGGGTGCTCGGTGGAGCACAGGACGAGATCGAGAATCTGCTGGGCGTACTTGGTCATGTGTTTCTCCTAAATAAGAATTAGAATAATTATTATTATAACGATAAAAATAGAGTTGTCAAGCAAAAAATCAAAAATAGTTTGCGTCATGCGCGCACGCGCTGCGGCATACCCTTTATGGAAAAGGGGGAATGAGATGGACCAGACGATAGCATTCCTGGGCGGCGACGCACGCATGCGCCTGCTTGCCCAGATGATGGCTGCGGAGGGATACGACGTCTGCTCGTGGGAGCTGACCGGTGCGCCGAATAAACGGGCGCTGTGCGACGCGCTGAAAGCAGACATCATCGTCCTGCCGCTGCCGGCGGAGAAAAACGGCTATTTGAGCGGCACAGAGCTCACGATGGAGAGCCTGCTGCGCTCGCTGCGGCGCGAGCACCGCATTTTCGCGGGCAATGTGGGAAACGACGCGTCAACGCTCGCGCAGTCGTTGGGGCTTACGATCACGGACTACTTTGCCTCGGAAGAACTGAGCGTGCGCAACGCGATCCCGACGGCGGAGGGGGCCATCGAGGCGGCGATGAAGCACACGAGTGTCACGCTGCACGGCACGCCATGCCTCGTGCTCGGCTTTGGCCGCATCGGAAAGGTGCTCGCGCACGATCTGAGCGCGCTGGGAGCGAAGGTCAGCGTCAGCGCGCGCAAGCGGTCGGACCTTGCGTGGATCGACGCGTTCGGCTACGCGCCGCTGCACACGAACCGCCTCTCCGGCACGCTGGGGGAATTCCGTGTGGTGTTCAACACCGTGCCGCATCAGGTATTGGACGAAACGCTCCTTGCCGAGCTGCCGCCGGACTGCCTGCTCATCGAGCTTGCGAGCGCGAGCGGCTTTGACATGGACGCGGTCGAAACGCTGCGCCTTTCGTATCTTAAGGCAGGGGGACTGCCCGGGCGCGTCGCGCCGGAGACGGCGGCGCGCGCCATCAAAAAGACGTTATGTCGACTCATCAAGGAGGAAGCATGAAGATCGGATTTGCCTTTTGCGGCTCGTTCTGCAACCATCCCGAGCTGCTGAAACTCTACGAGGACATCGCGCGCGAGCACGAGATCGTGCCAATCTTGTCGGAAAATGCGGCGAAGTATTCCACGCGCTTCGGCACGGCGGAGGACTTCGTCACCCGCGTGGAGGCGCTGGCGGGGCGGAAGGCCGTGCGCAATATCGTCGAAGCCGAGCCCCTCGGCCCGCAGGGGGCGATGGAAGTGCTCGTCATCGCGCCCTGCACGGGAAACACGCTTGCCAAGCTCGCCCACGGCATCACGGACGGCGCGGTGACGATGGCGGCAAAGGGGCACCTGCGCAACGGTAAGCCCGTTGTGCTTGCCATTGCGACGAATGATGGCTTATCCGCGAGCGCGCCGAACATCGCGGCGCTGCTGAACCGCAAGAACTACTATTTTGTCCCCTTCGGGCAGGACAACGCCGAGGCGAAGCCGGCCTCGCTGATCGCGGACTTCCGCAAAATTATCCCGACGGCCGAGGCGGCGCTGGAGGGAAGACAAATTCAGCCGATTTTGCTGTGAAACGAAAAAAGGCAGGAATTTCCTGCCTTTTTTGCGATGTAACAATAAACTTGCGCGCGATTTTTGTCAATGCTCGCTGAACTTGCTTGAAAAATCCCCCTCGCTTCTTTATACTTTGCCATAGAGAGAAGAGAGGAGGGAGCGCGAATGGACGAAAACCTGCGCGAGACAACAGAGCTTCCGGGGAGCGGAGGGACTGCGCCGAACGAAGAGAATGAGCCCGAGACGAAGAGCATCCGCTTTGTGCCCAGCGCCTATGACCCGCGCGGCATCGAGCAGTGGCTTTCCGAGCGCGCGGCGGAGGGGAAGCTCCTGCTCCGCTACGACGATTTTGTGATCGGCGAGCCGCGCGACTGCCGCTATCACCTGGAACCCGCCGCGGACGATGACGACCCCGACGAGCTGTTGCGCGAAAAGCGTGCCCGCCTGGGCTGGGAGTACGTCTGCCGGACGAAGGACGGCATCTTCTATATCTGGCGCGGTGACAGGACTGCGCACGTCCCAACGCCGAAGGACTGTACGGACTCCTATGGCTACCGCAGACTGTGCAAAAAGCTGCGCCGCAGCTATTTTCTGCCGCTGGTCTATCTGCTGATGGACGCGGGGCTCATTTTTCTTGTGTTTTACGCGTGGAGTATCCCGCTGCTGTCGCTGCTCACGATGCCGAAGAATGATGTGATTCAAGGTGTTTCGCTACTCCTTGGCAGCATCATCGGTATGTTCAGCGGCGCGCAGGAGAGGAAAGAGATGCGCACGCTCAAGCGCGCGATGGAGGACTGCGAATATGTGGAGAAGATGCCGCGCAACCGCTGGGCGGGGGTAGACCGCGCGCTCTCGCTTATTGTCGTTGTGCTGATGGTCGCGGTGCTCTTCGGAAAAGGGGGATACAGCAAGTACGGCGATGACTATGATGAGCCGACGCTGCCCTATCTTCGCGCCGAAGAGCTCGGCGGCAATCCGTTCGACTGGTGCTATCAGCGAGATCTTTCCACCCCGCTCGGCGGGTATGTGTATTCTGTCGGAGAAACGCCGCATGCGGGAATGATCGACGGCTGGGAGCAGCTGAGCACAGAGGTAGACTTCTACGCCCCGCGTATCTCCGCACTGGCAAAGCCCTTGACACATGAGCTGCGGGACTATTTTATGGAAGACGGTGCGCAGACGCTTTCGATTGACGGCTTTGACGAAGCGTACTACGCAGAATTTATCAAACCAAATACCCGGCTTCCAAATGAACCGGACGAAGTCCACCAGTTTCTTATCCTGCGCCGCGGGGGAGAGATGCTTTACTTCCGCACCGAGGCGCCCGACAGCCTGCGCGAGCATCTGGACGAATTTGCAGACATTTTTGATCAGTACAGCGAATTAGCATAAAAAGAAGTGCGTTCCTAACGGGAACGCACTTCTTTTTTGCTATCTTCTCACTGCTCTAACTTTTTGAGCTCGTCGAGCTGGCCCTCCAGTGTGGTGAACGCCTCGGGCAGCTGCGCGACGGCGGCGTCCGCGCGCTTGAGCTCGCTCGACACGCTCTCGCAAGTCGCGCCGAGCGTCGAGAGCACCTGCTTGCAGTGCCCTCTGCATGCCGCGATCATTGCCTGCAAGCGCTCGCGTGTGGCGGCGTCGAGCGCGTCGGCGCGCTCACGGGCGGAGAGCTCAATGTCGGCGATGTGCGCCTTGACGCGGCCGTATTCCTCGACCTGCGGGCGAAGCTCGTCAAGCTCGCTTAAAAGGCGCTTGCGCTCCTGCTCGGCGGCGGAAAGGCGTTCGGCGTGCTGCGCTTCGAGCTCGGCGATGCGCTGCTCGGCAGCCTCATCTTTGGCTTTCAGCTGGCGGTCGCAGTCGGCCTTGGCGCTCGCGAGCTTCTGCGCGCCCTCTTCGATCTGCGCGCGCAGCTCGGAGATCGTCTCCTGCGCGGCGGTCAGACCCTTTTTGAGCGCGTCCTGCGCGCTGGACGCGGTCGAATAGGACTCGGCGAGCTTGTCGCGCTCACGCTCGGCGGCGGCGAGCTTGTCGCGCAGCTCTGCATTCTCGCGGCAGAGACCGTCGCTCTCCTGCTCGAGCGCTTCGATCTGCTGCTTGCTCTCGAGCGAGGTTTTTTCGATATAACGAATGACGTCATCGCGGTTGAAGCCGCCGAAGACGGAACTCTTGAAGGTATTTTCCATGATTTTCCCACCTTTTTCTTTGTCAAAGTTATGGTAACACAAACCCGCCGCGATGACAAGGAAAAAAGCGCGACCTCTTAAGGCCGCGCTTTTACGGTTTTATCGGAGAGGGAAGGAAAAGCTCTTGCCCTTCTTGGTGAAAGTAAAGCTCTCCTGCTCTTCGCCGCCGGCTTTGGTGCAGCGCACGCGCTCGGCGCTCACGCTGCCGCTGATGTCGCCGCAGGTGACGCTGTCGCTTGCGCGGACGTTGCCCTTGACCTCGCCGCAGCGGACGCTGTCGCTCGCGGACACGTCGCCGCCGACATTGCCGCAGGTGACGCTGTCGCTCGCGCGGACATTGCCCTGCACGTCGCCGGTGCAGTGCACACTGTCGCCCGCCTGCACATTGCCGTCGACATTGCCGCAGGTCACGTTATCGCCCGCGGTCACGTCGCCGCCAACGTCGGTGCAGGTCACGCCGTTACCGGCTCTGACGCTGCCGGAGATCGTCGAATCGGTGCAGACGACGGAAAAGTCGCTGTAAATATCCTGCGCCGTGCCGGAAAAGTGCAGCTCGACGGTCTTGCGGATCTCGTCGTATTTGTCGTGGCGGAACAGGCTCCCCTGTTTCGGTTGGAGCAGCCGGTGCCCCTGGAAGAGCACGGCGTGGATGGCGTCGTCATCCTCCCACGGCAGCTCTGCCGCGATGGGCAAAATCTGGCTGTCCGCTTCCGCTTTTTGGGTGGGCTTTTCTTTGCTTTCGCGTCCAAAGAGCTCGTCGAGGCTGAGCTCCAGCGTGTCGGCCAGCAGCGGCAAAAGCTGCAGGTCGGGGCAGCAGACATCGCCCTCCCACTTTGACACGGCCTGATTGCTCACACCGAGCTTGTTTGCCAGCGCCTCCTGTGTCAGTCCTTTTTCTTTACGGCGGCGCAGAATGCGCGCGCCCATTGTCGATTCTTCCAAGTTGTCTATCCTCCTGCACTGCATTATAATAGTAAAGTGAGCGTTGGAAACGCGATGAGCGGGTGTCCCGCGTCGAACGGGAAGTCAGGCGCCGACGTTTCCCTCATATTCAGGCAGCACATCGCGTGCAAACGCCTGATCGCCGATCGTAACATGTTGGTCCTTCCTTGCCCCGTGCTGCAGCCGCGGCTTTGAATCACCGGTTATGGACTCAGTATAGGGGGCATGGGGAGGATTGACAATGGCGCAGTGGTTGAATCGGGGAAAATCCTTTCCAACCGCCAGTTGGAAAATGAAATTTTCCCTGATTTTTCAAGAAAAACTCAGTGCCGGATGACGGTGATCTCGCCCATATCCTTGGTGTAGTCGACCACATGCTGGAGGAAAAGCTGCGTGATCGTGGAGGGGAGAAAGCCCTTTTTCACGGCGATGCCGATCTCGCGCGACTGCTTGACGTTGAGCGGCAGCGCGGCGACGCGGTAGCGTCCGGGCTTGATGAGCAGGCTGTGCACGATGCCGACGCCAAGTCCCGCCTCGACCATGGATAAGAGCGCAAAGTCGCTCGTCGTGTCATAGGTGACCTCGGGATGGATGTTGTAATGGTCGAGCAGACGGTTGAACTCGTAGTCCTCGATCTCCATCAGGCGCACGAAGTTCTCGTGCGGCAGCTGCTCGAGCGGGAAGACCGAGGCGCCCGCCATCGGGTGATCCTTCGGGAGGATGGCGACCATCGTGTCGTGCAGGATGGGCGTCGTCTCAAAATCGCTCGAGGCGGGGATGGCAAGAAAGCCGCAGTCGATCGCGCCGCGGCGCAGCCATTCGGAAATTTCATAATACTCGCCGGTCATCAGCTGGATCTGAATGTTGGGGTACGTCTGGTGGAAGTCCTTCAGAATTTCCGGCAGCAGGCTGATGGCAAGGCTTGTAAAGCACCCGAGGCGCAGCGTGCCGGACTGCACGCCATGCAGCTCGGACACGGCAAAGTTGAGGTCCTCATAGTCCTTGACGATCTCGCGGATCGTGGGCAGGAGCACCATGCCGTCGGAGGAGATCTCGATGCCGGAGTGGTTGCGCGTCAGAAGTTTGACCTGCCAGTCCTGCTCAAGGTCTGAGATCATCTTGCTCACGGCGGACTGCGTATAGCCCAATTCGTTCGCCGCCTGGGTGATGCTGCCGGTCTCCACAGTGCGGAGATAGGCAATATATTTACGAATACTCATTATAAATGCCCTCAATAATCAACAATACCTCAAAGATTCCATTTTGGAATGCGCATATAAAAATATATTCGCTTTTCAAAACGACTTCTGGATTATACAATATCACCAAAGAAAATTCAATGCCCGCACACAGAATTTTCCAAGCAGTACAAAAACATCAGATGAATTAAAGGATAAACAAGGAGGAAAACAGACATGATCCATTATTCCTGCATCGGTGCTACCGGTTATGTTTGCGGCGAAGTGCTCCGCATGATGGTCAACCATCACGAGGGTGAGCTCGTCAACGTGCTCGATACTTACGGTGTTGGCGATGCCATCTCCACGCATCACCCCGCTCTGCGCGGCTTCTATGATCAGGTCATCATGGACCTCACGGAAGAGAACGTCCGCGAGACCGCGAAGAAGAGCGACGTCATTATGATCCAGGTCCCCTCCGGTGACGTGGCCAAGTGGGCGGAGATCGTGCTCGCTGAGGACTGCGCCATCATCGATATCGGCGCTGACATCCGCTTCCGCGATGTCGACGTCTGGGAGAAGTGGTACGGCCAGAAGCACCCCGACGCCAAGATGACCCACGACGCTGTTTACTGCATCCCCGAGGTCATGCGCGACCTTGCCAAGGGCAAGAAGCTCATCGCCAACCCCGGCTGCTATCCCACCGCCTCCACCCTCGGCCTGCAGCCGATGCTCAAGGCCGGTCACATCGTTGACAACACCATCGTCATCGACGCCAAGAGCGGCTACACCGGCGCCGGCCGCCGTCCCGCTCTCAACAAGCTCCTCACCGAGGCGGAGAACAACTTCTGCGCTTACGCTCTCGGCGGCGGCCACCGCCACACGCCCGAGATCGAGCAGAACATCGCCTACATCACCGGTAAGGATCTGATGAAGCCCGAGACCTGGCAGTACATCAACTTCCAGCCGCACCTCCTGCCCCAGGTTCGCGGCATCGAAGTCACCATCTACGCCACCTGCGACAGAGACTTCACCAACGAGGAAGTTTACGAGCTCTACAAGGACTTCTACAAGGATGAGCCTTTCGTCAAGGTCTTCCCGTCCAACCTGCCCGTCCAGACCAAGTGGGTCTACGGCACGAACTTCTGCGAGATGACCCCGACCTTCGACGCGCGTACCCACCGCCTGATCGTCTCCTCCGTGATCGACAACATCGGCAAGGGCGCAGCCGGCCAGGCCATCCAGAACATGAACCTCATCATGGGCCTGCCCGAGACCACCGGCCTCATGATGCCCCCGATGTATCCGTAATTTTCGGTTCGACGAGTTTCGACCCGATTTAGGCAAGAATGCTGTTAAACTAACGTTAAGAGAGGAGATCCCCCCACATGTCCAATCTGAAAAAGATCGAGGGCGGCGTTACCACGCCGCAGGGCTTCACCGCCGGCGCGGTCTACACCGCCATCAAAAAGCGCGAGAACAAGAAGCCCGACGTCGCTGTTCTCTACTCCGACCTGCCCTGCTCCTGCGCGGCCTGCTTCACCACGAACAAGTTCTGCGCAGCTCCGGTCATCCTTGACCGCGAGATCCTGAAAAAGGGCAAGGCCCGCGCCGTCGTCATCAACTCCGGCAACGCCAACGCCGCCACCGGCAAGCAGGGCATCGAAGACGCCCGCACCGTTGAGCGCGAGGCGGAAAAGCTGCTCGGCCTCGGCGAGGACGAAGTGTTCGTCTGCTCCACCGGCGTCATCGGCCAGAGACTTCCGGTCGACAAGGTGCTTCAGGGCATCCGCGAGATCATTCCCGCAAAGCTTGCCAAGGAGAACGGCTCCGAGGCTGCCTACGCCATCATGACCACCGATACCGTCCGCAAGGAGTGCGCCTATGAGCTGCAGCTCTCCACCGGCACCGTGAAGATCGGCGCGATGGCCAAGGGCTCTGGCATGATCCACCCCAATATGGCGACGATGCTCGTCTACGTGACGACCGACGCCAAGGCGGATCCCGCAGACCTGCAGAAGATGCTCTCCGCGGCTGTGGATAAGAGCTTCAACATGTGCACCGTCGACGGCGACACCTCCACGAACGACTCGATCTTCCTGCTCGCCAACGGCGCTTCCGGCGTTGAGATCAAGACCGAAGAAGACAAGAAGGCGATGGCCGACCTCGTGCTCGCCATCTGCACCGATATGGCCCGCCGCGTCGCTTCCGACGGTGAAGGCGCGACCCACCTCATCGAGGTCGAGGCCTACGGCCTGCCCACCGAGCACGACGCGCGTCTGGTCGCCAAGTCCATCGCGGGCTCCATGCTCTTCAAGGCTGCCGTCTTCGGCCGCGACGCCAACTGGGGCCGCATCATGGCCGCTGCCGGTTATTCGGGCGCTGACGTTGACCCGACCCGTGCCGACTGCATCATCAAGAGCGCTGCCGGCGAAGTGCAGGTCATGAAGGACGGCTTCGGCGCGGACTTCAGTGAAGAGCTCGCCAAGAAGGTCCTCACCGAGCATGACATTACCGTCATCGTCCGCTTCTATCAGGGCGACGGCGAGGCCAAGGCCTGGGGCTGCGACCTCACTTACGATTACGTCAAGATCAACGGCGACTACCGCACCTAATTTTTGAAGGAGGCTCCACCATGAGCGATATCGCAAACAAGGTCGAAACTCTGATGGAGGCAATGCCTTACCTTCAGAAGTATCAGGGTAAGATCATCGTCATCAAGTACGGCGGCAACGCCATGATCAACGAAGAGCTCAAGGACGCCGTCATGCACGACGTGGTGCTGCTCAAGCTCCTCGGCATGAAGCCCGTGCTCAGCCACGGCGGCGGCCCCGGCATCAACAAGATGCTCGAAAAGCTCAACATCCCCGTCGAGTTCATCGAGGGCCTGCGCTACACCTCCGCCGACATCATGCGTGTTGTCGAGATGGTGCTCGTCGGCCAGGTGAACACCGAGCTCGTCGGCTTTATCAACAAGCTCGGCGGCAAGGCGGTCGGTCTTTCCGGCGTCAGCGGTGACATCTATCACTGCCACCAGCGCGACGAGGTCCACGGCTACGTGGGCGACATCGACTATGTCGATCCCAAGCCCATCTTCGCCATGCTCGACGCGGGCTACATCCCCGTCATTGCCCCCGTCGGCACCGACGGTCAGGGCCACACTTTCAACATCAACGGCGATACCGCCGCGGGCAAGCTCGCTTCCGCGCTGGGCGCTGAAAAGCTCGTGATCCTCACCGATATCGAGGGCCTGTGCAACGACATCAAGATCCGCGACGTCATCAGCTATCTGAACATCGAGGATGTCAAGGCGCTCAAGGACAAGGGTACGATCGCCGGCGGCATGATCCCGAAGGTCGACTGCTGCGTGCAGGCCATCGAAGAGGGCGTGACGAGCGTCAACATCATCGACGGCCGCAAGCCGCACTCCGTGCTCTATGAGGCCTTCACGAACGAGGGCACCGGCACGACGATCGGCACCGCACAGCCGAGCGTCGGCATCAAATGGTAAAACATACACCCAACTTTTATTATAGGAGGACATAATAATGATCGAAAAGTTCAAGACCAACGCCGAAGTCATCGAGAACGGCGACAAGTATCTCTATGGCAACCACGTCCGTATGCCCCTTTCCATCGAGCGCGGCGAAGGCGCTTACGTCTTCGATAAGGACGGCAACAAGTACCTCGACTTCATCGGCGGTATCGCCGTCAACGGTCTCGGTCACTGCCATCCCGCGATCGTGAAGTGCCTCGAAGAGCGCGCCCACACGATCCTGCACTGCTCCAACTACTTCTACAATGAGCCCGCCGTCCAGACCGCGAAGCTCATCGTCGAGAACAGCTGCTTCGACAAGGTGCTGTTCGCCAACTCCGGCGCTGAGGCCAACGAAGGCCAGATCAAGCTCGCCCGTAAGTATGCCAAGGATCACGGCCATCCCGAGCGCTTCGTCGTCATCACGATGAAGAACTCCTTCCACGGCCGCACCCTCGCGACCTGCACGGCCACCGGCCAGTATGCGGTGCACCGCTACTTCGAGCCCCTGCCCTCCGGCTTCCGCTATGCTGAGTTCAACAACCTCCAGTCCGTCAAGGACATCATGGACGAGTACGTCTGCGCCATCCTGACCGAGCCTGTCCAGGGCGAGGGCGGCGTGCGTCCCGCTTCCCAGGAATTCCTGCAGGGCCTGCGTGACCTGTGCGATGAGAAGGGCATCCTCCTCATGTTCGACGAGGTCCAGGTCGGCTCCGGCCGTACCGGCAAGCTCTTCGCGCATCAGAACTACGGCGTTGAGCCCGATACCTGCTCCATGGCCAAGGCTCTCGGCTCCGGCGTGCCCATTGGCGCTGTCTGCGCCCGCGGCGAGGCTGCCAAGACCCTGACGCCCGGCACCCACGGCTCCACCTTCGCCGGCGGTCCTCTCGCCTGCGCGCTCGCTGCCACCACGCTCGACGTGATGATCAACGACGGCGTCATCGAGAACTCCCGCAAGATGGGCGAGTATTTCCGCAAGCAGGCCCACGAGATCATCGAGAAGAACCATCCCGAGACGGTCAACGAGATCCGCGGCCTCGGCCTGATCGACGGCATCCAGCTCAACAAGCCCTCCGGCCAGCCCGTCGTCGACCTGTGCTTCAAGGACAGCAACGTCCTGATCAACAACACCAACGGCAACGTCCTGCGCTTTGTCCCGCCGCTGATCGTCAATGAAGAGGAGATCGACATTGTCATCAAGGCTGTTGATGAGGCCATGACCAAGCTCGGCTGGTAATTATCTCGGATACTACCTCGCGTTTCTTGCCTGCGAGGCCGGCGGCACGGGTTCCCTTCCCGTGCCATGCCGGAAGTATACATGACCTCATCCCCGGCCTGCCGATGGGGGATCGGCGGGCCGGGGAGAGAGGTATTTTCTGCATTTTACAAGCAGCATTTCACCCCTTGTGTTGTGCCAGTGTAAAATCTAAAAGGAGGAGTGCGATCCAAAACCTGCATCGGTAGATACCACGAGAATTGAAGAAGGAAAGAGCATTACCGTAAAACTGCGTTCACCATTCAAAAACACTTGCTATCGCTATGGAATCATGCTAAAATGAATGCATAGATATCCATACAAATAGCGAAGCGACCCCCAAAATTTCGAAAGGTTGGTAACACTATGAGTAAGGAAAAAAGAATGCCCAAACTGTGGGAAGCCCTGTTGACGCTGGCGATCCTGATCGCGGCACTCGCGGTCGGTATCATCATCTTCGGTGTTGACCCGCACGTACCCATGTTTGTCGGCGTAATGGCTGCCGCAATCATGGCACTGCATCTCGGCTATAAGTGGGATGAAGTTGAAAAGTCCATGATGGACGGCATCTACAAAGCATTGCAGTCCATCTGCATCCTGATTATCGTCGGTATCCTGATCGGCGTATGGATCAACGCGGGCGTTGTGCCTACGATGATCTATTACGGCCTGAAAGTTCTCAAGCCCGCGATTTTCTTCATCGCGTGCGTTCTCATTTGCTCCATCACCTCTCTTGCCACCGGTACGTCCTGGGGCACGATGGGCACGATGGGCGTTGCCCTGATGGGCATTGGCTTCGGCCTTGGCATGAGCCCCGGCATGACTGCCGGTGCCGTCCTCTCCGGCGCCTACTTCGGCGATAAGATGAGCCCGCTGTCCGATACGACGAACCTCGCTCCCGCCATGGCCGGTACGGACGTTATCACCCACGTCAAGTCCATGATGCTGCCCACCGGCATCACCTACGCCATCACCCTGATCTTCTTCGGCGTTCTCGGTGTGATGCAGTATCACGGCGGCGATGCGGATATGTCCCGCGTGATCGAGTTCTCCAACGCGCTGAACGCCGCGGAGGGCGGTATCTTCAACATCAACCCGTTGCTGCTCCTGCCTCCGGTCGTCGTTATCGTGGCAGTTGCCCTGAAGGTTCCCGCGATCCCTGGCATCACCCTCGGCATTGTTGCCGGTGTCATCCTGGGCCTCATCTTCCAGCCCGGTGCCTGCACGCTTGGAACCATCTTCGATTACGGTAAGAACGGCTACTACTTCTCCGACGAAGCGCTCGCCATGTTCGAAGCCAGTCTTTCTCCCGAAACGAGCTACACCATGACAAGACTCCTGGAAAGCGGCGGTATCATGGGTATGATGTCCTCCGTCTCCATGACGATCATCGCCATGATGTTCGGCGGTATCATGGAGCAGACCCACCAGCTCGAGGTCATCGTCAACGCCCTCAAGAAGTTTGCCAAGGGCCCTGCGGCTCTCGTTGGCCTGACCGAAGTGACCTGCGTTCTCTCCAACGCCACCATGCCCGAGCAGTACATCTCCATCGTGGTTCCCGGCCGTATGTATGCCGAGGAGTATCACAAGATGGGCGTGCACCCGGCAGTTCTGTCCTCTGCCCTTGAAGGTGCCGGTACCGTTACCTCCGCTCTGATCCCCTGGAACACCTGCGGTGTGTTCATTAAGGACACCCTGAACATCGAACCTTGGGCCGCTGGCGGTTACGGTCCCTGGGCCATCTTCAACTGGCTCATGCCCATCATCAACTGGCTGTGCGTGCTGATCGGCTGGACGCTCAAGGATCTTGCGGGCAAGCCCTTCAAGAAGAGCAAGAAAGTCGCGCAGTAAATCAGTTAGCGACTCAACAGAAAGGTCCCTACCTAAAGGAATTAAAAAATCATGACAATGAATCGGAATCAATATCCCTGTGTGGAATTCGATCTCGATAAATTGGCAGCGAATCTGGCAGCGCTCGTAGAGCGCTGCCATGATTCGCTCATCGAGGTCGCGGGCGTCGTCAAGGCTGTGTCGTCGCTGCCGGAGATCGTGCGCGTTTATGAAGAGAGCGGCGTGAAGTTCATCGCCACGTCCCGCATCAGCCAGATGCGCGCGATTCGCGAGGCGGGTATCTGCAAAAAGCCGCTGATGCTCATTCGTATCCCGATGCTCTCCGAGCTCCCCGACGTGGTGGAGCTGTGTGACATCAGCCTGCAGAGTGATATTATCGTGCTGCGTGCGCTGAACGAAGAGGCCAAAAAGCAGGGCAAGGTGCACGAGGTCATCCTGATGATGGATCTCGGCGACCTGCGCGAAGGCTTTTGGAACGAGGAAGATGCGCTTGATGCCGCGCTCGAGATCGAGCATGAGCTCAAGAACCTGCGCCTTGCGGGCGTGGGCGTGAATCTGAGCTGCTACGGCTCTGTCACGCCGAATAAGCGCAACATGCAGGGCCTTGTCAGCCTCGCGTCCGACATTGAGCGCGAGATCGGCCGCAAGCTTGACTACATCAGCGGCGGCGCGTCGACATCCGCCTACATGGCGATGAACGGCACGATGCCCTACCGCATCAACCTGCTGCGCCTTGGCGACATCGGGCTTCGCGGCGAGACGGACAACTTCGCTCCCGACTTTTTGGAAACGGGCGTCATGACGATCAAGGCTGAGGTCATCGAGTGCCGCGACAAGCCGAGCTTTCCGGTCGGCGAGTTGAGCGTGAACGCCTTCGGCGAGGTCGGCCACTACGAGGATCGCGGCATCCGCCGCCGTGCGCTTGTCGCGATGGGCCGCGTGGACTACGGTAACTGCTTCGATCTTGTCCCGCGTATGGAGGGTATCGAGGTCATCGGCGCTTCGTCCGACCACACGATCCTTGACGTCGAGGCCGTGAAGGGCAAGGTCCATGTGGGCGATGTGCTGGAGTTCGGCATCAAGGCCTACGGGCCGATGGCGTATCTCACCAGCAGCGACGGCGTTCACATGGTGTTCAAGGGCGGAAAGCAAAACGCCTGATCGAAAAGAGAAAAAAGAGAGAGGAAAACGGTATGCCGACGGTGAGCGAGTTTTGGGACGGCCGTGCGCAGAATTACGACGCGCAGGTCGGCACCCACTACGCGGAGGCCTATGAAAAGACAGCCGCGTGTTTCAAAAAATATCTCAAGCCGACGGATACCGTGCTGGACTTTGCCTGCGGGACGGGGATCGTGACGTTTGCGGTCGCGCCCTCGGTGCAGTCTGTGCGCGCGATCGACGTATCCGGTGAAATGGTGCGCCGCGCGCAGGAAAAAGTCAAAGCGCAGGTCGTGGAGAACGTGACCGTCACGCAGACGGATCTGTTCGACGGCTGCCTTGCAGAGGGATCTTTCAATGCGGTGCTGGCCTGCAATGTGCTGCTCTACATCGAAGATCGGAGCGCGGCGCTTGCGCGCATCCGCGCGCTCTTGAAGCCGCAGGGAACGCTGCTGCTGGTATCGGACTGTCTGGGAGAGGGGCTCACGCGCGAGCGAGTGCGCAAGTGGTTCGAATACAAGACTGGCAAACGCCCCTACGTTGCATTTGACACGATGCGCTCGCTCGAACGGTCGGTCACCGACGCGGGGTTCGCGGTGCTGGAGCGGGAGAATCTCTTTCCCGCGCCGCCGAATTTGTTCCTTGCGGCGAAAAAGGGATAAATGCCCAAAATGTAAAGACCCCGCACACCGTTTTGAAACGGTGTGCGGGGTTTCTTTATTGCTTTTGCCTGCGGGAAATTTTGTCGAGCAGCTTTCCGCCATAGCGGAACGTCAGCTCGCCGATCAGAAGACCCAGCAGCGCGGCGGCAAACACGTCGCTCGGGAAGTGGACGTACAGATACAGCCGCGACAGGGCGATGAGCACCGCGAGAGAAATGGCGGCATAGCCGAAGCGCCTGTCAGTCTTCGTCAGGATCGTTGCGGCAATCGTCGAGGACAGCGTGTGTCCCGAGGGGAACGAGTAGTCCGTCGGCATGGCGATCAAAAGCTGCACGGAGGGATCGAGCCAGCAGGGCCGCGAGCGCGCGACGAGATGCTTGAGCGCAACATTTCCGACGAGCAGTCCCGCAAGGAGTCCCATCAGCACGAGCGCGCCCTGACGGCGGTATTTTTTTGTGCACAGCAGGAGAACGCCTGCGAGGATCCAGATGATGCCGGCGTTGCCGAGCATCGTGAGCTTTGGGACCACGGCGTCGAGAAACGGGCAGGAGATGTTGTTCTGGATCCAGTGGAGAATGCCCCAGTCGAGCGCCATGGACGTGCAGCTCCTTTCTGATATTATTTGTGCAGCAGCGGGGAGAGCGGCTTGTAGATGAGGAAGCACAGCGCCACATCGATCATGCCTTTGACAAAGGTGAACGGCATATTGAAGACCATCAGGCACTCAAGAAGGCCGTTGGTCGAGGGACGGATGGCCTGATACATGCCGATGATGGCTTCAAGCGGCAGGTGATAGCACACAACGTAGGCGGGGTAGACCACAAAGTAGTTGAGGGGCACAGACAGCACCGCCATCAGCAGCGCGCCGACGAGAGCGCCGGTGAGGGCGCTCTTGCGGGACTTCCTGCGCTGATAGATGAAGCCCGCAGTGAAGGAAAACACGCTGCCCATGATGAAGTTGAAAAGCTCGCCGACGTACGCGGACGACGTGCCGTGCAGCACGGAGAACAGCACGTTCTTGAGCAGCGTGACGATCACGCCGTAGATGGGGCCGAGCGAGAACGCCGCCAGAAGCTCTGGAAGGTCAGAGATATCGAGCTTGACGAACGCGGGGATGAGCGCGGGGATCGGGAACTCGATGAACATCAGCAAAAATGCGACGGTCGAGAGCATGGCGGTCACCGTCAGCTTGTGGGTACGGCTGTGGTGAGTTGCGCGGGTGGTGGGGATGGCGTTTACATTGGGTTCGGACATAAAAATACACTCCTTTTTGTCATTTCCCCTGAAAGAACAAGTCTTCCAAGGTGCATGACGCAAAAGAGCGTGAAAATTGCGTGGTAAATCGCGCGCAGCACATCTTCTCTCATCCGGACTGTGACCGTCGGTACCGGAATTTCACCGGTTCGTGCGATAAAAAAATACCGCTTGCGGACTGTAACCGCCGGTGGGGAGTTTCACCCCGCCTCGAAGACAAGTGATTCAGTTGATAGCTTGAGTATACGACAAATTTTCGGTTTGTCAAGAGGGAAAATGCTTTACAAAGACGAACGAATGTTCTATAATAGCAAAGAGAGAGGAGGCGATGTCCATGCGGGGGAGACCCTGTTCCTGCGCATTCACCGGCCACCGGCCGGGGAAGCTGCCGTGGGGAGAAGATGAAAGCGACCTTCGCTGTATCGCCCTCAAGGCGAAGCTGCGCGCCGCGGTGGAGAGCGCCATCCACGAGGGGATGGAACATTTCATCTGCGGTATGGCCGAGGGCTGTGACCTCTACTTTGCCGAGACCGTGCTGGCGCTGAAAAGCACATATCCGCACATCACGCTCGAGGCGGCCATCCCGTGTCCCTCGCAGGCGGACGGGTGGAGTGAGCGGCAGCAGGCACGCTACCGCGATATTTTACGGCGCTGCGACTATGAGACCATGGTGCAGCAGAGCTACACGCCGGGCTGTATGCAGCGGCGCAACCGCTACATGGTCGATCATGCGAGCCTGCTGATCGCCGTGAACGACGGACTGCGCGGCGGCACGCGTTCGACGATCGAATACGCCTTCAAGCGCGGTGTGAACGTGCTGGACATCCCGCTGGACTGAAAAAGGAGACGCCTATGCCCTTTGACTTCAAGAAAGAATACAGGGAATTTTACCTGCCGAAGGCAAAACCGGAGATCGTCGCCGTGCCGCGTGCGAATTATATCGCCGTGCGGGGGCAGGGTGACCCGAATGAGGAGGGCGGCGCGTATCAGCGCGCCATCGGCGTTCTCTACGCCGTGGCCTACACGCTCAAGATGAGCAGGCGCGCGGGACACGAGATCGAAGGCTTTTTCGACTATGTTGTGCCGCCGCTCGAGGGCTTCTGGCAGATGCCGGACACGGAGACGGTCGACTATGGGCGAAAATCGGATTTTCGCTGGATCTCTGTCCTGCGCCTGCCGGATTTCGTCACGAAAGCGGACTTCGACTGGGCGGTCGAGGCGGCGGCAAAGAAGAAAAAGCTCGACTGTTCGGCAGCAGAATTTCTGACCGTAGACGAGGGCCTCTGCGTGCAGATCATGCACGTGGGTTCGTTCGATGATGAACCGGAGTCCGTTGCGAGGATGGACGCATTTCTGCGCGAAAACGGATATGAAAACGACCTGAACGACGTCCACCTGCACCACGAGATCTATCTCTCCGACCCGCGCCGCGTTGCGGCGGAAAAACGGAAGACGGTCATCCGCCATCCCATCAAGAAGGCTTGAAAAGGAAAAAGGATCGTTCCCGCCTTGGCGGGAACGATCCTTTTTTGTGCATAAAAATCAAATATCGAACACGCCCATCACGGCAATGCCGATGACGACGAGCAGGATCATCGCGTAGTGCTTCCACGAGAGCTTTTCCTTCAGGAAGAGGCGGCTCCACAGCACGCTAGCCGCGCAGTAGGAGCTGATGATCGGCGCGGACATCGCAAGGTGCGATGTGTCCGCGATGGCATAGATATAGGCAAACTGACCGGCCGTTTCGCAGATGGCGCCGATGTACTTTGGCGCTTCGCGCTTGGGCAGCAGGCGATCCTTCTTGATGAAGACCACGTAGATGAAGCACAGCACTGCGGCAAACAGGAACGTCAGCTCGTAGGCGCAGTTTGCGCTGCCCTCGTCCAGCGTTTCGAGCACGCGGTTGTCGGCAAAGGTGCCGGCGGCGTCGAGCAGGCAGTAGGCGACGGGAAGCGCAAGGGCCAAAAAGCTCTTGGAATACTTGCGGTTGCCCTCCGCCTGACGGGCGGCGCGCAGCTCGGGGTCCTCCGTGGCATCCACCACACCGAGGCCGATTGCGCCCACGCAGACGAGGACGATCGCGCCGAGGGCAAGCGGGGAATAATCCTCACTGCCGACAAATAGCAGTGTCATCACGGCGACGAGCGCGCCAGACGAATTGCAGATCGGCGACGAGACGGACAGCTCAATGTAGCGGAGGCCGAGATAGCCGAGCGTCATCGAGCCGATGTACAGCAGCGACACGGGCAGATAGGTCCAGATAATAGACCAGCTGATCTCCGTGCCGCCGACAAAAATTTCGAACGCGGCGTGAAGACCCATCACGGTACCGACGGCAATGACCATCTTGAGGTGGGCGAGATGATCGTCCTCCCCCTGACAGCCAATCTTGGAAAACAGGTCGCTGCCGCTCCAGCAGAGCAGCGCGATCAGAGAAAGCCAGAACCACATATTAAATTGTTAAACTCCTTTGTACTGTTATTTTTTAGATGGCAAAAACAGCAGTACGCGGGGGCGGACGGCGGCGGAAGTGCCGGTTGGTCGCGGGTGTTCTGCGGATGAGCATGAATAAAAATTCTTTCTAACGGATTCTAAGAGGGGAAATCAAAGCGTGATGAGACCGGCGTCGAGCATCTTCTGCAGCGAGAGCAGCACGCCGAGCTTGGCGTGGTACCACGTCAGGCCGCCCTGATAGTAGACGGCATAGGGCTCGCGCACGGGGCCGTCGGCCGAGAGCTCGATGGAGCTGCCCTGCACGAACGCGCCCGCCGCCATGATGACGTCGGAGTCGTAGCCGGGCATCGGCGCGGGAACGGGGTCAACATAGCTGTCGACCGCGGCGGCGGACTGGATGCCCTTGCAGAAGGCGACCATGCCCTCGGGACTACCGAGCTCGACGCACTGGATGATGTCGTGCCGCGCCTCCTTCGACGACGGAACGACGGTGAAGCCGAGCTTTTCATAGCACGCGGCGACGAACACCGCGCCCTTGACCGCGCCGGAAACGACGCTGGGGGCGAGGAAGAAGCCCTGATACAGCGCAGGCATCAATCCGAGGTTCGCGCCGACCTCCTGTCCAAGTCCAGGCGCAGAGAGACGGTAGGCGCAGCGGTCGACGCACTTCTGCGTGCCGCAGATGTAGCCGCCGATGGGGGCAAGGCCGCCGCCGGGGTTTTTGATAAGGCTGCCGACGATCATATCTGCGCCGAAGTCGCTCGGCTCGTTCGCCTCGACAAATTCGCCGTAGCAGTTGTCGACCATGACGACGACGTCGGGGCGCAGCTTTTTGCAGAACGCGATGGCCTCGCCGATGGCGTCGACCGAGATTGTCGGGCGCGGGCAGTAGCCCTTGGAGCGCTGGATGTGGATGAGCTTCGTCTTATCGTTCAGCGCGCGCTCAATGGCGGGGAAGTCAAAGCTGCCGTCTTCGCGCAGGTCGACCTGCGCATAGCTGACGCCGTACTCCTTGAGCGAGCATGGGCTTTCGCGAAGACCGATGACCTCCTCAAGCGTATCGTAGGGCTTGCCGGAGATAGCGAGCATCTCGTCGCCCGGCAGCAGGTTGGCGGACAGCGCGATGGCCAGCGCGTGTGTGCCGCAGGTGATCTGCGGGCGGACGAGCGCGGCCTCGGTGTGGAAAGCGCTCGCGTAGACGCGCTCCAAATTGTCGCGCCCCTCGTCATCGTAGCCGTAGCCGGTCGAGGCGGCGAAGTGTGTCGCGTTCACGCGGTTTTTCTGCATCGCGCCGATGACTTTCGCCTGATTGAGCTCGGCGATCTCTTCGATTCCGGCAAAGCGGGGTTTGAGCTCGTCTAAAACGGCCTCGCCGAATTGAAGCACTTTGTCGCTCACGCCGAGCGACAGGTACATTTCATCTCTGTTCATTTGTCCTCCTCCGGCGTGTCGGGAAATTCGACGCCGTTGCACATTAGAATAAACCGCAGCGGATAGTCTCGGTCCAGATAGTTTTTACTGTACCATTCATAGGTCGCGGCAGGCAGGTGCCGCAGCTCGGGCGCTTCGGTGCGGAAGAGTTCGAACGTCTTCTGATCGCCTGAGAGCAGTGCCCCCAGAAGCTCGCCCTGCTTTTCTTCATAGAGGCGCGCGAAGCACGCGTCCATGATGGCCGCGCAGGCGCGCTCATCGTCCGTGCCGTAGTCCTCGCGATGGGCGAGCCAGTAGAGAAATTCGCGCGGGTCGAGGTCCAGCTGCGTCGTGACCTGCGAGAGCTTGTAGAACGCGGCCTTGTCCCCACACTTCAAAATGTCGATGAGGTACGCGACGAGCTGCTCGTCGAGCTCCACGCAGTCGCAGAAGACCTCGAACGCGTGCTTGCCCGCGTCGGGATCAGGGGTACTTTCTGCTGCGGGCGGCTGCTCCTCGACTTCCTCCGGTTCTGCCGCGGCGGTGAGCATTTGCAGTAGTGCGCGGGAGAAATCCTCCTCGCTGAAATGGTTGAATATCGCCTCGTCCAGCTCGTCGCCTGCGCTTTTGGCGCACAGGCGCACAAAGTCTGGCACACTCAGATCTTTCAGCGCGCTTTGCAGCTGCGCGGCGCGCTCCTCAGTGGTATCGGCGGTGAGCGCAAGCTCCGGCGGCGCGGGCATTGTGCCCTCACACAGCGCGCTCATATAATGTAAGTAGCGTTCGCACAGTTCCATTGCCGCGCCCCCTCGGTTTATAATCTTTAATAATCTATCATACGGCGGCAGAAAAAGCAACTGAAAACCGAAGAAAGCCATCAAATACGGCTTTCTTTCTGAATTTTCGCCCTGAGCAGTGCGCAGTTTTCCTGCAAACGCGCATCGTCCGGTGCAAGCGCAAACGCTTTTTCCGCGTTTTTCAGCGCGCTTTCCCACTGCGAAAGGTGAAAGTACGCGATGCTCAGCAGATCGTAGGGGAAGCTACCCCACGCGAACGGCTCGCAGATATAGGTGCGCGGGCGCTCGGTGATTGTGAGCGAACGGTTTACCATAAAGATGACGCCATACCAGTCCTTTTGCTGATAAAGCAGGTCGGCAAACTCCAGATACGGCTCGCGAAGGTACGGTGCTTCCGCGATGGCGCGGTGCAGCCAGAGCGCGGCCTCATCCCCACGCTCCAAATGCCGCAGGCAGCGAGCGATGTAGCGCATCGAGGCGCAGCGCTCATCGCGCCACACGGCCTGCGGCATCGCGAGGTGCGCCTTCAGGGTCGAGACTGCCTGCGTCCACTCGCCGCGGAACATGTACTCGCGGCCTAAATAGTGGCGGTTGCGGTCGTTTTGCGGGTCCTCCCGCACGGCAAGCTCTAAAAGTGGAAGATACTGCCCGCGCGATTTGCTCGGGTCGGGGTGGTGGTCGAGCTGCACGCCCTCGGCGTCGACAAAGCGCTCGACGCCCTCGCCCAGATATTGAAGCACCTCGTGCACCGGATTTACCCAGCGGTAGCAGCCGTTTTTGTGAATTTTGTCCGTCCAGAAGACGCAGCCCTCGCGCCCATCGGGCAGAAAGCTCCACGTGTAGCGGTAGCGGGCACGTGTCGTGTCCGGTTGCCACGCGCGCTCGAGCTTTTCGCGCCAGCCGGGCTGAAACTGCTCGTCGAGGTCGATGCAGCAGCAGATATCGGCGTCCTTGGGGATGAGCTTCAGCGATTTATTGCGCGCGACATCGAAGCGCCACGGCGCGATGATCTTCTGCTCGACGTGTGCGCCGCGTGCTTTGAGCCTTTCAACCGTATCGTCCGTCGACCCCGTGTCGAGCACGCAGATGTCGTCCGCCTCAGACATCGAGTCCATGAAGCGGTCCACAAACTGCGACTCGTTTTTGCAGATGGCGTAAACGCAGACGCGGTAGGAAATGGCGATTCCCTCCTTTTATATATGTATCGCGGTGCGGCTTGCGCCGCACCGCTTATTGCTCAGGTCGAGAGGAGACCCGCTGCGCGGAGATTTGCCAGCAGCGCGTTGAACTGCTCGACGACGTCCTCTACGCTTGTCGCATCGGCAACAGCTGCCGCCGCGCGCGTATCGCTCGGTCCAGTCGGACCCGTAGGACCTGTGGGACCCGTTGCGCCGGTAGGACCTGTGGGACCCGTTGCGCCGGTAGGACCGACTGCGCCTGCTGCACCCGCAATACCCTGTGGGCCGATGGGGCCTGTCGGTCCGGTTGCGCCAACCGCGCCGGCGGTTCCGGCTACGCCTTGAATGCCCTGCGGTCCCTGCGGGCCTGCGGCGCCTGTGGCACCCGTCTGACCTTGAGGTCCGGTAGGCCCAATGGCGCCCGGCGCACCGGGGACGCCTTGAAGGCCCTGTACACCCTGCGGCCCCGTCGGCCCGATCGGGCCGGGAACACCCTGAATGCCCTGCACGCCCTGCGGCCCCGTCGGGCCCAGCACATACTGAGGCGGGAACGGCGGCGGAGGAAACGGCGCGGGGCAGGGCGGCGGGCAGCGGTCTGCACAGCCGCACGAATTCTGAAAACGATTCATCGAAAATACCCTCCTTTTAAGCTCGGGGCAGGAAAACTCCTGCGCTTCATTCTATGCCGTGGGCAGGAAGAGGTGAGCGCGATAGAATGTGCACGTTTTGTGAACAATGGGGAAAAGCCTTGCAACGCTTCCGGTGGTATGCTAACATATAATAATATGTTTTACAGAATCAAAATGTTCGTCAGAACAGGAGGAGCTCATGCAGAAGAAATTGCTCATCCCCATCCTCGTCGTGCTGTTGCTTGTGATCGTGCTGATGGTGCGGGGCTGTGGGAATAAGGATGCATCACAGGGTGATAAACAGGACGAAACGCAGGACGTGCAGACGGACACGTTCGACAATACGAACACGACCGGAAACGACGTGCGCACAGAGCTTGGCACGATGACCGCCAATGAAAGCGGCGGTGTCGACATCACCGTCACGGCGGACGGCCCGCAGACGACTTACACCTATACCGATGTCGCACCCGACGCGTGGTACGCCGACGCGGTCAACTATGTTGTCTCCACCGGCGTGATGAGCGGCGACGACACGCAGCATCTCTTCCAGCCGGAATATGGTGTGGAGAGATCGCAGTTCGCTGTCATCATGTACCGTTTTGCCGGCGGCACGCCGACGGAGGAGGATGCGGAGTTCAGCGACCTCACGGGCGACGAGTGGTATTACGAATATGTCAAGTGGATGGTCGGCAAGGGCCTCATGGGCGGCAACGGCGGGGCGTTTGACCCCAGCGGCTTTTTGTCCTGCGAGCAGGCGATCATCGTGCTCTACCGCCTCGCGGGCGAGCCTTCGGTCACGGGTACGCTCGACGACTATCCCTATGCGCCCAAAGTGTCGGAGAGCGGCAGGGATGCCGTGACCTGGGCGTGGAACAATGGGCTCATCACCGAGAAGGAGTGCGTCTGGTATCCGACGCAGGCCATCAGCCGCGCGCAGGTCGCGCTTCTGTTGATGCGCTATGACGCCTTGATCGGCCGAAATACGGCGTAAATGAATGAATACGGAAAAATGCGGGCATTCTGTTCTTGACAGAATGCCCGCAAACCGTTGGCAGCACTGACTTTTTGGAATGCTTGTAAAGAGCCTGAGAAGAAAAATGTCGAAAAAAGTAAAATTAACTGTTGACAAACGCTGACCCACGTGCTAAGATAACACCTGTTCCGCGAATGGAGCGTGCACCTTGTAAATTAAACAACGAAACTTTGACAAGCACCAGATGAAAAACTGTGCAATATGTACAGTGGCTTGCGAGGAGGACGGTTAAGTCAATTACGTCTGAATCGTAAGGATAAAAAGTTTTAAGCTATGACAAATAGCTCGATAAAGATTAGCTCGGACTTAGGTCTGTGTTGATACCATTTTATTGAGAGTTTGATCCTGGCTCAGGACGAACGCTGGCGGCGTGCTTAACACATGCAAG
>ERZ773133.722-NODE-722-length-44485-cov-6.292235_pt1 | contig 44485 bp, 46 predicted proteins | sample MGYA00580861_ERZ773133 | MGnify/ENA primary metagenome ERZ773133 (study PRJEB29015, sample SAMEA2737844) | human gut metagenome | biome: human gut; feature: human-associated habitat; material: faeces | place: China | collected 2012 ...
TGTCGAGCATTGTAGCGCCCCACTCCTGGATACCAACCTGAGCGTAGCCGCCCTCAATGGAAGCTACATCATAGATGCAGTTGCTGTCGTCGAGAGTAACGGTGCCGGTGTAGGTCAGGTCGCCGGTCTTAACGAACTGAACGGGCTTGTCAGCAGCGAGAGTCTCAAGGCCGAGATCCTCATCGAGAACGCCCCAGTACTCGTTGGAAGGCCAGTTGTGGTCTGCGGGAGTAGCGGAAGCAGGGCCGCAGGAAGTGATGATTCCGCCGCCGAACGTGCCGTCCCACCAGTCAGGATCGGAGGGAGTAACCGTTACGGAGATGGAAGCAATAGAAGTTAGGTCGATGCCGTAGTCAATGCCAGGGTTGCCTGTTGTCTCATCAGGGGAGTTGTAAAGAGCTACCATCCACATGCCTGTTGACGCAGTCAGACCGGTATTGATTCCAGTAGGAATGGTAAGGGTTGCGCCTGCAGTTGCGGAGACAGCGGCTGTTGCTACTGCTGCTGCAGCTACTGCGGAAAGAATCTTTGTGATCTTCATTAGAATGATCCTCCTTAAAAACTTTACCTGCCGGAGCATTACCCGGCGGGAAAACCGTTCAAGGCATACACTGTGCATCGGGACACAGATATCCTTGTAATACAATATAACATTTTCGGGGGCTTTTCGTCAATGTGCAATTTGTATAAATCTTTCGTCATTTTTTATTCACAATTGTTAACGGTTTGTAACCGCTTAAATTCGGCACTCAACAAACCCTATTGCAATGCGGTTTTACCCCAATTAAGCAAATTACCTAATCATGGATCCCTCTTATATTTTTTTGATCGTTTTGTGATGTATTATTCACCTCTAAATGCATAGTATTCTTGATTATCAACAAAAATCTCCGGGAATTTTATGCAGAATAGCTAAATTTACTGTTTGCCCTTGAATTACCTCGCGGTTTGTGATATACTATTTAAGTGTTGAATGCCTCTTTAGTTAAATGGATATAACAGCCCCCTCCTAAGGGGCAGTTGTAGGTTCGATTCCTACTGGGAGTACTCGCGAAGTCAAAAAGCCATGCAGAGAAGAGAAGTCTAACACCATTCAAGCTTGCTTGAATTTGGTGTTATGACTTCTCTTCTCTATAGGGCGCATGCTCAAAACACACATGGAATTTACTTTTATTTCCTAAACATATTCAAAGATACCTTGAATAGCATCCGATATATTAACCATCTCTGAAATTGGCAATCTGTCCACTTTTTTGTAACCGCGAAATGACATATCTAGCAACGCCAGTTTTTCACACTGTATATAGCCTTCATTTTCTTCTGTAGACATCCATATATGAAGTGGACCCGCAGTCGAATTTTTAATAATCGGACATCCAATTATTTCACCGCTTGTATTAAAAAAATCTTTGCTAACCACCAATACAGGATGTTTTATTTTTTCAACCTTAAGAATATCTCCTTGGTGTAAAGACGCCATTACCACACCTCTCTTCCAACCGGTTCGCCCCAATCATATTCGCCATCAAGCATTAACTTTCCATCGTATTCAGCAGCTCTGTCTTCCAACGTTTTATGCCGAAATTGTCTTGCCAAAGTAATCACCCCATCTGATACCTCAACATCCAAGAATTCATTTAATTTGATTCCCGCACTTTTCAACACTTCTTTGGATAAACGAATCCCTTGACTATTTCCCCATTCCTTCACTTGTGCCTGCATATAGATTCCTCCTTACATTTGGTATATACATAGTGTATACCAAACAACAAAAAATATCAATAAGTTTGTCGGTATACTCACACGTATATTCGCCTTGCTAATATATTGCTCCTTTGCTAATACAACTACCAAAAAACTCGCATCGGAGTTCTCCTAAGCGGTAGGTCGGAGGTTCGAATCCTCTTGGGAACGCTAAAAGCCGTTGGTTTGAAACTTTTTAAGTTCTGCACCAACGGTTTTCTTTTTACAAAGAGTCGAAAAAACACAGAAACCCGGAATGGATTTCTGTGCAATATTATTTCTAGGTTACTATGTTCCTTTGCGACAGGACGTTTGAAGAACGTCCTTCATAAGGCTGTGGCATGTTAAATCCTCTTTCTTAAATTCGCAAATACTTCTTTGGCAGGTTTTGATTCATTTGCTTTTGCCTGTAAAAGTCCTTTTTCCATCATTGAATTAAATTGAGCGTCTGATAATTCATCTCTTGTTTCAATTGTTTTAGAAAGATTTAAAGCAAAAGGAATTCCGTTATTTGCAATTACTTGTCTATAGGTCATGTCAATAAAGACAGAAACAGGTATGCCTAACTTTTCTAAAATGGCTTCTGCCGATTCTTTGATATCCGGTTGAATTCTTGCTTTTATGTTTACTGTTTTTGTTGCCATAACAAGCACCACCTTTCAATAACCTGCAAATAACAGATTAGCAGATAAATCTATCAACCCTTATTTATCATTTCCGCTATTTTTAAAGCAACATAAAATTTGTCAAGATTATGATTCGCATCATGTAATCCTTCAGAAGTATATTCCAACTGGTCAACAATATCACCTGTTACCAAAAAATCATAAAGTTCTATATTATAAAAATCACATACAGCCTGCATACCTGCAAGTTCCATTTCAACTGCAATACAGCCCTCCGATTTTCTTTTTTCAACAAGGTTACGGGTTTCTCTGTATATCGCATCTGTAGTCCATACTTTTCCCATTACATACGGCAGCTCTAATGTTTTAAAAATATTTTCGATAACATCCGCATTTTTAATTTGTATATAATCTTTCGGAGATGCATAATGGTAAGACATTCCCTCATCTCGATATGCTTCGTATGGAATAACATATTTCCCCTTTGTTGTTTCTTTATCAAGTGAACCCGCAGAACCAAACAAAATGAATTTTTTGGCACCTGTCATCCAGTTTACCTCAATAATATGTGTTCCCGAAAGAGATGCACCAATTTCAGAAAGATAAAAAGCTATCTTTAGATTATTATTTACGTTCAATAGATAAACAGGCTTTATTCTATTAACTGCTTTCATCTCACCAATCCTTTCATTTTCAAAAAGTTTCAAAACAGCTGGAAATATCTCTCTTGAGTCCTGCCATTCTCCTGAGTCATAAGTAATTGGCGAGTAACATATTGAACCTTTACCAAGTTTTCTTCTGACAATCGTTCCATCATATCAACTGTTGCTTCTAGTGTACTCATAATAAATCATCCATTTTCAAATTACTAAATATATACTAGCATTATATCTCAAACAATTACATTTCTCAACATTTTAAGAAAAAGAAAAAGATTTTCCAATTCCGTTTGAATTTATTTTAAGCTTCAAATTTCAAAACCACTAACTTTCCCCCCAGCATACACTTTTGCACCTTTTTCTTTTTTTACCGTATAAACAAACTTACCGAAAGAACATACCTTATGGAAAATAGCAAGAAACGCTCTGTAACATATGCGACACGAATCGTGTCATCTTTCTATTACATTCTGATTAAAGTAATACAATTCAATCACTTTCATCATCTCCTCTCTCATCCATCCAGTAGTCATAAGCTTCCTCGTACCCATAATCATATGCCTCTTCACTTTCATCATCCCCAAATTCGTCATATGCAAATTCTTCTGCATAATCAGAAGCATAATCATCCGGATCATCGTAATCCTCAACACCATTTGTTATCTTTTGATTTACTTGCGGTTTTTGCGTTGGATAGTAGCTTGTACGGTCACTATCAGACGAACTGGTATCATCCGAATCGGCTTCGTCATGCTGATCCGATGAACTCGATGAACTACTCTTGCCTCTTGAACTGCCAAAAATTCTCGAATCATATGATGAATGAGAACCCGAATAATTATAATCATAAGATGAACCTTTTTTTCGGTTCGCCCTATAGCCCTCTTCCGATACAAACCAAGTTCCCGGAAGAAGACACACCGCTATAATTATCGCAGTAATTTTTACAGCCTTCCGAATTTTTCTCATGCGTTCCTCATTACCTCCATTGGCTTTATGGAATGTAATTCGGTTTGTAATTATAAACACATCAATTACCGTACAAATAAGTGCCATAATTAAAATTAGAAGTGGTTGATGAACATCATTTACTACACTTAGAAATGCCACAATCGGCATTTCAATCAAAATAAAACCAAATATCAATAATAAAAATGTCATATGAAACTCTCCCTTCTCTTGTATGTTCTTAAGATTATCTCCTTACTGTCAACAAGATTATAGCGCCTCTCATTGTACTATATTCCGTACACCTATCCATACATAACCCACCCCATTGGCCTAACTCGCAAAAGCTTCTCTTGCGGTCACCCAAAATCCTACCTTCCTTTGACCTATTTCCACTTTTTTTCTAATTAAGTCAACTTTTACAATATATTTGTTGACCTAAATTTGGATTATCTTAAATACAGTCATTCACCTTGGTCATTTTTGATGACCTATTTGATAAAAAGCGACCTTTAAGTCAACTTTTATCTATAAAACAGTTGACTTGATTTGCTATTTTTCAAAATCAGGTCAACTAATCATAAATATCGCCCACAAAAAAATTCTAATAACAGATTTTGCATTTCATTCCACCTTGTTTCTTTGCTCTATTTAATCTCCTTTCCTATTCTACTCCTCCGCCCAGGCAAGCGCACAGCGTACGGCACGCTTCCACCCGGCTAATTTTTCATTTCGCAATTCTTCCGGCATATCTGCCGCAAACGTTTTAGATAGTGCCCAGTTTTTACGGATATCGTCCACATCTTCCCAGTAACCTACGGCAAGTCCCGCCAGATAAGCAGCACCCAGTGCGGTTGTCTCTACACACTCCGGTCGAAGCACATCAACACCTAGTACATCGGATTGAAACTGCATTAAGAAATTATTGTTCGATGCCCCGCCATCCACTTTAAGACTGACAATATCGACGCCGGATTCCTGCTCCATAATTTTCAAAATATCGTAAGTCTGATATGCCATCGCTTCTAGGATGGCACGCACAAAATGCTCCTTTTTACAGCCTCTTGTCAACCCTACAACTGTTCCTCTTGCGTATGGATTCCAATATGGGGCACCAAGGCCGGTAAACGCAGGAACCACATAGACACCATTCGTATCTTCCACCGCATTGGCAAATGCCTCTGTCTGAGCAGCATCTTTCACTAACTCCATCTCATCACGCAGCCACTGCACACCTGCGCCAGCCACAAAAATACTACCCTCCAACGCATATTGAATTTGATTTTCAAAACTTGCTGCAATCGTAGTGAGCAGGCCGTTTTTTGAATTTACTGCTTTTTCTCCCGTATTCATCAACAAAAAGCAGCCGGTTCCATAAGTATTTTTCACTTCCCCCGGCATAAAACAGCACTGTCCAAACAAAGCCGCCTGCTGGTCTCCTGCTGCCCCGGCAATCGGAATTTTCCCGCCGAGCAGACTCAAATCCGTGCATCCATAAACACAACTGGATGGCCGAACCTCCGGAAGCATAGATTTTGGAATATGAAAATAATCTAACATCTTCTCATCCCAACGCAAATTATGAATATCAAACATCATCGTTCTGGACGCATTCGTGTAATCGGTTACATGAACAGCACCCTTCGTCAAATTCCAAATCAGCCAGGTATCCACCGTTCCAAAAAGCAAATCACCTGCTTCTGCTTTCTCCCGCGCCCCTGTAACATGATCCAATACCCACGCAATTTTCGATGCAGAAAAATAAGCATCCGGAATCAGTCCCGTCGTCTTTCGTACATAATCGGCCAGACCATCTTTCACCAGTTTTTCAATGTCATCTGCTGTTCTTCGGCACTGCCACACAATCGCATTGTAAATAGGCTGTCCTGTATGCCGGTCCCAGACAATCGTCGTCTCTCTTTGATTCGTGATGCCAATCCCCGCTATATTTTCGCCGGTTACACCAATTTTACTCATCGCCTCTGTCGCAACAGATAACTGTGATGCCCAGATTTCCATAGGGTCATGCTCCACCCATCCCGCATGAGGATAAATCTGTTCAAATTCTTTCTGCGCCATGCCGCAGATATTTCCCTGCTTGTCAAACAAAATACAGCGTGAACTTGTCGTTCCCTGGTCCAGTGCTAACACATACTTTTTCATGTAAAACCTCCCCAATCTATATTATTTTTTAATTACATCTGCATACTCTGGATATTCTGCAAGAAATTTATCGATAATGGAACAATGGCTCCAAAAGTGCATTGGATACACCTGCTTTGCTTTTACCTTTTGAAGAAAATATAATATTCCATCCGCATAACGTCTTTCCTGCCTTGGATCCAGTGGAACAAAAGCAACATCCAGTGAAATATTTTTCATTTTATCAATCTCATGCCTGTACATCCCTGTCATTTGCCGGTTTTCCCTCTCCGATGCAGAATCAAACACCCAGTCATGAAGGTCTCCCGCATGATAAATCTTTCCTTCCCCGCAGGTAACGATATACGCTACGCCGGCATCTGTTGAATGAAATGTATCCACCAAAAAATCTGCCTCAATTTCATAATGCGCATGAAACCCGGCTTTTAAAACAGGAATTCCATCCGGATATTTTTTCTCCTTAATATCCTTTGCAAGAATCGCAAGTTTCGGTACAATCCCCTGTTGTTTCAAAAGTTCAAATACTTTTGGTTCATAATGATCTTGATGTCCATGGCTGGCGAACACATATACCGGTTTATCCGGATTTAACTTCGGCAATTCTCCTTTATAATAATCAAATATAAAATACCGTTTGACTGTCTCGACTAAAAAACCACTATGAAAAATCCTTGTAATCTGCATGCACCTTTCTCCCTCGTTTCTTTGCAAATTATTATACCATTCCCCTTTTCTATGCGCAAATCTAAAGCAGAAAAAACTTCCATGGTTTACACATATTTTTAGTGTGTTATAATAAATTTACATCACAAAAACACATTGGAGGCCATCGTATGAAAGTTGTCGTTGCCATGGATTCTATGAAAGGCAGTTTAAGTTCTTTAGAGGCAGGAAATGCCGTTTCGGAAGGAATACACCGCGTATTTTGCAACGCCGAGGTAACTGTCTGCCCTTTGGCAGATGGCGGAGAGGGAACCGTAGAAGCTCTTACCCTTGGAATGAACGGAACAATCGAAAAAGTCAATGTCACAGGACCGCTTGGCTCCATGATAGAAGCTTCTTATGGCAGAATTGCAGAAAGCAACACAGCAATTATTGAAATGTCCGCAGCCGCAGGAATCACGTTAGTAAACGAATCCGATAGAAATCCACTTCACACAACAACATATGGCGTTGGGGAGCTAATAAGAGATGCGATAAAAAAGGGATGCCGCAAATTTATTGTTGGTATCGGGGGAAGTGCGACCAACGACGGAGGAATCGGCATGCTCGAGGCTCTCGGCTACGGCTTTTTAGATGCCGATGGAAAACAAGTTCCATACGGAGCAAACGGACTAGCCTTAATAGAAACGATAACCGATGAGCATGTTATGCCAGAACTGAAAGAATGTAAATTTAGAATTGCATGCGATGTAACAAATCCGCTGTGTGGTGCTAATGGATGCAGCGCTGTTTTTGGTCCACAAAAGGGTGCAACACAAACGATGATTCCCAAAATGGATACATGGCTTATGAATTATGCAAAAAAGACAAAAGAAAAGTATTCCGGCGCCAATCCAAATCAAGCAGGTACCGGAGCAGCCGGAGGACTTGGATTTGCATTTTTATCTTATACAAATGCCGTTTTAGAATCCGGCGTTAAAATTATTCTTGAAGAAACCAAGTTAGAATCATTTATAAAAAATGCAGATTTTGTAATAACCGGTGAGGGACGATTAGATGGACAGACAGTAATGGGAAAGGCACCGATTGGCGTAGCAGAAATTGCAAAAAAACACAAGAAAAAAGTCCTTGCTTTTGGCGGATGTGTCGCAGAAGATGCCACATTGTGTAACCAACATGGCATCGACGCATTTTTCCCTATATTGCGCACGGTAACAACGCTGAAAGAAGCGATGGACTTTAACCATGCAAAAGAAAATTTAAGTGCTGCCGTTGAGCAGGTTTTTCGGTTGATTCAGAGTTTTGAGTAAACTTACGCCCTTCCTAATTCGCCCCTTCTTCCAATCCATCCTTAGGTAGTTTATGTAAAAACACAACAGCAATTGGCATTGATATGGCAGATGCCAGAATATCCGTAGCCGGCTGTGTCCACTGAATTCCCCGTAGTCCAAAAAGCGTACCAAGAATTAACAAAACCGGAATATAAATTGAACCGCTTCTAAATGTTGCTAAAATCGTTGCTCTCCCTGCCTTACCAATTGATTGGAACAACATATTGGCACAGACACTAAAAGGGACTGCCACCTGCGACGCACATTGAATCACAAGTGCATAATACGCAATATCATATGCATTCTGATTGGATAAAAACTGCATGATAATCTTGCTGCGAAAAACAAACACCACTCCTGTAAATACTACCATATTAGCCAGTCCAAAAAATAAGGTAAACCAAAACGCCTTGCGCAGCCTCGTATATTTTCTTGCTCCATAATTGAACGACGAAACCGGTTGAAATCCCTGACCAATTCCAAGTGCCACACTGAAAATAAACATAAAAATTCGCGATACAACACTCATCGCAGCAATTGCTGCATCCCCATAAATAGCAGCTTGCGCATTCAATACCATCGTAGAAATACTTGCAAGTCCCTGGCGCACCATACTTGGAAAACCGGACGCAAGAATACTTCCAAAGACACTTGCTTTCTTCGTAAAATACCGAATGGACAAACTGCTTTGTGTCTTACCGCACAACAAAAAATACAGTAAAATACCAAAAGATATATACTGTGAAATCATAGTCGATAAAGCAGCACCACGAACTCCCATGTGAAGCCCAAACATGAAAAATGCGTCCCCAGCCATATTCAACACGCCACCGGATACCAGACCAACCATCGCAAGACTTGCATAACCCTCATAGCGCAAAATGTTGTTCATTACACAACCTGTCGCCATCGCCGGTGCAGAAAGCAAAACATAAAAAGCATATATTCTTGCATATGGTAAAATTGTCTCTGTACTTCCCAGTAACCGGCACAAACCATCTAAATTGAGAATACCAAACACACTAACGGCTGTCCCGGCAAACAGCGCCAAGTAAAATCCTGTTGCCGAAAATGCACGTGCCCGCTCCTTTTTATGTGCCCCCAAAGCCCTGCTGATATTTGTTCCTGCGCCCTGTCCAAACATAAAACCGAACGCCTGAATAATTGCCATTAGACCAAACACGATACCAACTGCTCCGGTCGCACTTGTTCCAAGCCGGCTGACAAACCAAGTATCTACCATATTGTAAACATTCGTAATCAGCATACTAATTGTCGTCGGAAGCCCCAGTTTCATAATTAACCGGCACACCGGTTCTTCCGTCATTTTTCGATATTGTTTTTCCTCACTCGAAAGCTGCTTCGTGTTCTCTTTCATCGCCGCATACGGCCTCCCCAAGTTGTAAAATAATTTGTTTTTATTTTATCACATTTTGTTTGCTTACTGCAATATTTAAACGGATAGCGTTCGTGGCAGGTGTTTCGGTTGATTCGAAGTATTAAGTAAAACGTAATTGCTTTCCATCTTTTATTATGAAGGCTTCGCCATATACACTTTCCTCGCCATCCACTGACACAAGAAAACTGCCATCATTTAAAGCAAGAAATTCTTTGCCCATACTATCCGGATAAGTAATATCTTCCATCACCCGGAGCCCATCCACAATGTCATTCTTTACATCTTGATAATGAGGTATTATCATTTTATTGGTAATTCCAAGCCCCTCCATAAATCTTTTATACTCTTTACTAACAGCCTCGCCCTCTAACTCAGGCTGTGCATAAACAACAGCCGCACAATTCATAGAGCCAGCACTCCATGCAATCAGCATTCCTTGAAAGTTTTCCAAGTTCTGTTTCAACCTAATTTTTTTAAAAAACTTATTCTGGGTGGGAACATGTCCACCTGCCAGTATTATCACATCATATTCACTTATATTTTGTGCCATCTCCTCATTACGTGCATCACATATATCAAAAAACTTCGCATCTAATCCACTCATTACGAAAGCTTCCCGTTGACAGAACAAAATATTATCATTTCGTATAAAATCATTGGGTCCGGCACTTATAATGAGAACTTTGGACATAGGCTTCCAATATTTTTTAATTTGGTCTAACAAACCATTTTCATTTTGCAAACAAGTCGGAATACGCTTGCCGTTTACTTTATGAGAGCCTCCCAAAGAACTTGTCAATATTGCTACCATATCTTTCCTCCTTTAAAACAAATTATATGTTCCTAATTTAATTACGCCCCTCGCTTTATCTTCTCCGAATATCCATAATATCCACGCCCGCTCTTTTGATATTCCTTCACATCAAATTTCTGTGCGGCATCCAAAATCTCTTTCATTTTTTCTTCCCGCTCTTTATCGGTCTTGCCGGGGATGAAAGAATCAAGCGAATACCTCATTTTTTTGTAATCAATATCCAAAACCTTTCCATGGAAAAGTTCCTTGTAAATACTCGCTCCGGAAATAAATCCATTTAAGTATGTTGGATGAACTTCATCCATTGACTGAATATCATAGTGCTTGAGTATCTTTCTCTGGACAAGATCATCACACAAATCACCACCCGGTGTAAACCCAGCAAGCGGTTTTGAAAAATCATTTTTAAATTTGCAGTAATTTCTATATCTCGTGTAAATGGTTCCAAGCGAATAAATTTTCGCGTCTTTGCGGCATTTATCAGAAAGAGCGGAAACCATCATTGCCTCATAATCGTGAAGTGGCTGGATAAGAATTACATCTGCTGTCAGATATGCCGTTTCCGGCAAATCCTTTTGAAAATCATTCAAATGGTCCATTACCATGTAACCGCTTCCTGTATTTGTGTAATGAATCACCGGCTCCTTTTTCTGGTCACAGATATCCTGAAAATAGGTATCCAGATTTCCATCTTCAATCAAACTATTTCCAATAAACCAGACAATCGTTCCCTTTCCTTTCGTGTTGACCTCTTTTAATTTGGGGCATCTTTTGAAAATGTCATCGGATTTGAGAGCCATTTTATTTCCAATTGTAATCTCCTCGCAGTCCGGCAAGTTAAAAAATGCCATAGAGCCAATTGTTTCTATCGAGGCGGGAATCGTAATTTTTTTTACATTACAATTCTTAAATGCCCCCGTCTGAATTTCGTTGACTGTTTTTCCCTCTATCTTCTCTGGCACAGAAACTACATCTTCCTTGCCAATATAGGCTTTAATGCGAATCTTATTCTTAACAACATCATATTGAAAAGGGACGTTCGCTTCTGACCACGGCTTTACCTTCCACTGCTCTCTTTGCACTAGGCAAATGGACTGTTTCCTTTTGCAGCCTTTTTTGTCTTCTGTCACAACTTGGTACAATACCTCTTCTGAATTCTCACTCGTTTTGTTAAGGGAAACAATTTTTCCGGTAACTTTAGGATGAAAAAAATAATCCATCTTTTCCGGTACACATATTTTTTTCAGACCCAAAAAGTATTCCTGGTTACAATAAAAAACGTACTGCCGAATTGTTTCTTCCTGATTCATATTATGTAAAAATGGAATTTCATAAAAACATGTTCCAGCGCAAAACAGCACAACCAGAATCCCCATCAGAATCTGTCCTTTTTTGTTTCTCTGCTTTGACAAAACATTTCTAATTCGAGCCTTTAACCCATAAGAGGAAGGTGAAATCATAACTGCATGGCAGAATAATACGTCTGTATTTAATCTTTCCACTGTCAAATCCAGCAAGATTTTTCCGTATTCTTCTTTTGCAATTCCCATGCGATTAATTGTCCGCTCGTCGCACGCCATCTCACAGTCCCTTTTTGATAATACGGCTGCCAGCCAGGCAATCGGACTAAAAAAGAAGACCGCTGTCAAAAGCATCAAAAGATGACATTCCAACATAAATTCAAACATTATTCTTTCCCCTCTCTTGCTTCATCTAACATACGATATAACTCATCCAAATCTTCTTTCTTAACCGCCTTGCTGCTAAGAAAAGAATTAACCATTAATCGTAAACTGCCTTGACAAACACGCTCAAAAAACTGCTCTGTCTCCTGCTTTACCGTTTCTTTTTGTGAAATTAACGGATAATACTCTTTGGCGCGGCCATTTCTCTCAAATGACACTGCTCCCTTTTTCTCCATCCGGTTCAAAAGTGTTATCACCGTGTGTTTATCCCACGCCTTCTTTTCACTTAACGCAATAACAATTTCGCTGATTTTTTGATTCGGTTTGTTCCACAGACAATTCATAATCTCCCATTCTGCATCCGATAAATGAATTTCCCCCATAAGTAACCTCCTTTCCTTTTGGTAATCATTTGTATATCTTGTCCTTATAGTACTTGATAGGTATACATTTGTCAACCAAGAATTAAATAATTTTAATCACTTTATTTTTTTCCGAAGTTAGCCGATACATAATTGGATTATTATAAAGAGGTATTACACTATGGAAATTTTTTATCAATATACAATTAGACAAATTAATTTTGAAACACTTGGCTTACTTTTCAGCCTGATGGGTGTTGTCGCCGGTATAACCAAGTTGGGTTATATTGACAATTTCACAACATTTTTCTTAAATAAAACAGGTAACACATCTAAACTTGCTCTCTTTCTTATTGGCGCATGTTTTTTTCTTAGTATGATTTTAACAAATGACGTTGCACTCATCGTGCTCGTTCCTTTTTCCATTGGCATTCTAAACCGATTAAACCGCAATGATTTGTTAATTAAACTTCTTGTGTTAGAAACAATTGCAGCCAATATGGGCAGTATGATGACGCCAATCGGCAACCCACAAAATGTTTATTTATTCCAAACTTACCAAATGACACTTGGCTCTTTTTACGCTGCCATACTTCCTTACGGAATCGTCGCCTTTCTTTTTTTACTGGCTCTCATTTTTTTTAATTTTAAAAAGGAAAAAATAGCAATAACAGTCGATGAAGAAAATAGCTTTTCAAAATCTCTTAAGTACAAAAGATTTTGGGGCCTTGTTTTTATTTTATTATTTATTTTGTGCCTTTTGAACATCCTTCGAATTGTTCCCCATTATGTGACCTTTACTCTAGTTCTTGCCAGCCTTTTTCTTTTCGACAAAAAAACATTTCGAACTATTAACTTTAACTTATTAATCAAATTTATCTGCCTTTTTATCCTTGTTGGGGATATTGCACAGATTCCATGGATAAACAGTTTTTTATCCCACATTATTTCTGGAAGGGAAATTGGTGGCGGCATCTTCGTCAGCCAGATTGTAAGCAACGTCCCTGCCGCCATCTTGTTATCTAAATTTACCCAAAATAGTACCGCCCTTTTAATCGGAGTAAATATTGGCGGCTTAGGAACTTTAATTGCTTCTATGGCAAGTATGATTTCTCTTGAATACTACAAAAAAACCAGCGCTGCAAATTCAAAAAAATATATTGCATGTTTTACAAAATATAATTTGATTTTCCTTGTCCTTGAACTTGTCACCGCACAGTTGGCAGGCTGCTGAGATTATTCGTCTCCTTTCCATCCGGAAGTGCCTTTAAATACTCTGTATCACCACGGTGCGCTACGCCCACGCCCTGAATATCGCCTGCTTTTGCCATAGCAACTCCTTCACTCTTACTTACCATTTGTCCATCCGAAAGCTTATAGCCGGTTACTTTGCCCTGCGCTTTCACAAGTCCAACAATTTCTTTTGCATTCTCTGACGGCTGTGGGATTTCATCCAGTGCAGCCATCGGAAGAGCGCTTTTGAAATTATCCTTTTGATTCATTTTTCTGTCCTCCGTTTTTATTTTTAGATTGCCCAGTTTTTTGTGTTCTTATAAATAAAACAGTTGTCATTATTTTACTTTTTATGTATAATGAAGTTATTATAAAAAAGGGGGGTATACAGTTATGACTAAAATTTATCTTGCAGAAAACTTTTTAGAAGCAGACCAGATTATTTCCGAGCTCGAAGCCAATCACATTTTTGCTAAAAAACATGAAATCATCGAAACATCCATCACAGCCCGGATGGCAAAACCAGTATTTGAAATTTATGTCGATGAAAAAAATGTGGAAAAAGCCGTTGAAATAATCAAACAAATGTCTCTTTCGGACAGCAGCGTCAAAAGCCGCCGGATGGGACACCGCATAGCCGCACTTATCATGGTAGGTGTTGTTGCTGTTGGTATCTGTTTATCTATTATTTTGTAAAATCAACCCCCGGATTCTTATCATGAAACCGGGGGTAATTATTATGATTAATTTCTAGCAATACACATTTTTTACAACAGATTTTTGCGAAGTTCTGCTCCATCTTTGGCACTTAAATAAGCCGGAGCAATATCGAATACTGTCTTGCATCCGTTCTGTCCTTCTTTGTACAGACGATATGCTGCCCGCGCATAAGCCACGATAACACAGGAAGTAAATTCCGGATTTGAATCAAGTTTCAAGCTATATTCAATTACATGACTATTTTCCTGATTCCAACCTGTTTTTCCGGAACGAATTACAAATCCTCCATGTGGAATACCACTGTGGTTTGCTTTCAATTCTTCCTCACTGATAAAGTGAACCGTCGTGTCATAATCTGAAAAATAATTCGGCATATTTTTAATAGTTTCCTCTACCTTTGCGGCATCCGCTCCATCCTCTAATACAACAAAACACTCTCTGGTATGCTTCTGTCTGGTTGTAAGTTCCGGATTTTCACCATTTCTTACAGCCTCCAATGCAGCCTCTACCGGAATTGTATACTGTTTGCCGTCTTTTACACCTTCCACACGGCGGATGGCATCCGAATGTCCCTGACTAACTCCTTTGCCCCAGAATGTGTAATCACGTCCCTCCGGCAAAATGGCATTGGCATACATACGATTCAATGAAAACATTCCCGGATCCCAGCCCACTGAAATAATACCAACATGTCCGCTTTCTTTTGCAGACTTATCAACATTTTCAAAATGCTCTGGGATTCTTGCGTGTGTATCAAAACTGTCTACGACATTAAACATCTTTGCATATTTTGGTGTCTGCTCCGGCAAATCCGTAGCACTTCCGCCGCAGAGAATCATAACATCAATCTTATCCTTCCACTGCTCTACATCATCAACAGAACAAACGGCTGCTCCCTCTGTCAAAATGGATACTGTCTCCGGCGCACGTCTCGTAAATACCGCAGCAAGCTCCATATCCGGATTCTGCTTAATTGCACATTCCACGCCTCGTCCAAGGTTACCATATCCTAAAATACCAATTTTCATGTTTCTTAGTCCTCCTATTCCGTAATCAAATTACAAATCTATTTTACTTTTTTCACAAAAAAGCGTCAACCGGAAAATTAGAGGTAAAAAAATAATTTACCTTCTGTCGTCCGTGCACATATGCTTTACAAAGCCGCATGGCTGTTTTAATTCCGTCCGGAAAAATTCAGGATAAATTTTCTCATCACCATCCATTGTCAGCCACACCAATCGCTCTTTGTGATTGCTCCCCGTAAAACTCTCGCAAACCGGTGAAAAATCTTCTGGCATTTTCATATAAAAATAGAACGAAATTTCATAAACTACTTGATTCTCTCTGCCCGGCTCGTCCAGATAAAAATAATTTTCATGAACAAATCCCAACCTGTCAATTTCCATCTGTGTCCCTGTTTCCTCAAGCACTTCCCGCACAATTGCCTCTTGCGCTGTCTCTCCAAATTTTACGCGGCCGCCAACGGAATATAGAAAAGGATCTTTGTCATTTTCCATCATTAGAAATTCATTTCCTCTGCAAATAATTGCGCCAACTCGAATGTTAAGTAAGCCATCATCAATTGGTACTGTACAATCTGAACCCATTTTGTCCTCCTTTGTTTACCACTTACAAATTGTTTTCTTTCTGTAATAATGCAAAATTATAGTCCGCCACAACAAAAATACATGTGTTTAAAACCCATATGAATCCGGAATCTATACTGCTTAACGCATTTTGTTTTTCCAAGACTGCTACTAAATCAATACTTTCAAAACATTCCTTATATTGTTCCGGTTGTATGTTATATGTATCTCGCAAAATAAGGTTTGCTTTACAAATATTATGATAAATAATTTCAACGAAAAGATTCCTCATATACTGCCAATATGTCTTTTGGGTATTTGCGTACTCAGCTTTGTTTATCCAGTCCTTTAACTGAAATTTTAATGTTTTAGCTTTGTCATATGGTATAATATTTTGCAGAATTTTCTCTAAGCTTTCTTCTATACAATCTTTGTCCATTAATGTAAGAACACTATCACAACACTTTTGACGAATTTCTTTATCGCCTATTCCATAATGCTCTTTCAGTAAATCATCTAATCTATGTGGAAATTCCACAATTTTTTGAATGATAGACTCTTTCCTAACAAGTTCCTTATATTTACTACCCGGTTGCAAAGAAACAGGTATTTTTCTGCTCTTATAATTTAAATCTGGAATCGAAATTAAATGTTGATAAGATTCTATCATTGGATAATTTATGTACAATTGTCCCATATCAGTCACATCGGAAAATTTGCGTTGCATTTGTGTGATTTTTTCTTCCGAAAAATTTGTATCGTGTCTTTCATAATCAAATACCAGCAATATTTTCGTAAAATCATTTTTATATCGTACGTTATCCGGTGTCTTTTTCTTGCTGATTACAAATGGCAAATCAACATCTATTTCTTCTTCAACCCAATCATGTCCATACATGTTTACAATATCCTCGTAAAGCATATAAATATTGGTGCCATATATCCAGACATTATTCAAATCAATGTCTACTTCCGGAAAACATTTAAAAATAAGCCAAAACAATTCATTTTTCTCATGATTTCCTTCTACAATCAACAATGTCTGATTTCGTTTTCTCTCTTGCACTTTGTATTTACTCATATTTCTCAAACTCCCCACTGATATACATCTTTTCAAGATTATGTCCCTCTCTTAGTTCACGCTGTGTCGCATTACACAACGATGTCAAAGTTCCACTACTTGACAAGATAAACAAACAATCCGGTCTCATTAAGCGATTCGTCATCAAATTTGTATTATGTGATGTCATAATAATCTGGCAGCGTGGATACTTTTTCTTAAGAAATTGTATCACATTCTGAGCCATTTCATAATGATAAAAGGCATCAAACTCATCCAGATATACTAACGAAGCTTCCTTCACTCGAAAGATAAGCCTGCGATATAAAGTAAGCAGCGCTAAGGTTCCACTTGATGCATTACTCAAAAAAGGAATTAATTTTTCATGGGCAAAATAGAGTTCGTTATGATCATCCGGCAATTTTTTCAATGCAAGCTTACACTCTATCCCCATTTCATTAAAAAATTCTTCCAAATCATTTAAATTCTCGGAATCCTCCAAATACTCATAAAAGCCATCATTCATTCTTCGTGAACGATATGGCATTCCATTTCCAATGGTAATCACCATCATTCCTCTAACATAATTTATTAAACGATTTAATACCGAATCGTTTTTTAATGCCACATTACCAATTAACCATTTAAGGAATGGTAATCTAGCTTTTCTATTCTCTTCTACTGTTTCTTCTACTTCTAACGACTGTAAATACCGCTCTACATTTGCAGTTTCCGCATCAATATATTTTAAGTTATTAAACTCATACTCTCCTCTAAGGAAGTCACACTTAAATACAGAAATTCCATTTATAATAAGTTCTTCGTCTCGAAGTTCTCGATTTGAAAAGCGTGTATATTGATAAATGATTTCGTCATCACCAAATCCAAATGTATAAGAAAATTTGGCATAATCTTCCGACGAATCTGCATTAAGAATCATGGAATTTTCAACATATACCGATTCAACAATCATCAAATAAACGATATCGATAAGCGCTTTTCCTAAATTGGTTTTACCGGTTGCATTTTTTCCATAAATAAGCATCTTAGTAATTATATTATCTGAAATACAATCCGTACTAAACTGATAACCTGCAATGTTCTCAAAATCTATTTTTATTTCATCCCTAAAATTCTTATAATTACTTAGTGCAAACTTTTTTAGCATAAAATATACCATCCTTTCAAACATTCTCTGCGGATATTCTAATAATAGTATACTCAATTTTGAATCATTTTACAATATGCAGCCGTAAAAAAATTACGGCTGCATAGGGTTGGACTTCTTTTCTTCACTAGATTGCAATTTAAGGCTCTAAATCATCTTCTAAATTACAATAAGAATTTTTTGAAACATCATAACTTTTTTCTCTAGGTATTTTTTCCAATAATTTATCTAGGCTCTCTTTTTTAATTTCCTTTTTATCTTCTTCATTTACAAACGGTATCATAGGTTGTTGAGCTTGATTATTTTCTTCTTTGCGTTGCGTATCTTTTTCTTTCTTTTCTTTTGGGGGATTATCGATGTTCGTATGCCCCAGTTCCAACTCCAACTCTCTTAATTCGTCATTGCTACCTTTTTTTCTCTTTTTTTTTAACATTAGCTTTCACCTCCTTTCTACCTGTACCACCCTAGTAATAATATGTCTGTCGACATAGCCTAATTTTAAACAAAATTATTTTTTCTTATATTACTGCGTTATATGTATAAAGAAGAGGAAACAATAAAATCATTTCCTCTCCTAGAATTTAGCATTTAAATTTTTACTTATTAGCTATGTTAATAAACTTCTTACCTACCTTAACCTTTACTGCAAACTTATTTTTTAAGATAAGTTTTTTGGCCTTCTTCTTAATGATACACTTTTTCTTCCCTTTAGGAGATAAGGTGTATACTTTACCTTTTTTAGTTAAGAAGACAAGGTTACCACTCTTCTTTATAAAAGCAGCTGATTTGATTCCAGAATATTTCTTACTCTTGCTGTTTCCTTTCCAAGTGAGTTTTCCCTTAGTAAGTTTGTACTTACTTGTAATTTTACTTCCTAGAGAAAGACAGTTATAACCGGCTTTCTTCTTCACAGATACTTTTGGTGTTACGGTTGTTTTTGGGATAACAGCAGGCGTACTCGTGGTTGGGGGAGTAGCAACAGGGCTAACTTTTGGAGCAGGAGGAGTAGTTGCAGGAACGGTTGGAGTAGCTGTGGGAACAGTTGGAGTAGGGGTAGGAATGTTTGATGGTGTAGGTGTTGGTGTTGGTGTCGATGATGAATCTTTTAAAATTTCTTTCATCTCATCCAATGTCAATATTGGATAAGTCTGACCTGAAAATGTTTTGTAACCTACAACAAATTGATTGTTTTCGTCAAGAACTAATGACTCAACATCATCAACAAAAGCTTTGGGATTTTCTGCAGTTGGTTTATTAATTGGGTGAAATGTAATATCATCAGGTGACAAATCATAATTCCACCAACATATAGCAGTATCTAGAGAATCAATAATCCATATTGTTCCGTATTGGTCAAATTTTGTTGATTTGGAATCAAAATATACAGAAATAGGAGAGGAATCACCAATTTTTAAATAAATTGATGAATCTTTAAGAATAATTAAACTCCGTTCTACACCATTAACTACACATGTGGATGTTTCTACTACTTCGGATTCATCCCATGGTAAGTCAGTATCTGCTTTAACTGTGTTTGTGCAAAACATTGTACAAACAACCATTGCTAACATTGTCAATAAAGCTACATATTTTTTGTGTGTTTTCTTATTCATAAAAAACCTCCTTCATTTTATCAAGCACTCTATGTATCTTCCTCTTACTCATCCGAAAAATATATTACCATATATTTACTTTGTAAGCAAATAATAATTATTATGCTGGCAGCTACTTATGGAAATATGAAACTGCTAAAATACCACATAAAAAAAGAACTTATTAAGAAACCAAGCCAGTATACTAACCCCATATTATAAAGTAGAATACTAACTGTAATTATAAAAATCCCCATGAGAACCAATGCACTCATGGGGATTTAATTCATTATTCTTCAGCCGATTCCTCTTCATCCTCCGGCACTTCATTGTTGCTTGCAAGGATGCTGACAATCGGTGCATCAAGGTCGGTCTGCAAATCAATCTTATCATTCTTTGCAATGTCAAGGTCTGCTACTTTCAATGTATCACCCAGTCTCAGAGCAGCACAGTCAATCTCAACCTTTTCAACCAATTCCTCCGGCGTTGCCTTATAAGCAATCTCTTCCAGAAGCTGTTCGAGTACACCTTCGGTTACTTTCTCTTTATTCAAAAGAATCACTTCCGCAACGGAATGTACTTTCTCACCTTTTACTAATGCCTGGAAATCCATCTCAAGAATCTGATGGTCCATCGGACGGTAATCCATCTCTTTGATTAACACATCATATGTTTTCCCGTCTAACTCAAGGTAGAGCTGGCTTCCTTTCATGCACTCTCTTTCGATTCTTTCTGCCTCCTGCTTTTCAATCTGCAGTGGAATCGAACCCTCGATTTCTTTGCCAAAAAGGTTACCTGTAACATAGCCTTCTCTTCTCAGCTTTTTAGCCTTAGTTTCCATGTTTCTTCTTTGTACTTTTAAAGTAGTCATTTGTCTTTTCCTCCATTCATACAAATTGATAACATAGGGAAGTTTGCGGAATGTCGATATTAAATTGGCGTTTCGTTTCTCTTGTTATAATTGTTTTTTAGTTGCAACTCTGTTATAGCACCATTCACAAAATTCGTCAAGAGGGGGAGAGAAATATTTTTTTCTATACTTCTGCTGTTGTATTCATTATTTCTCATCTCCCCATTTAAAATTATCATTAGAACGCGCTTTTTTGCGAACTCGCTGCTTTGGCTTCCGGCTATCTTCTAAGTAAAAAGATGGTCGTTTTGTCTGGTCAGGTATTAACAAATCAAGATTGGCATCCAGATTAAGCGCCGTTAAAATTTTTATTAAACTCTCAAGTTGAACCGATGCTCCCTGCTCTAATCTGGATATGCTGCGAACGGACACTCCCGATTCATTCTCTAAATCTTTCTGTGAAATTCCAGCATTAACACGATATTGCTTTATTCTATCACCAATTAGTTTTTGGTATTCTTTATAATTTAATCGACTCATTTTAACACGCCACCTTTGTCTTGTTATACAGCCATATTATACTAAAATGTCAGATTTGTCTAGTTAAATTCATTTTATTTTTTAACTAAAAAAATCGGCAGCCTACTGCCGCCGATAATATTTTATCCCATCTTCCGGTCGAAAATACGTCCGCAAGTACCCCTGTGGCGAAACCACAACAAAATCGTTGGTCTCTTCCAGATAATATACATCATCTTCATCTTTCTGCGTTTTATGCAGTGCTTCCTCATTTAAAATCACCGCATTGGCAGCCGCCAGATACTCCTCTGCCGACGCGAATCCCATTGCTTTGCCATGTTTTTCATAATGCTCCTTTAACTTTTCATCACTTTGAAAAAGGACTGCTTTTTGTATGCTCGAATTCGGATTCTCTGTAATCTGCGTTATCCTAGTTTGTTTCGGCGTACTGCTTTCCGACTTCCGCACAAACGAAATATAAACAAATGTAAGCGCAATCAAAAGAATCAAAGTCGTAACCGGCACCTGCCTCATGGCATTTTTCCGGCGTTTTCTTCTTTCTTTCCCTCGCGGAACAACCGCTTCATTTTTCTCAATGCGGTTTCTCTTCCGACATTCCTTGCAGCGCTTTGGAAGAGAAAGATTTTTCTCTTCATAAAAATCTTTCTCCGCCTCGGATAATTCAAATTTTTTTCCACACTGAACACAGGTATACCACATGTTCCTCATTTCCTTTCCATCGGATTCGTTGCAAAAACCTAGAATTTATTAATTTCTTCCGATTCATCATCGTTTTTGCGAATCCCGCAAATCGTCACATAATAGCTGACTTTATCGTTCACTTTCACTAGAACGCGCTCGCCCACGCGGTGTTTCAAAAGTGCTTTCCCCATCGGCGAATCAATGCTTATCATCTGATTCAGCGCATCACTTCGGACTGTTGTAACAATTTTATATTCCTCTTCCATGCCATCATCTTCAAAATGCACCGTCACCAAATCATTCAGCCCGACTTCATCCTCACCGGATTCATCCTCGACAATCTGCGCCGTCTTAATCATCCGCTCCAAATAGCGGATGCGGCTCTCATTTTCATTCTTAAACTTTTTTGCCGCCTTGTATTCAAAATTTTCGCTCAGGTCGCCATGCGCCCTCGCCTCTTTGACATCTTCCAATGCTTCTTTGCGCACCACCAACTTACGGTGTTCGACTTCCTGCTCCATTTTCTCAATGTCTTTTTTCGTCAATTTATCATACATCGAAAAAGCCTCCCTTTTTTAGACCTGCAGTTTCTGGAGAAATGCTTTTGTTCTCTCATTTTTCGGATTGTCAATTACTTCTTCCGGACGGCCCTCTTCTACTACTTTACCGCCATCCATGAAAATCACACGGTCGGAAACCGCTCTCGCAAAATCAATCTCATGCGTAACAATAACCATTGTCATTTTCTCTGCCGCAAGTCCTTTTAATACACGCAAAATCTCTGCGGTAATCTCCGGGTCAAGTGCACTTGTCGGCTCATCAAAATACAGCATTTTCGGACGCAGTGCAAGTGCTCTCGCAATCGCAACACGCTGTTTTTGTCCGCCCGACAGTTCACACGGATACGCATCTTCTTTTCCTTCCAGTCCCATTTTCGCAAGCAGAGCACGTGCCTCTTTCTCCACTTCCTGTTTCGGACGCTTCTGATTTTTCACCGGCGCATCCATTACATTTTTCAATACGGAAAAATGCGGGAACAAATTAAAGTCCTGAAAAACCAGGCCAAAGTTTGACTGTGCCTCCAAAATCTTTGCGCGCTCCGGTTTTTTGGCATTTCCTGCGGTATCATTTTCCACATAAACTTTCCCGCCGTACGCAATGCTTCCGGAATCAATCTGCTCTAAAAATGTTGCGCAGCGAAGTAACGTCGATTTACCGGAACCGGACGGACCAAGAATCGAAACAACTTCTCCCTCTTCTACCGCAAGGCTGATATCCTGCAGCACTTCCAAATCTTCACCAAAACTCTTTTTAATATTCTTTATTTCCAAAATACTCATGCCGTAGCTCCTTTCCCTTAGCGGTAATAATCCAGTTTCTTCTCAATAGCTTCCATCACAAAGGCAACCACAAAGTTAAATATATAATAGAATAAACCGGCAATAAACAGTGGCATAAGCGAAGCCTGTGCCGATGCAATCTGTTTTGCCATTGTAAACATTTCCGTGTAAGCAATGGCAAATGCCAAAGAAGTATCTTTAACCAGCGTAATCACTTCATTTGTTACCGGCGGCATGACGCGTTTGACCATCTGTGGGAAAATAATACGGAAAAACGTCTGGCGTCTGCCGTATCCCATGACCTGTGCCGCTTCGCGCTGTCCCTGCGGAATACTCTGAATACCGGAACGGTAAATCTCTGCGAAATACGCCGCATAATTCAGGGAAAATCCAATGATAACCGCATACAAACGATACATGTAAGGTGTTGAAATTCCGAACACATAGTACGGAGCAAAGAACACAACCAAAAGCTGCAACATCAACGGCGTACCACGCATAATCGAAATGTAAATTTTTGCAATCCACCGAAGCAGAGCAAACCGTGACATTCTCACTGCCGCAATCAAAAGTCCAAGAGGAAGCGAGAATAATAACGTAAATACAAAGATGGACAGCGTTGCTAACATACCACTGCCTAACTGCTTCATAATAAACCAGATACCACCCTTATTTGCTTTTACGCCATCCGATTTTTCTGTCGTCTTATCATTCTTTTTCTGTATTTTTGAAAAATCAACATACGGAACTTTTCCGCCATCTATGTATGTCGTATCCTTTTCCGAGAGACACGCACTATCCTTGAGCCCCCACTTGTTTACAATCTGCTCAAATGTTCCATCCGCTAACATCGTGAGCAAAGTCTTCTGCACTTCATCACGAAGTTTCGTATTTCCTTTTTTGAAACCAATTCCATACTCTTCCGAAGAAAGACGCTCATCTAACATACGGAAATTATCGCCTTTAGCGGACATCTGATAAGAAGCAACGCCGATATCCATCGCAATCGCATCCACCATACCGCTTTCCAGATTCATAAATGCAGAATTGTAATCAGCTACCTGCTGTAAATCTTTCAATGAAGCCGCTAACTTTTTATTTTCTTTTGTCGCATCATCTCCGGTCAGAGCAGCGAGCGCTGACGAATCACTCTGAACAATCAACCGCTTACCCTTCAAATCGGATAACTTATGAACATTTGAATCCTTTTTTACGATGACAACCTGCGAGTTATCCACATAGGCTGTTGACCACGTGTAATTATCCTCACGTCCATTCATCGTAAATCCATTCCAGATACACGAAATCGCGCCTGTCGCAAGTTCCGAATCCTTGGAATCCCAGGCAATCGGGCGTTTTACTAATTTCCAGCCATTTCTCTTGCAGACCTCTGCCGCTAAGTCTAAATCAAACCCGACATACTCTCCATTATCATCCATATATCCATATGGTGGAAATTCGGCGTCAAACCCAACTATAAACTGTTTCTGCTCCGCTGCCTTTCCCATCGGTGCCACCGCCATCATCGCCACAACGCCAATGATAAGAACCGCAAACCATGCAGCAAGCCACACACTTCTCTTCTTCATGAAAATCCTCCTTCTGTTACATTTCAAAATAATAGTTTTATTCTACCATGAAGTGGTGGCCGTAACAAGTCGTTTTGTATTAAATCAATCTCCTCTCCACATACAAATTTCCATTTTCCCTTGCATCCATATACCATTTCACGAGAGAAATTTCATCCCCCTCCAATTCAAGACACGTAATCTGATAAGGATGCACACAGCTTCCCGAGTTGATATAGAAGGAATCCGGATACTGATTCATCGGACGGTGTGTGTGTCCGGTAATCAACGTTCTTTCCCGCTGTGCAGCCCACTCCGAGAGCCGCCGCTCCGTACGCTGTTTAGCCGAATGATTCTTTGCCGCACTTGTGGGATCCAAAACACCAATTTGCTCTAACGGTTTCCACACATAGCGCACAAGGAAACGATTTACCTGCCACAACGTTGAATTCATCAAAGAAGCCTGATGCCCATGCGTCATGTAAATATCCGTATTTTTTTCATAATTTCTTAAAATTAAGCCCGAATAAAATGAAACATTAGGAAAAAGAGGCTCGTGGCACTGCTTTGTCACACTGTAAAATAACTGGCACTTCTTATTACAAAACGAGGCATTCTTTTTCACCATATCATGATTACCGTATACCATATATAATCGGTCATCCCGGTAAAATAACGCAAGCTGCTCAAATGCCCGGTTGTGCACTTCCAAAATCTGCTCCATCTTGCGGTTTTCCCACAATTCATCGCCATCCCCCAGTTCCACATACGTGTACTGCATCCGGTTATAGTGCCGCAGCGCCGCCAAATACAAATGCTCATTTTTTATAAAGTTGTCATTATTATTCCCACTGCCCCGGTGGCAGTCACTAAACACCACATACTTGTGATTGTCATCCAGAGGCAGAACGGGAACATTTTTAAATGCCTGATCCAATCGTTTCTGATAACTCATCGACATCTCCTTACTTTTTTTAACTGCTTGGAAAAATGACGTAACAAATGCCGTAAAAATCTTGGCAGATAAAAATATAAATACAAAATCCGGTCTAAATTCGTGCACACACACCTTGTAAGAAAACGGAACAAACGGCAGTGCACACGATTTTTAAACTGCATTACACTTCTTATAAACCGCTGCCATAATGTGAAATGTCTGCTTCCTTCCGGCACATGAAAGAAAATAGATTGACAGGAGCAAAAAATATCGGTTTCTTTTATCCCACCCTGAATCAGTGCTTCGCATAGTTTTCTTCCAAACTCATAATTTCGGAAATGAACCGATACATCCATGGATAACTCCTGTGGTCTCGAAAAATTTCCGGGGTCAAATACCGTAAGCCACCAGTGCCTTTTATCCAGACTGGTAATCCGCTTGCCGTCTTTCCACAGCGTAACAGACATATCCAGCCAGTCTGACTCACCCACCGCATGGAAAAGTGTTTTCTTATAATCACTCTTTTTCACAATTCCATCTGCATAGTAAAGTCCAATTTCGCATCCGGTACAAATTCCATACTGCCCTTTCCAAATCTGGACTAACCAGGTCCTTCCCTCATAATCAAAATATATTGGATAGGAATCAAATACCATTGACAAATACGGTGCCGCACGATTATAAGCATCCAGATACCCGAACGCCTTCTGCCAGGCATCCGTCCGGCTGCTTATCACATCCCACCGGCTCTCATAATAAAAACCAAGCGGTCCAAGCAGCGAATTCAGCAGATTTTCCTTTTCACATGGATTCATGCACGCAAGCCGGCAGAGAATTTTTTTCTTCTTCCTGCGAGAAAACAAAATTACAAACACAAAACTAATAAGAACCAAAATTCCAAACAAAAAATACATCGTATAACCTCAACTCTTTTGTTAGTTACTATCAATATATGTTAAAATGTCGAAAAATGTCACCTCCACCTCCAAAAAGGCTGTAAGTTTTGATTATTTGAAGGGCAGGTTTTCGGTGAAAATTATTTTGCTTCCAAGTAAGTTGGCAGAAAAACTTTGTGACTCGTGGGTTTTGAATACGTCAGTAGGAGGCACTGGTAGTTTCAGTGCCCCTACTGTTACGTATTCAATTAGCGAAAGCGCCCACGTGACGCAAAATTTTTCTGCCAACTTACTGGAAACTAAAATTATCACCGACCCCCTGCCCTCCAAACAACCAAAAATTTCCTCTTGACAACAAAAAACGATAGTGCTATATTTTCATGTAAACAAAGAACAAATGCTATGAACAGAACAAAACATCATAAACTTCATGCATTTCAGAGAGCCGTCGGCTGGTGCGAGACGGTATGCAATTTATGTTGTTATCCTCTGCGAGCAGTATACCGAAAACTTTTAAAGCGAGTAAGTATCACCGGTTTTCCCGTTATCGAAAATCTTATTGCTGATAGTGATATCAAAGATAGGACTGAGCGGTCGCCGCAGGCGGCAAACAAAGTGGTATCGCGGAAGTTTCAGACTTTCGTCTTTCGATGTATGAAAAGTACATTAGAGGACGGGGTCTTTTTTTATTGCCGCTTCCGTATCATACAATATAGCTCTTTTGAGCAGAGAGAATGGAGGAATTCTTATGAATGGATTAGTAATTGTATTAATTGGTATTGTTGCACTGGGTGCCGGTTATCTCCTGTATGGCCGATGGCTCGCCAAAAAATGGGGGCTTGATCCAAAAGCAAAAACACCGGCCTACACCAAAGAAGACGGACAGGATTATGTGCCATCTTCCAAGTTCACCGTATTTTCGCACCAGTTTTCATCGATTGCAGGTGCCGGCCCTGTCACGGGTCCTATCCTCGCTTCCGTATTCGGCTGGGTACCGGTTCTTCTGTGGCTGATTGTCGGCGGTTTGTTCTTCGGTGCCGTACAGGACTTTGGTGCTCTTTACGCATCGGTTAAGAATGAAGGAAAATCGATGGGTATGATTATTGAAAAATACATAGGTAAAACCGGTAGAAAATTGTTCATGCTGTTTTGCTGGTTATTTACTTTATTAGTAATTGCCGCTTTCACCGACATGGTTGCCGGAACATTCGTTGGCAAAGGAGAAGGAATCACCGGTACTGCAAAAGCATATGCTGACTCTGCTGCCGCTTCCATTTCCATGTTGTTCATCGTTGTTGCCATCGTCTTTGGAATCATTCAGAAAAGCGTTGGCAAAATGAATGAAATTGTAAAAGCACTTGTTGCTATTGGTTTACTTGTTGTTATGTTTGCCGTTGGTATGCATTTTCCGATTTACGCAAGCAAAGATGCCTGGATTTACATCGTTATGGCTTATCTGTTTTTGGCTTCCGTACTTCCGATGTGGCTTCTCATGCAGCCAAGAGATTATATGACAACATTCATGCTTTTAGGTATGATTGTTGGTGCAGTTGCCGGAGTCATTGTTGCTCATCCGGCTATGAAGTTAAATGCCTTTAATGGTTTCTCCATCACAGGAGCAACCGGCACAAGTACTTTGTTCCCGACGCTTTTCGTAACCATTGCCTGCGGTGCCGTTTCCGGTTTTCACAGTTTGGTATCATCCGGAACTTCTTCAAAAACCGTCAGCAATGAAAAAGATATGCCAATGATCGGCTATGGTGCCATGGTTGTAGAATCTCTTCTTGGAATCGTTGCCCTCGTCGTTGTCGGTGCTGTTGCCGTAAATGGTTCCGCACCGGAAGGTACACCATTTGCCATCTTCTCAACCGGTGTTGCCGGATTCCTTGAGAAATTCGGTGTTCCGGTACACGTTGCTACCGTATTTATGACAATGTGTGTTTCCGCTTTGGCACTTACTTCTCTTGATTCCGTTGCACGAATCGGAAGAATGTCATTCCAGGAATTGTTTTACTTAGATACCACGGACCCATCTGAGATGAAACCTTGGCGCAGACTTTTGACAAATAAATATTTTGCTACCGTTATCACACTGTTCTTCGGTTATCTGTTGACACTTGGCGGATACAACAATGTATGGCCACTGTTCGGTTCTGCAAACCAGCTGCTTGCCGCACTTGTACTGATTGCACTGGCTGTATTCTTGAAAACAACCGGACGTACCGGATGGACATTGTATGCACCAATGTTTATCATGCTTGCCGTAACCTTTACCGCTTTGGTTCAGAAAACAATTGCTCTTGTGCAGAACACATTGGCAGGCAATGCAACCTTCTTAGTGGATGGACTTCAGTTCATCGTTGCCATTCTTCTGATGGTACTTGGTGTTCTGGTTGCGTTTAGTTGTCTGAAAAAGCTTTTCTGTCGCAAGGAAAAAGCAGAAGCATAATTACAAAAATATAACCCCTTCTCTTTCTTGAATTTAAGAGAAGGGGTTTTGCTTTTTGTTTTGTCCCCAATATTATATCACAAAGAAAACAATTATGATAACAATACTCATAACAGTTAATGTAACAAATGCACTTTTTATCTTATTTGATATAAACAAAAAGAATCCACTATAAGCCAGCATTATTATCAAACGAATAACATATCCAAAAACCAACCATAGCCAAATTGGCATTTCCATACCACTTTGTATTCCCATGCAGCCTACTGGTTCGGTAATTCCCACAAGACCATATAAACGGTAAAACGTAATAAACTGCGGCAAATAAATAATCCCAAATGAAATTATAATAATGAATACAGAAACCAGTATTTTTTTGTGTGCCATCTTTTTTCTTCCCATTAAAGTTGCCTGCAACAACATTTTTTGCCCAGTTTCATAATCCTGTGTAAATACACTGCATAATGAAAATGTCAAAAGCAGCAATCCAAGAGTCATTAAAATGCCGTTTTCCTTGGACAAATCCATTAGTTTTACATATCCACCCTCATAGACATATGCAGGCAGATTATGTTTATTTATATAATTATTTCGTTCAACAACTTTTTCAAAACCATGTACCGGTCGAAGGTCTTCACTAAGAATCATTAGATCTTCCACCTTATCTTCTTCCATAAATTTTTGCTGTTTCTTTTTTAATGACTGAAAACGCCTATTTTCCTTCTGTATAAAATTTGTCTTTTCAATCGTTTTCTCTCCTTCTAACTGCTTCATATAAGTATAATAATAATATTCATCTTCATCATCAAATATCAAATGTGATTGATACGACAAAAAACATGAAACAATCAAAAAAAAGAAAAGAATCATGCCAACACGTCCACCTTTTCTAACTTTATAAAGTTCATATCGAAACAATGAATCATGGCCTTTCAAGAATCGTTTTTCATTTTTCATAAATGCAAAATGAAACAACCCACTTTTTCGACTTTCTTCTTTCATCTTTGAAAATCCTATCATTCCGCAAATCATAGATATAAGCAAAAGAAGGAAATATACTGCCATAACAACAACTGGATAGGAAACCGGCTCACCCAAAATATTTATGTTTACATATTTTCCGATTATATCTCCTGCATTTAAACAATAAGCCGGATCAATATACTTTAACCAATTTAAATTAGAATTCATTGGTATTTGTACATAAACCAAAACACATCCTATAATACAAAAGAAAAAAATCATTATTGAAATCAATGCTCTTTTTCCTAATATGCATATACAATCAATAAAAATAGCCAAAGCAGTCATGATAAATATTAAAATAATCATGCTTAGAATCAAAAACTGACCGACTGACAATTCACTTCCACACGAACGATATGCAAGAACAGATTGAATGCTTCGACTCAAATCTCCGATTCCATAACGCTCCCTTAAAATAACATAATTACATCCATAAAAAATTAAAGCTGCAACTGCTGTTCCCCAAATATGAGCTGCCAGTTTGGCAAAAAAGAGTTTTCTTTTTCCAAATCGTGTAACATATAAAAGTTTTGCAATCCCTGTTTCATTCTCCCTGACAAATAATAAGTATCCTAAATACAAAACAAAAAACAATACGACAATTCCTGTCATCGTCGAAAACATCTTTTCGATTCCTAAGGAAGGCTCTGCAACTACTTTAACCATTTTCATTTTTTTAAAGTGAGCTGCTGTTTTTTCAATATTTTTTTCAGCAAAGCCCCCCTCAGTAAACGTCGAAAACAAAGTTATCTTTTTTGCATTTTCCTGTATTCTTTGCCGGTAATCGTTATAAGTACTAACTGCTTCCAATTCTTTTGCAAATCTTACATATAACTTTTCTTTGTCGGTCATTTCATTTTGCATATATTTTTCTGCTTTGTCTTTTGAACTTACAATTTCGTCTTGTAGATTTTTTTCTTCAGATAGAAATTGCTGCCAAACTTTTTTATATTGACTAGAAGAAAAATCTTCCGTATTTTCAAAACATAATATTCCACAATTTATCAAAATACAGAACAACAATACACCCCACATATATGGGCTTTTTACTATTTTGCTAATCTCATTCCGAATCATCTAACTACTCCTTATAAAAATGATATAAATATACATCATCTAATGTAGGCCAAACTGTGGTTTCTTCATCGCTTTTTGAATCCAAATAACGTACAACAACCTGATTTCCTTCTTCTCGAATTCCTGCAACCAGATATTTATCCTGAATCTCTTTAAGCTGCTCTACTGTCACTTTCTTTTCATACACAATACCATACAATTCCTTTTCCAGAGATTCCGGATTACCGCTTCCAATAATTTCCCCATGTTTTAAAAGCAAAATTTCTTTTGAAATGTATTCCACATCGGATACGATATGCGTAGCTATCAAAACAATTTTTCCAAGTGCCATTTCCGAAATAAGGTTACGAATTCGAATCCTTTCTTTCGGATCAAGTCCGGCTGTTGGCTCATCCATGAAAACCACCTTTGGATCTCCTAAAAAAGCTTGTGCAATCAAAAGTCTCTGTTTCATTCCTCCCGAATATGTTTTGATTTTTTGTTTTCCCATCACTTCCATGTTAACACACTTTAAAAGTTCCGGAATTTGTTTTCTTGCCACCTCCTTTTTTACACCCTTTAATGTTGCCATATACATCATAAACTTATAGCCGGTAAAATACGGAAACATATTTTGGTTTTGTGGCACATACCCAATCTTACCAACATACTCATTAATGTTGTCATAAATAGACATTTCATCACATAAAATCTGCCCTTTTGTTGGCTTTAAGCTGGCGGTTAAAAGCTTCATCCATGTAGATTTTCCAGCCCCATTGGGTCCTAGAAGTCCATAAACTCCCGGTGTAAAAGAATAGTTTATTTTACGAATTGCACAAAAATCTCCATACGATTTTTTTAGATTCTCACATTTCAAAATCATGCGCTTACTTCCTTTCAAATAATTCTTTCTTTTGGTCTTTAAAAAGAGAATCTCCATATACAACATGAAGAACATTCTTTTTATCATAATATTCGGCAAAATCTCCAAATGTATTGGTAAAAGAAGCAATGCCCTCAAGTTCTTCCCATGCACTGTCTTTCAGATAATAAAATTTTTCTTTTTCCATATCTCCCCTGATTAAATGATTTTTATATGTATAATACAACACATCCGTTTTGTCCGGCTTATATATTTTTTTCTTCTTTTTACTTCCAATTGCTACTTCAAAAACTTCCATTGTTTCTTGATTATATACATATACTGCCTGGTCAATCATGCCTATTACAATACAGCCTTCTAAATCTTTTTCGCTACATACCTGCGACTGTTTTCCTGTTTTTATATTATACTCATATACTTTTGAATACTCCTTCGCAGTACTGTAATCCTTATCTTTCTTTCCAAGTTTTCGATAAGTAGATTCATAATACAATTTTTCGCCGCTTTTTTCTAATAATAACAAACCATGAAACTTTTCTTTGTTTATATCAGAAATTTCTTTTGTTTCACCGGATTCCAGATTGATTGCAAGAAGGACACTATAGTTGCTATTGGAACCGGCACCACCAATATTATCCTCTTTAACAATAGGTATCTCTGCCTCTGCATAAGCAATGCCATTTTCTACATACACGCTATTGTACACGTTCACCTGATAATCCAGGTTATATAATTTCGTTCTTCCACTACCATCTAATTTTTCCCGATAAACAACTCCCTTTGACAAATCCGCCTGTCCAAACAAATAAACATATTCTCCGGATATAACAGGAACACAATTGAAAAATAAATCCTTATTCAATGCCGCATCACAAGTAGGATCCGGGTTTGTGTTTTCGTCATAAGGTTCATGTTCACAATTTGATTTGTTACATAAAACAATACTTGATTTTTGATTTGGATCAAAAATATGCAGTAAGCCATCCTGCGTTGTAAAAACACTTGCCAGACAGGAAACCGACTCCCCACTTGCACTATGTAAACTTTCCGTAATTTTCATTTTATTTTCTGTACTTTTTTCCGCACCACACCCGGTTATGAAACAGGCACACGCAGCTACAATTAATAACGCTTTCTTTTTCATTTCTTTCCCCGCTTCCATTTATTATATTGTTTTTGAATCTTGTTTAAAATATCCGGATACTTTTCCATTTTTAGCTTTTTTACAAACTGGTCAATCATCTTTTCCGGTTCTTCATCGCTTTCCAGCAGTTTTTGATAAAACACGTCAACCTCGTTCAGTATTTTTTTGTTTTTCTCAACAACCTTCTTATTTGGAACAAAACCTGCTGCTGGCGACATACTATATTCTTTGTTTCCATCATAATAGTATTTGGCTTTGTCTTTTTCTCCATTTGCTTCATATATGCTAAACTTCGTATTTGCAAGCTTTGCGGGACAATAATCTGAAACATGTTTTTCTCCCACGACCTTTCCATTCTTTAATGAGTAATCTTTGCCCTCTTCACCAAAACAGATGAGGTTAGCCAGTTCTTTGTCTGTATTTACAAGCATTAATAAATTTTTTGATTCTTTCGGATGTTTTGTCCATGATGCAATTCCATGAACGGCATTTTCCATTTTATCTATATATCTGGATGATAACTTGCGTGAATAGACAGGAATTTTTCCTCCATCCTCTAAATATAAATAATTACCATCCATTATTTCTTTTGGCATTGTTGCAATCATTGCCATGAAATTTCCACTCAGTGCTTCTGAATAATCTTCATTCTTATCACAAGATAACAATCCCTCACGTTTCAATTGCGCCATGGAAATCCAAAATTCTCTAACATCTTTATTTTCCCAAATATTTTGAATTATTCCTTTATCAGACATGTACACTCCATCACATATGCCGATATAACCTAAATTCGTAAAACGATCAGAAAAATATTCACCTGAATCATTCCACAAAAGATATAATGGCAGTTCTGATATATCCTTATTTTCAATAACCCATTTACACAATTTTTTTATATCAAGCTTGTCTGCATTCATAAAATCAGGTTTACTTGCTATCTTCTCTGCATTTATTAAAAGATATGTCGAATCCGCCTGCTCTTCTTCATTGTAAAAGCCATATATCTTCCCTTTGTAAGTTATCCTTTTCCATACATTTTTGCCATATTCTTTTTTTAATTTTTTCCCATTTTCGCTCTTAAGCCATTTGCTCAGAGAAAGAAGATTGCCCTGTTTAATCTGCCGGATATATGTTCCATCTTTTTCAGGATGATCACCGTCACCATACCCAGTCCACATCAAATCTCCGATTCCTTGTTTTTTCGCTTTATCAATACCATTTTGATAAGATTCATACGACTCAGCATTTAACCCATAAAAAGAAAGATTATAATTATACCCCAATTCATGAATTCTATCATTAATCGCTTTTTTTCTACTTTCACTCAGATAATCTGTCCATGTACTATCCGTCATCCAAACTAGGTTAACCGGCTTCTCTTTGTTCGAATCGTTCGACTTCTCCTTTGTAGCAGCATTCTCTGTCACAGAAGGACTTTTATTGTCTGTTTGCTTTTTCGTACAGCCGGTAAACACACAAATGATACTTATTGCAAACATTAGATACAAAAACTTTTTACTTACCATACCTTTTCTCCTTTGATAGAATTTATATTTTTTATCATAGCCATAAGAAACTTTTTTGTTTCTTATGGCTAAACTGGATTACGCAATGTTAGTATTTAATGGTATCTTCACTTGTTAAAGTTTTTTTCTTATAAATACCTGTCCATTTTGTCGTAATACTAACGGATTTTCCACTAGGGATTGTATAATTCCATTTAGCTCCTGTGGAATCTCCTTCTCCTGTAAGATCTGTTGGAACTGTTTTCACCACATTATTCTTATTTCTGTATTTGTAAACAGACGCAATACTCACATATGATTGCGGCTTAACCGACCCCCAAGCAGAGCCTTTTGTCTTTGAAATTGAATGATCTCCACTTAAAGTAAAACCATATTTTGTCTTTGAAAAAGCGGAGGCATCTGCTCCTGTTCCTATAAGTGTTACTGTCAATGCCGCTGCTGTGATTAAAGCACCCATTTTTTTAATTTTTCTCATATCCGTTCATCCTCCAATTGATTTTTTGTTTGATCTTTGATATTATTTAACTGTACTCTTATGTATGCGTTCTTTTCAATATCTCACCATTACATGAAAAGAACGCTTTTTTCAATTATTTCTCTGCACGAATATCCTCTATACATTCTCTCACCACCTTTCCCACTCAATAGCATAAGATTTTATTAATTTTATAAAACTTTATTATTATATTAATACATCTAATTATTTTTGTCAACAATATTTTTTACACCGTAATATTGAAAATTTAAACATAATATGATATTATAAATATACAAGGTGGGTGCTATGGAGGAAAAAATGGCATACAAAAATAACCTTATTACCGGAATTACAGAATTATTGGTACTTAAAATTTTAGAGCAACAAGATAGTTATGTTTACGAAATTCAAAAAATGATTAACAATAATTCCGAACATTTACTATCTATTTCTCTTAATACCATTTACACGGTCACCTATAAATTAGAAAACGAAAATCTGATAAGTGAATACTCAAAACTTGTGGGGAAAAAAAGAACACGAGTATACTACCATCTAGAAGAAACCGGGAAAGAGTATCTCACAAAAATTACAGCTAATTATAATAACATGATTGACGGTGTAAATCACATAATTAATTTTTTGGGAGGCAATCTAATTGAGTAAATTGAAACAGCGCTACTTGAAGGAAGTAAAATCATTCTTTCCGATTATGGGAAAACCGGAACGACGGCATCTAAAAAAACTTTCGGAACAAATTAATGACTACTGCCTAGAAAAAGAAGTATTCTCGATAGATGATTTATATCAGGACTTCGGACGTCCAAGTGAAATTTCCAATACCTATTTTTCAAATATTGATATCAATGATTTTGTTAAAAGAATACAACTTTCCAAATGGTTAAAAAGAGGAATCGCCATATTTCTCTTGATTGCATTAATCGCCGTAACAGTATATAGTATCGACAGTTACTGTGCATATAAAGTTTTTGAACGCGAATCTATTTATTTCGAAGAAACTGAAATTACAGATTAAATACGGGGGAATTATAGCTATGAAAAATTTTACAACAAGATTATTATTTGTTACACTTTTTATTTGTTTTTCTTTTTCTATCTTATCTAGAAAAAGTCAGGCCGCCAGCTTCACATCGTCAAAACAGATTTATTTATTAGAAAATGGAGACTATCTTGAAACCATTATTACTGGTACACCTGCATTTTCTAATAATATTTCCTACCTTTCTTCATCAAAGTCCATAACAAAAACAAAGACCTCAAAATATAAGAGCAAAAATGGTTTAACACTTTGGTCTGTATCAATTAAGGCCACATTCACGTATAACGGTCGCACATCTAAATGTACCTCTTATTCTCATAGTACAACATGCCCTTCCTCCGCATGGAAAATTAAAACTGTTACTTCAAGCAAAAGAGGCTCTTCCGCAACCGCAACGGCAGTTGCAGTTCATTCAGATAACAATGTCCAAAAAAAATTCACAAAATCTGTTACCATTTCCTGTAATAGTAATGGTATCGTATCCTAATTTATATCCCTCTGTCATGAAGAAAAATTGACAGATTAAATATTTCAAGTTAAAATAGAAAAGGCGGCAGGATTTCTCCTGTCGCCACACTTAGGCAGATGTAGTTCATCGGTAGAACGCCAGCTTCCCAAGCTGGAGAGGCGGGTTCGATTCCCGTCATCTGCTTTTTTATTTTTCAACTTCCGGGTCATTTTCTTCCCACACGATTTCATCTTCAACAAACCCGTGTTTCTTTTTATGTCTCACAATTAATTTGAGAATAAATCCGCTCGCAAACACAAGCGCCGATACAAGCCATCCGGCAAGGCACTCTGCCCACAGAGCATAACCATAATGACCGCCTTTCTGCACAAACAAAACGTACAGATTCCACACAAACAAAATCAATAATGTCGCTGGCGCAATGTAACGAATCGCAAGACGAATCCACATACGAGGCATTTTAAATTTCTTTGTATTTCGATTAATCTGCTGCCACACTTTATCAATCTGAAAGCACCAGCCAACTGCAATACATTCCAAAATTCCGATTACAATCAAGTTAATCTGATTTGTCCAATTATCCACAATGTCAAGCCATGCTACACCGGCACGTGTCGCGTATAATAAAGAAATAATTGCACTGATTACACAGGCCCACCGTGTCACCTTCTTTGGATTCAAATGGAACTTATCTGCCACCGATGCCGACACACCCTCGATAATCGAAAAGGCTGAATCAATCGCAAGCGTTACTAACATCAGGTAGAAAATAGCACCAAACAAGGCATTAAACCAGCCAATGTCCGTAAGATTTACAATTGCCTGCGGGTATACGATAAATGCTGTTGCAATTCCGGAATCCGTAATCGAATCAAGCATCCCAACACCACCCATTGTGGAAAACATAACGATACCTGACAAAACGCTGACTGCGGCATCCGAAAGCGCAATAATTACACAGTCTTTCGCCACATTTGCCGACTCGCCAAGATAAGAACCATATGCAAACATAATTGCCATCATAATCGATAAACTGTAAAATACCTGTCCAATGGCATCAATCCACAAACTTGGATCTTCAAAAGCACTCATGCTTGGAATGAAAAACATCCGAAGACCTTCACCGGCACCTGGCATCGTACATCCTTTGATTGCCATAATGACAAGCAGAATGACCGGAAGAAATACGGTATACTTTACAACTTTACCCACACTGCTTGCACCATTTCGGATACAATAGTAAATCGCTGCCCAAGCCACGATAACAGAAAGCAGTACCGGAATCGGAATACTAAAACCTTTGATATCCCATGTTGTCTGTGTTAGATCGGCAAAAAGATTCTGCGCCGCATTTACATCTCCTGTCATACCGGCAAATTTTACCGAGCATACCGTCATCAAAATTACCCATGCGAAAACAACTGCATAATAGGTAGAAATAACAAATGCATTTGATGTTGCTGCCCATCCGATAAACTCTGTCTTTTTATTAATTCCCCGCATACTTTCGCCGGCACCGCGGTGGAATTTACGTGCAACGGAAACCTCCATCATCAGAAGTGGAATTCCGACAACAAACAGCGCAACTAAGTAAATTAACAAATATGTTCCGCCTCCGTGCTTTGCGGCAAGTCCCGGAAAGCGCCACGCATTTCCAAGTCCAACGGCGGAACCAATCGCCGCTAAAATAAATGTTGCCTGTGATGACCACTTTGACCTTTTTTCATGTTTCATAACAATCTCCTTTTCTAATCCTCTACAATATTACTAATCCAGACTCCCTTTTGAATCAGGATATATCCCACAGCAAGTTTGATTAAATCTGCTGCCTGTACAATCGCATATACGCCCAGAATGGAAAGACCTGTGTAGTAGCATAATACCGCCGCAACCGGAAGCGGTACAACCCACGAATACACACTGTCAAACAAAAACGTGATAAATGTTTTTCCCCCGGAACGGACGGTAAAATAAAGGGCATTCAAAACACCCTGCACCGGGAAAAACAATGCCGTGATAATAATAAACCACGTTCCGTAATTTCGCACCTGGCTCGTTGTATCATACAAATTCGGAAAAACTCCCGAAATGGAAACTAAAAGTATTGTAAGTCCCACACAAATCACACCCGCAAATTTCATCAGTGAGTATGCATTTTTCTTTGCCTTGTCGTATTCGCCCGCTCCGAGTGTCTGACCGCTCAAAATACCAACGGCAGAACCGAGAGAAATAAATACAACATTTAAAAGGTTGCAAATGGCATTGGAAATCTGAAGTCCTGCCACAATCTCCAAACCGCGTGTCGAATAGCACTGTGTCAACGCCGCAATGCTGCCCGCCCACAAAAACTCGTTTAAGAAAATAGGAAGTCCTTTTTTTATCATTTCTCCCATAATTGCCTTCGGTACAAGAAGCGTCCGGTACAATCCATTGATAAATGTAATTTCCTTCTTTTTGCAGTGCGTCCAGATAACCACGACTAACATCTCAACCACACGCGCCATCAAAGTAGCAATTGCTGCTCCCCTCACTCCAAGCTCAGGGAATCCAAATTTTCCATAAATAAGAAAATAGTTAAATACTACATCAATTACCACAGATGCAATGCCTGCTACCATCGGCTTTATACTTTCTCCGGTCTCTCTCAGACTGCTCGCATAAATCTGCGTCACGCCAAACGGAACAAAAGTAAATAACATAATTGCGAGATATTCTTTTGCATAAGACATCGTAAGCGACGCATTCACAACTTGGCTTTCACCGTGAAGATAAAGACCAATCAAATTCTCTCCCGCCAGCAAAAAGAGTAAAAGTCCGGCTATAATACAAATCCCGCAAATCCACATTTTCATGCGGACTGCATTGCGGAATCCCTCTTCATTTCCCTGTCCATAATACTGGGCAGCATAGATACCGGGCCCCGATATTCCTCCGAAAATAGCAAGGTTAAAAACAAAAATAAGCTGTCCGACAATCGAGACAGCCGTCATCGCTTCTGTTCCAATGCTACCAACCATCACATTATCAATTAACCCGACCATGTTGGTAATACCATTTTGTATCATCATCGGAATCGCAAGCTTCAATGCCCTTCTATATATCATTTGATTTTTCACTTCTTTTGCACCTCTGATTTCTTCTCGTTTACCAGCCGCATCTGCCACAGTTTTCACAATGCGTACATTCCACTTTGTGAATTTTCGCTTCCCATTCACATAATTCGATTTCCTTATCTTTTAAATCGAATTCCCTCTGCTGATATTTTGTCTCAATCTGTATCCTATCTTCCGCAAGTAAAGTAATCGTAAGCGGATAAATTGTAACCTCTTCCGGCCGCATACAATTTTGAAAAATCACGGGCGAAAAAACTTCCCATTCACCGCTTTTTTCATCGAAAATCCGCAACTGTTTCTCTTTCGTAACTATTTTACCATCATACCACAAATCTTTCAGTGTGGAAAGCATAAGTTTACCCTTTTTTTGCACACGCTCATATTCGTAAAAAACAGCCTTTTGAGGCACTAAAATTTCACAGCTTTTTTCCACAAATTCTTCCTCCGAAAACATAGGAAAAAAAGTGTCTCCTTCTACCTTTTCCAAAAGTTTCGTTACATATATTTTATCGGTATTCCTAAGCGCTTCTTCATATACCGATGCTCCGCCGCAGATAAAAATATCCCGTCCGGTGTTTTTTTCTTTTTCCCATACTTCTTCTAAACTTTGCACCGTGTGGCAGTTTTCCAGTTCAACCTTTTTCGTTCCGGACAAAAGATACGTCATCCGCCCGGGTAACGGGTGCCCAATCTCATCATACGTGCGGCGTCCCATCACAATGGCATTTCCCATCGTCAGCATTTGAAATTTTTTTCTATCCTCCGGCAAATCCCACGGTATTTTTCCCTCTCTGCCAATCACCCGGTTCTCACTCATCGCCACAATAATCGCTATCATCGGTTACCCCTTCTCTCTAACTACATCTATAAATGTATTTTTTCATCATATTATTTCACACTATCGCATCGCATGACATTTGTCAAGTATCGTGACAAATGTACTTATATTTTCAATATACCTTGGCAGACGAGGTATATTATGATTTAATAACACTAACAAAACACGAAGGGAGGATTGTTCATGTCAATTGCATCGGACTTGATTCGAGGACATACCGATACCATCATTCTCGCCCAGCTTTTGCAGGAGGACAGTTACGGATATAAGATTAATAAACGGATTCAGGAACTTACGCAAAATGAGTATGAACTAAAAGAAGCTACTTTATATACCGCATTCCGGCGGCTCGAAGAAGCCGGTTACATCTGTTCTTACTGGGGAAATGAAAATACCGGTGCCAGAAGACGTTATTATACCATTACACCGGAAGGCCGCAACGCCTACCGGAAGTTATGCAGCGAATGGGAGATTGCAAAGGGATTTATTGACGTTTTGATTCATTCGGAACCGTCAAATCCCAAACAAGTATAATGAAACGGCACAATCTATTTTATAAGGAGGATTTTATGGAGAACAAATTACGAGCTTACATGGACCATTTATTTCAGGATGTTCCAAATACAAAAAAAGCAGTTGAAGTAAAAGAAGAAATTTTGCAAAATATCGTGGACAAATACCACGACCTTGTGGCAGAGGGGAAATCAGAGGAAGCCGCTTACAACATTGCCATTGCAAGTATTGGTGATTTGGATGAACTTCTTGCTTCCCTGAAAGATTCGTCCCAGACGCCAAACCAAATGGACTCGGAAAATTATATGGCATGGCGCAAAAAATCAGCCATCCGCATTTCTGTTGCCATCATGCTTTATATTTTGTGTGTTACACCGCCAATTATTACAGACAGTCTGCATCTGCCGGACGCCATTGGTGCTTGTGGTCTTTTTGTTTTTATTGCCATCGCAACCGGAATTATTATTTACAATTCCATGACAAAACCGCGCTACACGAAAATGGACGACACTTTTATGGAAGATTTCAAGGAGTGGAAGAGTAAAAATGACACGAATAAGCAGGCAATGCGTGCAATTAAAAGTGCTTTGTGGGTATTCATTACCGCCTTGTACTTTGTGATTAGCTTTACTACTATGGCATGGCACATTTCATGGGTCATCTTCTTAATTGGTGCCGCACTTGAATCCATTATCAAAGCTGTTTTTGAGCTGAAAGCAAATTAGGAGGGACCGACTATGAAAAAGAAAACTGCCATCTGGATAAAGATTATTGTACTTGGCATTTTGACACTCGCCCTCATCGGTATTTTAATTGTGGGGATTCTTGGCAACACCTTCCGCAACTTTCCGATATTTGGCTCTTTTTCCAGCTATGACAATGCCGATTTGTATCAGGTGGGAAATGCTGATATTTCTGCATCCGAATTATCCAGTCTTTCCATCGACTGGGTAAGCGGCTCCGTAAAAGTTGATGTTTATGACGGAAATGTTATTCAGATTCGAGAAGATGGTGCAAGCGACCTATCCGATAGTGACAAAGCACATTATTATTACCACGATGGAACTTTAGATGTCCGCTACCGGGAAAGCGGCAGCTTCTTCTCCTTCTTCCACAGCTTAGGGAGGAAGAACTTAGAGATTTTGATTCCACGTTCACTTGCTTCCAATTTATCGGAAATTTCCGGCGATGTAGTAAGTGCCGACACTACAATTAATGGTCTTTCCACAAAGAATTTTTATCTGGATACCGTAAGTGGAAACCTTACTTTTAATGGAAGCGCAGAACGGATTAACAGTGACAGCGTGAGTGGCGACTGCCATATTACCTCATCCGTTACACCTCAAAAAATTGACATGGAAAGCGTCAGTGGTGACATTTCAGTTTCGATTCCAAGTAACTCTGAATTCGAGGCAGAAAACGATTCCGTTTCCGGGGATTTAACTTGTAGTTTTGCCGGAACTAAAAAAGATGATAAGTTTGTCTGCGGCTCAGGTATTAACCGCTATGATTTTGACACCGTCAGCGGGGATGTTGAGATTTTGCCAGTGGGGTGATGTGATATTTTTAGTTTCCAACCAAATACTTGCCGCGCTCAAACTGAACCTTCAGTTCCGAAACAACGCTTTTTCTTGAATTTATCTCATAAGGTTGCATTGTTATTTAATTATCAGGCTTCATCTAGCGAAGTTTGATGACAAAAGCCCCTCTTTCTGTTAATTTGTACCTTTTAGGTTGCTTTTTTCTTATAAATTTACTTGATAAAATTTAAATGCGACACAAAAATGCAACCTTATGAATCAAATCAAGAAAAAAGCGTTGTTTGGAGGTATTCCCCATGATTTCATTTTCAGATATGCATCATATGGCAGACCTTTTAATGTACTTGTCATCATAACATAATCAAAAAGCTGGTCAATTCCATATTCACCGGCAAAAATACCGGTGGTGTACTCACCATCTCTGACAACAGTTCCTTTCTCCTCCGCCTTCGACGACGTTGTCATATCAAACGGTATCGAAGTCAGAAGAAGTGCCGCTGCGAGCAGCAAACATAAACTTCTTTTTCTTGTTTTTTTCTTCATAAACATCCTCCAATCATACTAAGCCTGCTAGTGCCAATAGGAAATATTGTTTTTCCCAAAAATTACATTTATGTTAATAGTTTATCATAGCTTAATACGATTTGTAAATAAAAGGATATCGCTACTTCTCTTGCACTTTTTTCCCGATTGTGCACACTAACTCCTCTTCAGTGATTGACGGATTTCTTCGACATTCACTATCCATAATTTCAATTATTTTACTAAAATACCATGGTGCGAGTCCTCTTTTTAGCAGTTGCTTGAATACATCGGTCAGATACCCATAGGAAATCCTTTCCGGCACAACTCCCCTAATAAGTGCAGGATATTTTTTCTGCAGATTCTCTACCATGTCTTTTACCAAATCCCGATTGAGAATGTGCGCATAGTTTTCTCTTACGGTCTTCTCTAGACACTCTACGATATAAGCAGCGTCTTTGATTTCTGTTTCTACCGACTCTTTTCGCAAAGTCTGACGATAAGACAAGATTGCAAAATCACGGGAAGCTAACCCTTCATCATCTCGTATCCGTACCAACGGCATTAGGATTCCTTCGCCCGCTAATTTTTTTCTTGCTTCTACAATTTTTTCCTGATATGTCCCATCCAAAAATGCAGGGACCAAATCTTTTCCGAAAATACACTCCAATGGCTCCAAACAATTTTGTAATTTGTGCCAGATTTCTTCTTGTGCCAAACCATTTCCGTTTTCTGTTATTTTCCGATTTTCTATCCCCAATAAATCGTCTGCGCTGATTTCTAATATCCGGCAAAGTTCCTTGAGTAATAAAATATCCGGTAAACTATGTCCCCGTTCCCATTTGCTAAGTGCCTGTGGTGTAACCCCCATTCGCCCTGCCAATTCTTCCTGTGTCATATTTTTATTTTGACGAAACATTGACAGTCTACTGCTAAAATTACTTTCTTTCATATGCTGTATCCTCCTTTGTTTTTAGTATAACAAAAGAGAAAAATCGTGTAAAACAACTTTGTGTTGATGAGCGGCTCAACGAAAGGTGTAGAGAGTTCTCCAATCAATTTGAATTGTTCTGATTATCTGGCAGGTTTATAAACTGGAAGTTGCGCGTTTCTACGAGCGGTGCGCCGACAGGACGAAATCAGCCGTGGGAGCTTGCTCACAAACGGCTGAATGTCGGACTGGATGCATAGCGCGACAGCGCGTCATGAGCATGCAGCGCAGCGAAATGCGAATGGCACCGCGATAAACTGGAAGTTATATATCTCCTTTTAGGCGCACTAAAGATTTCTTTGTTTCAAA
>ERZ773133.738-NODE-738-length-44020-cov-3.717594_pt1 | contig 44020 bp, 55 predicted proteins | sample MGYA00580861_ERZ773133 | MGnify/ENA primary metagenome ERZ773133 (study PRJEB29015, sample SAMEA2737844) | human gut metagenome | biome: human gut; feature: human-associated habitat; material: faeces | place: China | collected 2012 ...
CAGAAACGACCTTAGAGGGCGACGATTTAGACCGGGCTATGGAATACGCAATATCTGGGAAGATAAATACAAACCTCAACAAACAGTATTTGCTTGTGACCCGCGAAAATGAATATGTGGTGCTACAATATTACATCGGCTCACAATTTACAAATGAATGGCTTTATGAACATTTTCCCTCACCGGAAATTCTGCTTTATATTCTCATAGCAATCAACTGTATTGCGGTATGCGTGATATTGACAGCGAAGTTTGCAAAAAATATGCGGGCGCAGCTCTCCCCGCTTTTTGAAGCAACAAGGCAGGTTGCCGGACAAAATCTTGATTTTGAAGTGGGACATTCAAAAATCAAAGAATTTGAGGATGTACTTTGTTCTTTTGCTAATATGAAAGATAATCTGAAAATATCTTTAGAGAAGCAATGGCACGCGGAACAATTACAAAGAGAACAGATTGCAGCACTCGCTCATGATTTGAAAACACCTTTGACCGTCATTCAAGGAAATATTGATTTGATAAGTGAAACAGAGCTTGACGACGAGCAACGTCTATATGCGGGTTACATCACTGAAAGTTCCGAGCAGATAGGCATTTATATTAAGACGTTAATTGACATTTCCCGGACAGTCGCCGGGTATCAGCTTCATTTAGAAAAATTTGATATAGCTGATTACATGAGACGGATTGAAACGCAGGCAAGCTCTTTATGCCTTACTAAAGGAATTTGTCTGCACATGGAAACGGGAGCTGACCTGGGCGCACTCAAAGCGGATAAGTTGCTGTTGGAACGGGCAATTATGAATGTGATAAGCAATGCGTTAGACTACTCTCCAACACAGGGGACAATTTATGTAACAGCGCAAATGACAGACTGCTTTTTGCACATATCCATAACAGACGAGGGAAGCGGCTTCACGTCAGAGACCCTACACCATGCACAGGAACAGTTTTTCATGGGCGACAAAAACAGAACTTCTAATATGCACTTTGGTATGGGACTTTATATCACAAGCAGCATTATCAAGCAACATGGCGGACAGCTTGTTTTAAGCAATTCTAAAAAGACTGGCGGCGCACAGGTTATTATCAAAATTCCATATTAAAAGTAGTGGGCGGTACTGCGGTATCGCTCATTATTTTTTCAAATCTTTATGAAATCTACAAACTTTCCATATAGCATATAGGTAAAGAATAGAACTACAATCTGCCGGACAACGGCAAAAGAAAAAAAGCCATCGTAGAGCAGAGGTATTTTCACGCGCCATTCCTAAATTTCGACGACTAATGGAGGTAGTTGCCATGATATATATAGCGTATCGACAAAGTACGACACATTTCAGCTTATCAAAAAAAAGCCCGACCACCGCAGATTAAGAATTTCTTGGGTTATCGGCTTATTTTATTGAATATGCAAGGTGGAGGATTACTCGTCCTCCACTTCCTTTGACTTAATAATTCCATCAGCAACACTTTCAATGATGATTAAGTCCTTTTCGGACATAGTATCAAGTTGCTTTTCTAACTGCCGTCTTCTGGTGCTTTTTACCAGATCAGAGGCAGGTAAGAAAAATTCATCGGCAGATATATTAAGTAAATGAACAAGGTCATAAAACACCTGTAAGCTTGGGTGCTGTCCTTTGTTTTCGATATTTGTTAAATAGCGTGGGTCAATTTCAATCATAGCTCCCACCTGCTCACGGGTAAGACCCTGCTTTATCCGAGCTTGTTTGATTGCCAGACCAAACGCTCTAAAATCGTATTTATCTTCTTTTTTACGCATATGTAATCACCTCACTACATTTTACAGTTCCTGTTGGTAAATCAACAGGTATTGAAAAACGTATATGTAGGTTCGTGAGTTCATATTTTGCATTTTAAAACAAAATACTACTTGTGAGGTTAATAAAAAAACCGCTATGAGTAGTGTTCTTTTTGAATGTCTCAATATTTATTCATTTCTTAGCGGTCAAAACCGCTTTTTTATTTCCAACAAAAGGTTTTGTTTTGCGGTTCTCGGGGGTAACTGCATTGCAACAAAACTGTAAATATCTATTTATCTTACAGCTAAAAAAATTCCAGCTTATGCAGTAACGAATTACACCCTTGAATGTGGTTTTTCACATCACACAATAGGAAATATTCAGAAAGCACAAAGTCAGTACAACATCTGTATTGCCTTAGTGCTTTTTTTCTATTTAAAAGAATTTTGTAAATTCTTTGCTTTTCGTGCAACAAATCGCAATCGCCAGACGAGTGTTAGTGCGAAAAGGGACAAGGAGTTCTTATCCCCTTTCAATTTAGCCAGAAAGGGGGTGAGAACATGAAACCCTCTTCTTTCCAGACAGCTATTCGACTTCAATTTGATTGTCTTGTAAAACGTGTTATTGACACGACAGTAAAAGATTATCAAAGAGAGCTGTCCAGACGGGCAACACACGAGATAGCTTTCTCTGAATTGCCGGAGCAGGAATTAAATCATGTAGGTATTACAGACGATTACGACAGCGATTATTCTTGTTTCGAGGTATTGGGAACAAAGGTAAAGGTTAATAATGAACAGTTAGCAGACGCATTGAAGATTTTACCAGAAAAGAAACTAGATATTTTACTGATGTTTTATTTTCTGGAAATGTCGGACGCTGAAATTGCCGATTTGTTACAGATTGACCGTAGCACTTCTTTCCGCAACCGTAGAAGTTCATTGGAAGAAATCAAAAAGTATTTACAGGAGGACGAATAATGAAATCCGCAGACAAATGCCCGTCTTTTACTGTTATATCTCTTTCGGCAGATGGTGACGTACAGGCAATAGAAAAAGTGTTGAAACATTATGACGCATACATTTCCAAAGCCAGCTTACGTCCATTGTATGACGAATACGGGAATATTTACATAGCAGTTGACACAGAACTCAAAGGCAGAATCAGAACCGCTCTTATGGAAATGATTTTGAAATTTGAAGTTGAGGTAGTTTAAGGCAAAAATCGCACCTTGAAAATTGAATATAACAATCAGATACGTTTGATATACAACGAGCCAGTGGATTGAACCGCCATGACGGTGAAAGGGGTGATTTGATGAGCGATTATTTCAATGTCCCACGGATAGCTTGTGGAAAAGCTATTGCCAAGACCTGTATATCTGAATAATGATACACCCGTAGAAGTACGGTTCGCCCATCGGAATGGGAATGGTTGAAACACCAGTGGAGCTTGCCAGAGCCATCTGATTGTTACCTTATTATATATAAACAATCTTTCATAACGAACAAGCATTTTTGCATAGTCTTAAATATACGCAAGTGAGGTGATTCAATGGCGAATGACACAAATATAGTTTGCAAAAATGTTTTTAAAAATTGTGATAAGACGGCATTAGCAACAGCATTTACTTTGAAATGGGTTGAACTTATCAACCAATATGAAAAAAGCAACAGAAAGGCAACACCTGCCAGATAATAGACAAACTATCCTGCTAGATGTTATAATGACATCATGTAGAGATAGTTTGTTTTGTCTTCTCTGGAAAAAGGAGAAAGACTTATGACAACATCAAAATTAAGAGTTGCTATTTATTGCCGATTATCAGAAGAAGATAGAAACAAACAATCAGAAACAGACGACAGTAACAGTATTCAGAATCAAAAGTCAATGTTACTCCAATATTCATTGGAGCAAGGCTGGGAAGTCTATAACATATATAGCGATGATGATTATACCGGCTCTGATAGACGACGCCCAGAATTTAATCGACTGTTAGATGATGCAGAAAATCACAAATTTGATATAGTCCTTTGTAAGACACAATCAAGATTTACCAGAGAACTTGAACTGGTGGAAAAATATATACACGGTTTGTTTCCTCTTTGGGGTATTCGTTTCATCAGTATTGTTGATAATGCAGATACCGCAAATAAAGGAAATAAAAAATCAAGACAGATTAACGGTCTGGTAAATGAATGGTATTTAGAGGATATGTCAGAGAATATTAAAAGTGTTCTTACTGACAGGAGAAAAAACGGATATCATATCGGAGCTTTTGCTTTATATGGATACAAAAAAGACCCCGATCAAAAAGGACATTTGATTATTGATGAAGAAGCCGCCAAAGTCGTCAGAGAAGTTTTTACATTATTTTCACAGGGATATGGAAAGACAGCGATTGCACGTATATTAAATGACAGAGGAATCCCAAATCCAACAGAATATAAACGACTTCATGGATTACGCTATAAGCAACCTAAAACCCAGAATAGTACTTTATGGAGATATTTTGCTATATCAGATATGTTGGTCAATGAAATATATATTGGTAATATGGTTCAAGGAAAATATGGAAGTGTTTCGTACAAGACGAAACAAAATAAGCCAATACCAAAAGACCAGTGGATTAGAGTTGAGGGAACACACGAACCAATTATTGAACGGGAATTATGGGACAGAGTGCAATCTATGGTGACTGAAAAAGCAAAGCCATTTACTGTTGGTACAGTTGGATTGTTTGCCAGAAAAGCTCGTTGTATGAATTGTGGATATACAATGCGTTCCAGTAAAACGAGTGATGGCAGACGATATTTGAAATGCTCTTGCAGACATGTATCAAAAGATTCTTGCATTGGTTCATTTATTTCTATACCAAAATTGGAAAAAGCAGTTATTGATGAATTGAATTGCTTATCCAGAGAATATCTTAACAAAGATGAGCTTGAACAAAAAGTACAATTTAACAATAATTTGCAAGAACAGAAAAAATCTGTTGAAAATGAAATATCCATATATGAAAAAAAGATTTCTGAATATACAAAAGGAATACGTGAACTATATTTAGACAAAGTAAAAGGTGTTCTTTCAGAATCGGATTATCTGGATTTATCCAAAGACTTCTCAAAAGAAAAAGAAAGGCTTGAAAAGCTGGTAGCAGATACACAAAAACAGCTTGACGTTATCGAAAGAAAAATGCAGGCTGGTGACAATCGACGGCAGTTAATAGAGCAATATACAAATCTTGAACATTTAGACAGGGAAATTGTTGAAATACTGATTGATTACATATTGGTTGGAAAAAAAGACCCTGTAACAAAAAATGTACCTATTGAAATACATTGGAATTTCTAAGGTTCTCACATCTGGCAACTAGTATGCCAGATGTTCGGGAACTATCTTTAAAACATTAAATGTTGTCTTTACACAATCGCACCATCTGCTGCAAGGTCTTCAAATAGATCCGTGATTGGATCACCTTTACTCTGGAATTCGCAGGCATTAAATGGAACACCCCCTGCTGCCTGTGGCCACACGCCAACTGTGTGGTCAATATAATATGGTCCCAGCCCGGAATTCTCAATTTCTTCCATAGTGAGGTCACGGGTAAGCTGGTGAACCATGGTGGAAACCATCTCCAGATGTGCCAGTTCTTCAGTACCGATATCATTAAGCACAGCTGCAGAGGTTCGGTTTGGCATGGTAAAGCGCTGGGAGAGATAGCGCATAGAAGCACCGATTTCTCCATCCGGGCCACCGGAGTCCGATACCCTATAATAGATAAAATTCACTTGTTTTTTGGAAAAAAGTTAAATCTGAATTAAGAAATAGTACAATCGTAACCTGTGAAAAATTGATATGTCTTAGATGATAATATCAAAATACACCATTTCAGCCTCTTTGTCAAATACAATCTGATCGACTATAGTTCGAATAAAGTTCCCTTTTGTACTACTTTCGGCAGCAGGATCCAGGAGAACATCATACACACTTCGAATCTGCGAAAGGACATTATCCCTGGATGGATCTTCTGGCTTTTGTGCTTCCAGTTCTTTGATATTCTCTAAAAGAGATTCTCTTTGTTTCTGTAGTCTTATCTTGTTTTCTTTGTATTCTTCCAAAGTATCAATCTCATTTTCATAGGCAAGTTTAATTCGCAGCTCCCGGGTTGAAAGTCTGGCTAGTTCCTGCTTCAGCTGTTCCAGTTCCTCATTTTGCGCCGGCGCAGTTGTTTTGGGGACATATTGGAAATCCGCGCCATCCAGAAGCTGCTTCAGGTAATCAATGACAAGCTGCTCCATTTTCTTTACTGAGATGGCCACGGAGGTTTTGTGATAACCCTTTGCGTATTTCCAGCACTGAAAGTAAGGACAGGCTCCGGATCCGGTGTAGGAGAGGGTGGCGCCACAGATGGAGCATTTGATCAGACCGGAAAGCCAGTGCTTACAGGTGGAGGCATTCCGGTGTTTTGCTGGTCTTCGTCTGGCATCCATAAGCTTGATGCGCTTATCAAGCTGTTCTGTGGTATAACGTGCTTCATGGGTTCCCTCAAAAGTCTGTCCATTCCAGTTTACAATGCCGGCATAAAAGGGATTGCGCAGGATATAGTCAATATTGCGCCGCTCAAACAGATTTCCCCGCTTGGTCCGGTAGCCCAGATCATTACATTTTCTGGCAATGGCAGTGGTGTCCTGGCAGTAATCATCATACTGGGACATGATGTAAGAGACAATTTTGAATTCCTTTTCATTGATCTTATATGGCTTTCCGTCCCCGACTGCATCATACCCAAGGGGAGGAGAAATCTGGTACCCCTGTTTTAATGCCTTTTCGCCCATGCCGCGGAGCACTTCACCAGACAGGCGGATAGAGTAGTATTCATCCATCCATTCAATAATACGCTCAATCAGACTGCCGAAAGGTCCGTCAATAACCGGCTCAGACACGCTGATCACGTCCACACGGTCCTTTTTCAGCATACTCTTATAAACGATGGATTCCTCCTGGTTGCGGGCAAATCGGCTGAATTTCCACACCAGAATCACATCATAGGGATGCTCCGGAGACTTGGCCTGTGCAATCATTCGCTGGAACTCTTTTCGCTTCTTCACATTACGTCCGGAGACACTCTCCACAAACACGGCGTCCTTCTGGATCACGATTCCATTACTCTTGGCATAGTCCAGTAGCAGACGCTTCTGCGCGTCCGGAGACAGCTCATCCTGCTCATGGGTGCTGACACGGATATACAGTGCTCCCATGCGCAGATCATCAGATTTTTGTTCGGTCATGGTATCACCTCGATTATAATTATGTAAAAATAAGTACAAAAATAACAGCCAGCGCGAACAAAGGTTCCGCTTGCATGGCTGCTCCGAAGATGATACAATATTTTTGCTGAAAATAAGGTGCATCTTCGGATGTGCTCGCCGGTTCCTGTTGGCGCAGGAGCCGGTTTTTCTTTTATAAAATTAGATTGCTGACTGTAAAGCCGGATAAGCGTAACTGTGCTCATACATGTATTCAGGAGCACAGTCAATGTCCTCATCCATCCATGTAACAATACCATCTACTATTTTGCAATCCTTAAAAATCTTCTCATCAGACAGTGGAGCGAATGCAGGACCATTCAAAATGGTTGCATCAAACAAGCGCTGTTCTCCCGTGGAGAAAGTAAGAAGCATCATCATGTCATCCAAAGGTTTTGCGGAAAGTATCTGGATGTTTTCTGGTTTTTCACTGGCATATACAATTCCATTCAATGTGAACATAAAATTCCCTCCTTACTGTAATGGTTTGATTTTGTCAAAGTGTTCGCCGCGAACTGCTTTGTTCCAGGCCGCATAAGCTTCATCTTCGTGTAGAGCAAGCCAGCCAATCAACATTCTGAATTGCTTCTGAGGAAGTGATCCAGCAAGCAATTCACCATCAATACCTACGGAAGCACGATATTCTCCGTAAGTGACATGTACGTGTGGCTTATTGTGCTGGACAGTATCGTTGAAAAGCATTTTGATAACCATTCCTTCAAATCTACTTAATTCTGGCATAGATATGAGTCTCCTTTCTTTAAGCATCGTCATGTTCAAGTTCTTTTAACAAATCTTCCTGTGATATGGAAGGTTGACACTCTGGATCACCAGCCTTGTAAGCTGTTATTGTAGCAAGATCATCTGTTTCAGAAGCAACTTCTTCTATGTCTGCTAATTCAGAAGAATCATTTAATCCTGAGGTATGTATTAGTTTTATCAAAGAATCTCTATCCCAAAGCACAACTCCAATACCAGAAGCTAGTTCTTGCGCCTGCCGGGTAAAGTATCTATTGGTTAAAACAATGCCTAAATTGGCATGATAATACTTCATTCCGCCTGCTACTTGGTAAACTGCATCAACGCCAATATCTGAAGAGTAGCATTTACATTGAATAGCGTAAGTAATTCCAGATTGTTCAGCAATGATATCTACCCCAAAATCGCCGCTGGTAGGTGTTACCCGAGTAGTGTATCCATTTCCTTGTAAAACCAGAGCACAAAACTGCTCAAAATCATTTCCTGTCATGTAATCGAATTTATTGTTGTACCATTTGATCTTTTCGATGGAGGATTGTTCTTGAACGCCTTGTGGTCCAATTGTACTTTGCATACTGGAAGTATTCTGTTCCCATCTTTCAAGCGCTTTGAAAAATTCAGTTTCATTCATTAATACAGTTCTGGTATTAGATCCATTTTCTAGACTAATTACGCCAGCTTCGCAAAGTTGATCCATAATTTTTGCAGCACGATTAAATCCAATTTTATATGTTCTTTGTAATAACCCAACAGACGCTCTTTTTTGTTGAATAAATAATTGTGCTGCCGATTCAAAATAAACGTCGGTATCATTATTTATTGCAAAGGAATCATTGGTTGTAGAATGTAAAGTTAGCGGTTTATAATTTATCTTTTCGGGAATAATCTTGCAGTATATCAAATCTAAAACAAAAAACACAATAAGAAATAAAATATAAGTTTTTTTAATTTTAGGTATGAATAAATTAAAATCTGCGCACAAATATAATATCCAGAAATATGCAGCCAAAAGTCCAAATGGTGATAAAAGACTAAAAGTTATTTTATATATTTTACGGTCATTTCGGTTAGCAATTGCAAATGCAATGCTCATGAAACAGAAGAATGCCAATGGTAAGGAAATATATAATTTAGTTTTGATAAAAATCATACCTAAAATTATAATAATAAAACTTAATAGTAGAACAAGTTCATTTGTAAAAACAGTATTATTACTTTCTGATTTCATTTCAGCTTACTCCTTGTATATGGTTCAGAAGTAAAAATTTTTACAACTGAAAAAGGTTCGAAATAAATTATATAGTTTTTTACTGTGGTATAAAGACCATATTTAGAATGGTAACACTCCAATGCTTCTTTCAGATACTCCTCTGTGGCATCCAGATATTCAGCCATCTCATATAAATTCTGGCACCCGGCTTCGTAAGCATGCACAATTCCAATCAGCCCGATCTTAAGATTATATCCGTAAAGTCTTGCCCTGTATTCCTGTTTCCGATTGCTAACTTTAGTCTGATCAATAATATTACCGACAGTAGTATAGTGGTGTCCAAGCTCCTCCGCCAGGACACAGGATTTTTCGGCTTGGGTGGAAATGGACTTATTGATTGCTACAGTGCTGTTACAATATAAGCCTTTTATGTTTGGACTATTAAATTCATAGTCCATTACGTCTATACCGTCCGCGCAGGTCTGGTCTTGTAATTTCTCATATGTGCTCATGTAAACACCTCCCGCTTTAGTATATCTCAATACGTGTACAAAAATCTGTACAGCGCTTCCACAAAAAGAAAATTGACAAATATTTTGGAGTGACATATAATATATTTAACAAGGGAGCTGGAAGGTGACTGCACTTCACCCAACCCAGCGAATATAGTTAGCTAAAAAATAGCCGTTGATCTCGCCAAAGATTAGGACGGCTATTTTTTATGTGCGTATGTAAGTATAACTACGATTAGATTAGCAACAGTTAAAATAATCATAAATGTCTCGTAATCGCTCATAAACTTCACCTCCTCCGTAAGGTGTCCGGATTAGGCAAAGAGCACGTCCCCCAGTCCCCTGGGTAAATATATTATATTGTCAATGTACATTCTGGCAGGTCTGCCGATTATTTCCTTTTATTTTTTACAAATTCTGCAAACTGGCGAATTTCGTTGAGCTCGTCTACGGTGTATTCTTCGCCATCAAAATGGGCTGCAAGAGTAGTTGGTTCGTTGGGTTCGTCCCATCCCATTAAATAAGATGGAGAAACATTAAGAGCTTTTGCAATATCTTCCAATTTGTCAACAGGCATATTTTTTATATAACCTGTTTCATATCGTTGAAGAGTAGACTTACTAATTCCTACTTTTTCAGAAAGTGTCTGATACGACATATTCAGCTCTTCTCGTCTTGTTTTCATTCGATTCATAATTTCTTGCATTTTACTACTTATTTCTTTTTCACTCATATCAGCACCTCCGTATAATGCTATTATAAACTATTTTTTCATATTTGCAACATATAATTATAAAAATACAAAAAAATGTTGCATATATGGGTTGACACGCCACGGTGAATGGTGTAATATACAATTATCCCAAATATGCAACGAAAGGAGATTGAAAATGTCTTTTGATAAATTAAAGGGAAAGATGACAGAGGGGCACTTATCGCAAAAGAGCATGGCGGAAGCGCTTGGGATTACTGCGCAGGCTCTTAATGCAAAGTTAAATGGGAGAAGTCAGTTTACCCTTGAAGAAGTAGTAAGAATAACTGATATACTTTCGTTAAAAGATCCTGTAGATATTTTTTTTAATCCAAGCGTCCCAAAAATGCAACACATTGCAACAGAAAACGAACCAAGAGAGAAAGGAGCGTAGGTAAAATGGAAAAAGAAGTCGCTCACCTGCGAAAACAAGTAAAGGAATTAAGAATAGCTTTACTTGTTACGCAGGTGATATCGATCGTAATGACTATTATTTTGGGGTATCAGTGTCTTCGGGCGATTTGGAATTATCAGTACCTTCTTCAACAGGTGAGCATGTGTCTTGAGTCTGTGAATACTGTTTATGCAGCTCTTCGACAGTTTCTTGCAGTTCTTTGATGGTTTGAGCTTCACTGGAAAGAGATACATCTATATTGTGAAGCAATTGCTGCAACATTTCGTTTTGGGCACGCTGAAGCTCAAGTTGTGCTTCTTCAATCTGCACTTGCTTAATTTGCTCTGGCTGTGGTGAATTGGACTGAGCAATAGCAATGGAAATTGTAAGAACTGTACTAACAATTAAGCTAATAAGTTCCAACAAAAAAGATGTAGGCATTTTTATACGACTGTTACCAATAGGGATGTATACAGAATCGGGCAGTTCGTAATTGTTGACCGCCTGTTCGTCAACAATTACGTAATCATCTTTTGGCAGGCCACCTAGATCTTCAGGATAATCAAACGGCTTGGAAGGAATACGCAGTGCGGGAGTAAGATTTAAAATCTGTTGCTGTAGTTCGCGATATGAAAAATCATTTTTTAATGATTCACTCAGAGCACTGTACAAACCAGTGGCTATGTTGTCGCGAATAGTTGAATTTAGAGATTCAGACAATTGGGAAACCTGAGAAGCAAGTGATGAACTCATAATAGAACTATATGACTGAATGAGTTCTCTGCAGGGAGCTGTTAAGGATTCTTGTATTTGCTGAATTTGTGAAGTCATTGCATTGGGCAAAGCATTTCGCACACATTCGAGATGAATGTTAGAAATTCTTTTCATAGTTTCCTGAAACTCTGGACTAAAAAATGGGTTGTATTTCATAAGATCCTCCTTGTTAGTTTACTAGGCATGGCGGGGCCTGTAATTACAGAATAGGAGACTTAAAGAAGAAAGTCAAGCAACACAGTTCGAGACATTTCGACAGAAAGAGGTGATTGAAATAGTTAACTGTAGCACTGAATTAAATGCTTTTTTGAGTTTTCTTCGAACCTGTGAAGAGTCTAATCGGCTGGCAATTCTCACAGAAAATGATATGGATTGCCAGACACAGGATATTTTACATAATATCGAGCTCAACGAGAACAGCCAGTACGACTATATCTGCCAGGGATTTGCCTTGCGGGATATACGACGGAAGCGGAGAAAGGCAAAAGACATAAAAGAAGCAACAGCTCCAATCTGTAACTGGATGAAAGAGAACCGAAAGGTGATCAATGATCTGGAACGTTTGCTTGGAGATGTAAGAAAACAGGAGAAACAAGCTCAGAACCGGTCGTACACAAACCGGACAGGGGTTATGAAAAAGCTGAAGTAACTCCGTACAACCATGATCCATACCATAGTAACGGGGAGGTGATTGTGATAGGAATCAAATTTACTCGCAGATTTATCATAGACGGCGTGCCATACAGGATAGATCAGCTTCCAAAAGCGCAGGTAACGAAGGAACGGGCACTGAAAACTGAAACGGAGCGAGTTGATCTGGCAATGGCTATATATAATTTCGAAAGAAAGAAGGCTGCCGGGTAAGGCAGCAGAAAGGAGGCAAGCTGTGAAACGTAACATTATCTTATCCGCCATCATAGGCACCCTTGCTACATACCTGCCGTTCTGGCAGTGGGACGGACTGCAGGTTGCAGGAGCTATAGCATTATCAATGCTTGCATGGATGCTGATACAGGGAACAGAGCCAGAAGGGAGGAGACCATGGTTTTAGAAAAAATGATAGATGAGTTGTATGCGCTTTCGAAGAAAGCTATAGCAAGCGGAATCCATGTAAGTTTCGAAATAGGATTAGCTGGATATCCATGCCGGGTTTGGGTGGAGGAACCGGCAGAAAGCAAAATGACAACTTATGATATTTATCGTGACGAAGTATTGATGAAAGAATCCATTAAAAACTACGAAGTAGCTAAGGAACACCTTACACGGTTGTTAAAAGAAAATGGATCCTGAGAGTGGGAGCTCATCAGGATCCGGCGTCCAATGGACAAAAACAGTTTATCACCCTTTTATTGTAGAAGGGTAGAAAGGAAAAGTCAATGATTAAAGTTGAGAAAAAGGGAAATACAACGAAGGCAACAGTAGAGGGAAGCATATACGTGCTGGTTGATGAATTTCAGACTGTATTACATGCACTGTATCATATGCTTGATAAGAGCATTAAAGAGTCAGAAAGTGTAACCACACGGGATTTTATGCATTCAATGGTAGAAGATGTGGTGCAGAAAGAAAGCGAGATGAATAAGGCATGAGAAACAGACTTACAATTGCTAATCCAAATGGAGTAGGATACCGGATCCCTGGCTGCAGGGCTTCTTCTCTTCGGTTGGAGTGGCAGCAGGAGCAGACGGTACTGTTTGGAACAGTGGCAGACCGTTTGGGTGAGTATGAAGACCTTGGATCTATAGAAGAATTACGTGAATTAAAGAAAGGAAGATAAGGATGAAATTAAACAGATTAGTATCTACTTCAGGAATGGACCATGCAACCTGGCTGGAATACCGTAAAAAAGGAATCGGTGGATCAGATGCGGGCAGTATCTGTGGCTTAAATCCATATGCAACCGCGATTTCCGTTTACCAGGATAAAACCCAGGAAGAAGTTACCGAAAAAGCGGATAATGAGTCCATGAGACAGGGACGCGACCTGGAGGAGTATGTAGCACGCAGGTTTATGGAAGAGACCGGAAAGAAAGTGCGCCGTGCAAATTCTATTTTTTACATGGAAGAAAATCCTTTCATGCTGGCCAACGTAGACCGGCTGATTGTAGGAGAGAACGCAGGACTAGAGTGTAAAACAGCTTCCGCCTATTCTGCAGATAAATGGAAAGATGGACATATTCCGGAATCCTATGAAATCCAGTGCCACCACTATATGGCTGTGACCGGAGCTGATGCCTGGTATATTGCCTGTGTGATCCTTGGAAGGGAGTTTGTCTGGCGTAAGATCGAGCGTGATGAGAGCATCATCCAGATGCTGATCACAGTGGAGACGGATTTTTGGAATAACAACGTGCTTGCCAGAAAAATGCCTGCTCCAGATGGCAGTGAGGCTGCTGAAAAGATCTTATCAGAATATTATGGAAAGTCAGATCCGGAGAAAGTCATTCCACTGATCGGGTTTGACGAAAAGCTGAAACGAAGATCAGAGATCCTGGAGCTTCAGGACAAGCTGGACCAGGAAAAGAAGCAGATTGAGCAGGAAGTTAAGCTTTTTATGGAAGATGCGGAGAAGGCTGATTCCGATAAATATTCAATTACATGGAAATCCATTGTATCAAGCCGGGTAGATTCGAAAAAGCTGAAAGCAGATCATCCGGATATCTATAAGGAATATGCCAAAGAGTCATCCGGCAGAAGATTTACTGTAAAAGAGATTGCATAACAGGAGGTAGAGAGAATGGGAGTAAAAGATGCGTTAGCAGAGAAAACAGGAAATAAAGGGGAAGTAAAGCTTACCAAGTCCATGAGCATTGCGGACATGATCAAGGCCATGAAGCCGGAGATTGAGAAAGCCCTTCCGAAGGTGATCACCCCGGAACGTTTTACCAGAATGGCGTTATCCGCCTTAAATACCACTCCGAAGCTACAGGAGTGCAGCCAGATGTCTTTCCTTGGTGCGCTTATGAATGCGGCGCAGCTCGGTCTGGAACCAAACACACCGTTGGGACAAGCATATCTGATTCCATACAAGAATCATGGAAAGCTGGAATGTCAGTTCCAGATCGGATATAAAGGTCTGATCGACATGGTTTACCGCAACGACAACATCCAGACTGTACAAGCACAGTGTGTTTACGAGAAGGATGTGTTTGAGTATGAACTGGGGCTTGAGCCGAAACTGGTGCATAAGCCTGCCATTAAAGACAGGGGAGAACTGATTCTTGTGTATGCACTTTGGAAGGCAAAGAACGGCGGATATGGCTTCGAAGTGATGAGTAAAGAAGATATTGACAATCATGCCAGAAGATTCAGCCAGAGCTTTTCCAGTGGATTCAGTCCATGGAAGACAAACTATGAGGAAATGGCCAAGAAGACCGTTATTAAGAAATGCCTGAAATATGCGCCTCTGAAATCTGACTTTGTAATGCAGCTTTCCAATGATGAGAGTGTGAAGACAGAGCTCAGTGTAGATATGTCCGAGGTGGCAAATGAACAGGAGCCGATTGATGCTGATTACCAGGAAGTATCCCAGGAGGCTCCAGATGGTACAGAAACTGCAGAAGCCGTAAACAACCAGGGCACAGCAGAATAAACAGCAAGTGGTGCTTCCTATCATGGAAATGCGTCATTATATATCACAATACGTTGATACCTGGCAGTACCTGTTCATGCTGCCAGGTAGGAAAGGAGTAAGAAATGCAGCATATTGACATGGAAAAATTCGCAAATGGTGCGTTTACGGAACAGATCAACAGGGAGCTGAAGAAGGTGACGGAGAACATCCAGGATCCGAACACAGACGCAACTGCCAAGCGGAGGATCACTGTTGTGATCGAATTTAAGCCGAATGAGGCAAGGAATTTTGTTACTACGGGAGTACAGGCAAAATCCACCCTGGCACCGGCTCTTGGAGCTGTGACAGCCCTCAGCATGGGCAAAAACATCCGTACAAATGAAGTGGAGGCTGTTGAGATTGGCAGTCAGATCCCAGGCCAGATGACCATTGAGGAGGTAACGGATTCCTTTGATGAGAGGGAAAAAACACCGCGCCAGGTTGATCCTTCCACTGGGGAGATCATTGAACAGGCGGAACATTCAGACAATGTAATTGATTTAAGAGCTAGACAGGCATAAGGAGGAAGAAAGATGATCAAAGAAGCAATCAAGTACATCACAGATTTAAAAGCAGAAGCAATGGAACCGAAAGTTGTCACGATTGCAGGCAAGACCTATTGTGATAAGGACCTGAGCAGATATGACGATGAACCTATGGCGGAGCCAATTGAGGCGTCCAACTTAAGCAGCATGATTGATTATATCTTGAGTTGCACCAAGGAACTCAGAGAGTCCATGATCATTCATGTGATAAGTCCGACAAAAGTAGAACTGTATTCCGGTCTGAATGCAGAGAGAAAAAGAGAGCGCCTGTTTGTGTGCAGGGCTGAGACTCCACGCTTCCGCTATGATGAGTGGTACGATCAGGAGCGTTTTCTCATTGAAATGCAGGCAAACTTTGAAGAGAACACTGATCTGGAAGCTATCCTGAAAGTATCTGGAAATGTTGAGGCAAAAACAACAGCCAATTATGGTGATGACGGCGTTACCCAGAAGACAACCATTAAGCAGGGGATTGCATCAAAAGCAGATGTTCTGGTTCCGAATCCGGTTACCCTTATCCCATACAGGACCTTCCTGGAAGTGAAGCAGCCGGAAAGTGAGTTTGTTTTCCGTATCAAGGACGCTGGTGGTGCTCCGGTATTCAAGATCGTAGAAGCCGAAGGTGGTCTCTGGAAGAATGTTGCAATGAAAGAAATTCGAGATTATTTTGTGCGCAACCTTGAGAGCGAGGAAGATCTTTACAAGCGTTTAACTATTATCGCGTGATAGAACGCTTCCCTGGTCTTAAACAGGCTGGGGAAGCGGAAAGGAAGACTTATATTTATGACAGCAATTTGTTTCACAGTGCCTGGCAAGCCTCAGGGAAAAGCCAGGGCGCGTACTTACTATAATGCCAAGAAAAAGGCTATGAGCAGCACAACACCGGATAAAACGGTCCTGTATGAGAATTTTATTGCTACCCGTTATATGGAGGCTGCTGGGGAACAGAGATTCTCAGATGGAGCCTATATCAAAGCGAGGATCCAGGCTTTTTATGAGATTCCCAAGAGCAGTTCAAAGGTGAAAAAGACAGCCATGCTCAGCGGGGAGCTACTTCCTACAAAGAAGCCCGATATTGACAACATCGTAAAAGCTGTTCTGGATGCCCTTAATGAGGTGGCATACCGGGATGATACACAGGTCGTGGAGCTGCAGGTAAGAAAGCAGTACAGCGAAAGACCAAGACTGGAGATCTGTCTGGAAGAACTGGAGGCTTAATCATATATGGCAAGGCGGAAACAGGAAGGAAATCGCTTTTTTCGCCTGGATGTGGATTTCTTCTCAGACAAGAAGGTAAAGATCCTGAAAGCGCGTTATGGGGCTGACGGGGTTACCTTATATCTGTATATCCTATGTGAGATATACAAAGCTGGATATTATTTAAAGATTGATGAGGATTTTGAGTTCATTGTCTCAGATGATCTGAGCATGGACAGCAATAAGGTGAAGCAGGTCTTGAACTTCTTATTGGAACGGTCACTGTTTGATAACACACTTTTTCAGTCGGACAAGGTCTTGACCTCTGCCGGAATACAGCGGAGATATCAGGCAATGGTAAAAGCCAGGGCACTGAAAAATCCGATTACAGTAGAGGGTTTCTGGCTCCTTTCGGAGGAAGAAACGGAGACCTTTATTAAAGTGAACCCTTCTTTAAATAATTCTGAGAATAATCCCGATAATTCCAGGAAAAATGACGATAATTCCAGGAAAAATGACATAAAAGGAAAGGAAAAGAAAGGAGAGTATATATACGGCTCCGCCGGGTACATACTTTGAAGATTCTTCTCTGAATGATGCCTTCCTGTTATTCCTGAAGGTAAGACAGAACAATGGAGACAGTCTGACGAAAGAACAGGTACAGCTTCTGCGGGAAGAACTTCTGTCCATGTCTGACAAACCAGAGGAGCTGACTGCCATTGTAAAGAAATCTGCTATGAACGGATGGAAGAGCTTCTACCCTCTGAAAAAAGCAAGAACCAGGAAGACAGAAGCAAAGGGCAGTAAGAACCGATTCAATAACTTTCCACAGAGGGAATATGACTTTGAGGAATATGAAAAACAGCTGTTAAAGAAAAGCCAGGAGGGACAGAACAGAGTTAATGAATGATTTACAGATATTAGAAAAGCCTGGCTCACAAATGTACTGTAGGGATTGTTATTGCAAGACCTGCTTGCGCTGGTGGTCTGACAGATGTGTGTATGGAAAATGCTGGGACGATTTTAGAGCAAAAGAAAACCCGTACAATAAAATATTCCCGGATAAACCGCCGCGTACTGGCTGGAGTAACTGGAATAAACCAGGAGAGCAGGACCATTGGTGTAGGGGAGGTGCTTTTTATCCAGAGCGCAAGTGTGAGCACTATGTTGAATATACTGGCTGCACTATAGAAGATTGTATAGCTGCTTCTATACAGCTATTCCAAGATGGATTTTTGATTTGTACCCTAAAAGATTCTATTGGATGCGAAGCATGTATTGCCCGAGAGGAAGGAAAGAAGATTAATGATTACGCTTGTGAATTTATGACGGACACAGGATGTGAGCGGATGTTTACCGCGAAAAGCCTGATCCTACAGTCAATAATGGAAGGTAACGATATGGAGCCTTGCAGAGAGCAATGCTGCATGGGATGTAAAGCAATATGCGGATTCCGCTGCGGACAAGCGACATAAAGTAAACGAAAGGAGCCAGCCTCCGGCCGGGGCAATGGTATACCGGGCTTCTTGGAAAGAAAATGATTCATGGAGAATTAATTGTGGACAATTTTGCCGGTGGCGGCGGTGCATCTACAGGTATTGAGCTGGCAACGGGATATAGCGTTGACATAGCAATCAACCATGATCCTGAAGCTATTCGGATGCATAAAACCAACCATCCTAACACGAAACATTACTGCGAGGATGTATGGCAAGTGGATCCCGTAGAAGCCTGCAATGGACATCCGGTAGGACTTGCATGGTTCTCACCAGATTGCAAGCATTTCAGTAAAGCCAAAGGTGGAAAACCAAAGGACAAATTCATCCGCGGGCTTGCCTGGGTAGCATGCCGCTGGGCGGGGCTTGTAAGACCCAGGGTAATAATGTTAGAGAACGTAGAAGAATTTAAAACCTGGGGACCACTTAACAGGAGAAAACATCCGATCAAGTCCAAGCAGGGAAAGACATTTGAGAAATTTGTGCAGCAGCTTACAGACCTTGGCTATGAGGTGCAATTTCAAGAGCTGATAGCAGCAGATTATGGTGCGCCGACCATGCGAAAGAGATTCTTTCTGATTGCACGGTGTGATGGCAAGCCGATTGTGTGGCCAGAGCCGACACATGGGGCAGCGGACAGCGAACAGGTGAAGAATGGCAGCCTAAAACCTTATGTTGGTGCATATACCCAGATAGACTTCAGCAGGCCGTGTCCTTCAATTTTTGATACATCCGAAGAAATCAAAGAGAAATACGGTATTCGGGCAGTGCGTCCACTGGCACCTAAGACAATGGCGAGGATTGCGAGAGGACTGAAAAAGTTTGTGCTTGAGAATCCAGAGCCGTTTATCATTCAGTGTAATCATGGTGGAGAGAGAAGGCCTAATGACATCAGAGAGCCAATGCCGACCATAACAGGGAAGCATGGATATGGAATTGTGGAGCCGTATATGGTTCAAATTGGACAGACAGGTTTTGCAGCAGACAGAAGCAAAGATGTACGGGATCCGCTGACTACTATTGTAAGTAAAAATGAGCATTGCCTTATAAGCCCTCTACTTATACAGTACCATTCTGAAACGTTAAAGGACGAAGTCCGAGGGCAGACCATTGCAGATCCGGTAATGACGGTTGACAGCTCAAACAGATACGGACTGGTAACCTCGTTTCTGAGCAAATTCTATAAATCCGGTACAGGACAAGATGTTCGTGAACCACTGCACACTATAACAACATCAGCTGGACATTTTGGAGAAGTGAGAGCTTTTTTGATTAAATATTACGGCTCAGGCACAGGACAAGACATAAAGGAACCACTTGACACAGTTACGGCGCAGGATAGATTTGGGCTTGTGGAAATAGACGGAACTGAATACCAAATTGCGGATATTGGCCTGAGAATGTTAGAACCAAGTGAACTTTACGGCTGTCAAGGATTTCCGGAAGATTACATTATAGACCACGATTACACGGGTAAGACATATCCGAGAAGTGAACAAGTCAGAAGGTGCGGGAATGCAGTATGTCCTCCGATACCGGCGGCCTTGGTAAAAAGCAATCTACCAGAACTTTGTGTAGCCACCCGAAATCCTATCTGCAGAAATGACCGCATGAAGGAAGAAACCACAGGACAATTAAGATTTGCGTAGGAAGGAGAGATGCTTAAGATGGATATGCCAAAATACAAAACCTGTAAACACAGTACCGGCAGAGTGGGGAAACTGATCGTATACGTCCACCCGACCTGCCCGAGGCTGTCAATGATAAAAGGCACCTTGTGCAGCAGTAAGATCCGCTGCAGGGAGTGCAGGAGCTGGGAGGTAAAAAAATATGAGATTGATTGATGCGGATCTATTAACCCAAAAAGTAAAAGGTTGGTTAAATACAGATTCCAATTCAGATAGCATAATGATAGATGCTAACGAAAGTGTTGCATGTGTACTCAGGGAAATCGAAGAGCAGCCAACCGCCTATGATGTGGACAAGGTGGTGGAGCAACTGAATGAATTAAAAGAATATGATGTATGTGCGAACATTTCTTGTGAAACGTGTAGCTATACAGGCCAATGCTGGGAGGGTGAAAGAGGACAAAAGGTTGCAATAGATAGAGCAGTAGAAATTGCAAAAGGTGGTGGGATTGAATGGTAGATGTAATCGTTGCAATGGGCGTTGGCGTACTGATCGGAGCCTTTGGCGTGATCGCCTGGCTCCTGCATGATTAAAAACAGAGGTGTAAAATGAATAAAGAAAAATACAAGGATCCCACAGCTGAATATGCGATAGCTGAAGCTGAGAAATGGGAGCGGCAGCAGAAGCAGCTGGAAGAGAAGCATGGAATCAAAAGAGGGGATGTTATTCAGATCATACAAACCAGTTATGCTTCTGGTGACGGGAAAATCATCACCAAAAAGGTGAAAGCCAGGATAAAAGCATTATATCCTCATGTAGTGCAATTACAATTACCAAACGGCATAACCAGATCACCTACATACTGGGAACTGGAACGACTGAAAGCAGGAGGTGGTACCGATGGACAAGGACATTCTGGAACAATACCTGGAGATAAAAGGGGAAATCCGTGACCTGAAAGAACGGATAGACCGGGATCAGCACAGGCTGGAAAGAATCAAAGCAGAAGGTGTTGTATCAGACACAGTCAGAGGCACAAGAAAAGATGGAACCATAGGGCCAATTAAGATAACCGGTTATCCCCTTCCGGAAGCAGACCAGGTGAAGAACATGATAAAAAAGAGGGTGTTAAAGCTACATATCCTGGAAGATGAGCTGCAGGAGGCTGTAAATGCAGTGGATGATTTTATTGAGAAAATCCCAAAGAGTGATCTGAGAATGATGTTTCGCTTTTATTATCTGGATGACATGACCTGGGCAGCAGTAGCCATTAATATGAATTACCGTTTTCCGAAGCGGCGGATTAAATATACAGAAGATAATTGCCGGATTCGCCATGACAGATATTTGAAAGATAATTTAGGAAAATTATAAAATGTTCGGTCATGTTCGCTTTTTCTATGGTACTATTTAGACTGGGATTGGTGAAAAGATTTCATAAAGCTCCTTATTAAATGATTGACAAGTGCCGCAACGCTGTCTGTGTACTTCGAGGGTAGGAAAACAGAAAAATGTTGCAGACGTAAATAAAAATGTGGTTCAGAGAAAAGAACACAGAAACCTCCAAGTGATTGATACAGCGGCACGTATGGATCACAAATTCGGAACACCTCCCCGATCGGGAGGGAGCATGAGCCGTTAAGCCGAGCCGCAGGTTCGAGTCCTGGTGTTTCGATTAGCTTCAAGAGAAGCTATCCAAACCACATACATTTTTGCAAACGTCCTGTAGAAATACGGGGCGTTTTGTAGTATGATGAAAGAAAATGTATGTGGGAGGACTTTTTTATGTCAAAAGAACAAATTGCAATAACATTGGTTGGAGCGATTATTTCAGGGGTATTGGCGACTATCATAACTCTTGTTATAAATGCAAAAGCAGAGAAAAAGAGACGAAAACAACAGCTTGTAGATGATATATTTGGCTATAAGTATCAAATGACGGGCTCTACATTAAATGCATTAGATATTAATTGTCAAGGACTTACAAGGGCTTTAAACAGAGTTATTATAGTTTTTCATGATGACCCAGAGGTTATGAAAGCTCTTGACAATTTATGGTTGGCTATAAATGGTGGAAATACAAAAATAACTGATGATTTGCTAATTACTTTGTTAAGGACAATGAGTAAAAGTGCAGGCATAAAATGTAACGATTGGAATGATAGTAGATTCACACGAGTTTTTAAAGTTTGAGTCATTAAAATAATAACACAACACAGGCAGCTCCCCGGGGCTGCTTTTGTTGTACCCAAAACCAACGAAACAGAGGTGATGAGACATGGCCAGAGCGCCGGACAAGAGAATAGAGCAGGCGAAAGAAATGTACTTGCAAGGGCAGAGGTTGGTTGAGATTGCAAGTCAACTGAATCTGCCGGAGGGCACTGTCCGGAGATGGAAGTGTACTCATAAGTGGGAAAACGAACGCTCGGATAAGAAAAGCGAACGTTCGCCTAAAAGAAAAAGAGGCGCTCAGCCAGGAAATAAGAATAGTTCTGGCGGACCGCCTGGGAATAAGAAAGCTGAGAAGTATGGATTCTTCTCCAAGTATCTCCCTGAGGAAACCAGGGAGATTTTTTCTGCGATTGACCAGGCTGATCCTCTGGATCTTTTGTGGCATCAGATACAGCTTGCCTATGCTGCAATCATCCGGGCACAGCGGATCGCCTATGTAAAAGACCAGCAGGATAAAACTATTGAGAAAATCGAAGAAAAAGAGGGCAATGTCATTGGCGAGAAATGGGAAGTACAGCAGGCCTGGGATAAGCAGAGCAACTTCTTGAAGGCTCAGGCCAGAGCCCAGGGAGAACTCCGCAGCATGATCAAGCAGTATGATGAAATGCTTCACAAAAACTGGGAGGCAGCTTCTGAAGAGCAGCGTGTACGGATCGCTCAGATGAAAGCACAGACAGAGCGGTTATCTGTTGATCCGACAGATGGAGATGAGGATGGAGTTGAGATTATAAACGATGCGGACGAGAAAGCAGGTCAGAATATCGGAGATCGTAATACCGAAGTATCTTCCGGTGTTCAATAACAAAGCATATAAGCACATCATCTTAACTTCTGGTCGTGCCGGTACGAAATCCAGTTTTGCAGCCATCCGGACAGACTATCAGATTGTAGCGGATCCACATGGATCAGCGGTGGTTCTTCGCAAGCATCATAACAAGCTTCGGAAGACAGTCTACAAGGAAATGCTCCGAGGTATCAACCGGCTTCAGATTCCAAAGAACCGGTTTTATATTACTAAAAGTCCTATGGAGATCACATACAAAAAATATAACACCACAATCTACTTTTCCGGATCTGATGGCATTGACGACACAAAAGGTATCATTGATGAGGATAAGCCTATTAAGCTGGTTGTCCTGGATGAGTTGACAGAGTTTTTTGATGATGGAGAAGGCGAGGACGAGCTTGCCAACATAGAAGCAACATTCGTCCGTGGAAATAAAGCAGGTTTCCAGATGATCTATTTGTACAACCCACCAAAGAATCCGAATGCTCCTGTGAACCTCTGGTGTAAGAAGATGGAACAGCGATCAGACTGCATTCACATACATACCGATTACAGGGACGTTCCTGTTGCCTGGCTCGGACAGGATCTGATCGATTCTGCTGAAGCTATGAAAGCAGTGGATCCGAAGATGTACCGCTGGACATGGCTTGGCGAACCAGTCGGAGTAGATGAGCTGATCTATTACATGTTTTCTGATCGGAACAGGAAAAAGCCAGAGCCTGGCAGAAGTTATGATCGGGCATTTATCGGTGGTGACTACGGACAGCAAAATGCCACCACTTATCAGGCGTTCGGGCTTGATACGTACAGACAGAAGTTTCCTGGCCTTGGAGAGTATTATCACAGCGGACGCGATTCCGGAACACAGCGAAGCCCTTCAGAGTATGCACAGGATCTGGTTGAGTTTATGAATGATTTGCATGAGGAATATGGGATCAAAGCCTTTTATGTATGCCTGGATCCATCTGCAAAAGGTCTCCAGGAGGAAATCAGAAGAGCAACCAGATCTGGCTTGGATTACAGCGTTCTGATCAGAGACGCAGACAACGACGTAGCTCTTGGTATCAGCCGTGTGCAGAAAGCTTTTGTCTTTGATATTTTGAGCATTTCACCGAAACAGGAGAATCTGATCAGAGAGCTTGGAACTTATGAGTATGACAAGAAGTCCATTGAAAAAGGCAAAGAGGTGCCGATTAAGGAAAATGATCACGGAGTTGATGCGTTACGTTATGCAGTAATGATGGCGTGGCGGTATATAAAGCAGTGGCTTCCGACCGAAATAATAGATGACAAAGAATATATCGTGGATATTGCGAGAAAGGAGGTTGAAGAGGATGGATATATTTAGTTATTTCCAGAAAAAAGGAATTGATACCGTGGATAAGTCTTTCTACAGGATGATTGCTGTGTGGGAAAGCTGGTACAAAGGAAAGGTACGAAACTTTACCTTTTACCGGGTTTATTCCGGACAGGGAACTTATTCCAGAAAGCAGAGAAAAAGCCTTGGAATGGCAAAAAAACTTTCTGAGGATATCGCGGATCTGCTGCTGAATGAGCGCGTGCGGATCACTCTCTCAGATGAGTCTACGGGAGCATTCGTGGAGAAAATCCTACAGCAGAATCATTTCCTGGTACTGGGAAACGATTACCAGGAACGAAAAGCATATTCCGGAACAGTAGCATATATTCCCTATCTGTATGATGCAGAAGCAGATGGAGAAGGCAGAATCCTGCCTGGAACTGGAAAGATTGGGATTGACTATGTGAGTGCAGCCAATATCTTCCCGATCAGCTGGAGCAACGGGAAAGTGACAGAGTGTGCATTTACATGCCAGAAGACGGTAGCCAGGAAAAAATATGTGCAGGTTCAGATCCACAGACTGGAAGAGACTGAGAATGGAATGCAGTATGTAATTGAAAACTGTGTACTGGAATGCCAGCAGGGCAGCCAGGAAGGCAAAGAACTGAAGGAAGAGGAATGGAAGCTGCTGTCTCCGTTTCGTTATCTTCCTGCAAGGATTGAAACCGGTTCACCTGAGCCACAGTACGTGATTGACCGTCTGAATATTGTGAACAACGCAGACGAGGACGAGAGCAATCCCATGGGCATTGCAATTTATGCAAATGCCATTGATGTACTGAAAAAGCTGGACATTGAGTATGATTCCTATACCAATGAGTTTGATCTGGGGCGCAAGAGGATATTTGTTGCACCTGAGATGGTCAAGAATGTTGATGGCAGCCTGGCTTTTGACCCGGAAGACGCTGTGTTCTATCAGCTCCCGGATAATTATGATAAGGACAAAGAAGGGCTGATAAAAGAAATCAATATGGATCTCAGGGCAGACGAGCATTCCAAGGCCATCAATGATGATCTGAATTATCTTTCTTTGAAATGTGGTTTCGGAACTGAGAGATACAAGTTTGACTGCTCCGGTGTGAAGACTGCTACAGAAGTCATTTCAGAAAACTCTGATATGTACCGAATGATCAAAAAGCATGAGGTTATTCTGGAAGACGTTCTGAAGGAACTGGTGAAGATCATTATCAGATTGGGAATTGTCCTGGGAAATCAGCTAAATCCAGAAGCTGAGGTAACAATTGATTTTGACGATTCCATTATTGAGGACAAGGAAGCAGAACGGCAGTCGGATCGTCAGGATGTAGCCATGGGAGCTATGCCGCTCTGGGAGTACCGTTCTAAGTATTATGCAGAGACAGAAGAGCAGGCGAAAAAGAATGTTCAGCAGCCAGAAGAGACGGTGATTGAATGACACAGGGAGAGATTGAAAAACTCACAGTAAAAGTCAGCAACATTTTCTCAGAACTGGAAGTCCGGATCATGACAGATATTGTCCGAAGGATCAAAGAAAATGGTTTTGCGAGTGCTTCTGTAGACTGGCAGATCAGCAGGCTACAGCAGTTGGGAATGGCAGAGGAAGATATCCGTGGATGGATCCAGAGCGCATTACAGGCAACGGATGCAGAGATGGACAGGATATTTTCTGATGAGGTGTACAAACAGTATTACGAGCAGGAGCATTTCTTTAAACTTGCCAGAATGCAGCAGATTCCGCTTGAAGAAAATTTTGTGCTTCAGCAGTTGATCAAGGCAACCAAGAAACAGCTCCAGGGAGAATATAAGAATCTGACCAGTTCCATGGGATTTGCCATCCGTAATCCGGCAACTGGCAAGATCCAGTCTTCGCCCTTGATGGATTATTACAGATCTACCATGGACCAGGCTGTTATCGATATTAAGTCAGGGGCATTTGATTACAATACAGTGCTCAAACGGACTGTGAATCAGATGACGGCCTCTGGGCTTCGGTACATAGAATATGATTCTGGACATCGGGATAGAATTGACGTGGCAGCCAGGAGAGCAATCCTCACAGGTTTCCGGCAGGTGCAAAGTCAGATTATGGAACAGGTAGCGGAGCAGCTGGGAACAGATACATTTGAAGTCAGTTATCATGTTGGAGCCAGACCTACGCATCAGCCATGGCAGGGTAAGGTATGGACTCGACAGGAACTTGTTTCTGTGTGCGGACTTGGTGAGGTAACAGGTCTGAAAGGCATTAATTGCTATCACGATTATAAACCATTCCCTCCTGGATCTGTGCGGACGTATACAGATGAACAGCTCCGGAAAATGCTTGATGCTGAGAACACCCCCAAAGAGTACAACGGAAAGCAGTGCACCACCTATGAAGCCCTTCAGCAGCAGAGAAAGATGGAACGTGGCATGCGCGCCCAGAGGCAGAAAATAAAACTACTTCAAGAGGGCGGAGCTGATGAACAGAAAATAATCCTGGCAAAAGCCAAGTACCAGGGGCAAATACAGACCTACAAGGATTTCTCAGAGAAGATGAAACTTCCAGAGCAGAAAGCCAGAATCATGCAGGATGGTCTGAAAGGGAAGTTCATGCCAACAAAAGCAGAGCAGAAAGTTCTTGAAGAATCTGCTATAAATGATAAAATAAAGGCAGAATTATCAGAGGCAAAAATATTCCTAAAATAAATCCAGATAAGATAGATGTTTCGAAATTTACATTTGATAACAGTCATATAAATGAGGTAAGAGAACATGGAGTTACCAGAGCTGAGGCAGAACAATTTATCAAAGAATCTGATATTTCACTTACACGGTGGAATGGACGATTTATTAACTACTATGGTCCGAATGGTGCTACATATGTGGATACAGAGAATAATAACATTCGGACAGCCTTTAAAAAAGAACAATTTGATGCTCCAACACTAAAAATCAGGGAGGTGGCAGAGAAATATGGCATTAAAAAAGATTGAATGTCCATTAATGGAGAAAGAAATTGATGATGGGATATGTTTTGACATTCATATGAATGTCGAGGGTCTGGCACCTGACTGGACAATCCCAGATGAGGTATTGAAGAAGATGGATTATAAAAATATTTGTTTGAACTGTCCGAATCATAGAGACGACTGATACCACTGATCAGAAATGGTTGGTGGTATTTTTATATGCAAAATTTGCGCCAGCGCAACAGGAGGTAAAGATGATAGAAGTAGCGATTACTTCCACGGGAATCCACATGAATGGTCACGCAAACAGATCAGTAAATGGTCAGGATATTGTGTGTGCTGCCATTTCCGCATTGACCTGCAATCTGATCAATTCCCTGGAAGAACTGACAGATAACCGGATAAGAGCTGACACCGATTCCGGAAAGACAATCATTGAATGGGAGCATCTGGATGAAAGAGGACAGCTCCTGGTAGACTCCTGGTTCCTCGGGCTGACAGCCATTAACCAGGAATACAATTGCATAGAGTTTATTTAACCAGCGCAAAATCTACGCTGGTTTTATTATGCCCAAAACATGAAGGCGGTAAAAGCTGTGGGTGCCTGTCGAGGCAATACGGAGGTAAAGAAAAATGAGATATAAACTTATGAATTTACACATTTTTGACGAAGGTGGAGATGGCGGAAACGCCGGTGCCGGAAACCAGAGCGGAAATGGTGGGACTGGTGGCAGCGGCCAGAGAGGAAGCGCTGGATATACATTTGAACAGGCAGAAGAGATTGCCAATAACAGAGCTGAAAAAGCTACACGCGCGGCACTTGCGGATTTCTACAGGAAACAGGGGCTGAGTGAAGATCAGATCACAACAGCCATTGCTGATTTTAAGGCAAAGCAGAAGGCACAGCAGCCAGATGTGGACGCTCTCACACAGGAGCGGGATGCAGCACGGCAGGAAGCACAGCAGCTGAAGAATGAAAAGGTATTATCTTCCAAAGGCGTAAAGGCTGAGGACATGGATTATGTTCTTTTCAAGGTCAATAAGCTGGTGGATGATAAGACGGATTTTGCAAAGGCGGCAGATAAATTCCTGAAAGAAAACCCAAGATATACAGGAACCGGTACTTACAGAGTATCTACTTCCACTGGATCTGATAACCAGGATACTGGTGGAAACATGAACATGACGATCAATGACCGGATTCGTGCTGCCGCCAGAAGATGATGGAGGAAATTGAAAGATGAGAAATAAATACATTATGAATTTACACATTTTTGATACTGATGTAAACATTATTGACCGTTCCGGTGCAGAGTCCTTGATTCCGGTACAGGAATCCAATGAGATTATACAGGGCGTTATTACCCAGTCCGCTGTGCTCCAGAGAGGGCGCAGGCTGCCAAACATGACATCCAGACAGTACAAAATGCCGGTACTTGATATGCTGCCGATTGCATATTTCGTTAATGGTGATACTGGGCAGAAAAAGACAACAAAGATGGCATGGGAGAAGAAATTCATTACTGCAGAAGAGATTGCGGTAATCGTTCCAATCCCTGAAGCTGTCCTGGATGATTCTGAGTATGATATCTGGGCTGAGGTCAGACCAAGAGTCATTGAAGCATTTGGAAAGAAGATTGACGGTGCAATCCTTTTTGGAGATGACAAGCCGACTTCCTGGAGAGCTGATGTTGTGGCAACCGCGACTACAGCGAAATCCGTAGTAACACTTGGCACTGAGGATGATCTGTATGGCAAGATTATGGGAGAAGACGGTTCCATTGCAAAGATTGAGGGGAGTGGCTACTTCGTAAACGCTCATATGGCAGATATTTCCATGAGAGCGAAACTGAGAGGTCTGAAAAATGCCAATGTTGATCCTCTGTTCAAGAGCGACATGCAGAGCGGCACCAATTATTTTCTGGATGGCAGCCCGATGAACTTCCCGAACAATGGTTCCTTTGACAAGAGCAAAGCGTTGATGATCTCCGGTGATTTTTCACAGCTGGCTTATTCCATCCGTCAGGATATCACCTTTAAGCTGTTTACAGAGGGTGTTGTCCAGAATAGTGACGGCTCCATTGCATACAACCTTATGCAGAATGATATGGTTGCGCTCAGAGCTGTTATGAGACTCGGATGGGAGATTCCAAACCCGATCAACAGCGTAGAGAAGGACAAAACAAAGAGATGTCCGTTCTCTATTCTGAAAGCTGGCGCCTGATAAGGATGTGATGAAGTATGTACGCCTCTTACAATTACTATGAATCCGGCTATCTGCTTGGACGGGATCCAAAGCTGTCAGAGGATGACTTTCCATTCTGGGAAAAACAGGCTGAGCGTGTGCTGAACCAGTACACATTCAGCCGCCTGGTTTCCAATTTCGGGCTTATAACAGATGAAGTGAAAGACTGCACCTGTGAGCTTGCAGAGCTACTGTATCAGGCAGATAAAAGTGCACAGCAGGCAGCAGAGCAGGGCGGTGTTTTACAGTCCTATTCCAATGACGGGGAATCCGGAACTTTTGATGTGTCCCAGTCTACCTTCACAGAAGAGGGAAAGGCAAAGAAGACCAGGGAGATCGTTTACAGATACCTGGGCAACACAGGACTTTTGTATGCGGGGGTGTGAGCATGAACCAGAATTATATTCATACCATCACCTTATACAACCGGATCCAGGCAGCAGACAGTGAAGACAGAAAGGAGCACTGGAAAAGGACAGTGCTCCACAACTGTTTCTGGAAAGCTCAGGTGAATACCAGTTTTAACGGCACCCAGGCAAGCGTCCAGAACACTTACGTGGTGCGGATTCCAGAGGATGACAGATACCTACCCTATGCAGAATACAAAGATTCTCCGGAAGAACATTTCACAGCTTCTCAGGGCGACATTGTGATTTATGGGGAATGCCTGGATGAGATCACGGGAGTTTCTGGTCAGACTGCAGCACAGGTACTGAACCGGCATAAACCGAATGCGTTCAAAGTAACAGCATTCTCTGACAACACCAGTTTCCCCTTGGCAAAGCATTACAGACTGGGAGGCTGATACCATGAAAGTAAAATTTGAATGGAATGATCCTCCTGATCGGATTGCAAAAAAGAAGCTGGGCGGACAGTCTGGCATGCTTTTCCTGGCGACGACTGCAGCACGCTTCATGGATCCTTACGTGCCGGCGGATAACCTGGTACTTGCACAGAATGTAGATATCACGGCGGATGAGGGTGCAGGATACATCACCTATAACAGCCCCTATGCCCATTACCAGTACATGGGCGAGCTGTATGGTCCGAATATCCCAATCTTTGACGGTGAAGAGCTGATGGGCTTCTGGTCTCCTCCCCATAAGAACCCAACAGGCAGAAAGCTGAAATACAACACTTTCCGCCATCCTCTGGCAACGGACCATTGGGATCATGCCATGATGACTGCAAGGAAAGAAGAACTGGCAAAGTCTTATGAAGAATATCTGAAACTGGGAGGCAGGGTATGATAAAGCATGATGTGATAAAAGCATATTTTGAGCCAAAGGCCAGTGAGCTTGCCGGAGACATGCTGAACTTCAACTTCTCGCCAGAATCGGAGGACAGCATTTCACTGATCACAAATTATTCGGACAAGGTGAAAAAGAAATATATTACCGGTGATGTCCTGAAGGAATACGGCTTTACCATTGTGATCGTCAAATCTTATTCTTCCTGCCAGGATGATCTGAACCTGGAAGCAATGAACTTTGCGCAGGCCTTTATGGACTGGCTGGATCAGCAGAATGAAAGCAAGGATTTTCCAGACTTCGGGGAAGATTGCGCGGTTCAGAAAATGGAAAATCTCCAGAACATGCCGAACCTGTCCGGGGTGAACCAGGACGGGACAATGGCAAGATACATGATACAGGCAAGAGTTATTTACAAAGAAAGGAAAAAGAGAACATGAAGTTAGAAAGAGAAGCATTAGCACATTTTCTGGACACTTCCTGGGGAAGTGATCCGGCAAAAGCAGCATGGGAAATTCTGGGCGAGGACATTGACGACATGTCTGTAGATCTGAATCCGGATACAGAAACCAAAGAAAACATTCTTGGCAAAACCAAGGTTACCGACAAAGGCTACCAGCCATCCATGAGTGCAGATCCATTCTATGCGGATCCAGCCTCAAAACTTTATCCAAAGATCCGTGAGATTGCCATGGGACGTTTAAAAGGTGACGCCTGCAAGACTCTGATGCTGGAGGTTATTGTAGAGGACACAGAATCTGTTAAACATCTGGCTTATGCACAGGAAGTACTGGTAAAACCACAGTCTTACGGAGGCGGTACTGAGGGCGTTAATTTCCCGTTCAATGTTTATGAGAATGGAGCAAGAACAAAGGGATATGTAACTGCGGAGTCTCTTAAGACTGGAAATCCGGTATTTGCGGATGGAGAGATCACAGGGTAATAAGTGAAAATGTTAACGGGAGCATGTCGCGGACGTGCTCCCTATTTTAGGAGGTAATCATGGAACAGATACAGAACCAGGAAACAAACACAATTGTCATTGATGACGGAAGTAAGGAGTATGACATAAAGAATCATTACGGTGAGAATCTGGCAGTTTTCCGCTTCCGTCCGGCAGACACAAACATCATTTCCAGATATGAGGAAGTGCAGCAGTATTTTGCAAACTTTACCACAGATGAAAAGGAAACTGTGACTGAATGCGAACAGAGGGTGATTGAAAAAATGGATTACTTGATGGGAGCTGATACCGGTTCCACCTTCTTTTCTATCCTGGGACCGTTTTCTCCAATGGCAAACGGAAAATTATTTGTAGAAGTGTGCATGGACACTTTGTGTGATGTGATCAACAAAGAGTTTGACGTCCGGATCAAGAGAACCCAGAGCAGGGTGAGCAAGTATACCCAGAAGTACCAGCAGCATAAGCCGAACTACACAAAGAAGCGCCGCCGTCATGGATGATATGTGGAATCTTCCCAGGTCAATTGAGCTGGGCGGCGAGCAGTATGAGGTACGGACTGATTTTCGGGCAATCCTGGATATCCTTCGGGCCATGGCAGATCCCGAGCTGAATGAAGAGGACAGGATAGAAGTTCTGTTTGATATCTTTTTCCTGGATGCAGAAGAAATCCCACAAGAATATCTGCAGGAGGCTATTGACAAAGCGTTTGCATTTATTGACTGCGGAATCAGTAGTGAGGGGAAAAACAAAGCCCGGCTAATGGATTGGGACAAGGATTCTTCCCTGATTGCTTCTGCAATCAATAAAAATATGGGAAAAGATATCCGGTCTGTGAAGTACATGCACTGGTGGACGTTCATGGGTGCATACATGGAAATCTCAGAAGGGCTTTTCCATGAGATTCTTCAGATCCGCCAGAAGAAAATGAACGGCAAGAAGCTGGAAAAATGGGAACTGGAATTTTACCGGAAGAATAAAAAGCTGATAGATCTCCAGGGTGAGACCAAGAAACGATCAGCGGAAGAAGAGGCAGCTCTTAAGGAACTGTTTGGATTGAAGAGGTGAGAACATGGCAGACGGAACAATTACTCTCGAAACAAAGGCAGATGAAAAAGGTGTAAAGGTCGGAATGAAGGAAATAGAGGCTTCTGTCAAGCGCATGTCTTCCTCTGTGGAAGGTCTTGGGGAAAAGGCTAAGATCGCCCTTCAGAAGCAGCTGGATTCCCTTTCCAAACTGAATAACCAGTATGGGCAGCAGGAACAGAAGGTGGAGGCTCTGAGAAAGAGGCTGAAGGAACTTTCTGATCAGAAAATTGAGACTGAGGAATACAAGCGCTTTGGGGCTGAAATCAAGAAATTGGACAATGAGTTCGAAAAGGTGGAACAGAAGCAAAGGGAATGGCTTGATATGGGATTCCCGGCAGACTCCATGAAAAACCTGGATGACCAACTGGATGAAATCTGGGCGAAGATGGACAAGCTCCAGAAGAAACAGGCTGAAATGAAAAGTTCTGGCATTGCTTACGTGGATCCGCGCAGTCTTTCTGAATATCAGAGCACGGCTTCCAGGCTTACTGTGGAAGAAATGCGCCTGGATGATATGAACAACCGTTTAAATACTTCTTTTGCCACTACAGAAATGAAATTAAAGGAATGCGGCGAAGAGGCTGCCAGATCGTCCTCTAAATTCAGTGGACTCGCAGAATCAGCCCGGCGTTTTGCTGAAAAGTTAAAGCAATCCGGAATCACCGGCATGAAGCAAAAACTCCATGAACTTTGGCAGGCCCTTGATAAGCTGATGTCAAAATTCATGCAGCTTGCATCCGGAGCAATCATTGGCGGTCTGCAGAAGATCTCCAGCGGTATCTTTGGCATCCATAAATCAGCAAACAAGAGCACTTGGTCCCTTAAGAAGCTGATGAAATATGTATTTGGGATCCGCACCCTGTTTGCATTATTCAATAGGATTAGAAGTGCAGCTACGGAGGGAATACAGAACCTTGCACAGCACGATCTGCTTACCAATACAGGGAAAGTAAATCAGAGTCTGTCAGAACTGCAGTCGGCGCTTACCCAGCTGAAAAACAGTTTTGCCACAGCTTTTGCACCAATTCTTACAACGGTGTCGCCTATCCTGGTAAGTTTCATCAATCTCATATCTCAGGCAGTAACACGTGTAGGAATGCTGATCGCGGCACTTACCGGGCAGAAAACTTTTGTCAAAGCAATTGCAGTCCAGGAGAATTATGCAGCCAGTCTGGATAAGACGGCGAACAGCGCCAAGAAAGCAGCAAAAGCATTACAAGGTTATCTCAGCCCGATTGATGAGATCAACCGATATGATGACGGCAGCAGTTCTGATTCCGGAACTGGATCCGGAGGAGGTTATACCGGTCCGTCTGCAGGCGATATGTTCGAAGAAGTTCCTATCGAAAGCTCCCTGAAAGGGATTGCAGATAAGATCAAGGAACTGATCCAGAACGAAGACTGGGAAGGTCTTGGTGCGTATATTGCAGATGGAATCAATAAAGGTCTTCAGAAGATTTATAACGTCATTAACTGGGATAATGTTGGTCCTGAGGTTACCAGGTTTATTACTGCATTTACCACAACATTCAACAGCCTGGTGAATCACATTAACTGGGATCTGATGGGACGGACGCTTGGTGCAGGAGTCAACACCTTAGTAAATTCGTTGAACCTACTGATTGGAAATGGTGGCATTGACTTTAATAAAATTGGTTCCAGTATTGCGAAAGGACTTCGCGGAGCTATCAAGGAGATTAACTGGACGTCCTTTGGAGAACTGCTTGGAAATAAATTCATGATTTCCTGGAGAATGTTATCCGGATTTGTGAACGAAATGTCCAGAAAGAATGATGCAGGCATAACCGGCTGGACAGAACTTGGAAAAGCTGTCGGCAAGGCTATGACAGGAATATTCAGTAAGATTAGTTTTACGGACATTGCAAAAGCACTGGTAGGTGTGATCAACGGGGCATTTGAAACCTTAGCTGGTTTTGACAATGAATTTGACTGGAAGAGCTTCCAGGAGAATCTGAAATCCGGCATCCAGACCATGGTCAATGGCATTGACTGGAAAGGAAACGGAAAAGCCTTTGGTGACTTCCTTTCTCATCTGTGTGATTGCATCACCGCAGCCATTGATAACGGTACCTTCCAGAAACTGGGAGAAGGAATTGGGGAGTTTCTTGCAGAACTGCCCTGGGAAAAATTACTTAAGACGGCAGCAATTGCATTGATAGACGGACTTGGCGGAGCTTTGGGCGGTCTTTGGAGAAGCGGTCTGGCAGGAAAGATAACAGCAGGCCTTATTGTTGCCTTTGGTGCTGTGAAAGTGGCACAGATAACCGGTCTTGATCATCTGGCAGCTTACTTGATCGGACGCCTGGCAACTAAGCTTATAAGCGCTGAGAATACAGCGGCGCTCACAGATGGCGTGGAGACGGTACTGGGAAACGCTTTGAAAGGTGCAACTGGGGCTGCATCAGATTTTGCAGCTGCTCTTGGTCCATTGGTTGGAACTGCAGGTTTGATCATAGCCGTGGGAGGTGCAGCAACTGTTGCAACTTCTGAACTGGCAGGATTTGTGGAAACCATGCAAGGCGGTAATGGCATTGGCAGTACATTTGGCAATACCATGAATAATTTTATTCAGACCTTGCAGCACAGGGGAGACATTATTTCTGGATCTGCAGAGGAAATCTGGCAGTTGAAAGAAAGTCTGGAACAGGAAGGCATGACAGCCGAGGACAAGGCAAGTGCCACACAGAAGCTGATTGACAAACTTGGAGAGATGGGCGTCACATCCGATCAGGCAGAGCAGGCATTTTCCTCTTTGTACCAACAGGGACTGATCACAGATGACATGTTTGATATCTTATCAGAATCGATTAAGACTCTGGATAATAACACAACCAATATGGCAGGCTCTATTGAGTTTGGAAATGAGAAGATTGAAGAAGGCAGCCAGCTTTATAACGATATGAAAGTAGCTATCGGAAACATAACAAACCAGCTCCATCTTGGCATTGATGCACAAGGGTCTCTGAATAATGCACTTGATAATACCACGGATGCGGGTGGCACGGCGCAGGAAGCATATAAAGCAATTATGGATACAGCAGAGCAGCTTGGAATTAACACGGAATCTGTTGCCAAAATATTTGCAGAGAGATTTCCAGATGCTGTTCGCGAGACCGAATCCAGCACGAAGACTTCTATGGATAACACCAAAAAATCTGTTGAAACTGGAATGGGTGCAGCTTCTGCAGCAATAGGTAATGCCATGTCCGGAATTAAGACGGATACAGAAAAGGCAATGTCAGAGACTGAGCGTTCTGTATTGGATCATACAGGGAATATCAGCACGGCAACGGTAACAAACTGGGGAAATTCAGCAGAAGAAGTAGATAAGAATCTCGATCAGATGAAGCAACACGCAAATTTAAAACTGGGAGAAATGCACAAAACGGTAGAAAGCCATTTTTCAAGTCAGTACAATACCATGACAAAAAAATGGGAACGTGCGCGAGATCGTATTGAACAGATTATTTCTGAAATGATCCGCAACATGAATATAAGCCTTGAAGGACTTGCTGGAAATATGGAACCAGTTGGAACAAGAATAGGAAATAATCTGTTATCTGGGATTTCAAGCGGAATCAGAGGAATAACAGATACCCTGAATGATGTTATTAGAAAAGTAAACACTACGGTCGGTAATATCAACAACACCATAGGTAATATTGAGAAAGGTTTTACCTTCTCCTACAATGTACAGTTGCCAAATGGCGGTCGTAGATGGGGCAATTACAGCTTAAATTTGCCAAGGGTAAACACAGTACCATACCTGGCAACAGGAGCCGTGATCCCGCCAAGAAGCGAGTTCCTGGCAGTACTGGGGGATCAGAAGAACGGCAGGAACCTGGAAGCTCCGGAAAGCCTGATCCGGCAGATCGTAAGGGAAGAAACTGGTGGTAAGCAGGGAAACAATACCTACAATGTTTCCGTGTCTGCTTCCGGAAGAAATCTCCTGGATATTGTACTGGAAGAAGGAGAATTGAGAAGAAACCGGAACGGAGGAAGAAATCCGTTTAAGTTGGATGATTAGGAGGTGCTTGGATGGCAGAAGAATGTTTTAAAATTGATGGAGTCGCAATTGCGGCTCCTGAAACTTATAAACCGGTGTTTTCCACAACAAGCACCAAAAGCACAAAGCGTGATCAGTCGCTGACCATGCATAATTCTGTTATGGGTACAATTAGCGGATATGACCTTGTGTGGGGAGAACTTACCTGGGAAGAAATCGCAGCAATCTTGAATGTTCTCATTGATAAGAAGAGCTTCACATTCCATCACAAAGATCCCAGGATTCCGGGAAAATGGATTGACGCTGAATTTTATTGTTCCAATTACAACATGGATGCACAGACCCTGGAAAAGAATAATGAAAAGTGGACAGGCCTGTCAATCAACGTAAGGAGGAAAAAGAAATTATGATCAATGTATCTGATCAGCTCCTGAAAGAGTCAAAAGAAAACCAGGATTATTATGTAACGGCAAATGTTACTCTTGCAGATGGGACAAACCTTCCGCTTAAAAAAGAAGACTTTCAGCAGACAGCAGCAGTTTCCCTATAGGTGTGGCAATTGAAAAGACAGCTACCTTATCCCTAGTAAATGATGAGGGACAGTTTTCGGGATACAGTTTTAACAGGGCAGTATTTGCAATATACATGAATCTGGAATTATCAGATGGAAAAGTGGAGACCTTCAAAAGAGGGTCTTTTATTGTGTGCAAAAAGCCTGCTGTTGATGAGGAAATAAACCTTACATTGCTGGATTACATGAGTAAAACGGACAAAAGTTATGAAAGCAACCTTATTTTTCCCTGTACTGTCGGGGAAGTCCTTCGTGACTGCTGTCAGGCATGTGGGATTGCCCTTGGAGATGCAGTGTTTACAAATGATGATTTCCGCGTCATACAGAAGCCGACCAGTACGACATACAGGGCTGTGATCGGAATGGTGGCTGCTCTTGCTGGTGGTAATGCGCGGATTGATGAGAATGATCTTCTGAGGATTGTTACCTACCAGGCAGCACCTAAGGTAGTGGAGCTTGTGGAAACACCATGGCTGGATACCCAGGGAAACAGTATCTGTGATACGGAGGGAAATCAGATCATCATGATTAGGGAGGATGCGACTATTGGTCTGGATCTTTCCGAGGGCATTGATGACGTGCAGACGGATACTGATATTATCACAGTTACCGGAGTGAAATATACAGAAGACAAACAGGATTATGTATACGGAACCGAAGGGTATATGATCAATCTGAAAGAAAACCAGCTGCTTGCTGGAAACGCCGAGGACGGTGTGAACCGTATCGGACAGATTCTGGTTGGTTTCCAGATCCTTCCATTTTCTTTAAGAAGTGTACCAATCGGATACGCAACATTTGGTGATGCAGTCCAGTTCGAAGATTACCGTGGAAATGTGTACCGGTCCTATGCAACTGACATTGAATTTCTGTTCGCGGATTCTACCAATTTTTCTTGCAAAGCAAAGAGCGTGGAATCCCAGGAATCAGAGTACCCCGATGAAAACAAAGTCCTAGTAGAGCAGGTAAAAGAGGATGCCCGTCAGAGGATGACTGCCTACGATATCAAACTAAAGCAGATGAACGAACTGGCAGCCAATACCCTTGGCTTTTATTATACGGATGAAGAACAGGACGACGGCTCCGTGATTTCCTACCGTCATGATAAGCCTACTCTGGAAGAATCGCAGGTTATTTACAAAAATGGGATTGACGGATTTTTCCTTTCCACAGATGGAGGGGAGACCTGGAAAGCCGGTTTTGACTCCAATGGGGATGCAGTATTTAATATCCTGTATGCCATTGGTATTCAGGCAGAATGGATCAACACAAGAGGTCTGAAAGCCCAGGACAATGACGGAAACACCACTTTTGAAGTAAATGCAGATACCGGGGAGGTATCGATTAACAGCAATCGTTTTTATCTGGGAGATACTTCTTTAGCTGACAAGCTTAAGGGAATGGATAACAACATAGCTGCAGCTAAAAATATGACTCTGCAACTGAGTAATGAGTACCAGGCAATTTCAGTTGACTCAGATGGCAATTACAGTACATTTCCATCTGGGATTACTACAAAGCCGACAGTAATGTATGGTTCAAAAGATATTACGGCAGATTGTACTTATACGGTTACAAAGTCAGAAGGTGTCACTGGCGTCTGGAACAATGCATCCAAGACATTCACAGCAACCGGACTGACAGTAGACAACGGATGGGTTGAAATCCAGGCAGTATATCTGCAGGTGCTGGCTGTGACAAAGAGACTTGTTCTGACAAAACTGCATGCTGGTCCCAAAGGAGATAAGGGACTGGACGGTCTCCAGGGACCAAAAGGAGACCAAGGCATACCGGGACCACAAGGAGAAAAAGGGGAAACCGGTCCACAAGGTCCAAAAGGAGAACAGGGAATTGCCGGGGCACCAGGAACAGATGGGCGGACGCCGTATCTGCATATCAAATACGCTCCTGTCAAAAATCCAACATCTTCGCAACTTACTAAAACCCCAGATGTGTATATTGGTACATATACGGACTTTGAAATAAATGATAGTACAGATCCCAAAAAGTACACATGGGCGCAATTTAAAGGAGATCAAGGTGTACAGGGTCCAAAAGGTGAAAGTGGAAAACCATCTTATACATGGATGAAATATGCCTCAATGCCAAACGGCGAAGATATGTCGGATAGCCCAGATACCGTTCCATGGATTGATACAGATGGGAATACAATATGCGATACTGTAGGAAATCCAATCTATCTTGAGCCAGAATATGTTGCGTATATCGGAATTGCAAATAATAAGGAAACGCCAACGGAAAGTGATGATCCGGCTGATTATACATGGACCCGATACAAAGGCGCTGATGGGGAAAACGGTTCTGATGGCAAGGATGGAGTAGACGGAAAAGATGGAAAAACAAGTTATACACACATTGCCTATGCGAATTCTGCGGATGGAAAAACAGATTTCTCTGTGTCGGACAGTAATCGTGAGTATATCGGTATGTATGCGGATTTTACCGAGCAAGATAGTACTAATCCAGATGATTACGCGTGGACACTTGTAAAAGGCGCGAATGGCTCACAAGGTATCCCTGGAAAAGCAGGTGCGGACGGAAAGACGCCATATTTCCACATAGCTTATGCGAATAGTGCTGACGGAAAAACTGGCTTTGATGTAGTTGTCAGTGCCGGAAAGCAGTATATTGGCCAATATACTGATTACGACACGCCGGATGATTCCATTGACCCGACAAAATATAGCTGGACGAAGATAAAAGGTGAACAGGGCGATAAAGGAGAGCAGGGTGTACCTGGCAGGACATATTTTATTGAGCTTTCATCTAATATCCTAAAACGAGGCCAGAATGACAAGGTTGTACCAAGTACAATTACGGCAAAAGCTTATTATCGAGATGGTGACAGTGCTACAAGAACAGCATATTCCGGTAGATGGTATGTGCAGACTTCCACGGATGGCTCTACATTTACAAACGCATTGGTTTCAACTGTGAATGAGCCGAGTAAAAGCTATACTGTTAGCTCACTGGATAGAAGCGTTGTGTCCGTTAGATTTATCCTGTATGCTGCAGATGGAACTACAAATCAGCTGGATATGCAATCTGTCCCTGTAGTGATAGATGTGGACGCACTTACCCACGAAGATATATTTGATCTTCTTACAAATAATGGTTCCGTTAAAGGAGTTTATAAAGAGGGCAACCAGTTATATTTTTCGTTCACCTATGCAAAAGGCGGAACATTGAAGCTTGGCGGTCCGAATAATGGATATGGCACCTTTGAGGTGTATGACGCGAATGGAAATATAATAACCCAAATAGATAACTCGGTTGGGTTTAAAAACTTCAAGGGAAAAGAGTGGTTCCAGATAAATGAGTCTGTAGCTACAGCTGGTTACGATTCACCCCTTGTTCATGGGCTTCTCGATTTGTCCGCGCAATACTCTGATGGATATTGGACTGTTTTGGAGAGTAAACAAGCTGGTCTTCTTCTGAAGACTGTATCCAGAATGAAAGTTGAGACAACCGGAAGCAGTTCTCTGACTCTCAATGTGCCAGAAATGCCTAAGCTTATAACTGGTAGTAACTTAGGAAAGAATGGAAATGGAGATGTCGGAACAATTGCATCATCCTCTATGCATTATAAAGTACTCGGGAAAACAGTAAAAGAAGACGAACTGGAAGACCTATATAGAGTCAAGGTAATCTGGGCGAAATACAAAGATGGATATCTTATGGAGCAAGACGAACGGTGTGGAAAAGAAATGCCAATGTTCATTGCAGAGGATATTGACCGCAGGTTCCCGATTGCCGTTGACCATGACGAAAAAGGACGTGCTGAGAACTGGAACTACCGTATTATGATTCCCTGTATGTTCGCCATGTTGAAGAACGAGCATGAGAAAGTCAAAGATATACAATCTGAGCTTGATTCCGTGAAAGCGGAGCTAGAAGAATTGAAACAACTTATCAAACAACATATTTCAACGGAGGTATAAGACTATGGCAAATAACAATTGGAACAACTACACCGAAAAAACAGCAACACCAGTAGACGCAGACGAAGTGATGGTTCGTGATTCTGCAGATGGAAAGAATAAAAAACTCCTTTTTGGTACTTTCTGGAAGTGGGTAGCTAAGAAATTAAATGAGGCTACCATTTCTGAATTGCAGACTAGCAATAAAACAATTGTGGGTGCGCTCAACCAACTAAATAGTGATAAAATTTCAAATAATAAATTTGCAGTTCAACACATTCGTTACGAAGACTCCGAGGTAATCGAACTAGGAGGTCTTGATGCTTGTATGAGGGATGCGCTTAACAATACTATTCAAAAAGATGGAGCATTTTATGGCACTTTCACTGCAAATATACAGTATCTCATGCTTGGCTATCGTTACGCAAACGGAACATACGGTGTCGTAATATTATTTGGTTACAACAATAGCACAGAACGATGGAATATAAATGACGGAAAAATCACAAAGGTTTAATAGTGTTTATATGTACCGCCAATCAGAATATTTCCCTACATTATCACTATTAAAATTGCAGTTTCGAATTGCAATCTTACTTGAGCCAAAGCTAAATGCAAATTGAACACCGTATTGCAATCCAGTATCTGTTAATAGTGTATCACCAATAATAATATATCTGTTTCCGACAAGTTCAGTAGGTAAACTCCCTTTGGAATCTGCAGTTGAAGCGACGATATATTGATCACTTAACAAATCAATATTTCCATTAAATTCGTGAAAGCTCTCACTATTTTATATGCAGTCTTCCTTTTCGCTATAAATGTCCATCCAATCCTCAACAAGCCGTGTTTACCCAAGCCACCTTTTCAGCTGGCCATTTTTGGGCCTATTTGCAAGTTACCTTATGCCATTAATCGCATAAATGAAGCTTTCACTGTTTCATCTTTAACTGATACGTATAACATGGTCGTATCGGGTTTTGCATGACCGGCATAAGCTTGTATCTCCTGCAACGGCACACCTCTAGTTCCTGCATCAGTAAGCAGTGTTCGCCGGAACTTATGCGGATGTGCATGTATTCCGGCTTCTGTTCCAAGCTTGCGTAACATTGTTTGAATTGCTTCCCTTTGCAGTCGGTTATAAGGTTTCCGATCTACAACAAATAAAGCCGGATTGTCATCTGTTCGGCTTGCCAGGTATTTCTTCAAATGATATATGCACCCCTCCGTAAGATACACTTTGCGTTCTTTCTTTCCCTTCTGTCCATATATCACAATTTCACGGTTAGGAAAATCAACATCTTCGCGATTGATTGATACTACCTCTCCAATACGCCCAGCAGTACTGTAAAGTAGCTCCATGATGGCCACGTCTCGTTCTGTTTTGGCTATATCTTTAAGATGTTCCCTTTCTTCTGCAGTATATGGTTTCTTAAGCTTCTGAGGTACTTTCACCCTTCGCAGTCTCCTGGAAGGATCCCGATTGATGTAGCCTTCATCCGTAGCCCATGTGAAGAAACTACTTATATAGTGCCTAAGAGTCTCCAAATATGACAGAGAAATCTTTCTTTGTTCCTGGTACATGGCAAGATAATATCTCAAATCGTTAGTCGTTATCTCATGGATTTTCTTATTCAGTCCTATAAACAACATTGAAATACACCGTTTGTAAGCAATCAGAGTGGATTCCGCACAATTTTCTAAGCGCTTACTGGCTATGTACATTTTCAGAATTCTTTCCCAATGCCGCTCTGATGTTACTAATTGCGTACATTCCTCTTTTACTTCCAATCCGTGTAGATTAATTGCCAATACGTTTTCCAGTTTCTGTAATTGTTCATCTGTTAAACTGTCCTGCATAGCTGCTACTACATTTTTAATAAAATTTTCTGTCATAAAAGTATCACCTCCTTACCACAAGTATAATTGGTATTATGGTAAGGAAGCTACTTTTTCCCATAAGCTCCAGCAAATAAAATAGTGATATGGCTGGTAAAATTCACGCCTTAAGCACAGATTGTGGATATTTATACTTTCGAAAAAGTGCAGATGCTGTAAGTGTATTTGGTACTCTTAAGGCCATCAATCAAAATAATATTGACAATCCTACTATTGGTAAAATTCCAGGCTTTCTTAATCCTAACTATGATTATGCAGTCTTGAACGTCGCTTCAAATTATATTCCATATATTCCTGTTGGAACATTATGGATATATAGAAATGGAGAAATAAAACTATATCATAATGCCGAAAATACAGATCTTTTTGTATTTGGGAGCTATATTATTGACAGGGGCTAAAATACCCAATTTAATTATTAATCCTTAGTAATATTCGAATAATTCTCACAATTAATCGTACCGCATCTTATATTAGGACCATTGGTAATTATATATATTTAAACTATTTTCTGTTCAAATTGCAGACCATTCGCTCCATTTATTTGTATTTCCGTTAAGCCATCGTATGTATATTAAAAATTGAGTATAATCAACAAATATTTGACCAATGTTAAAAGTTGAAAAACTCACCAGTAATCCAATATTACTTGGAGCATTCAATGCGGTATTACACCATACCACGCTGTTTCTTACGTTGTCTACATTTCCAGTAAAATTATTGTCCGTTTTTATTGTTTCACTATTTAGTTGGTTGAGCGCACCCACAATTGTTTTATTGCTA